>ERZ1673962.1316-NODE-1316-length-12177-cov-11.421713_pt1 | contig 12177 bp, 11 predicted proteins | sample MGYA00580188_ERZ1673962 | MGnify/ENA primary metagenome ERZ1673962 (study PRJEB41334, sample SAMN05608104) | rock metagenome | biome: terrestrial subsurface; feature: shale formation; material: shale | place: USA: Pennsylvania ... | reverse complement strand
TAGGTTCTGGCGCCGCAAGGTGTGAGAGTTCGAGTCTCTCCGTCCGCACCATCTAGAACGTTGAAAGCACCGGATTCCGGGGCTTTCGCGTATCTGGGGTATGGCAAAAGCATGCGTGAGTGTTCCCACAGCGTTCCCATGAAAGAGTGCGCGTCAGGTCAAAAAACCAGATTTTCGAGCTGTAGCCGCGATTTCGCCTGACACCAAACCCCAGCGTTCTGCGGGACGATGCCCATCAGCTGAGGCGGGATCCGCAGCGCGGCCAGCAAATCGTCGCGGCTAATGTTCTTGATCGAACCGAACTCATCCTTCGCCGCTACCTCGCTCACCGGTATCAGGTGGATGCCATCCTTCTTGCCGTTAGGCGCATACATGAACAGGTTTCGGAAGTTGCCTGGGCCCTTGGATGATTTCAGCGCGGTGCGCAGGGCGTCGACGTCTCCTTCCTTCTGCGCCGCGTCGGTCATGTACATGATGAAGCCGGCATGGCTGCCGTTCTGGTAGTAGCGCCGGCGGAAGAGGGTGGCCGACTCGTTCAGGAGCGCCGACTGCAACGCCGACAGCCACTCCGGCAGCCCGTACACCTCCTGGTTGATATCCGCCTTGCGCAGATGGCAGATCGTGCCGGCCTTGAATTCGTGCTCATCCTTCCAACCGCGAACCTGGTAATAGGTCTCTAGACCAGACCCGCGGCGCATGTATTTAGCCAGGGTCGGCTGCAGGCTCAGCGCCTGGCCAAGCATCTTCTGCCGTCGCTCTAGGTACGCATTGCCACACCACAACCAGTCCAGGGCGAACTGGCCGAACGCCTGCCGGCTCAGCAGCTTGTGCGGAATGAACGTCCGCTCGAGCATGTCTCTACCGTCGACGCGTCGAGGAAAACTGAACTCCGTGGCCGAAGCCAAGGCATGGCGGTCTATGGGCATGATTGGGTAACCCATGCAAACGACCGATCCATATTGCATGAAAACGGCTTCCTCGCATGACAACCACCCGGAGTTTAGATGGAAGTGTGAGTAGGAATGGAGGCATGTCCATAGCGCTTGCCAATTGGGCGGCAAAAACCCAGGGCGGATCAGGCGGCGTCATCGACCTGCGCGACCCGGCACGACGAGACAAGCTGCTCATATTCACCGAAGTGGATAAGGTACGGGTGTCGGCCGGCGGTTGACGGCTCAGTTGGAGCCCTTGGGTATCAAGACGACTTGGGACCTCGCGCAGTATGACCCGGCGTCGCTGCGTAGACAGTTCTCGGTGGTGCTAGAAACGCAAAGAGAGGTAGCTGTTATGGCCAAACTTACCGTCGAACAGAAGTGCGAAGCGTTCTGGACGCTGCATGAGTCCGGGTGCTTTGTGCTTCCGAATCCGTGGGATGCAGGCAGCGCGCAACTGCTCGCCGGCATGGGATTCAAGGCACTGGCGACGACCAGCTCCGGCCATGCCTGGTCCTGCGCAAAGCCCGACGGCTCTATGCAGCGCGACGCTGTGCTTGACTATATGCGGAGCATCGTTGAGGCCACTGATCTGCCTATCAATGCAGATTTTGAAGACGGGTTCGGCCAATCATCCCGTGAGGTGTTCGAAAGCGCACAGCTTGCGGTGGCGACCGGCGTTGCAGGCTTTTCCATCGAGGATTCGACAGGGGATCCGTACGCACCTGTCAGGAATATGCAGGAGGCGGTCGAACGTGTCTGTGCCGCACGGGATGCTATTGATGCAAGCGGCTCCAAGACGCTCCTGGTTGCGCGTGCGGAAAACTTTTTCGTTGGCCGTCCCGATCTGCCGGACACCATCAAGCGGCTGCAGGCCTACGCCGAAGCCGGTGCCGACTGCCTTTACGCACCCGGGATCAAGACGCGTGACGACATCGCTGCGGTCGTCTTGGCCGTGGCGCCCAAGCCGATCAACGTACTAATTGGTTGGAACAGTGACCTGACCGTTAAAGAATTGTCAGCCATGGGTGTCAGGCGAGTGAGCGTTGGCGGTGCGCTGGCGCGCGCCGCATGGAGCGGCTTTTACAGCGCGGCCCAAGCGCTGAAGCATGGCCGGTTCGATGCGTTTCCAAGTTCACCTACCGGTAGCGAGCTCGACGAAGTGTTCCGGGGCGCTGCTCCAGCAAAGAGATGTGATGAACGACACCGCTGACGGGAGCGACCAGTCGATGACGCAGGAAGGGTAACGAGAACCTGATATCAGTGTCCTTGGTCGGCAATGACAATGAGCTGTTTCATGAGCACCCCCTGGCTAGGGCCTTCTGGCTTCCAACGGTCCCATAAGTCGTCGCGAATGTGCCTTGTCGTCCACCTGCCTGCCGTGGCGCTTAGGAAGAAACAACTTGAACACTAAATACACAACCAAGAGGCGCCTGCGACGCCACGCACTTTCGCTGGCTTTGGGAGCCGCTGTTCTCGTGAGCTCTAACCAGGCAATTTCGGCATCCTCGTTCGGATTTGGCTCTGCGCTTAGGGAGACCGTGGCCTCGATTGAAGCGCGCACCGGCGGCCACATCGGAGTCAGCGTCACTGCCCTGGAGAGCGGACAGTCTTGGAGCCATCGAGGCGACGAGCGTTTTCCAATTGCAAGCACCTTCAAGGCGTTTTCGTGCGGCCACCTACTTGCTCTGGCTGACAGAGATGAGATCGAGCTCGATACGCGCGTTCGTTTCGATGAAACGGATCTTCAGAGCTATTCGCCTATTACCAAGGATCGTGTCGGCAGAAGCGGCATGTCCCTTTTTGATTTGTGTAGCGCAACAACTTCGATGAGCGATAACACGGCTGCAAACCTCATTCTTCGCAACACCGGAGGACCGCAGGGGTTCACGACTTTCATGCGATCCATTGGCGATGCGGTAACTCGTCTAGACCGCTATGAGCCAGAGCTTAACGATGTCGGTCCCGGCGAGGAACGTGACACGACGACTCCGATGGCTGCCGCAAGAAGCTTGGAGACACTGCTGTTGGGTGACAGTCTCTCCACTGACTCCCGTGAGCAACTGAAAGCTTGGTTGGTTAACAACAAGGTAGGCGGCCCCTTGCTGCGCGCGAGTCTCCCAGAGGGCTGGAAAATTGCCGATCGCACTGGGGCGGGTGGCTATGGTTCACGCGGTATCATTGCGGTGATCTGGCCTCAGGGGAGCAACGCCCCGATCTCTGAAGCGGTGATAGTGGCCGTGTATCTGACCGGAACGACTCTGACGCTGGAGGAGCGCGACGCTACTATCGCTGAAGTCGGCGCCGCGCTCGTTACAGACCTTACAGCCTTAGAACAGCATTCATCAACGCAGCGACACTGACCGTCCCTATGAGCATCGCGCATGCATGAACCGGCCTATGCGTGCCTGTATGGGGTCGCGGCGGTCTGCATGCGCGCAGATTCACCGGGACATGACCAAGCCCCGCGCCAGCCGATGCAGATTGAGGTCGATGTGGAACGGTTTCGTGTACTGGAGCAAGGAGAGGACTCGCAGTCATGTCATGGAGTTGCCGATACGGCAGATACCTGGCGTAGCCAAACGCGCGCGGTCTCCAAAGCGGGCCGCTGCGCTGTTGCACTTGATATGCGCGGGTATGGTGAAACATGACGAGTCTGATCGACGCCTCGCGCCGATCCGCTAGAGCCTGCCGGCACGTTCGGCTTTGCGGCACGATGGCCGCAAGGTATTGCGGGGGAAGGTGGGGGGCGTGCGCGGCTAGCTACGGGTTGCCGAGGTTCGCCGAGCGTTCTTCTTCTGCAGAATCAAGGAAGCTTCGTTGTAGGCCGTCTGGAAGGCGTCGCCTCCAACCCAGTTCAATGCTGTGTCTTCGTCTTCACTGTGAAATATCCCGCGATAGACAATCAGCAAGCCCATCATGAAGTCGACGGCAGCGTCTTCCGCTTCCTCGGCGACCACCAGCTCCAGCACCGGGTATTGCAGGAACACGAGGCACATTGCTAGAAGGCTGATACCTTCGGCGGCTTTCATGGCCTGGAACAGATCGTCAAATTGGCCCGGGTCAAAACCGTTCTCTTCAATGTCCTTGAAGTCGAATGTGCTCAGGTCGATCTCGACATCATCGAACGGCTCATTGATAAACGGATTGGCCAGCAACGGATGCGGGAGATTAACCTTCGCCGTCCCCGAACGGTTCTGCTGGGCCTTGACCTTAGCCCGCTGGGCGCGCTTTTGCTGCTTGTTAGGAGACGCCATCGTGGTGAGTTCCTTGTTCGATACAGCCATCTTCATGGCCCAGCGCAATTGGACGCAAATTGTACCGAGTCTGGACTAGGTTCGTCGGCGAAGGAGACAAGCTTTCGCAATCCAAGCGTCCAAACGGGTGAGTCAGCGCTTTTCTGTAGCTCGAGGGTTATTTGGTTTTGCGCCCGCGTTGCGGAAATGATGAGTTTCACGCGTGCGGCTGAAAGCGCTTGCCCGATCAGCATTCGATCAAATGGATCTTTGTGTATGGGCGGAAGGGCGGCCGCTGCGATGCAATGTTGCCCTGTCATTGGCAACTCCCGGTAGTCGGCGTCCAGCAGTGCTCTGACGCGGGCTCGGCACGAGCCCACAGGAGATATCTTTAGAAGCGTTATCTAGCTGACGCCAATTCCATGAAGCACTGGCGAAAAGACGCACCTTGAAATCCGATATCAGCGGATCGGTTTTTAAAGCCAACAGAATTTAAGCTTTCTTTAGAGGTGGTAGGTCATTCGTATCGGGTGGTACTCGCGAATCCAAGGAACGACACAGTTAGCTGATCCCGTTCGCCAGCACCTAGGAGCAGCTTGACGAAATGATGCTGCCTTGGAACCTTGCTTGCGGCACGTTTGGATAGCCAGACTAGAGCCGCGGCCTCAGCCAAAAAAAATCCGATTAGTAAAAGATGACCATGTAGAATCCCGCGCCCCAAAAAGCAGGAGACAACACATTGGCCATTCATCACTCCGTGTCCGAAGGAACTGTGGCATGCGGACGCAGCGGATCGAACCTGAACAGCACTCACGATTCAACCAAGGTTTCATGCAAACTTTGTCTTCGCACCCTTGAAAGAAGCGCCAGTGAACCTGTGCGCAAAAGCCCAAGCCTCGCCGAACTTAGGGCCGCTGCAAAGAGCGCGAAGCATGCTAAAGCGATCGCCGAGCACGCAACGCCAACGCCATCGATATCGCCCCGTGCCGAATGGCATCAACGACTGGCGCAGTTACCGGGTCGAAATCGTCTTCCCCGCGGCGCCGCTCGCCAAGTCTATATCTAACTGAACAAGACGGCGGCTGCGGTCGCCGCTCACCTAACTGAAGGCATCGCTAGGACAGCGCAACGCATTGTCCTGATGCGGGGTTTGCGAACGGTCGGGCACTGTGTCTAAAGCTGTAGCCAAGATGAACTGCGGTTTGCTCGCAAACCCGCCAGGACCCACGCAATGGCCAAAAAAAACCGCGCCAGGAAGCGCGGGGAAGCAATGGTCGGTTCTGGAGAGAGGCTGAACATTGCAAGAGCCATGATAGGCCAGCGCAGTGCCAAGCGACCAAATAACAAGGGTGAGCGAGTTCTCAATTGGGAGCCGCGATGCCTCCTGTGCAAGCGAAAATTGTTGCCGATCGGTCTCTGCCCTCATCTTGAGGGGATGTCTTCACGGCTACATCTTGCAAATCATAGGACTGTTACAAGCCGTCGCACATAGAACGGCAAATTTGATTTGTCTAGTGAATTGGCGACGAATCTGTCTTAAAAAATGGTTGACAAGAAATTGTTATGCACATTGATGCCTCGCTGTAGCATTTGTCATATCAAGCCGTTTCGTTTGTTTCGAGTAAATATCTTAAGTTATTGAATCTAAAGAACTAAAAAGTTCTGAGCAAAAACTCGTCGATCTGTTCGTAGCCCGCATCAGACGGGCATTTGGCCGAGTAATTCATACAATATTCACAGTGTTATCCACAGCTTTTGTGGATAACACTCCGAACCCAAACGCGGCGGGGCTTGCAGCATTAATTTGCGTGTTTAAAGCGCTTCGCGCGTTTTGCCTCGGTAGACGCGCAGCACATCAGCCATCACTGAAAGGGCGATCTCAGCCGGCGTCTTGCTGCCGAGGTTCAGTCCGATGGGCATGTGGATGCGCTCGATTTGTTTTTCGTCGAGCCCACCGACGCGCTGCAATCGCTCGGCCCGCTTGGCAGAGGTCTGGCGCGAACCCATGGCGCCGATATAAAACGCGGGGGTTCGTACCGCTTCCATCAGTGCGAGGTCATCAATGCGTGGATCATGGGTCAGTGCGACCACGGCGGTGGCTTCGTGACACGCGCCGGACGCAATGAATACAGATGGCAACACTGGCTGCACTTCGATGCCTTCAATCAGCGTGCCCTGCATTTCCTCGCGCGGGTCACAGGCAATCACTTCGCAGCCAAGCGCTCTGGCAAAGCTGGCGCACGCCTGTGCGACGGGGGATACCCCTGCAAGTAGAAGCCGAAGCGCGGGGCCGATGCGAATATCCACTTGTTCACCCTTAAGACAGGTCTGTTCACCGCCGTGGTCCGGCAGTAGGTCGGCAGCGCCGGACGTCAGATCTACTCGCCGCAGCAAGCGCTGTTGGCCTAGCAGGGTCGCCTGTAGCGTGCGTAGATGGGAGTGCCATGTGGGGGTCGGTCTGTGGTGCTCCACCAGCACCTGCAGGATGCCGCCGCAGGGCAACCGTAGGCGACGCCGGTCGTCATCGGTTTCGCCGTAGCGAACGATCTGCGCGGGTGCTTGCAGTTCGCCCTGCGCCAGGCTGGCGAGGAACTCTTCCTCGACGCATCCGCCCGACAACGAGCCCACATGAGTGCCATCGGCCCGGGCTACTAGCAGCGCACCGGGCGCTCGCGGCGCCGATCCATAAGTCGACAATACGGTGCAAAACCATACCTCATGTTCGTCCGCTACCCATTGAAGCGCCTGATCGATTACCTGCAGATCAAGGTGTTGCATATCCGTCCCTCTGGCGATTCGGCGAGACTCAGCCGCCGTTATGGATCGGACCAGCCCGAAAGGCGTTCTGCTGCAAGGAGTTTGGGGGAGCGGATCGTGGCAGAGCCTAGGGGGAGGGCGTTACGGGCAAGCGAGTGGCTTTGCTCTTTTGCTCCAGGAGCGTGAAATTACCCTGAGAGCAACCGCTTGGCCTTCACTTATTGAGCTATGGCTAGCTGGCGATGTTCAGATAGCGCCGATTGAGCTGACACTCGAAATGCCACCGTTCCAGACCATCTCGTAATGCTCACTTTGGATGATCGAAATCACGGGCTTTGGGGTCATCAGTGCCCAGCAGTGTTGGCCGGCCTTGCGTACGGAGTGGTAGCGCAAACCGGGTGTCCGGTTTTTTCTCAGCAGGCGCCCAAAGCGATGGCTACTCGTATAGTCGTCCGGGTCGTAGAGCGGATCGGTCATCGGAATTAACGTTGCATCGAGCATTCCGGCCTCGTTGAAGCGGCACGACAAGCCTCGAAAAACAAAGCGTTCATAGCTCAGCCCAGGCACGTTCGACCAATAGCGGTTCTGGTGATGGCGAACTTCGGCAAGCGCGGTGTCCATCGTGCTGGCCAGATAAAGTACCCCATAGCTACCGTCACTGAACCGCGACCCAGCTGGGTTCACGTGGGTAAACGGCGCAGTGGCGTATGAGCAACCTGGTATTCCGAAGGGTATTTCCGACCGCGAGATCAGCTCCAAACGTCCAGTTTCGTTTCGTAGCCGCGGATTGGTCAGCGCTTGTAGTTGGTAGAGCGTTTCGAACTCGTCGGCATCGGCGACGTCATCGAACAAGGCGATGGGCGGAAACTTGGAGTTGACTAGCCGATAGGCCTGCCGTTGGGCATCAACCAGGTCCGGTAGCTGGCCCGGGTTCACCACTGCGCGCCTCGCAGGCTATCGATGCGACGGAACGATTCATATAAGGAAATCATGTCGCCTTGGGCCATGATTTCCAATGGGGAACGCCCGTTAAAGAATTCGTTGTGATTGGCCATTGCCGCGAACCCGTAAACGTTTTCCGGATTGTCGAAGATCAGCCGGAGCGCGGCATGAATATTAAGAACGAAACTGATGCGCTGCATCTGGTCCGGGTCGAGGCTGACCGACCAAGAGGCGTCACCCGACTTTGCTCGGGCATGCGTGCTGCGTGAAATGCGCAGAATGTTGCAGGCTTGATCGGTGGTTGCCTGCCATCTTTCCAAGATACTTACCGCAGCCTTGAGCCCGGTTGCGCATTGATCTTTCGTAAACGCCTGTGCTTGAAGAACTGCTGCCATGGCTAACATGCTCACTTTGAGTCTGTAGATGCAAAGTTAGCATAGTTTGCATCTACAGAAACAAAGGTTAGTGGCTAACTAGTCGTTCAACGGTTCCGCAGAAATAGCCGTCACGCCTTTTTCATAGACCAATAAGCCGGTTTAAATAGATCCCTTTCGCCGAGCAGCAGCACTCCCATCGCGAAAGCACAGAGCACCAGGCCGATATACAGACACAACTGCAACAACCCTTGCGGAGAGGGTAACCAGTGCAGCGCCGTCGCAACACTAATGGCTGTGGCGATCCAGCGCCCGAGAACACCTGGAGCCAGGCCTGCCGGCGACGCACGATAAACGTATAGCCCCATGAAAAGCGCCTGCAACGTCACGCCAGCAGAGAACGCAACTGCCAGGCCTTCGGCGCCATATGGACCGTAGAGCAGCGCATCGAGGCCGATCGTAAATGCGGAACTGACCAGCATGATCACCAGAAACAACCGTGCTTGATGCTGCGCTAAGAGCGCGCGTCCCCATAGCAGCGCCAAGCCCATCGCAGGGAGACCGAGGGCATACAGAACCACCAACGAGGCCGTGGCGTCGGTTTGCGTTGCGCCGAACTGACCCCGTTCCAGTAGCACCGAGACCACCGGTTGCGGGAATGAACAGAGCACGACGGACGCCGGAACCAGGAACAGCAGCGTCGCCAGCAATCCCTTGCGGATAACAGCAGCATGGCCGCTGAGGTCGCCATCATTCCAGCTCGAGACGAAGCGGGGGAAGAGCACCGAGAGCACGGACAAGGCGTAAAGCGTGAGCGGAATGGTGACGATGCGAAACGCAAACGACAGCATCGTGATGCTGCCTTCCTCCAGGTAGGAGGCGAACATCCGTTCGGCAAGAATACAGGCTTGTTGCGCCCCAGCCGCCAGCAGCACTGGCGCGAACGCGAGACCGAAGCCACCTGCATGCCCCTTCGTCTCGACTTTGTTGCCTCCGCGCAGGTATGCGATACGCCGATGCTGGACCAGAATCAACGCCAGCTGGGGCAGCAGCATGCCAATGAAAATCACCATCCCGGTGGGTTGGAACAGCAGGATGCCGACGATCGCGCCAGCGTTGAGCAGCACCGTCCGTGTCATCGGCAGGATGAACACCTCATCCATGTTCAGCAGTGCACCCTGGCAATACAAAACCGCCTGAACGGCGACCAGTACCGCGCCTACGCAGAATACGATCTGGCCGGCGGCAACCTGAGCGTCCGTCCAGCCGGGCGCCAGCATGTTCAGAAGCCAATAGCTTGCAATGATGGCGAGGGCACTCACGGCTGCGCCCATGAGCATGACCCGCCAATAGAGCCAGCGGCTGACGGCTTCAAACAAGGCTTCGGATTGGCTACGCAGCTTTTGCAGGTACGGAATCATTGCGTCGCGCAGGGCGAGGCCGAGGAAGTTCTCGAAAAACATCGGCAGGATCAATGCGACGAATATCAGGTCCGCTTCCCAGCTCAGTCCGAAGGACTTGGCGATGAACAGGTCGCGTAGAAAACCCAATAGAAAACTGGCGACGGTTAACGCCAGGATGACCAGTGATGCGTTCATTCCTTGATCCTGTGCAGGCCATTATCGGACGGCCTGATAAATAGCGGCATATCCCATCGTGTGCAGGTGGTCCGGTACGCCACCCTTGTCAGGCACCGAGCGAACGGTACATAGACTGAATGGCTCAAGCATGGTTCCTGCGCCGGTGCTGCGCTTTATGCGATCGGTTTTGGTTGCGACAACGCCGGATACGTAAAAATGCCGTAAATCCCCTTTGCGAGCGGAGCGCGACTGCTTATGGTTCACGCTCATTTTCAGGCGAACCCAGTTCATGTCCGAGGCAACTACTTCTTCTGCCGGCTCCGTGCGGCGCTGGCTAATCATCGGCGGCGTGGTTGTTGCGATTGCGCTGCTGCTCTGGTGGCTATGGCCAACCACTGCCGAGGCGCCGTCACAGCGAGCGGGCGGTCGGCCAGCGTTCGGTGCCTTCGGCGGCCCGACGCCGGTGCGGGTTGCCCCGGTGGAGCAAGGTCCATTCGAGGTTTATGCCAAGGCGCTCGGCACCGTCACACCGTTGAATACGGTCAACGTGCGCAGCCGCGTGGCAGGAGAGCTGGTCGAGATTCGGTTTGACGAGGGCCAGCGAGTCAAGGCCGGCGACCTGCTTGCCGTCATCGACCCTCGCGCTTATGAGGTGGCGCTGCAGCAGGCCGAAGGCACTCTCCAGCAGAACCGCGCCTTGTTGCAGAACGCGCAGGTCGACCTTGATCGCTATCGAGGCCTGTTCGCCGACGACAGCATTGCCAAACAGACGCTCGATACGCAGCAGGCATTGGTCAATCAATACAAAGGAACTCTCGCCGCCAACCAGGCCGCCGTCAACGAGGCCAAGCTGAACCTGCAGTTCACCCAAATTCGCGCGCCAATCGATGGTCGCGTCGGCCTGCGTCAGTTGGATCAAGGCAACCTTGTGGCGGCCAACGACACCACGCCATTGGTCGTCATTACCCAGACCCAGCCCATGGCGATCAGTTTTACCCTGCCTGAAAGCGAGTTGCCGCCAGTCATTGCCCGGTTCCGCCGCGGTGAAGAGCTGTCCGTACAGGCCTGGGACCGTGGCGAACGCATCCTGCTCGGTGAGGGTGTACTGGAAAGCGTCGATAACCTTATTGATACGACCACTGGCACGCTGAAGATGAAGGCGCGCTTCGATAACGAGGACGAACTGCTGATACCCAACCAGTTCGTTAACGTTCGCCTGCGTGTGGAAACACTGCCTGATGCGGTCCTGATTCCCTCGGCCGCGCTGCAATTCGGCTCGCGGGGCAATTACGCATACGTCGTCGGCGAGGACTCCAAGGTGGAGCTGCGAGTCCTTGAAGTCGGCCCAAGCAACGGCGACCGAACGGTCGTCACCAGCGGATTGAGCGTCGGCGAACGAATCGTCATGGAGGGCACCGACCGCCTGCGCGATGGCAGCGAGGTCGAAGTAGTGGATCGTCAGAAGCTCGCCGAAGAGGCCGCTGAGAATCCGAAGGTTGAGCCTCAGAGCGCCAAGGAGCGTCCAGCGCGATGAACATCTCGCGGCTGTTCATTCTTCGGCCCGTGGCAACCACTCTGACGATGATCGCGATCTTGCTGGCTGGCCTGATTGCCTACCGCATGCTGCCGGTTTCCGCGCTGCCGCAGGTGGATTATCCGACCATTCGGGTGATGACGCTGTATCCCGGCGCCAGCCCGGAAGTCATGACCAGCGCCGTGACGGCTCCATTGGAGCGGCAGTTCGGGCAGATGCCGGGCCTGACGCAGATGTCGTCTACCAGTTCCGGTGGCGCTTCGGTGATCACCTTGCGCTTCTCGCTCGAAGTCGAGCTGGACGTGGCTGAGCAGGAAGTCCAGGCCGCTATCAATGCCGGGAGCAATCTGCTGCCCAACGATCTGCCGGCACCGCCGGTGTACAACAAGGTCAACCCGGCGGACACCCCGGTCATGACGCTGGCCATCACCTCTGAAAGCCTGGCGCTGCCGGAGCTGCACGACCTGGTCGACACGCGCATGGCGCAGAAGCTTGCGCAGATCAGTGGCGTGGGCATGGTCAGCATCGCCGGAGGCCAGCGCCCTGCGGTGCGTATTCGAGTCAATCCGGAGGCGCTTGCGTCCTACGGTCTGTCGCTCGCTGACGTTCGCTCATTGGTAACCAGCTCCAACGTCAATCAACCCAAGGGTAATTTCGACGGCCCGACGCGCGTCTCGATGCTCGATGCAAACGATCAGCTGAAAACCCCGGAGGAATACGCCGAACTCATTTTGGCCTACGAGGACGGCGCGACACTCCGCTTGAAAGATGTCGCCGACATCATCGACGGCGCCGAGAACGAGCGCCTCGCGGCCTGGGCCA
>ERZ1673962.1314-NODE-1314-length-12199-cov-3.807806_pt1 | contig 12199 bp, 5 predicted proteins | sample MGYA00580188_ERZ1673962 | MGnify/ENA primary metagenome ERZ1673962 (study PRJEB41334, sample SAMN05608104) | rock metagenome | biome: terrestrial subsurface; feature: shale formation; material: shale | place: USA: Pennsylvania ... | reverse complement strand
CCTACGACCTCCACGCCAACTGCTACATCGTCAAGCCGGTGGACTTCGAGAAATTCACCGAGGTAGCGGCCCAGATCGAACTGTACTGGTGTCTGCTCAACCATCCAGCGAGGTGAGTGAATGCGCGTCCTGCACGTCGAAGACAATCCAGCCGACGCCGATCTGACCCGGCGGCGCCTGGCGCGTCGTGCACCCGACATCGAACTGGATCAGGTCGACCGCCAGTCGGACGCGCTGGAGCGCCTGCCCGTTCCCGGACGCTACGACCTGGCGCTGCTGGATCTGCGCCTGCCCGACGGTTCCGGACTGGATCTGCTGGCCTGGATCCGCGAGCGGCGTCTGCCGCTGGCCGTGGTGGTACTCACCGGCTCGGGCGATCAGGACGCTGCCATCGCCGCGCTCCAGGCCGGGGCCGACGACTATCTGACCAAGGGTGAGCGCGCCTTCGAGCGTCTGCCGACGACCCTGCGCGACGCCTGGCGCCGCTTCCGTCTGGCCCAGACCCGTCAGGCCCGCCCATTGCGCGTGCTCTATGCCGAGCACACCCCCGCCGACATCGATCTGACCCAGCGCCATCTGGCACGCTATGCGCCCCACATCCGGCTGACGGTGGTCGACGACGCCGAGCAGATCCTGAAGCGACTGCCGACCGACCCGCTGACACCGACAGTCTTCGATCTGCTGCTGCTGGACTATCGTCTGCCGGGACTCGATGCCCTGGAGACCGTCAAGGTGCTGCGCGCCGAACGCGGGCTGGACATCCCGATCGTCATGGTCTCAGGTCAGGGCAGCGAGGAGGTGGCCGCGCGCGCCATGCATCTGGGCGTCAACGACTACCTCTCCAAACACCCCGGCTATCTTCACCAGCTCCCGGCCACACTGGAGAAGGCCTGGAGCCTGACCCAACTGGAACGTGAGCGCGCCAATCTGCGCGCCGCCTCCGAGCGGCTGGGGCTGGCGCTGGCCACCAGCCCGGTGATCCTCTACAGCCGCCGGTTCGGCCCAAACGAGCGTCCGTTGACCTGGATCAGCGAGAACATCGCGCGTCTGCTCGGCTACAGTCCGACGCTGGCGCTCCAGCCCGGCTGGTGGAGCTCGCGGCTGCATCCGGAGGATCGGGAGGCGGCACTCGACTGGCTGCGCGAACTGGACCGGGGCGGCGCGATGGTGCATGCCTACCGCCTCATCGATGCCCAGGGACGGGTGCGCTGGATCCAGGATGAGGTCACACTCCTGGAGACCGACGGCGGCGCGACCCACGAGGCCACAGGCGCCTGGCACGACATCACCGCGACCAAGACGGGCGAGCAGATGCGCGAGACGCGCCTGGCGGTGCTCGACGCGCTGATCGACAAGCACTCGCTCGCCGACATCCTCGGTGAGATCGCCACGCGCCTGGAGCGCATGGAACCGGACATGCGGGTCAGCATCCAGATCGGCAGCGATGGCCCCCACCTGCCCGCCGAAAGAACGGTTCCCGAACGTCCGGCGGACTGGGTCGCGCCCTTCAAGGATGGCGCCGGACAGATGCTCGGCCGTCTGTTTGTCCACTATGTCGAGCCGCGTGCCCCGACGCCGACCGAACGCGAACTCATCGATGAATGCGCCTGCATCGCCGGCCTGGCCGTCACGCGGGTACGGGCCGATACCCGGCTGCGTCAGGCCGCGACCGTGTTCGAGAGCACTCGCGAGGGTGTCATCATCACAGATCTGGAGGGGCGCATCCTCGACGTCAACCGCGCCTTCACCGAGATCAGCGGCTACAGCGAACCCGAGGTGCTGGGCCGCAATCCCAGCCTCCTGCGCTCCAACCGCCAGGATCACTCGTTCTATCAGGCGATGTGGCACAGCCTCAAGACGACCGGACACTGGCAGGGCGAGATCTGGAACCGACGCAAGAGCGGCGAACTCTATCCGCAGATCCTCACCATCAACACGGTCGCCGACAGTCAGGGCCGGCCGAGTCACTATGTCGGCGTCATGACCGACATCAGCCAGCTCAAGCAGTCCGAGGAACGGCTCGAACATCTGGTCCACTACGACCCCCTGACCAATCTGCCCAATCGCCGTCTGGTTCAGTCGCGTCTGGAACACGCCCTGGAACGCGCCGACCGCCAGGGCGGACGGGTCGCGGTACTCTTCGTGGATCTGGACCGCTTCAAGACCGTCAACGACAGTCTGGGGCATCCGAGCGGCGATGTGCTGCTGGAACTGCTTGCGCGGCGTCTGAGCGAGCGAGTGCGCGAGGACGACACGCTCGCCCGGCTCGGCGGCGACGAGTTCCTGGTGCTGCTGGAGAACCTCCAGCGCCCGGAGGATGCCGCGGCGGTCGCCGAGTCGCTCCTGAGCCTGCTGCAACGCCCCTTTCACCTGCCCAACGGCCAGGAACTCTATGTCGGCGCCAGCATCGGCATCAGTCTCTACCCGGACGACGGACACACGGTGACGGATCTCATCCAGCATGCCGATGTCGCCATGTACCAGGCCAAGGAGGAAGGGCGCAACACCTACCGTTTCTACACCCCGAGCCTCACCCAGACCGCCCGCGAGCGTCTGGGGCTGGAGGCACGTCTGCACCGGGCGCTCGCCAGCGATGAGTTCGTGCTGCACTATCAGGCGCAGGTCGACATGCGCGACGGGCGTCTGGTCGGCTGCGAGGCGCTGGTGCGCTGGCACTCGGCCACCGAGGGCTTGGTGGCTCCCGACCGCTTCATTCCGCTGGCCGAGGAGACCGGCCTGATCGTGCCGCTGGGCGAATGGGTGCTGCGTCAGGCCTGTACCGATTGCCAGTCCTGGCGCGCGCGCGGACTGACGGATCTGACGGTCGCCGTCAATCTCTCGGGCCGGCAACTGCGCAGTCCGGATCTGGTCGAGCGCGTCACCCGGGTTCTGCGCGAGACCGGCCTGCCGGCCGAACGGCTCAAGCTGGAGCTGACCGAGAGCATGATCATGGACCAGCGCGAGCAGGCACTGGAGCGTCTTCGCGCGCTCAAGGCGCTCGGTGTGCGGCTGTCGATCGACGACTTCGGCACCGGCTATTCCTCGCTGGCCTATCTCAAGCGCCTGCCGATCGACGAGCTCAAGATCGATCGCGACTTCGTGCGCGACATCCCCGCAGATTCGAGCGACATGGAGATCGCGGCCACCATCATCGCCATGGCCCGCAATCTGAGACTCAACGTCATCGCTGAGGGCGTCGAGACGCCGGAACAGCGCGACTTCCTGATCCGTCAGGGGTGCACGGCCGGTCAGGGCTATCTGTTCGGGCGTCCGCTGCCGGCCGAGGCGTTCGCGCAGGTGATGCGGGCGTCCGGGACGACGGAGTGCTGATCGTCCGTCCTCAGGGTGCCAGATACACCCGGTTGCGCCCACTGTGCTTGGCGGCGTAGAGCGCGCTGTCGGCGGCCTTGGTGAGTGTCGCGAGACTGGCTTTCTCCGGCTCCAGCTCGGCGACTCCGATACTGGCCGTGAACCCCAGCCACCGGCCATCGTGCAGCTTCAGCGGCGTGGCGGCGAGTCGCATCCTGAATCTGTCCATGAGCACATGGCTCTGCTCCAGCGTCGCGCCCGGCAGCAGGACGGCGAACTCCTCGCCGCCGAGCCGCCCGATGACGTCGCTCTCGCGAAAGGAGGCGCGCAGCAGCCCAGCCAGGTGGATGAGCGCCTGATCGCCGACCGCGTGGCCATGGGTATCGTTGATGCGCTTGAAGAAATCGATGTCGATCATGGCCAGCGAGAGTTCCTGCCCATCGCGCAAGGCACCGGCCAGACGCCCCTGGGCCTGCTCCGAAAAACCGCGGCGGTTGAGCACACCGGTCAGCGGGTCGGTGGTCGCCAGCTCGCGCAGGACCAGCTCCTCGGCTTTCTGCACGGTGATGTCGTGCTCGATGGCGGCGAAATGCGTCACCTCGCCCCTGGCATTGCGCAGCGGCACGATCTTGAGTTCGACCCAGTATTCCTGGCCGCCCTTGGTGTAGTTGAGGATCTGCTCGCGGATCGGAGCGAGATCGATGAGTGCCTGACGGATGCGCGCACGGGCCTCGGGGTCGGTGTGTTCGCCCTGCAGGATTCGCGGCGACTGTCCGATGACCTCCTCGGGCGTATAGCCGGTGAGATCGGTGAAGGCATCGTTGACATAGAGGATGCGCGGTCCCTGCCCGACCACGGGATCGGCTTCGGTCACAACCACCGGATCGCTGGCATAGGCGACGATCTGCTCGAAGGGGATGTCCCGCTTCTCGCTGGTGATGTCGATGAAGCTCACCACGACCTTGGCGATGATTCCATTTTGGTCGCGTTCGGGATAGGCATTGGCCAGCACCCAGGTGATGTCTGCGGAGCAGCCATCGACGACCCCGATGATCTGATTGGTCACGGCCTCGTTGCACGCCAGGACACGATTGACCGGATACTGCTCCACCGGCAGCAGGCGCTTGTGTTCGTCGAGGAAACGCCACTCGGGATCCAGCGCCGCCTTGCCCAGGGCCTGGGTGGCGGACAGACGCAGCAGTTCCAGCGCGCGCGGATTGGCATAGAGGATCTCGGTTCCCGGGCCATGCACGACGACACCTGCATGCAGCGAGTTCAGCAGGGCGCTGGCGTCGATCGCCTCGTAGGGCATGACGGTGTCTGTGGTTTTCATGGGCCTCCTCTGAATCTGTGGAGCGCGCGTATGCGCCGAGGCAAGACAGGCGCGGCATTTTGTGGGATCGTAAGCTCAAATGCCACGTCTTACGGGAAGCACACCTGATGTCTATCCTGGTTGCCCTGAACCACAAGACCGAGTACCGCTTCGACCGCTCAGTCGGACTCTCGCCGCATGTGGTGCGGCTGCGTCCGGCGCCCCATTGCCGCACCCCGATCCGAGCGTATTCGCTCAAGGTCGAACCCGAAGGACACTTCATCAACTGGCAGCAGGATGCCTTCGGCAACTATCTGGCCCGGTTGGTCTTCCCCGAGAAGACGCGGCGGCTGTCGATCGAGGTCGATGTGATCGCCGAGATGATCACCATCAACCCCTTCGATTTCTTCCTGGAAGAGTCGGCCTATCACTATCCGTTCGAGTATGCACCCGATCTGCGCAAGGAGCTGGCGCCCTATCTGGAGATCACCGATGACGGCCCGCTGTTGCGCGAGTGGCTGGCGGGCGTCGACCGCGCCAAACGCGAGACGGTCTATTTCCTGGTCGATCTCAACCAGAGGTTGCAACAGGACATCGGCTATGTGATCCGGATGGAGCCGGGCGTGCAGAGTTGCGAGGAGACGCTCGAAAAACGGCTCGGCTCCTGCCGCGACACCGGCTGGCTGCTGGTGCAGATCCTGCGCCATCTGGGGCTGGCGGCGCGTTTCGTCTCAGGCTACCTGGTGCAGTTGACGGCGGACGTCAAGGCGCTCGACGGTCCATCGGGGCCGGAACAGGACTTCACCGACCTGCACGCCTGGGCCGAGGTCTATGTACCGGGCGCGGGCTGGATCGGACTCGACCCGACTTCCGGGCTGTTCGCCGGCGAGGGGCACATCCCGCTCGCCTGCTCGCCCGCCCCGCGCGGGGCCGCGCCGATCGAGGGCGCGACCGACACGTGCGAAGTCGAGTTCTACTTCCACAACCACATCGAGCGTATCCATGAGGATCCGCGCGTCACCAAGCCCTACACCGAGGAACAGTGGACGGCGATCGAATCGCTCGGCCATCAGGTCGACGCCGAACTGCGGATCAACGACGTGCGCCTGACCATGGGCGGCGAGCCGACCTTCGTCTCGATCGACGACATGGACGGCGCGGAGTGGAACATCGACGCGCTCGGCCCGACCAAGAAGGTGCTCGCCGAGGATCTGCTGCGTCGACTCCAGGCACGCTTCGCACCGGGTGGGCTGCTGCATCTCGGTCAGGGCAAGTGGTATCCGGGCGAGCAACTGCCGCGCTGGGCGCTGTCCTGCTTCTGGCGCAAGGACGGCGAGCCGGTGTGGCGCGATCCGGCGCTGTTCGGGCACGAGGACGGCGACTATGGTCACGGCCCGGCCGAGGCCGAGCGCTTCATCCGCACCCTCGCCCGGCATCTGGGCGTCGACCCGGACCACGCCGCGCCGGCCCACGAGGACGCCTGGTATTACCTGTGGCGTGAGGCGCGGTTGCCGGTCAACGTCGATCCGCTCGACAACAAGCTCAAAGACCCCAATGAACGCCAACGCATCGCGCGGCTGTTCGATCAGGGGTTGAACCAGGTTGCAGGCTTCGTGCTGCCGCTGCGCTGGTGGGGACTCGGCATCGATGGGGGCTGGAAGAGCGGACGCTGGACCTTCCGCGACGGGCGGCTGTTTCTGATCCCGGGCGACTCGCCGATGGGACTGCGGCTGCCGCTCGACGCCCTGCCCTATGCCCCGGAGGGCGATCAGGAACCGCTGCTGGAACGCAATCCGTTCGAGCCGGTCGCGCCCCTGCGCTCGCCCTATGACGAGGTGGCGCGCCGCTACAGCCGTCTGGTCGAACCGGCCCGGACGCCCCAGACGCTGCGCGAACAGGGCGTCCAGCCGCGCGATCTCGCGGCGCGTTACGGCCGTCTCGCTCCGCGCGACGAGGCCCACCAGGAGATCCACCCACAGGTCGCGACCCAGCCGGATCCGCACCCGGACCTGATCCGCACCGCACTCTGCATCGAACCGCGCTCGGGCCGGCTCTACTGCTTCATGCCGCCCGTGACGCATCTGGAGCACTGGCTGGATCTGGTGCTGTGCATCGAGGACACGGCCGCCGAACTCGGATTGCCGATCATCATCGAGGGCTATGAGCCGCCGCGCGATCCGCGTCTGCAAAAACTCGCCGTCACCCCGGACCCTGGCGTCATCGAGGTCAACATTCATCCGGCCGAGAGCTGGGACCAACTGGTTTCGGATACCCAGGTTCTCTACGAAGAAGCACGGCTCGCGCGCCTCGGCACCGAGAAGTTCATGCTCGACGGCCGTCACACCGGCACCGGCGGCGGCAACCATGTCACGCTCGGCGGCCCGACCCCGGCCGACAGTCCGCTCCTGCGCAAGCCGGATCTGGTGCAGAGTCTCATCACCTATTGGCAGCACCATCCGAGCCTGTCCTATCTGTTCTCGGGGCTGTTCATCGGCCCGACCAGTCAGGCCCCAAGGGTCGACGAGGCACGCGACGACCGGCTCTATGAACTGGACATCGCCTTCCAGCAACTGCCGCCCGGCGAGGTGCCTCAGCCCTGGATCGTCGATCGGGTACTGCGCAACCTGCTGACCGATGTGACGGGCAACACCCATCGCACCGAGTTCTGTATCGACAAGCTCTACTCGCCCGACAGTGCCTCAGGGCGTCAGGGATTGCTGGAGTTCCGGGGCTTCGAGATGCCGCCGCATCATCGGATGAGTCTGGCGCAGATGCTGTTGCTGCGCACCCTGGTCGCGCGCTTCTGGAAGGAACCCTATCGGCGCAAACCCATCCGCTGGGGCACCGAGCTGCACGACCGCTTCCTGCTGCCGCATTTCGTGCGTCAGGATTTCACCGATGTCATCTGTGACATGCGCTGCGCCGGGTATCCGATCGAGCTGGACTGGTTCGAGCCGTTCTTCGAGTTCCGTTTCCCGCACTATGGCGATCTGATCACCGACAACGGCATCGACATGGAACTGCGCGCGGCCATCGAACCCTGGCACGTCCTCGGCGAGGAGGTCACGGCCCAAGGCACGGCGCGCTTCGTCGACAGCGCGGTGGAGCGGATGCAGGTCAAGGTGAACGGGATGGTCGGTGATCGGCACGTCCTGGTCTGCAACGGACGGCGCGTGCCGCTGCGCCCGACGGGACGCCGTGCCGAGTTCGTCGCCGGCATCCGCTTCAAGGCCTGGAGTCCGCCGTCCGGTCTGCATCCGACCATCCCGGCCCACAATCCGCTGGTGTTCGAGATCGTCGATCTCTGGAACCGGCGCAGTCTCGGCGGCTGCACCTATTACGTCGCCCATCCGGGCGGACGCAGTGAGTCGAGCTTCCCGGTCAACAGCTATGAGGCCGAGAGCCGGCGTATCGCGCGTTTCCGCGTCATGGGCCACACCCCAGGCGAGATCGACCCACCGCCCGAGGAACCGGCCGGCGAGCATCCCTATACCCTGGATCTGCGCTATCGGCCCGGATGCTGACTCAGCCCAAGGAGCGGCGACGATGGACTCGACCCAAGGCGAGTCCTGTCGCATCATGGTCGGCCTCCTCTCGATGCATGACCCATGGTACCCAATGAGACAGACCCGATTCACACGACTCTATGTCCTGTTCGCCATGCTTTGGGCCACCTCGGCCCTGGCCGAGGAGAGTCCCTTCATCCACGAGCCGGAACCCTTCACCCCGTCGAGCGTCAAGCCCGGAACGCCCTGGACCGAGGCGCTGACCCGGTTGCCGCCGCTGCCGGCCGACGCGGATCTGATCGAATTCAGGCTCGACGGCTCCCAGGATTCGTTTCGCTATTTCATCGACGGCAAGCATCTGAGCGTCGGTCCCGATGAGGTGGTGCGCTATACCCTGGTCGCGCGCTCCGGCACGGGCGCGCGCAACCTCTCCTTCGAGGGCATCCGCTGCACGCCCCAGGGCCACTACCGGGTCTTCGCCTATGGCACCGGCAGCGGATTCACGCCCGTGAACGAAGACTGGCAAGGGATCGGTCCGGCGACCGAGCGCTATCGGGTCGAACTCCAGCGCCATCATTTCTGCATTCCGCGCGCCTTCAAACCCCGGCCGCTCAAGGACATCAAACGCTCGCTCCAGGGGCACATCGCCCCACGCCAGAACAGCGGTTTCCTGCCGGACTGAATCCAGTCACGCCGAGCCGCCTTGCTTGAATGATGGCTTGGAGCCGCGATCTTTTGTGGGTCAAACCCCAAGGCTTTATGATGACCGTCCGCCGACCACGCGCGCGGTCGTCCACCGAACACTCGTCAACCGACCACGGATCACGCCATCCATGTCCAATCCACTGCTCGATCAAGCCGGCCTGCCCGCTTTCAATCTGATCCGTCCCGAACACGTCGAGCCGGCCGTCGACGCCCGGCTGGCCGAGTGTCGTGAAGCGATCGAACGGCTGACGCGCGAGGTCGCGGTACCGACCTGGGAGAACTTCGTCGAGCCGCTCGACGAGGTCGACGACCGCCTCAACCGCACTTGGTCGCCGGTCGGACATCTCAACGGCGTGCTCAACAGCGAGGCGCTGCGCGCGGCCTACAACGCCTGTCTGCCCAAGCTGAGCGAATATGGCACTGAGGTCGGTCAGAACGAGGCGCTGTTCCAGGCGTATCGCGCCGTCGCGGCTCAGGAACACTTGGACGCAGCGCAACGCAAGCTGCTGGAGAACGCGCTGCGCGACTTCCATCTCTCGGGCGTGGATCTGCCAGCCGAGAAAAAGGCGCGCTACAAGGCGATCAGCCAGGAGCTGTCGCAACTGACCAGCAAGTATTCCGAAAACGTGCTGGACGCGACCAACGCCTGGAGCAAACACATCACGGACCAGACGCGGCTCACCGGCCTGCCCGAATCGGCGCTGGCGCTGGCGCGTCAGAATGCCGAGCGTCAGGGGCTGGACGGCTGGCTGTTCACGCTCGACATGCCCTATTACCTGCCGGTCATGACCTATGCCGACGACCGCGCGCTGCGTTTCGAGTTCTACCAAGCCTTCGGTACGCGCGCCTCGGATCAGGGGCCGCACGCCGGACAGTGGGACAATACGGAACTCATGGAACGCATCCTGGCCCTGCGTCACGAGCTGGCGCAACTGCTCGGATTCGCCAACTATGCCGAGCGCTCGCTGGCGACCAAGATGGCGCGCTCGCCCGATGAGGTGCTGGGCTTCCTCGACGATCTGGCCGCGCGCTCGGTCGGACAGGCACGGCGCGAGCTGGCCGAACTGGAGGCGTTCGCGCGCGAACAGCACGGCGTCGAGCAGTTAGAGCCCTGGGACATCGGCTACTACTCCGAAAAGCTGCGCGTCCATCGCTACCAGATCAGTCAGGAGGAACTGCGCCCCTACTTCCCGATCACGCGCGTCCTGCTCGGACTCTTCGGCGTGGCCGAGCGGCTGTTCGGCATCCAGATCCAGGAGGTCGCCGCCTTCGAGACCTATCACCCGGATGTGCGCTTCTTCGAGATCCGCGACCTGCTAACCGGCGAGCTGCGCGCGCAGTTCTATCTCGATCCCTTCGCGCGTCCGAACAAGCGCGGCGGGGCCTGGATGGACGTCTGCACCAACCGGATGCACACCAGCCGCTGTGATCAGATCCCGGTCGCCTATCTGGTCTGCAACTTCACGCCGCCGGTCGGGGATCAGCCCTCGCTGCTGACCCACAACGAGGTGCAGACCCTGTTCCACGAGTTCGGGCACGGGCTGCATCACATGCTCACGCGCGTCGACTATCCGGGCGTGGCCGGGATCAATGGCGTGCCCTGGGACGCGGTCGAATTGCCGAGCCAGTTCATGGAGAACTGGTGCTGGGAACGCGAGTCGTTGGATCTGTTCGCCGCCCATTGGGAGACAGGTGCGCCCCTGCCCGAGGAACTCTATACGCGCATGATCGCGGCCAGGAACTTCCAGTCGGCGATGCAGATGGTGCGTCAACTGGAGTTCGCGCTGTTCGACTTCCGGATGCATCGTGAATACGATCCTGCATGCGGCGGGCGGATCTACGAGATCCTGGAAGCCGTGCGCGATCAGGTCGCCGTGATCCGGCCGCCGGCGTTCCATCGCTTCGCGCATGGGTTTTCGCACATCTTTGCCGGCGGCTATGCAGCCGGGTATTACAGCTACAAATGGGCCGAGGTGCTCTCGGCGGATGCCTTCTCGCTGTTCGAGGAGCACGGCGTCTTCGATGCCGACACCGGGCGCTCGTTCCTGGAAAACATTCTGGAGAAGGGCGGATCGGAAGACGCCATGACGCTGTTCGTCAAATTCCGTGGACGCGAGCCGACGACCGATGCGCTGCTGCGTCATTCGGGCATCGTCGCCGAAGCGGCTTAACTAACAGGAGTCTCGAACCAGGATGCAATACCGCGATCTGCGCGACTTCATCGACCAGCTCGAACAGCGCGGCGAGCTGCACCGCGTCAGCGTCGAGGTCGATCCCTATCTTGAAATCACCGAGATCTGCGACCGCACCCTGCGCGCGGGCGGTCCGGCACTGCTGTTCGAGCGGCCCAAGGGGTCGAGGATTCCGCTGCTCGGCAATCTGTTCGGCACGCCCAAGCGGGTGGCGCTCGGCATGGGTGAGGAATCGGTCGAGGCGCTGCGCGAGGTCGGTCGGCTGCTCGCTTTCCTCAAGGAGCCCGATCCGCCCAAGGGCATGAAACAGGCCTGGGAAACGCTGCCGATCTTCAAGAAGGTGCTCGACATGGCACCCAAGGTACGGCGCAACCCGGCCTGCCAGGAGGTCGTGCTGAGCGGTGCGGAGATCGATCTCGGTCGCCTGCCGATCCAGCACTGCTGGCCGGGGGATGCCGCGAAGCTCATCACCTGGGGATTGGTCATCACGCGCGGGCCGGAGAAGTCGCGCCAGAACCTCGGCATCTACCGGATGCAGGTGCTCGGACCCAACCGCGTCATCATGCGCTGGCTGTCGCATCGCGGCGGGGCGCTCGACTATCGCGACTGGCAGCGCGCCAATCCCGGAAAGCCCTTCCCGGTCGCGGTGGCGCTGGGCGCCGATCCGGCGACCATCCTCGGCGCCGTGACGCCTGTGCCGGACACGCTGTCGGAATATGCCTTCGCCGGTCTGCTGCGCGGCAGCCGCACTGAACTCGCGTCCTGTCTGGAATCCGATCTCCAGGTTCCGGCCAACGCCGAGATCGTGCTCGAAGGCCACATCTACCCGGACGACATGGCCCCCGAGGGGCCGTTCGGCGACCACACCGGCTATTACAACGAGGTCGATTCCTTCCCGGTGTTTACCATCGAGCGGATGACCCATCGGCGCGATCCCATCTATCACAGCACCTACACCGGCCGTCCGCCCGACGAACCGGCGGTGCTGGGCGTGGCGCTGAACGAGGTGTTCGTGCCGATCCTGCGCAAGCAGTTCCCCGAGATCCAGGATTTCTATCTGCCGCCCGAGGGCTGCTCCTACCGGCTCGCCGTGGTCAGCATCCGCAAGCAGTATCCGGGACACGCCAAGCGGGTGATGATGGGCGTGTGGTCGTTCCTGCGCCAGTTCATGTACA
>ERZ1673962.1312-NODE-1312-length-12242-cov-5.229999_pt1 | contig 12242 bp, 9 predicted proteins | sample MGYA00580188_ERZ1673962 | MGnify/ENA primary metagenome ERZ1673962 (study PRJEB41334, sample SAMN05608104) | rock metagenome | biome: terrestrial subsurface; feature: shale formation; material: shale | place: USA: Pennsylvania ... | reverse complement strand
TTATTTTTTGAGCATTTATAACATATAGAGTATATAAATTCTCAAAAAATAAGTATTGTTATTATAATTAATATATATTTTGTATTAACTACTCAAGTATAATTTCACCATTGAAGAGTATTTATCCATGTATAATGAGGAAATAATATTAGTACTAATAATACTCACATATTTGATGGATTTAAAAAATGTCTTCAATTAATTTTTATAAGATTTTTTCAAGCAATAGCTAATAATCATGCCATAAAATATATTATTAATTCATCACTTCTTAAAAAGAAGCTTATTCAAAATCAAGCATTTATTCATGAATAAGGAAAACTCCATTTTCATGATTTCATTTTTATAAAAATAGCATCAAATATCATAACTGTTAAAAATATAACAGAAATTTTTAAATAGTTTATATTTAATCAATAGAATTCTATTCATAATACTAATAATGAAATTAGTACAATTGTTTGGCTTACTTGAATATTATTTTTTAATATATCTTTTGTTTTTTTTAAAAAAATCATTTTTTTATGTTTAAATTTTATTTTATTAATTCATATCTTAAATTATCAACATCTCATGCTCACATCAATACAATTAATAAATCTTTATTTTCATTATCAAATTTTTCAATTATTTTAAATGTATTATCTAATCAATTTCAATTAATCTTATTTTCATGATTTATATTTTCTAAAAATATTTCTGTATTCATATTTTTTTTATCATCTTCACTATCTCTAGATTCATAAATATTTGGAACAATTAAAATATCAGTATTTTTGAAAACATTTTTAAATCAGTCTAATAATTCTATAGTTCTATTGTATTGATGAGGTTGGTAGACAGTAAGTATTTTTTTGTCTTTGTATTTTTCTTTTATCGATTCTAGTGTGAATGTTATTTCTGTTGGATGATGTCAATAATCACTTAGTAGTAAGTTGTCGTTTTTAGTTTGTCAAACTTCTTCCATTCTTCTCCAAACTCAATTATACATTGATAATGACTTTATTATTTCTGAATTTTGTATTCAAATCATTTGTCATAATATATATACTAAGCTAGCGTCATAATATATATGTTCGCCAGGTATTTTTATGTCTAGTTTTGGTATTAAGAATTCTTGTCAATTAAAGCTAAACTTATCATTGTCTATAACTATATAATTCACATCTTTTCTTTGTCATATTAGTTGTCTAGAATTACTTTCTTGTCAATTCAGTATAACAAATCATCATGTCTTCATATTGTCAATTAATTGTCTATATGCACTTATGTAGTCCTCTATATTTTTATAATAATCTAAATGATCTATTTCTATATTTGTTACAATTACAACACTTGGCTCATATTTTAAAAAACTTCTTTTATATTCACATGCTTCCAATAAAAAATATTCATCATTATTTTTTAATTCATTTCTATGGAAAAAATTTTTATTATTAAATTCTTTTAATATTGTTCAAACTATTGATGTAAAGTTTTCATTAGAGTTTTTTAATAAAATAGATGCCATTGATGTTGTCGTTGATTTTCAATGAGTTCAACATATAGCTACTAATTTTTTTTGATTTGCAATTTCAGCTACAGATTCAGGGTAACTAATTGTTTTTATTCATAATTCTTTTGCTTTAATTAATTCTTTATTATCATTTTTTATTGCTTCAGTATAAATAACTTTTTCTATATCATTAGTTATTCTTTCTCAAGAGTTTCATATAATTATATCTATTCATTCATTTTTTAGGTTTTTTATTAGTTCTGAGTCTGAAGAGTCACTTCAATAAACTTCGTATCAATTTTGATTATAATATCTTGCAATTGCAGATATTCATATTCATCATATTCCTATTAAATATATTTTTTTCATTTTAATATTTTTCATCAAGTAAAATTTTTGTTTTTTTAAATACATCATTTTCTAAGTCAATTAGTTCTTCTTCAGTAAATTTTGAGAGAACCCAATCACTAACTTCATATCTTTTATCAAATCAAATTCATATTTTTATTCTTTTAAAATCTAAACCGAATAATCTTATTATATCTTTTACTCAGTTATGTCATCATGCACTTCAGTTTTCTCTATATCTAAGTTTTCAAAAATCCATGCTCATATCGTCATATATGATAATTAAATCTTCCAATTCTAATTTATAAAAATCAAATACTTTTTTGACTGATTCTCAACTAAGGTTCATAAATGTTTGAGGCTTCAATAGAATTGTTTTTTCTCAATTATAATTTCATGTACTTATTTCTCACTTAAATTTTGATTCAAAATTAAATTCATTAAAGTTTTGTTTTTCTTTTAAATAGTCTAGAAACATAAATCATACATTATGTCTTGTTTGTTTATATTTATCTCAGGGATTACCTAATCATACTATTAGCTTCATTTTAATTTTTAATTATTTTATAATCTATAAAATTATATTTAAAAAAACATAAAAATAAACTTTAAAACATTATTTTATTAGTTATAATGCATTTATTAATATTATAATTTTTGTTTATGAATTTAGAAAAAGTATTAGATTATTTAAAAAATGATAAGTCAGATAAAGATATATTAGAACACTTATGAATAAAGTTTAGAACTGATTATGATAAACAAGATTATTATTTAGGAAAAATGTCTTTAATGCATTCATGAGATTATTTTATATCAGACCTAGATGGTACATTTTTTAGATGAGTTTTACAAAAGGAAGCTGTAACCGCTTTTGTTAAATATTTAAAAAAACAAAATTACTTAGAGTTAGATTTAGATAATTATTATTTATTTTTAAAAGATTTAGATTATTTTACTAAATTAGAAAAAAAGGCATATAATAAAGAAATAGAATATTTTGAATATTTAAATGCTTGAATTTATTTGTTATTAAAACATAAAGATTTAATTGATTGGAACTCTTATATAAATTTTTTGATTTATAGTTTCAAAACAAAAGAAAAAATTACTCCTTTTAGATTTTCTGTTAATAAGATAAAAGAAGTTTTATTAAATTGATGAAATTTTTTATTTGTATCATGAGCTCCAAGTTTTGTATTTGATGTTTACTTGGATTTATTAAAAAAATATATCTCAAAAAATATTTGAGAATCATATTCTAATAATGTTTTTTGATTTTGATCAAATGTTTTTTTAAATACTTTAGAATATACTCCTTTATGGTGAAGAGATCATAAAAAAGAATTTATAAATTTATTAAAACAAAAAAATATTATAAATAAAACATTATGATGAATGTGAGATACTTCTAGTGATTTTTGAATTAGTTATTCTTTGGATAAATGAAATGAATTTTATTTTGTTAATCCAGAAAAAAAAGTAATAGATAATTTTGATAATTTTTCTATTGATTGAATAAATTATCATTTAATTTTTGAAAGAAAAGATTCAATATTTGAAGTAGATAAAAATGATATAAAATTTATATAACAAAAAAAGAATTAATTTTAGATTAATTCTTTTTTTATTTAAAAAATTTACTATGTACATCTTTTAATTTTTTATTTGTTACATGAGTATATACTTGAGTAGTAGTTATACTAGCATGTCAAAGCATTTCTTGTATTGCTCTTAAATCAGCTCAATTACTAAGCAAAGTTGTTGCAAAACTATGCCTTAAAGTATGTGCTGAAATATCTTTTAATATAAATGCTTTTAAGGCATATTTTTTTATCATAGTAGTTATAAAAAATCTAGATAGTCTTAGTTTTTCATCATCATATCATAATATATTTTCTTTTTTTATATTATGTCTTATAAAAAGCGGTGATAAGTTATCATTTCTTGCTTCTAAATATTGATTTATTAAATCAGCAGATTTTTTTGTTAAATATACTACTCTTACTTTTCTTCATTTTCATCTAACAGCAAATTCTTTTCTTTTTAGGTTTATATCTTTTTTATTTAGACTTGTTAATTCAGATATTCTAAGTCATGTAGAATAAATACATTCCATTATTGCTAAATCTCTTAATCAAGTTATGTTATTTTTATTTGGTGCATTAAATAACCTTTCTAATTCTTCAGGAGTTAAAAATTCAACATGTCTTTCTTCAGCTTTTATTAAATCAATTGATGTTGGTGATAAGCTTTTATGTCATTTTCTTTCAAGAAATTTTAAAAAACTTCTTATTGTTATCATATATGCATTAGCTGTTTTTATAGATATATTTCTTCTTTTTTCATATAAATAACTTCTAAATCACTCTGCTATATCTAAACTAATATCTTCTACTTTGAAGTTTTCATTATCTTTTATTTTTTCTTTTATATACTCATTAAATTTTTTTAAATGTCTATCGTATTGTTCAACTGTTCTAGGAGATTTGTTTTTTATTACTTCTAGATAATTTAAAAATTTGTTATGAGCTTCTTTAAATAACATAATTTATATTTATTAATTTTTACTTATTCTATATTTTACATTTATTAATACTTTTATCAAATAAAAAAACTGAATTATCATATTCAGTTTTTATATTATTATTTCTGGTTCTCATTCAGTTATTAAGATTGTATGTTCATATTGACTACCAAGTCATCAATCTTTTGTATAAATTTCCCAACCTCATTCGTCAACAATTTCTCAACTAGTTTCTCATAGAATTGGCTCTATTGCAATAGTCATTCAAGCTTTTAATTTTGCTCAAGTTCCAGGAGTTCAAAAATTATATATATAAGGTTTTTCATGTAGTTTTTTTCAAATAGCATGACCAGTTAAATCTTTTATAACTTTATATCAATATTTTTTTATTTCTGTTTCAATTGCATGACCTATATCTCAAGTTGTGTTTCATGCTCTAGCTTGAGCTATACCTGCGTATAGAGCTTTTTTATTTGCTTCTATAAGTCTAGCTCATTCAGGATTTTTATCATCTCATCATACAATTACTGATATTGCAGCATCAGTATTAATTCAAACTTGTTTATCTCTTATTCAAAAATCAAATGTTACTAAATCTCAGTTTTTAAATATTAATCATTCTCTTGCTGTTCAATGAACAACTTCATCATTAACACTTATACATATATTGTTTGGGAAACCATATACTCATCTAAAACCACATAGAACATTATGTTTTCTTGCAATATCTCAACATAATTTATCAATTTCAACAGCACTTACTCATTCTTTTACTGTTTTCTTTATTTCATCAAAAACTTTTTTATGTATTTTTGCGTTTTGTCTCATTATTTCAACTTCTCTTTTTGATAACATTTATCTAATTGGTTATTATTTAATTTAATTACATTTTCAACAATTTCATCTTAATGCATCTTGTTTTTCACAAGCTTGTACAGCTACTTTACAACTATTTTGTAATACTTCAGTTGAATTAGCTATTTCAATATGAATATCTATAATTTTTGATATTACATTATTAGTATCAAATTCAGATATAGATTCAAAGTTTTTTAATTGTTCATTTAATTCTTTAACTCTATATTCTACATCAGCAGTTATTTGGCTATTCTTTTTTGCTAAATTAGTATTTCATATACTAATCTCAGGAGTATCTTGTTTTTCAAAGAAGTCTCATATAACTTCTTTTTTAAATTGTTTGAATTCTTTTTCTAGCTTTTGCCAAGTATTATTAAATGTATTATATAAAAAATTATTATCTAATGACATTCAATTATTTTTGTTATATTTATCAAGAGCATCTAGCATATTTTGTTGACTATCTCATGAAATTCATTGCCTAGATAATTCTTTTCTTAATAATTCTTTTTCTATTTTTTGATACTCTTCATCACTCATATCTTTTTTCAAAAGTAAATTTACAGCATCTTTCCATTTTTGTACTCAATCTTTTCATTCTTGGTTAAAAGTTCATATATTTTGGATAGCTTCTTTTATTCTTTCAAAAAATCATCAGTCTTTACTACATTCTGCATTAGATGTAGGATTATAATTTGTTTCTATAATTTTTACAAAATCTTCAGATACAAGAATTAAATCATCATAATCTAATTGTTTTTCTCATATAACAACATTTCTGTATAAATCTAAAATTCTAGTATTATTTTTTAATAATATTGATAATAAATTTTCTACTTTTATATTTTCTTCTATATTACATACAAAATCATCTCATATATTTTCACATGCATTTTTTATTGTTGTATTTGATAATCATCTCTCAGAAACTTTTTCTATTATTAATTTAATTCCTTCAGATTCTTTTTCTAGTAAATTATAATCTCTTTTTACCTCATATGGAACCTCATTTGAAATAGGGTAGACAGCATAGTATTTGAAATATGAAAAATATCAAGAAAAATCAAAAGCTTCATTATAAATTCTTATTATAGGTCATTTTATTTGTTCATAATTTTTCTTTAAATTATTTTTTACTGACCTTTCTTCATCACTAACAGAGCCATTTATAATTTCATCTGTTATTAATTTTATAACTTCTCTATTATTGTCTATATAATTAATAATATTTTCATCTGTAGAATCTTTTATTTTACAGGCACTATTATTAGCATAAGTTGAGTTCAAACTTATGCTAATAAATATTACAAAAAATGTTATTAATTTATTTTTCATTTTTTTAATTGGTTCAAGTATCTTGAGGTATTTTATTTATATTTTTTATTATTGCAGCTAAATTATTTACATAATCATTTATAGATTTATTAAATGTAGATATTTCTTTTAGCTGTGTTTCAAAATTACTTATATTTCATCATTGAGTTAAATTTTCTACTGCCATTCTCATAGTATCTCTTTGTTTAACTCTTTGATTCATATATTCATTTATTCATCAAATATTATTTGTAAATGTAGTAATAGGTGATAATTGAGAATTTAATCATGCTTGCTTATCTCTTTCTATTTGAGTAATCAAAGATAAATCATTTCTTCTATTATAATCTAATCAATAACTTTCATAATAAAATTTTAACATATTTTCAGATTCAAAAATTCAACTATCTTCATTTGCTTTTTCTTCAGGAACTAGTTCAAGTATAGGAACAGGTTTAGTACTAACTTGAAATCATAAATGAAATATATCAGGTAGATTTAAGTCTTTTAGTCAAAGCTCAAAATTGTTCAAGCTCATTTTAGATTGCACCAATGATGTGGCTGCGAACTTTTTTAAGTGTTCGTTTGATCTATTTAAAAGATATTCTATAGATATATCTTGAAATCATCATCAAAGAAGATTATGTTCATAGGTTATAAATTCAATATCTATACAAAAAATTCAATCACAAGGGAATTGATTATTATCATTTACTTTTGAATAATTACCTGAATAATTTTCTGATTCATCATTATTTTCATCACTTCAGTTATTGTTTTCTTCTCAAGAGTTATCATCATTATTATTTGTATCATTAAAATCAGAGTCACTATTGTCATTATTTATATCATTTTTTACATTTATAATTGTATTTGTACTTAATCATGAATCTCATGAAGTTATAGTACAGTGATTTTTACTAAATATTGGTACTCAATCACTATTAAGGATAGGAAAAACTCAATCATCTACTTCATTTGACTCAATTATATCGTTTATATTATTTAAATCGTTTAAATTATTATTAGATGGAGATAAGCTTTGTTTTATATCTTGAGATTTTTCTTCTATTTCTGAAAATATATCAATAAATTCATTTCATTCGTATACAGTACTTGGTTCAGAAAATATTATAGAATCTATATTTTCAAGATCTTTTATTAAATCAAAAGGGGAATTTTCATCTAAACCATCTGTATATATTCAAGTTGATCATAGGTTTATTAATTGTCTAGTTTTTTCTCTAGATTGTTCTACTGTATTATTATGAACTCTTGATATTGATGTTAATAATTTATTTGTATCAGTTACGCTTATTCTTCATTCATCATCTTTACATTCATCACTTATTTTTGTATTTATAAATCAAATATTTCAATTTATAACTATATCTCTTATTTCATTTTCATTTAAATCATCATTTAAACAATTTATTCATGAATAATCATTGATTTTTTGTCTAGTTCAATTACTTCATTCTAAATCTATAGTATATATATTTCATTCTAAAGAATCTATATTTTCTGATATATTTGAGTAAAATCATGAACTATTAAAGTCCAAAACAAAAGCAAAACTATTATTTTGCCATAAAAGTGAAATTCATATGATTAAAAAAATTATGAAATTTTTTTTCATATTTAAAATTAATTTATATTTAATAAAAATATTATATCAAAAAAATGCTCTTTTACAAACAAAAAAAGACTATTTTCTAGTCTTTTTTTATACTTATTTTATAAGTAAATTTTCTTTTTCAGTTTCAATAGTAAATTCATCTTGTTTTTTACCTGAAATTATTTTTTCAGCTATTAAATCTTCTATTTTATCTACTAAGTATCTTCTTACTTCTCTTGCTCAAAAGTCTGGATTATACACATCTTTTGTTATAAAATTAATTACTTTATTATCATAATTTATTTTTAATCATTTCTTTTCTAGTCTATTTTCTAAATCTTTTAATCAAAGAGTAATTATTTTTTTGATTTGATTTTTATCAAGAGGATTAAATATAATTATTTTATCTATTCTATTTATAAATTCAGGAGAAAAATATTCAGTTAAATTATTTTTAATATTTTCAGCTGCTTTTTCATAGTCAGCCATAACTTTTTCTTCTTCTTTTTTTTCTATATCAAATCAAATAGTAGAAGCTTTATTTGTAAATTCTTCTTGTCCTATATTACTAGTCATTATTATGATTGTATTTTTGAAATTTACTTTTTTTCATTTATTATCTGTTAGAACTCATTCTTCTAATATTTGTAATAATAAATTATAAACTTCAAAATCTCATTTTTCTATTTCATCAAAAAGTAGTACACTGTAAGGTTTTTTTCTTACTTTTTCAGTAAGTAATCATCCTTCCTCATATCATACATATCAAGCACTAGAACCAATAAGTTTATTTACAGATGTTTTATCTGAGAATTCACTCATATCTATTTTTATTAAAGCATCTTTATCATCATAAAAATGTTTAGCTAATACTTTTACTAACTCAGTTTTACCAACTCAAGTAGGTCATAGAAATAAGAAACTTCAAAGAGGTCTATTTGGGTTTCAAATACCAGCTTTACTTCTCATTATTGACTTTATTATAGCATCAATTGCTTTATCTTGTCATATAATTTCTGATTTTATATTTTTCTTTAGATCTTTTAGTTTTTGAGTTTCATTTTTTGATAAATTAGAAACAGGAATTCAAGTTGCTATACTAAGTATTTTTTGTACATCATTTGAATCAACATTCATTCTTTTCTCTTTTGGAACTTGGAATTTTTGTTTCAAATCTTGAATCTTTTTTTCTAATTCAGCTTGAGTTTCTTTTAGTTTATAAGCTTTTTTATAATGTTGAGCTATTACTGCTTGTTCTATATCTTTGTTATTTTTTGCTATTTTTTCTTTTAATTTTTTAGTTTCAGTTTCATCAAAATTATATTTCATAGATTTTATACTACAAGCTTCATCTATCAAATCAATAGCTTTATCTGGTAAATATCTATCAGTTATATATCTAGTTGATAACTCTATTGCTTCTTCTATAGCGTCTTCTTTTATATTAAGATTATGATATTCTTCAAATGATTCTTTTATTCATTCTAAAACTAATTTAGCAGTTTTTTTATCTGGTTCATTAACTGTAATTTGTTGAAATCTTCTTTCTAAGGCTGAATCCTTTTCAATATATTTTTTATATTCATTGTAAGTAGTCGCTCAGATAATTCTTATTTTTCATCTACCCATTGCAGGTTTTAATATATTTGAAGCATCAAGTGATCATTCTCATCAACCAGCTCAAATCATAGTATGGATTTCATCTATAAAAAGAATAATCTCATTTTCTACTTTTGATGCTTCATCAATAACTTGTTTTATTCTTGATTCGAATTCTCATCTGTATTTTGTACCTGCTACTAATGATGACATATCTAGTGATAAAACTTTTTTTTCTTTCATTGAAAAAGGAACATCTCAAGCAGCAATTCTAAGAGCTAATCATTCAGCAATAGCAGTTTTACCAACTCATGGTTCTCATACTAATACAGGATTATTTTTTGTTTTTCTATTTAATATTGCAATAAGTCTTTCTACTTCAATGTCTCTTCATATTATCTTATCTATTTTTCATTCTCTAGCTTCTTTTGTTAAGTCAGTAGAAAAGAAATCCAATGCTGGAGTAGTAGAATCACTATTTTTAGATGATTTTTGTTCTTTATTCATATCAAATGGAGTAGCTTGATTTTCTCATAATAAATTTTGAGTCAATGCTCATAATAATTTATTTATTGATTCTTCTCATTCTAGTTCTATATCTTCAGAATCATCTTCTATAGGAAATCAAGGCTTAATTCAATCAATTGCTCATAGTTTATTTAATTCTCTTAAGTTTTTTTCAACATCACTAGGAGTTATTCCTATATAATCTAAAAAACTATTTATCCAAGAATCATTTGCTATAATAGATAATAAAAAATCTTCTATAGATGCTTTATCTTTTGCGAAAGAAGCTGCTATTTTAACACTTCATAGTATAGAATTTTTTAATCTATTATTCATTCAAGAATAAACTCATTTTCTTTTTTCTATAGTTTCATTAAAGATACCTTTGTTTATTATTTCTATAGTTAGTTTTTCATTAATTCAGTATAGATTAAATATCTCTTTTATTCATCAAGTAGAGTTTTTTACAATTTCTATAAATATATCTTCTATAGTTAGTTCTTTTATTCAAACTTCTTTTGCATTATTTTCTGCATTTATTAATACTTTTTTATATCATTCAGAAAAATTGTTATACGACATTTATCTTTTTTGTTAATAATTAATTTTTGCAAATATTATAATATTTTGTATAATATTAGTGACTATTTTTGCTTTTTTGTATAAAAAAATAATACAAAAATAACAAATTTAGCTTTTAATAAGTACATACAAATTATTATTTGTATCTTATTTTAATTATATCATAAAAAAGCTTTATACAAAGTTGAAGGTTTTATTTTATGTTAAAAACTACTAGACTTTTTTACTTATGCTTTTTTAGTTAATTTTTAATTATAAAATTATGTCTAAAAAGAATGTTTTTTTATTAGCAGCTTGATATATAGCTGGGTGAATAGTAGCTTCTATTTACTGAAAGAAAAAACCTGAAGAATTAAAAACTGAATTAGAATCAGCTAAAGAATCATGAAAAGGGAGTTTCAAAGTTATAATGGATAATTTTGTTGATACTCATTCTAATATGATTGATGATCTAAAAAAAGAATTACTTAGTGATAAAAATAAAGCAATTTTTAATGAACATAAAGAAGAAATTATAAAAATAATTGATTCTTATAAAGAAAAATGAAATATTTTAATTGAAGAATTAAGAGTAAAAGGTAAATCATATATATATACTACTTCTGAAAAATTAGAAGAACTATATAAAGAAAAATTATGAGAAATAGAAGAATTAAAATGAGTTGCTCCAGCTAAAGTTGAAGAACTTAAAACAAAATTATTAACTTCATTTGAAGATTTAAAAAATGAAATTAAAAACATAAAAAAATAGAGATTTAAATCTCTATTTTTTTATTTTTCTAATTCTTCACCAACTTCTCAAGCTATTTTTATTGATGGTTTCAAAGTTTTAGCTCATACAGCCCATTTAGCAGGACAAGCAGTTCCTGGATTTTCTCTCATGAATTGTAATGCTTCAATTTTTCTTATTAATTCAGCACTATTTCTTCCTAAAGGACCACTAGTAACTTCTATACCTCTAATAACTCCATCTGGATCAATTATAAAAGTACCTCTACCAGCAATACCTGTTTCTTCATCTAATATGTTATATAGATCAGCTATTTCAGTATTGTGATCTGCAAGCATTTTATAAGGGAAACCTTGCATTAATTTTTCATGTTTTACCCATGCTCTATGAGAAAAAACTGTATCAGTAGAAGCAGCTAATACTTCAACTCCTAATTCTTGGAATTTTGCTTCTTCTTCTGCCATATCTTTTAATTCAGTAGGACAAACAAAAGTAAAATCAGCTGGATAATAAAATAAAACTGCCCATTTACCTTTTAAGCTTTCTAAAGATACTCTTTCTTCATCATCAGTTTTTGGATTATATGCAGGTAAATCAAAGCTAGGTGCTTCATTATCAATTTTTGCTATCATTGGGAATTCTAAATTTTCCATACTATATTTTT
>ERZ1673962.1311-NODE-1311-length-12249-cov-4.495080_pt1 | contig 12249 bp, 9 predicted proteins | sample MGYA00580188_ERZ1673962 | MGnify/ENA primary metagenome ERZ1673962 (study PRJEB41334, sample SAMN05608104) | rock metagenome | biome: terrestrial subsurface; feature: shale formation; material: shale | place: USA: Pennsylvania ... | reverse complement strand
GAATGTTACAAGACCTCGTCATCTCACTGGCCTATGCTGCGCTGCACTCCAACAATCCCTGCGGATTGCTGTTGTTTGCCGACAGGGTGTTGACCTGGCATCCGCCCAGCGCCGCGCCGCAGCAGTATTCCCGAATCGTCACCGCCCTGGAGCAGGCCCCCGTCATGAAAAGCCGACAAACCCGACTGGCTCCGGCGCTGAATTTCATGATGAATCGCCTGTCCTCCTGCTTGGGGGTGATCATCTCCGATTTTCATACGGATTTGGAAAACCTGAGGGGGTTGATGGATGCAGCAGACAGCCGTCTGCCCGCGCATGAATTGGTTGCTCTGCACGTTCTGGAAGAATCGGAATATCGCCTGACCGGCATCGAGGATGGTCTACTGACCCTCAGAGACATGGAATCGGGGCATCAGATGCCTCTCGACCTGTCCCGCAAAGAAGAATTCAACGCCCTGCTGCGCACAGCCAGAGAAAAAAGCATCAGGACCCTGGCCGGAGCAGGCATCGACTCGGCGGTTCTACCGGTAGGAGCCGCGGATATTCAAGCTCGCGTCAATACCCTGTTTTCCCGACGCCTGGCGGCCAGGGTCTGAGCCGCCCATATCAAGACCAAGGAAAGTTTCGATGAAAAACCGTCCATATCATGCCCTGAAGACATTGGCAAAACGGCGCGATTGCATTTCTGCAGGCAGCCGGTTTGCCCTTGCCCTGTTTTTCGTTCTGCTGTCGGTTTCCTCACCCTCCACAGCCCAGCCCCTGCCGCCCCCCGGGGATGCCGTAAGGCAGGAATCCGGCGGCGAAATGCTCCCCCCGGAAAAATCCGCAGAAAGCCTACCGGATTCGGCGGAAGCCGAACGCATCGCCTGCTTTGACCGCGTCTGGTCCGAGTATCAGGATGATGTATGGTTTTACGGTGAAAACGGTCAGCGGGTCGTCCCTGCGATCAATCACGAATGGCTGGTGATACGTCTTGCCGAGGAAGCCGGCGGGGCAGACGGTTTCTCTCCGGCGGGAAGCGAAAGACGCGCTCCGTCTTTCGATGGCTTCAATAAACAATACGCATATTATTTTTCCCACTATCTGCACGAAGCGTCCCTGGCCCCCGCCATGGCTGCCTATCGATTGCGGTGTGACATGTCGAAAGAGGCCTTCAATACTCTGATGACCCGTTTGCGGCAGGATCCCGAGGTGATGTACGTTCACCCGTCCTGGAAAATCCGCGACAAACTTTATGCACCTCTCGAACGTATCGACCTTACATGGAAACCGGCTGCCGACATGCGCGAACGCGATGCACTGCTGCAAGCTGTCGGAGCCTACGCCGACGAGGATACAGCCATGTCCAGGCAGCATCAGGTTTCCATCGCTCCCTGCCGGAAGAGCGTCTGGCAGGCAGCCAACCTGCTGGCCGACGACATAAACGTCATGCAAGCCCGACCAGTCCTCATGCCCCTGGTACCGCCGGTCGGCGTACGTTTTGATCTCGCCCTGAACGGAGCGACTCCCGGCACCGCCATTCCGTTCACCTTCGAAATACGTTTCACCGAACGGGTCAAGATCGAGTCGAGCACCATCGCCAATCTGAATCTCAAACCGGGCGGTATTTTCCGCAATCTGTACGACATCCACTATGACGAACCATTGAGTGCCATCGATGTCAATCGCAGTCCGATCCGTATCACCGGCTACATCAAGATCTACGCCACCGGTGAATACAGCATTCCCGGCATACCGGTCTACTACACGGACAGCGACGCCCCTCAAAGCAAGGTACAACTGATAAAAACCAGCGAGATCCCCGTACGCATCGCTGCCATGATTCCTGAGCAGCAAAGCGGATTCGAATTGCAGGCAGGGGATCCCGATCCTCTTCCCGCAGTAGAGGCGACCGGCACCGGAAAAGCCAAAGCTCATTCCGCTTACCTGATCGTAACGGGAGTGATTCTTATCGGGCTGGTATCCGGTTTGTCCTTTTTCTTCTGGCGTAATCGGCGCCTGCAGGTTACCAAATCGGAAAACAACACCCTTGGGCGTTATCACGACAAAATACTGGCCGCCGCAAATGCCGCGCGTCAGCATCCCGGCTTTCCGGAATTTTCCGCTATTGGCAACGCCTTGAAACACTATCTGGCCGAGTTCGCCGACCTGGGACCTGACCAGCGCGGCGGAAGCCACATATCTTTCTACCGCCGCATCGAATCCGCGTTGCCACCGGAGTCCCGCACGACCGCTGCCGCACTGCTGGCCGACATCGATGCCATAATCGCTCGCGGCACCGCTGCCGCCCTGCCGGGCGATCTTCCGGACCGCGTCGTTGATCTGGTGGAAACACTGCAACACCATGCTGATAACAAAGGGGAATCCCCCCGGAAGCACTGAGCTTTCCCCCGTAAAGAGGCTTTCTGATGCCTGAGTTCGAACTGCAATACCCGCTGGTCCTGATGCTGTTGCTGCCGGCACCCTTGTTTCTGGTGCTGCGGCGACGCACTCGACACAAGCTGCCGTTTCCGGCCATGATGCCGGAAATGCGTCGCCTGCGTCCGGGGTTCTGGAAACGTTACTATAACGGCATCTTTTTCAGCCTGGTCTATCTGTGTCTGATCGTGAGTCTGGCCAACCCCGGTTATTCTAAAGAAACGGTGGAAGACTTTATCGAATCCAAATGGCTGTTTCTGGCGCTCGACCTGTCCGGCTCCATGAAGCGGCCGATCAGCCGCTTCTCGGACCAGACCCTGGGGGATCTCGCCCTGGACGGCATCCGCTCGTTTATCGACATGCGCCGCAGCGAAGACTATATCGGCCTGGTGGCTTTTTCCAGCTACGCCAAGCTTCTGGCTCCCCTGACCTTTGACAAGGATCTTCTCAAGACCAAACTCGAACTGGTACGCAGTAAAAACCACTCCCGCATATACCGGGAACTCGGTGCCGGCGGAGGCACCAACGCCTCCGAGGCGGTCTGGCTGTCTCTATCCGCCTTCTTTTCCATGCTGCCGGAGGAAAACCGATTAAGTGTCGAACAGATAGCCGGCATGCGCGAGTTTCTGCTGGGCGAACCGGCCGCTTTGCTCGACATCCCGCAAAAAATACGCCATGCCGGGCTGGGTACGGGTATGGCTGTCATCCTCTTTACCGACGGACGTATCGAACCGACCATACGCGCTCATGAACGTCGCGGCGGACTGCCGAACCTGGTCAACATCATCACCCTGATGAAGGCGGTAGGCGTCCGCTTTTACATCATTTCGGTGGGAGGAGAAATCGACGAAGCGGTGCAAAAGGCCATGGAGCCTAAAGCCGGCGAGCCGACCGTCGGTCGAATATTCGTGACCTCGCGGGGCCTGGATCGGCAGCAGATCGAGGAGGTCTACCGAGAGATAGATATTCTGGAAACCAACCGCAACCTGACCCGCATCACTCTTCAGCCGCGGTGGCTGCGTCGTCCCCTGCTGGTTTTCGGGTTCGGACTCATGATCCTGCATCTGATTCTGCGCAGCCTGCCGCGACTTAGAAAACTGTGAAAAAGTCATGAACAGATGCACGGCGAAAGAAGCTTATCCCGAACAGGCGTGAAAATTTAACGTTCTGCAATGATTGCGAGGAATGAACCATGTTCAACGTCACAGACATGCTGCAAAAAAACAGACGCGCCGTCATCGGCGTTTTGCTCTTCGTTTTTACAGGAGGCTTGGCGCTGCTGATCATCGGTGGCGTCGGCTACCGAAACCATGCCCGGCAATACGATGCCCGCCAGCAGTTGAACTCGCGACTGGCCCGTATGCCGCAGGCCGGAGACCATCGCGCCAATATCGCTGAACTGGAGCACGTTATCGCCGAGGCAAAGGAACTCGACATTCACCTGCCGGAAGCGGCATACTCCCGCCTTTGGCATAAGTGGCAGCTGGCCGTGCAGAATTTCAAACAGATCATTGCGGTCCTCAACAACCGATATCTGGCTGCCGAACAACGGCAACAGCTGCATACGTTCCATGAACGGTTGCTCGCCCTGCGCGACGACTGCGCTGCGGGCCTGGAGACCACCGACAGCCAGTCCATGTCGCTGCGCTGGAAACTGTACAACCTGAAAGGCAACGTTTCGGTCATGTTGGCCTACAGCGTTCTGAGTTTTGAGCAGGACGGTCGCAAGGCGGCTAAATTCCTGTCCGATGCGGTTGACGATTATAAGACCTCCATCGAGCTTGTCGATCAAGCCTGCAGTTCCTCCCTGGAGAGATCCCTGCCGAGATGGAACATGGAACTGATTGTCGGTCTTGGCGAGTACCGCAAAATAGGACTCAGTGAAGTCCGTCAGGAAAACATGTCCGAGGTTCAGGAGCAGCTCGAAGCCTTCATTCCGGAGGTGGCAGGCTTCGCTCCCGGCGTTCCTCTCGAAACCCGGGTCGAAAAATAGAGGTACCATGAAATTCTCTCATTCCGAGTATTTCTGGCTGCTATTGATACTCATCCCCATCGGCTGGCGCGTACTTTCCACCGAGCGCTTTCTCGACCGCCTGCGACGGCATTTCAGGGCCGACATAAACGGCAGATCCCCATGGAGGCTGACCGGCCGCTGCCTGCTGCCATTGCTCGCCCTGACTTGTCTCGCAACGGCTCTGGCGGGTCCCCGGATCATGGTCATGCGTGCCGGCGATATCAGCGACAATCTTGTCATTGCCGTAGGCATCGACGTGAGCAAATCGATGCTTGCCGAGGATGTGGTTCTGGAAAAACGGTCCAGAGATGAAGAAATGCCCCTTTCCAACCGCCTGAATGCCGCCCGGCGATTCGCCCTGACGCTTTTTGAGCACCTCGACGGAGAAAAAGTCGGTTTGTTCTTTTTTGCCCGAAACGGCATCGAAGTCGTATCCCCGACCCGCGATGTCGGTTTCCTGCGCTATATGACCACCCATACCGACCTCGGCGACCTGACGGAATCCGGCAGCAACCTGATAGCAGCCATAGACAGCGGCATGATGATGGTCGACAGCCAACGGAACATACCGGCGAAAGCCGTCATCATTGTCACCGATGGCGAAGATACGGAAAACGACCGGCCGGCCATACTGCAAACCCTGTCGCGCGATTTCGGCGCCCAGACGCCCGTTTTTACCGTCGGTGTCGGCCGGACCAATGATGTTTTCATCCCCATCCGTCGCAAAGGCTCCGCCGACATCGACGGCTTTTACATGGACAATCAGGATATTCCGCTCAAAACCCGCCAGGTTCCCCAGACCCTCGAAGAAATCTCTGCGGCCACCGGCGGAACGTACTTCGATCTCGACCGGAACAGCCCCGCCAAAGTGGTAGACAAGCTCATGCAGAAAATCGCCACGACGACAGCCGAGCCTGTGGACCTTCCGCCCCGCCGTGCGCCTTTTGACCTGTCCCCCCTGTTTCTTCTCGCCAGTCTGATTTTTTATATCCCCTTTATACTTTTATGAAGATTCGGGGGCCGAAAAGGGTGCCAGAAACCCTGAAAACTTAAAAAACCACACTGTTTGCAAACCCCCACCCCCTTGTTTTTCGTCGTGTTTTCAAACACTTGGAGTGCAATAAAAATAATTAACATTAACCGAAAAGCGTATACCTCATCCGATATTGAACTTTCGTTCTATTTTGTGCTATAAATTATCCAATCTGAAAAGCTCTTTGACATCAACATCAGCGATTGACGCAAAACTACCAATCTCCGAGCCTCGCTGCCTACTGGGAAGGTCCCTATGGCGACAGGCCGACGGGTTCCGCTGGAAACAGCGGCGCCTCCCACCCTTGGAAAGGAGATTTTACCCGGAACCATTCCAGAAAGTGAAAGATTGGGAGGAAGTACAAGAATGGACAAAATTTTGCGTGTAAACATGACGGACCTCACCTGCAAAGTTGAGCCCGTCCCCGCCGAGTTCGCCACCCTGGGTGGTCGTGCCCTGACCTCCACCATCGTGGCCGCGGAAGTGCCCCCGACCTGCCACGCCCTCGGCCCCAACAACAAACTGGTTTTCGCTCCCGGCATGCTGTCCGGCACCCCGGCTGCCAACTCCGGGCGCATGTCTGCCGGCGCCAAAAGCCCGCTGACCGGCACCATCAAGGAATCCAACTCCGGCGGCACCACTGCACAGCAGTTCGCCAAAATGGGCATCAAAGCCATGATCGTCGAAGGCATGCCCAAGGATGACAAATGGTATCGCCTGCACGTCACCATGGACGGCGTTACCTTTGAAGACGCTTCCGGCCTGGTCGGCAAGCAGAACTTCGACGTCATCGACGCCATGAACGAGAAATACGACAAGAAGATCGGCGTCATGACCATCGGCCTCCCCGGTGAAAACCGCCTGGCCTCAGCCAACATTTCGGTAAAGGACCCCGACCAGAAAATCCGCTCTCATGGTCGCGGCGGCCTCGGCGCCGTTATGGGTTCCAAACAGATCAAGTGCATCACCGTTGACGCCGCCGGCGCCGGCAAAGTCGAAATCGGCGACCCCGAGAAGTTCCGCGCCGCCGCCAAAGTGTTCGCCAAGGGTATGCTCGACCACCCCGTCAGCGGCGAAGGTCTGCCCACTTACGGCACCAACGTGCTGATCAACATCCTCAACGAAGCTGGCGGTCTGCCGACCAAAAACTTCAGGTACGGAACCTGCGAACACCACGACAAGGTTTCCGGCGAAACCATGCACGACACCATCGTCAAGCGCGGTGGCAAGCACAAGCACGGCTGCCATGCCGGTTGTATCATTCAGTGCTCCCAGGAATACGTTGACGAGTCCGGCGCTTACATCACCTCCGGTTTCGAATACGAAACCGTCTGGGGCCTGGGCATCAACTGCCTGATCGAAAACCTCGACGACTGCGCCCGCATCGACAACGCCATGGACAACATCGGCATCGACTCCATCGAAGGTGCCGTGCTGATCGCTGTCGCCATGGAAGCCGGCGTTATACCCTGGGGTGACGGCAAGGAAACCCTGCGCGTCATGAACGAGGAAATCGGCAAGTGTACTCCTCTCGGACGCATCCTGGGCAACGGCACCGCATCCGTCGGCCAGGCTTACGGCCTGACCCGCGTACCGGTCGTTAAGGGCCAGGGCATCCCGGCTTACGACCCCCGTTCGGTCAAGGGTATCGGCATTACCTACGCTACCTCGACCCAGGGTGCCGACCACACCGCCGGTTACTCCATCGCCACCAACATCCTCAAGGTCGGTGGCTTTGTCGACCCCCTCCAGAAGGAAGGCCAGGTCGAACTGTCCCGCAACCTGCAGATCGCTACCACCGCTGTCGACAGCACCGGTATGTGTCTCTTCGTAGCCTTCCCCTGCCTCGACATCCCCGAAGTCATGCCCGCACTGGTAGACATGTGCGCTGCCCGCTTCGGCGTCGAAATGAGTGTCGACGATTTCGTCGGCATGGGCTCCAAGATCCTGAAAATGGAGAAGGAGTGGAACACCAAGGCCGGCTTCACCAACGAAGACGACCGTCTGCCCGAGTTCTTCGAGCTCGAGCCGATTCCGCCTCACAATGTCGTCTGGGATTTCACCGGCGAGGAAATCGACGAACTCTGGAACTTCTAAGAGTCACGCTGATATGCAATACCGGTGGGCACCCCTCAGGGGGTGCCCACTCTTTTTATCTGCCCTTCACATTCCATTGCATAGCATTTTTCAACGCTCGACATACAGGTGCCGCATGAAAATTACTGTTAAACTCTTTGCAGGATTTCGTGACAACCGCTTCAAGGCCGCCGAACAGGAATATCCTGACGCCACCACCGTCGGCGATATTCTTACGGCTCTCGACATCAAAGGTCCGGAGCTTGGCGTCGCGCTGATAAACGGTCGTCATGTACCGCCTGAACATGTTCTGGAAGACGGACAGACCCTGTCCCTTTTTCCTAAGGTCGGAGGCGGTTAATTTTCTCTATAACTGCTTGAATAAACTTTACAACTCGACAAAATCGCGTTAATTTAATCTTGTATACATCCGACGGTGCCTTCGGGCCTAACAGGGAAGAGGGGTGAAACTCCCCCGCGGACCCGCCACTGTAAGCGAGGACGAGAGATCAATCAGCCACTGGCATCAACGCTGGGAAGGCGATCTCGAGAACGATTCGCAAGCCAGTATACCTGCCGATTCGGATCCCCCACATCATCTTCCCCGGGCCATGGGAAGGTGGGCTGAAGCGGCCATCGCTGTTGCAGGTGCGCATATTTAATGCAGGCACATGCATGCAACCGTGCTCCTCTTCGTGCTCCCTCCAGCCTGGGCGCAAAGAGGAGTTTTTCTTTATGCTTAAGATCCCGTCTTTGGCCCTGATCGGCATGCTGATGCTACCCTTTTCCGCATCTGCCATCACCTCTGAACTTACCTCCCTCGAACCGGTTGTCGTAACGGCAACCAAGCTGGAAACCCCGGTAAGTGAAATTGCAAGTTCGGTGACAGTCATCACCGCCGAAGAAATTGAAAACAGACAGCCCACCAGTGCCCTCGATGTATTGCGCACCGTCCCGGGATTGGATGTCGTGCGTCAGGGCGGCCTCGGTCAGCAGACCTCGGTGTTTTTGCGCGGTGGCAATTCGACGCACACCCTTGTGCTTGTAGATGGGATCGAAATGAATGACCCGGCCAACCCAGGGCGCTCTTTTGATTTTGCCACACTTGGCACGGACAACATCGAACGCATCGAGATCGTCCGAGGCCCCGGCAGCACGCTTTACGGTTCGGATGCCATTGGTGGGGTAATCAACATCATTACTCGAAAAGGGTCCGGCAAACCAACTATCACCCTCTCTGCCGAAGGTGGCAGCTTCGAGACCCATCAGGAAAAGTTTTCCTTGAGGGGCGGCAACGATCTCTGGAATTACTCGCTGGCTGCCTCCTTCATAGAATCGAACGGGATATCCGCAGCCGATGAAAGATACGGGAACTCGGAACGTGACGGATACGACCGCACCTCCGTATCGTCCCGCATCGGCATCACCCCCACAACCAACTTCGATCTCGACTTTTTCCTGCGCTATTTTGACTCTGAAGCCGATCTGGACACCTTTGCCGGTCCGTTTGGCGACGACCCCAACAACACCTTCGATTCGGAGGCTCTTTTCCTACGTCTGCAGGGCCGGTTGTTCTTGCTGGATGACTTATGGGAGCAGAAGCTTGGCTTCGCCCTGAGCGACTACGACAGAGAGAACCGCGACGAGACCGATGCCCTTCACCCCTTTGACAGCAGCCTGACGACCTACGATGGGCGCTTGTACAAAGTCGACTGGCAGCACAATCTGTATCTGCACCCGACCAACACCCTGACAGTCGGCATAGAGTACGAAAAAGAAGAAGCCGAGAATACATCCCAATACTTCTATGAGAATCCTCTCTGGAACACCAACGACAAGTTCGACAAGAAAAGTGTGGAGACGACCGGATACTACGTTCAGGACCAAGTCAAACTCTGGCAGGATTTCATTACCACGGTTGGACTGCGGGTCGACGACCATGAGGAATTCGGCGCACGTTTGACATACCGCATTACCAGCAGCTATCTGTTCCGCCAGACCGGAACGCGCATCAAAGGCACTTATGGAACAGCTTTCAAGGCACCGACCCTGGCCCAACTCTATGAGAATTCCACTTACGTTCTCGGAAATCCCGATCTGACCCCGGAAAAGAGCCGCGGCTGGGATATCGGCATCGAGCAGGGCTTTTGGGATAACCGGGCGTCTTTTGGGGTCACCTACTTCGAAAATCATTTCGAGGACCTCATTAATACCTTTTACAACCCGCTTAGTTTTAAGTCCGAATATGAAAACATAGACGAGGCCCAGTCAAAAGGCATAGAGATTGTCGCATCCGTGCGCCCGGTAGACGACCTTACCTTCTCTGCCAGCTACACCTACACCGATACGGAAAACCGCACCACCGGAGAGAGACTGTTGCGTCGTCCGCTTCACAAATACAATCTCAATGTCAATTACCGCTTTCTGGATCGCGCCAACGCCAACCTCGATATTTTCTATTTTGGCGAACGCGAGGATCTCGACCTCTACGATTGGACCCAAACCAAAACCCTTGGCGCCTATACCGTGGTCAATCTGGCCCTTTCCTACGAAATCAGCGAACATTTCCGAATTCACGGCCGAGTGGAAAACTTGTTCGACGAGAAATACGAAGAGGTCAATGGCTTCGGCACCCCCGGCATCGCGGGGTACGCAGGCGCAAGCCTGACGTTTTAAAAAAACCCATGCGTCCGGCATTCAAGATGTTGATTCCGACACGCAGGGATGCGAGACGCAGCCGCGCGACCACCTCCGGACCTGGGGTTTCCAGGCCGGAGGATGGTCCCCATATCAGGAAGTGCAGTAAAAAGGCGAGTATCGCTGTCATGTTGTCTCAGGAAACGTTTCTCTACTGGATCATCCTTTCCCTCGGCATCCACGTTGCCGCCCTGAGCTTCTTCCCTCCCCCCGCAACCTGGACCGCACCCAGGCCGGGGCCCATTACCGTGGATCTGCTTTACGGATCCGGCGGAGGCGACAAGGAGCAACCGGGCGAGGCCGCAGGCTCCGACGGTCCCGGAAACGAGTCCCTTGCCCCTCCAACTGCGCACAAGCAACCGGTTGCGCCAGCAGTTTCCGATAAAATTGAGCCCCCGGCGGCACTCCCGTCCGCACCAGAACCGCAGGAAAAGGCTGTTACCAAACCACCCGCGCCGGTACCCGTAGAAAAACCGGTACCCGAAAAGAAACCGAAGCCGGCCATCCCTTCAACGGTCCCTGCAGAAGAAGTGGCTGATATACCGGAAACGCCAACGCCAGCCATGGCAACCGATGCAGGCAACGAAAGCCGGGACGGTCAAGCCACTGCTGCCCAAAGCTCCTCCATCGAGGGAACGCCGTCATACGGTCCCGGACATGGGGAAGCCAAGGCATTGGGCCCCGGGCACGGCACGTCCGGTAGGGGCTCCGGACACGGCGAGTCCGGAGGAGGAGGCATTCGCGCCACGCCGCTCGGCTACGGTAAAAATCCGCCCATGCCCTATCCGCGCACGGCCCGCCGCAGAGGCTGGGAAGGTGAGGTGTTGTTGCGCGTAGACGTCTCCGCCGCCGGCACCGTTACCGATATTCAGCTGGAAAAATCAAGCGGTTACCGCATCCTGGACAATACTGCCCGCAGGGAGGTGCGCAATTGGCGTTTCAGTCCTGCAAGCCACAACGGTAAACCCAGGGCGGACACGGTACTGGTCCCCGTACATTTCAAACTCCATCAGCGTTGACACAAAGCTGCCACAACGAAAACGGCCGGATTCCTTTCTGGAATCCGGCCGTTTTTTAAACGCGTAAACTATAAAGTATTATCAAAATATGGCGGCCAGACGTTCATAGGACTTTTTAAGCCGACTTGCAAGCGCCAGAAGGATCGTCCGATAGAGCTTCATCCCCGCCGCGGGGTGATCCTCGAACAACTGCCGGAATTCGTCTCGTCCTATGACCGCCAGAGAAACATCCTCCAGGGCAACGACACTTACGGCCCGGGGACTCTGATCGAGAAAAGAAAGTTCTCCGACAACAGCGCCAGGTCCGAATACCGCTACCACAACCTGCTTGCCGGGAAATTCGGTATCTTTTTTCGCCTCGAGGTGCCCGGATAAAATAAGGGCAAGATAGTTTCCCGCCTGGCTTTCCTGCCAGAGAGTTTCCCCGGCTGCAACCTGACGCCCCTTAAGATAAGGCAAAAGATGTTTAAGCTCTTCCGAGCTGAAGATATGCAGCCCCTCAAGGCTTGCCGCCATCTCAGGGGACAGCTGCTGCAAGACCTCCCCGGAATTACCGGAATTCTCAGCAGTCACGCCCCCTGCCCCTCCTCCGTTGCATCTGCGTCGGCCTGAGACGCCTGCAATTCGCGGATCTTATCTTCAAGGCGCTTGAGAAGTCCGTCAAAACCTTCCTGACGAATAATTTCGTTATAGCTGCTGCGATAATTGGTGACCAGGCTGACTTCTTCGACAATGACATCATAAACCAGCCACTCATCCCCTTTGAGTCGCACACGATAACTTACGGGAATTTCCTTGTTGGCAACAACGACGGTATCGACCTGTCCACGGCTGCCGCGGATCTCTTCTCCGACGTATTCAACCCGTTCGTCCTGGTAGGTGATTCTGTTGCGATAAGTGTCTTCCAGCAATTGGGAAAACAAATCGACAAAACGCGCCCGCTGAGCGGGGGTGGCATTCCTCCAGTTAATCCCCAGAGTGCGCTGGGACAT
>ERZ1673962.1310-NODE-1310-length-12257-cov-4.190706_pt1 | contig 12257 bp, 13 predicted proteins | sample MGYA00580188_ERZ1673962 | MGnify/ENA primary metagenome ERZ1673962 (study PRJEB41334, sample SAMN05608104) | rock metagenome | biome: terrestrial subsurface; feature: shale formation; material: shale | place: USA: Pennsylvania ... | reverse complement strand
CAGAGTTAGGTAATCAAGAAGATCATTTCTTCTGTAGCTACTGTGGTAAAGCTCATAGTGATAGTAATTACAAAGGATATATCTTTAACGCATTAATATGTATTAACTGTCACGATAGTAATACTAAATTAGCAGAAGATTTTGCTAAAAGTCAGAAACCAGGTTATTACGATTAGTTGTAATAAAAAATATAATACAAATAAAACATTGAAATAAACTAAGGAGTTAATATGTTACACCAAGAAGATAAACATCTAGAAGATGTTATAGAAAAAATAGAGTACCAAGAAGTAACTGATACGATTACTATATGTATAGTTACTCTTAAGAACGAACATAGTGTAATAGGTACATATAATGACTATATGAGACTTTATGAACAAGATATCTGTAATCACCACGCTTACAGAGATGCTATGGATAAAGTAACTGAGTTAGAGTATTACGCTAATAAGAAACTACATGAAATGATGTGTTCTCAACCAGAACATACTGGTAATGTGATTCATATAGAAAAGTTAGTTATTAAAGTTAAAAACAAGTAAACCTTTAGAGGAGATATATCTCCTCTTATTATTTTTTAGGAGTTGTAAATGGAATTAGTAAATGTATTAAAAGTGATAGTATATGTTTTACTATTAGTATGGGTTATTGGGTATCTTAAAAATTGGCATAAGTTTCATAAAGCTTATAAATCATTAGAAGTTGAATTATCTAAGTTAACTAATAGTAATTTAAGATACTTTAACGAATGTTATATAAAAGGTGAGGATAGTTTTAAAGTTAAACTAATACCTTGTAATAAAGAAATGTCTATAGTAAATATTACTTTTAATAAACATGATGATGAAGTAATGATACAAGAAAGAGATAAAGAAATTAAAATACCTATGGAAACTTTCAATACAAGATCTGTTAAGAAAGTAATAAATAAGTTGATGGATGCTTCAAACAGAGTAACTGCTAATTGGTATATGTAAAGGATACGGTATGAATTTACAAGAAACATATGATAAAAAAGTTGAACAACTTATAAAATGGGCTAATGCGTATTATGTAGACGATAATCCCTTAGCTAGTGATGAAGAATATGATAAACTATATCACGAAGTATTAGAACTAGAGAAAAATCATATAGTTAAAAATACAGACTCTCCTACTAATAAAGTAGGTGGTATAAAAAGTACTTTTGCTAAAGTAGAGCATCCTAATAGAATGTATTCACAACAAGATATATTTAATATGGAAGAACTAGACAAATGGTTAGATAAAATCAATATTGAAAAAGTATCTACTATTTTAGTAGATCCCAAGTTTGATGGAATGAGTTTAAAACTTATATATAAAGACGGTAAACTATTTCAAGCTTTAACAAGAGGGGATGGTTTAGTTGGTGAGGATGTAACTAATAATGCTTTAAGAGTTAAGAATATTCCTAAAACTATAAAAGTTAATAGTTATGTAGAGATTAATGGTGAAGTAGTTATAAGTAAAAGTAACTTTGATATTATTAATAAAGAAAGAGAAGAATTAGAATTATCTTTATTTGCTAATCCTAGAAATCTTGCTTCTGGTAGCATGAGAGTTTTAGATACTAATATAACAGCGGAAAGAAATTTAGAGTTTATACCTTGGGAAGTAGTTAGTAAACCAGAAAATGATACTATAGGCTTAGATAAGTTTATATTAGAAGATTTAGGATTTAAAGTAGATTCTTTATTTAGATATATTTATAATCCTGATGGTGATATAGTAAGCTTTATAAAAAATATAAAGAAGCATATATTATACATAAATAAACACAGAGCTACTTATGACATACCTTTAGATGGGTCTGTTATTAAAATAGTGGATGAAGATATAAAAATAGATTTAGGCTATACCAACAAGTTTCCTAAATGGTCAGTAGCTTATAAGTTTCCTGCTGTAGAGAAAACTACTAAAATACTAGATATTAAACTACAAGTAGGTAGATTAGGAACTATAACACCAGTTGCTATGTTAGAACCAGTCAACATCGATGGTAGTACTGTTAGTAATGTAACTTTAAATAACTTTGAAGATATTAAAAGAAAAGATATTAGAGTTAATGATGAAGTTACTTTAATTAAATCTGGTGATATTATACCTAAAATAGTATCTATATTTAAAGATAGAAGAGATGTTAATAGTGTGCCATATACATTACCTATTACTTGTCCAACTTGTAAAACTAGTTTAATACAAGAGAATAGTTATTTAAAATGTCCTAATACCGAATGTGAAGATAGAGTAGTAGAAGCACTAAAATACTTTACAGATAGAGATCATATGGATCTACCTGGTTTTGGTGATTCCGTTATTAGGCATTTAGTAAAAACCAAGTGTATTAAAAATCCATTAGACATCTATAAGTTGACACTTAATAAAATAGAGACTAAAACTCTTTTTGGGGATAAGACTAAGTTTAATCTTATAACTTCTATAACTAATTCATATGGTAAACCATTATGGTTATTATTAGGTTCTTTAGGTATATCAGAAGTAGGTAGAACTATATCTAAAGCTATATTTAGCGAAATAGGTATAAACATATTAACTGCTAGTGAATCAGAATTATTAAGCTTAAAAGGAGTAGGTCCTAAAATAGCTAAAAACTTATCTGATTATACTAAAGATAATTACGAGTACTTACAAGAGTTAATAGCTATAGCTAAAGTAAATACTAATAAACCTGATGAAATAAAAAGAGTATGGAGACCTAGTATAAAAGAAGTAGTTCTATCTGGTAGTAGTTCTTTAGGTAAACATGTATTTAAAGACAAACTAGAATCTTTAGGTATAAGTGTTAAGAGTAGTGTTAGTAAATCAACTGATCTATTAATATACGGAGATGGTTCTGGTAGTAAACTAGAAAAAGCTAACTCTTTAGGTATTTTAACATTAACATATGATGAAGTACAAGATGAGTTAAATTTATAGGAGAGAATATGTTAGACATAATAAATATTATAGCTATGGTTATAGGTTATTTAACAGTATTACTAAGTATATTGTTTTGGTACTTTATTATATATGTACCTAGTAACTTTATACACCATAGTAGAATGAGAAAATTTGCATGGTTACCTACAAGAGTAGATACTTGGAGACCAAATAGATCTAAAGCTATAATTTGGTTACAACATTATATAGTGATAACAGGTGAATCAGATTATTTTAATCTAAATGACGAACATGATCCAATAGGAACAAAATATGTTAATAAATTAGGTTGGTTATCGTATGAATACTAAGGAGATAAAATGAGTAAGATAAAATACTTGGTGATAGTGGAATCACCTAGCAAAGCTAAGACTCTCAGTAAGATACTTAGTAGTGAATATAAAGTACTAGCATCATATGGTCATATTAGAGACTTACCTAAAACTGAATTAGGGTTTGATCCTGATGATAACTTTAAACCTAAATATGTGGTTTCTCCTGATAAGAAAAGAGTGATATCGGAATTAAAGAAATACATAGATAAAGATACTATAGTGTTATTAGCTAGCGATGAAGATCGAGAAGGCGAGGCCATATCATGGCATCTTTTAGAAACACTTAAGATACATAACCATGAAACTAGAAGAATAGTATTCCACGAGATAACTAAACAAGCTATCTTACATGCTATCGAACACCCTACTAAGTTAAATATGAATATGGTTGATGCTCAACAAGCTAGAAGAATACTTGATAGAGCGGTTGGATATAAATTATCTCCTCTATTATGGAAAAAGATTAAGTTTGGGTTGTCAGCTGGTCGCGTACAGAGTGTAGCAGTTAGGATAGTTGTAGATAGAGAAAAAGAGATAGAAGCTTTTAAACCAGAAGAGTTTTGGAAATTAAAACTTGATATATTATCTAATCCTAGTTTTAAAGCAGAGTTTACTAAGTTAAATGGTAAAACTGTTAAGATAACTAATGGTAATGAAGCTAGTAAAATAAAATCAGCATGTGATAGCTCTGACTATGTTTTAAATAACATAGAAGAGAAAGATAGTTTTAGAAATCCTCCTCCTCCTTTTACTACTTCTACATTACAACAAGAAGCTAGTACTAAAGCAGGATTATCACCAAAGCAAACTATGATGATAGCTCAAAAACTATATGAAGGTAACTTCTATATCCCTAATCATACTGGTGGTTTAATAACCTATATGAGAACAGATAGCGTTAACTTATCTACAGTAGCATTACAAGCTGCTAAAGAAGTTATTACATCTGAATATGGTTCAGAATACTCTTTATCTACACCTAGAACATATCAAGCTAAAGGTAATGGTAAAGTAGCTGCGCAAGAAGCACATGAAGCTATACGACCAGTAAACTTGTCTTTAAAACCCAGTGACCTAGTTAATTACTTAGATAATAAAGATCTTAAACTTTATACTTTAATATGGCAGAGAACAATAGCTACACAAATGACTCAAGCCAAAGTGGCTAACACTACATATAAAATATACGGTGGAGTTAATAGAGAGTATGAGTTTGTAGCTAAAGGAACTAAAATATTATTCCCAGGGTTTATGAAAGCTTATACAGAAGGTGTAGATGATCCAGATAATGCTTTAGATAGTAAAGAAAAGTTTTTACCTAATGTAGAAAGAGGAACTATATTTAAAGATACCAGTTTAACAGCAGAACAAAACTTTACTAAACCTCCTTCTAGATACACAGAAGCTTCTTTAATTAAAAAGATGGAAGCTGAAGGAGTAGGTAGACCATCTACTTACGCAGCAACATTATCAACCATATCAACAAGAGGATATGTTGAAATAAATACTGAGAAAAAGCTAGCACCTACAACTATGGGCACCGTTGTTACTGAGTATCTTATAGATAATTTCCCTGATATAGTAGATTTAGCTTTTACTGCTAATATAGAAACTGAGTTTGATAAAATAGCTAATGGTGAAATAGCTTGGGAAACTGTTATGCATAATTTCTACGATAATTTTGTTAAAACAGTTATTAGTAAAGAAGGAACTGACAGAGTTCAATTTAGTAAAGCTAAAGAGATAGGTACAGATAAAGAAACTGGTTTACCTATCTATGTGAAAGAAGGTACACATGGTGTTTATATTCAAATAGGGGATGCTAATAAAGAGGAAAAGAAAAAACCTTATAAAATATCTCCTGTTCCTAAAGGTGTTAGGATAGAAGACATTACTTTAGATTTAGCTAAACATTATCTAAAAGTACCTAGAGTATTAGGTAATAAAGATGATAAACCAGTTAATGTTGGTATAGGAAAATTTGGACCTTATCTACAATGGGAAAAGAAGTATTATACCATAAAACCAAGTTATGAAATTAGTCCTTACGATATCGAATTAAAACAAGCTATTAAAATCATTAGCGAAGTTGATGAAGAGAAAGCTAAAGCGTTAGTATGGCAAAAAGATAATAAAGATTATGGAACTATTTCTATAATTAATGGGTTCTATGGATTATATATAAATGTTACTGGTACTAGTAAACATAAAAAAGGAAATTTTAAATTACCTAAAGATGTTACTGAAGATAAAGCTAAAAACTTTACTGTAGAAGAAGTAATCAATATAATTAAAAATCAACCAAAACCAAGTACTAAGGGGAGAAAATGGAAAAAATAAACAACAGCATACTGAATGATTGGGTAGTTAATTTAGACTTGAAACACCAAGCTAAACTACTACCTGTGTTACGAGGATGTGATACTGAACACGAGAAACTTAAAGATATTACTAAAATGTTAAGATGGTTAATCGGTAAGAATTTTGTTAAGAAAACTAATTACAGTAATGATAAACTTCTTACTATAGAAGCTACTGCTCACTGGTTAGTGTATTACGGTAATATAGAAAATAACCACTGGTACGAACATATAGTGTTAGCGATAGATGTTATAAGAGAACATCATCCTGATACTTATGTTAGACATTATTGGTCTGGTGTTTATGGTGTTATGAGTACTTTTATTAAGTTACCTGATTTTGTATTTAGGTTAATCAAAGAGAAAAATGATCTAGATGATAAAATAAGTAAGCTAACTAAATGGATGGATACTAACTATAATGATGTTAGTAATGATCAAAGAGAACAATTATTAATAATGCAGCGATATAGCTCTTTAGTAGAAAATCGTTTAGTTAAATATTGTGAAGATAATAAGCTAGAGTATAAGAATAACGCTATCGAAATAAGGAGTTCTAAATGAGTTTATTTGTATGTATGAATCCTGATTGCCAGTGTGTTGAGAATACTAATCTAGTTAGTAAAAATATTGGTTCTAATGATAATTATCCTAATATGCATTTAATGGATATGCAAGGATGCGGTGATGAAATTATTTATTCTGGAGAAAGTTTTCTAAAACATCCAGAAGATATTTTAATGTTATGTGCTTTTTGTAACACAGGAGTCCATCATAATGAATTTCCTAGAGAAAAAGCTTCTGAAGAATCTTTAAAACTAGCTAAGATTAGTAAATATAATGCTATTACACCTATGGATCACCCAGATGGTTCTATAGTTAAAAATGAAAATAGTGAATGGGGTAACGCTGATGAATATCGTTTAGCTACTCCTGAAGAAATGGCTGAGTATGTTAATAAAAGAAAACAAGGTAAATCAGCTTTAACTAAAATATTTGGTTTAGCAGCTAGCCTAGGTATCGATCTACCTAGTTTAACATCTTCTAATAAAGTAGACCAATCTCCTTCTGAAAAGAAAAGAAAGATGCTGTTTGCTGAATATAGAAGACAATGGAAACAAGCTAAGAAAGATAAAGATATGGAAAAAGTTAAAAGATTTAAAAGCAAAATGGATAGTTTAAAGTAAGACATAACCTAGGTTATGTCTTACTACTATCTTTAACAGATAAAGGATAAGTATGGAAATAAAAGAGTATAAGCAATTGGTTATTAAACATTTCCAAAAGTTTTATGAAAATGTAGATTTAGCACACGGATTACCACATGTTAAAGCTGTTACTAACTTAGCATTAGATATAAATAAAAGATGTAATCTTAATTTATCAGAACATGATATAATAGTAGCTGGTATATCTCACGATATATTCAGTTATACACATAGAGATGAACATCATACTAAAGCTAAAGAATACATATTACAAGATAGTGGTGATATATACAAGTATGTTACTGATAAAGAACTTATAGCTTGTGCAGTAGGTGAACATAGAGGTAGTTACAAAGGAGAGTTTAGTAGTTTATTATCAGAAGTTATATCTGCCGCTGATAGAGGTTTACCTAATTTAAATAGTATTATTAAAAGAATACATCAGTGTGCTTGTGATCCTTCTTTAATATTCACTATAGATAAAACTGGTATACCTGCTATGCTATTACCTAATGATATAACATTAGTCGATATGCATAATAAACTTATAGAGGATAGATTTAGTAAAGAGTTTGCTAAAACATATGTACATCTATATGAAAAATATTCTATAAGTGGTTATGGTAGATATAATCAAGTTTATAAACAAGCTTTTTCTGATGAACTTTGTAATATGTGGATAGAGATAGAAAAGATAGCTATGTACCCACAAAAACTATTAAAATACATAAAGGAATAACCATGGCTAGATATGAGTATAAGTGTAATAACCTTAAATGTAAAAATCATAATGTTTTAATAACTATAACTAAACCTATGTCAGAATGTAGTAAATTAGAATATTGTGAAAAATGTAAAGAAGAGTTGCAAAGAGATTATAGTGGCATAGGAGCTATAAAAACTGGTGACGGATTTAAATCATAGTATGTAACTCATATGAGTTACATACTAGTTTTTCTTTTTATCTCTTGTTACATCAATAATAACAAATACCACCATTAATATAGCTAAGAATGTCATACCAAAATATATTTCCATTTTAATACCTTAAATAAACATATCTTCATCATCTATGTTAAATTCTTTATTATCAGGAGAATCAGTATCATCTATATTTGGAGGTATAGGTGCTTTATAAGGGAAATGTAATATTTGATACTTATCTTTATCATCTAGAATACCTGCTCCTCTATGCTTACCTCTTTGAATTGTTAAAACTGGTTTCTTATTTATATAAGCAATAGCAATAGCAATTTCTATATCCACAACTTGGTCTAACTGTTTACTTAATTCAGTATAACCTTTTTCAACTATCTCTTTAACAAAGTTAAGTCTACTTATACCATTTCTAATTAACTGTTTAGCTTCTGTAGAAACTTGATGAGGCGTTATTAAAGTAATCTTTTTAGGCGAGAAGAATTGTCTACATCTATCATAAAGATCTCTGTACTCTACACCACCTTTACCTATACATCCAGTAGGAGGTAGTTTAGATAAGTAATCTATAATACATTGGTGTATTTCATAACCATCTGCTTCTAATTTAAGAATATAATTAAACAGATCTTTAAAAGACCAATCACTAGGATTAATTCTTAACATTTTAACATGGTAACCATTTACTTTTAATCTTTCTCTCATATAGGCATGCATTTCTACTGGAGTAACTGTTTCCATATCTGGTAATTTTCTATGTTCTTCAAAATATAGATACTTATACATAAATGCACCAAATACTTCTGCGTCATCTTCAAACGAGATATAAATATTTAATGGTTTTTTATTTTTATCTATCATAAGAGGAACATTATGTCTAGAGGCTTGTAAGAATAAACTCTGTGAAAGACCAGATTTATAATTATGTGGTAATGATTCGATCATAACCATCTCCCCACGACGCCATCCGCCTTGTAATAAGGTATTCATCTCTTTCCAACCCGTTTTCATTTTACCCATACCGTTATCTAGACTTTTAACAGAGCTTAGTACTTCAGTCATAGAGTCATCTTCTATATCTATCTCAGTAACAACACCAGGTGTCTTCTCACTAACTTTAGTATTTAAAGAATCTATTTGTAATAATAATCCATCTATATATTCTTTAAAGTTACCTTCATATTTACCAGAACTTAATTCAAAGTTAGCTCTAGCTATTCTTTTTTTAACTTCTATCTCTCTGTAATAATTGTTTAATTGTGTTCTAACACTTACGATACTCTTCTTTAACCCAGACTCTGATAATTCTTTAGTTAGAGATTTAACTACCGAGTTTAATAAAGATTGATGATCTTTTAATATTATAGACAAGTTATCTATAATAGAAGTTACATCGTATGAATCTATATCATTAGTCATAGAGTTAAGCAATTCCAACATACTGTCTATTAATATAGTTTCACCACCTAATAACGGTTTAGACTCTTTAGAAAATAAGTCTACTATAGTTTTAACTAAGTCTAAACTATAATCCTTAGTTTCAGTATCTTTATATAATTCCATTTCTCTACATAATAATATAATACATTTTGTCAGAGTATTCGTTTTATCTTTTATCATTATCAACTCCTTTATTGTTCTATTAAAACATTCTATTAATAAAAAATTAAAACTATACATATAGATACAGAGCATTAAATGAAATTAATTTAAAAGGATGTTAATATGGAAGAAGCCATACTATTTGATAATGACACTCCTAATATTAGAGATGGTGACTATATGAAAAAAGTATTTACTAATGATATTCTTTTCATACCAGACTATATTTATAAAGCTATAAATAGTTCTGGTGTTACTATAGAACAATATTTGGATACAATAAAAGCAGCTAAAACCTCTCCTAATTTTAAAGAGATGTATGATCTTTTTTATAATGAGAGCGAAGACTTAAAAACTTATGCTAGAACTCTTGATGAATATAACCAAAAGATAGTTAACACTATAGGTTCTGAGATTAAAAATTTAATTCAGATACAGAAATATATACTATCGTTATTAAAAATAAATTACAGAGATAATAATGATGTAGAATATACATTTATAAGGGGGTTGAGTAGTTTTAATAAGAATTATAGATATAGCAGTGATATGAGTTCGATAAATTTATTGAAGACTAACAAAGATGTTAAGTTTGAGGAGACTTATGTAATTGTTAACTCTGATATATGTTTAGTTATCTTAAAAGATGGATTTGGAAACCATATCGATGATAATGGTTGTAAAAAGAAGCTCTTGGATGATATAGTTGACTCTAGGCAACTATTTATGAGCAACGCGGTGTTTGGTAGCTACTTTATGAAAAGTTCTATCGAATTAAACTTAAGTAATTTTAAGTAATTTGTAATATTATTATGATATAAAAATTAATATAAAGGAAACTAAAAAGTTTATTTCTAGTTTTGGACAACAATTAATGGCGAAGGACAGTGTTGCTGCTCTGACTACTGAAGGTGCAACTAAAGAAGATTTAGCTGCTGTATCTGCTGACCTTGGTGTTATGCTAGATGAAATCAACTTACAAAATGAGGATGGTCTTTCTGCTGATGAAAGATTAACTGTTGAATCAGCTTTAATGGCTACTTCTGGTATGAATCTACAAGCAAGCATTGATGCTATGCCTGATAAAATGAGAGAAGCAATCTCTACAGCTAGTTTAACTACTGAAAGTGCTTCTGGTGGTAAAATTAACAATATCACTATCGTTAACAAAATTTTCAATGCTGTTCCATCTAAACAGGATGAGTTTGCTGAAGCATTCTTCCCTACTGTAATTAAAGATCCTAAAGAGACTGCAATTAAAGTATATGCAAGAGTACCTGCTTATTTCACATCTTGGGATAATACTGGTAAAGAGAAAACATCTATGATTGAGTTAACTAGAAACACAGGTTTCTTAGTTGGTGAAGAAAATAGAGTATTCCCTATTTGGTCTGCTGACAATGCAGATGTACTTGATGCTAACAACAAATATGTTCCTGCTGGTTCTGCTGTTGAATCTGCACCAATTAAATTCGGTGAGAAGATCGATCTATTAGAAATTTCTTCTGATGAAGCTCCTATTTCTGGATCTGTAAATACTTCTAGAGCACTTTCTCCAAGTATTACATTAGAAAAATTATATGTTGCTAATGCTGATAACTCCGCTAGATTTGTTTTAGATGTGAGTGGTTTTAAAACTGCTGGTGCAACTATGACAGCTGAAGGTAAAGACGAAGATTTCCAAATCAACTTTACTGCTACTGAAATGACTGTTCCTTCAAGTGCTTTTAAAGCTGCTGATGGTACTGCATTAATTACTGGTAACTATAAAATTGTATACTCTACAGCTGCAATGTTTAGAGGTAACTTAGAGTATGGTAATATTCAAGGTGATGCTTCTGCACTTAAAGTTATTAAAATTCTTGATGAGAATGGTGATGCTCTAGCTGCTGGTACAGAAAGAACTACTATTGAAACTGCTATTGCTGGTATGGGTCTAAGCTCATATACATTAATTGCATATGAAGATAATGGTGATTTAGCTGTTGAAGGTAAAATCTTTACTTTAGATAATGAATCTGAACTATATGATATTCCTTTCAGAACACCTAACTCTGTTAAAGGTACAGTTGCTGATCTTTACAATGGTAATGATGCTACACAACTTGCTTCTATGGTAACTTCTACAGGACATATGACTTCTGCTCATGCTGTTGAAAAACTTTTAGATGTTGTTAGTAAAGCTAAATGGGCTACTGAAAATGGTGGCGAGAATTCTCTTAAAGGTATCGGTAATAGATTTATCAAACCATTCCACAGAGAAATTGATTTAGACCTTACAAAAGTTGTTACTAATAGAGACTCTGATCTTGAGAACTCAATTACTGCTGCTTTAGTATCAGCTATTAAAAATGCTGCATTACAAGCATCAAGAGAATCTGGATTATCTGCTGCTATGGATGTTGTATATCCTGGTAGAAAAATTAGATGTACTGTAGGTACTGATAAAACTATCGTAAACTACTTGAGAGCTGAAGATAGTGATATTATTAAAGTTTCTAAAAACTTAGAAATTCAAGTTGTTTCTACAGCTAACCAAAAAATGGATGGTAAAATCATTGGAGCATTTACTCCTTCTACAGAGAGAAATGTGCCAGACTTTTTATCATTAGGATTCTGCGGATGGTCACCAGCTGTAGTTGTTGATACAAATAGAACTATTGGTTCTAGAACAACTAAATGTGTAAGTGCATTCCCACAATTCAAACACCATAACTTATCAAATGTTGTATTCCAAATCAATGTTAATAAGTTAAATGATTTAATCTCTAAAATCTAATATAACTAAGAACAGTTCGTATTAATCATACATAGTACTATAAGTACTATGTATGTTATATGTTTGACGCATT
>ERZ1673962.1309-NODE-1309-length-12271-cov-23.673625_pt1 | contig 12271 bp, 18 predicted proteins | sample MGYA00580188_ERZ1673962 | MGnify/ENA primary metagenome ERZ1673962 (study PRJEB41334, sample SAMN05608104) | rock metagenome | biome: terrestrial subsurface; feature: shale formation; material: shale | place: USA: Pennsylvania ... | reverse complement strand
TCGACCCACAATTTCTCGACCCAAAAACCCGTCAACCCCTCGACCCACAATTTCTCGACCTCACCACCAGTGTAACTTTTCTACACACCCTTGACAGGTAAGCAACACTTTGATACGCTGTCGCGCATGAGCCACGACTATACGCCCACGGACCTTCTGAACGAGGACTTTGCCTTTGACGGCTTGGAGGTAGGGGTGTGCCCACCCGACACAGCGGTTGACCTCCCCGCCTGTGGCAGCCCCATGCCTCAATCTTTACGTTCATCCAAGACCTCCCCGTGGGACCCACGCCTAGTGGTGGATCTGGCGCTGGAGATCGACGACATTCCGGCTATCCTGGAACGTTACGATCTGACCGAAGACGCTCTCAACACCCTGTCCGAGGTGCCGGCTTTTCGCCGCGAGCTGGCGATGACCATGCGCGAGGTGCGCGAGGACGGGCTGAGTTTCGCCTCCAAGGCGCGGGTGCAGGCCGAGACCTATCTGGAGGAGCTGGACCGCATGGTCTACGCTCCCGACACCCCCGCCGGTGTGCGGCTGGACTGCATCAAGTCCGTGGTAACGTGGGGCCGCCTGCTGCCGCAGGAGGAGAAGAAGGACTCTACCAACGCCACGCAGGTGATCGTCAATATAAGTATATAACACCTTCCCCATAGAGGAGCATATCATGCAGAGCCTTCCCGGATTGAATGGAGCCCCCATTGCCCTGATGCGCAGCGCCGGCGACAGCCAGGCTGTAGTCAAGACCCTTACCGCCGCCAGTCAGGACGTGTTCACCGCAGGGTTCTCTCAGGACCAGGTGGTGCAGTTCTGGGCCGAGGAGGACTTCTCCTACAGCTGCGCGGCTGATCCCACCGCCGCCGTGGCCACCTCTCACCGCATCCCGGCCTATACCCTGGTGCCGCTGGTGCTGCAGGCGGGACACAACATGGCCATCATCGGCACCGACTCCGGGCTTAAATTCTACCTGAGCTACTAAGGGGTCGCCATGCGCACGCTTAACTTCCGAGTAGACAACAACCACGGCATGCGCCGTGGCAATGCGGACTGGCGTATCATCCGCCCGTTTTTCAACGGCATGGACGTGCGCAACTACCTGTATACCGGAGGACCGGTCACCGCCGCAGACGCCAACGCGGTGCTGCGGGCTGGAGTAACGGACGTACCCTCAGTGGAGGGGTGTCGCTATGCCACCACGGTAGCCGAAGGGGCGGCGTTGGGGCCGGAGTTAATTACTAATGCGGCAAACCGGGAGTTTAATTCCGACACGGGGTTTTGGACAAAGACAGGTAATGCTTCGATTTCCGGTGGAGTTTGTCTACTTAGTTCTACAGCAAACCAGGGCATCATTGCAGGGTTTTTGGTTATCGGGAAACGCTATTTTGTTTCCTATGAAATACTATCTGCTGAAAGCAATGGCGTTTTGGTAAAGGTTGGGGCAACTGCTGCTGCTGCAAATACTGAACTTGGTGTCAAGACAGAAGAGCTGGTTTGCTACACAGATACGCTCCTAAGGTTTTACTCTGCTAATACCGCAACCTCTCCCGTCATCGACAACATCTCCGTCCGCGAAGTCATCCCCCAATGGCTCGACACCGACACCGAAGGCGCGGACCTCTACGCCTCCACACTTGTGCGAGGGCAGAAACTTTACACCGACGCCGACCCCACGGAGTTCCCACGTATAGCCTTGTGGGGGGCAAGTACGAACTATTTCCTTAATTCTCAAACCCCCGTCACGCAGAACATTACCACTACGGCGCAGCAGTACACCGTCTCGGTGATAGGTAGCGGCAGCGTTACATTAAGCGGCACTGCCACGGGAGTGGCTACGGAAGGAAGCCCGTTAACTGTCACTGCCACAGCCGGTACGCTAACCTGCACGGTGGCCGACACTCTAACGCACGTTCAGGTCGAAGTCGGAGCATACGCCACGCCTCCAATTTACACCGGAGCAACTACGGTTACCCGCCCGAATACCCGCTTGGTGGGACAATCGGCAGGGGTGCTAAGAGGGAATAATTTGGCCTTGATGGGGCAGGTTATACCGGGGGCTAGTGGGCAAAGCGGTGTAGTAATGGGGTCCCTGCTTGATGCCAATAACATGCTGAGTATTAGCCATATTTCAGGCACATCTTTGATCTTGTATAAAACCATCGCTGGCGTACATCAAACTGCGTCTGTAGCTCTAACTACCGTAAAAGGCGTTCCCTTCCAGTGGCAAGTCTACCTGTCGTCCACTTACGGCATGGGTATCCGGGTGCGTTCCTGGCTCGGTGTGGCGTGGAGCGCATGGACGGCATGGTCGACCAATGCCAACACGCAGGATGCGCCGATAACCAGCACCTTTGAGATCGGCAGCCGCAACGATGGCAACCGTTTTGTGGGGAACTACCAGATGTTCCTGCCGTACTTCACAAACGACCCGAAAACCTATCTTGAGAATTTGGAGATTGCCGCATGATAACCATAATCGCGCAGATTAAGACGACGATTAAGGAAGCGGCACAGGAAGTCATGGACTTGTTCGGAGAGGGTGCTAGGCCGGACGCGGAGAAGATAGAAGACTTCTTTGCGCTGAACAATTCCGTTCTCGGCGGCGGTTATACCCGCATCCGTGTTGCGCAGCACATCGCTATGGCGCTTGATTACCTGATGGGCGAGGAGATAACCGGGGAGCACATCGCCTGTTTGCGGGTAGAATGGCACGGGCAGGATAGGGTAGAAAGCACCGACCCCGAAACCGGCGAGACGACTTACGTTGAGGAATATTTCCAGACCGGCACGCAGGATATTTTAGACGACGAAGGCAACGTGATTGCAACCGTGCCGGTATACCTCGGGAGGTTTGCGTAACACTTTCTGAAGAGGCAGACCATGACAGAATCTCTGCAACTGACAAAGCGACTGTGGGCGTGGCTGGTGCGTATGGACATCTACGCGCAGGATAAGTGGTTCGGTGGCAAGAAGACCACCATCAGTGCCCACCTTGGCTACATGCAGTCCCGGTTCGGCGGCGAGATCCCGTGGCGCAGGCCGATACAGGCCGCCCTGTCGCGGCTGCTGGACTTTATCGACAAAGGCCATTGCCGCAGAATGTACCTCAACGAGTTCGCGTCGTTTGTCTGACGGAGGTGAGGATGAGAAAAGCTGTCATATTTGGGCTGTTGTTGCTGTTACTAACTCCTACCATGAGCGTGGCCGGAAGTTGGCTGAAGGAGCATGCCAACGTACAGTACAACCTGACCCTCGCTCCACCGCACAACGAGCCGGTGGTCGGGGACAAAGTAGCGCGATATCGTCTGCAGATCAAACCCAGTGTCATGTTCAAGTACCTGCGCAACGAGGTACAGATCGACATGTGGGGCTGCCAGACGTGGCGCACCCCGGATCAGGTCGGTCACGGCATCCCCGACGCTTGGGAAGGCAGTGACTGGGATATTGAGACTGTGCGTGTAGGCATCACCGAGCGGCTGGAGGTAGGGCCCAAGAGGTTGCACGGCTTTACCGAGTACTACCTGCCTGTGGATCGTCGATCATGGGGCGGGCATGGCATGGAGCGGCACTACTATTGGCTCATTGGCATCGGAGGGACGTTATGGTGATTCAAAAAGACAAGGTATACCATGCTCTGGCAGGGCTGATCGTTGCTTTGCTTATCGCCCCGTTCTCGTTTTGGGCGTCGCTGGCCATCGCGCTGTCGGTGTTGATCGCCAAAGAAGCCGTCGATTGCCACGCAGTTACTATCCGCAAAAAGCTGCCGTGGGTGCCGACTTGGCTGGTGCGCAAAGGCACGCAAGACATTAACGACATCCTCGCCGGGCTGGCCGGCTGGACGGTCGGTGCAGTTATTGTGTTAGCAATAGGGCTGTAGCCCGTCACACAAGGAGGTGGCGGTGGAGACATTCATTGCCAATAACCCAGAGGTCGTCTTGACATTGGCAGGGATGGCGGGCACCAGCTTCGTGTTGCTGCTCGGTGTGCTCGGCTGGCAGTACCGCTTGACCAAGAAGCAGGAGGAGTCGCTGTTCAACCGCACCATCGTTACCTTGACCCAAGCATTGGATGAGGTCAAGACCGGGCTGCTGTCCGCCACCCGCGAGGTGCAGCAGTGGATGGCCCATACCGACAACCGTCTGACCAAGCTGGAGACTGAGCACCACGTCCTGACCGGCAGCGGTGTGCATAAGTACAAGGAGGAGTGAGATGTTCCGATTTGGCAAACGCAGCATTGACAAGCTCAAGGGTGTACACCCCTCACTGATCGGGATTACCTACCGCGCCCTGTCGCTGTCGCCGCACGACTTCGGCGTTACCGAGGGGCTGCGTTCGCTGGAGCGCCAAAAGCGCCTGCTGGCCGAGGGCAAGTCTACCACGCTGCACAGCCGCCATCTCAAGGGCGAGGCCATCGACTTCGCCGTGTACGTGGACGGCAAGATTACTTGGGAGATGCCTTACTATCAGCAGGTGGCACAGGCGTTCAAGCAGGCCGCCGACGAGTACGGGTTGAAGATTACCTGGGGCGGAGACTGGGTGACTTTTAAGGACGGCCCGCACATCCAGATCGAGGGGGCGATATGAGCGAGCCGTGGGGCAGGTGCTCAAACAGCGCGACCGGCTACTGCCCCGCCGCCGGTAAAGGGGCCTTGATCTGCGCCGCTACCGTCTGCACGGGGCTGGAGGAAACCACCGCCAAGTGCAAGATCCTGTGCGGCAAAGCCTATACCCCCGAATGTGAGCAGTGCTTCAAGAAAGAGAGGGCATAATGTCATTCTTTTCCGATCTGGCCAAAGGCGGGGTTGAGGGGCTGGCCACCGGCATTGGCTCCATGGCCAAAGACCTGCGGGCCGCGTTTACCGGCAAGGAGGTACTGACATCCGAGCAGATGGCCGCGCAGCTGGAGCGTCTTGACGCCCTGGAGGCCGCCGCGCAGAAGCTCGAAGGCGACGTGCGGCTGGGACAGGTGGAGATCAACAAGATCGACGCCGCCAGCGGCTCGCTTTACAAAGGTGGGTGGCGCCCGTTTCTCGGCTGGGTGTGCGCCGTGGCCTGCGGGTATCAGTTCCTGCTGCGGCTGCTGCTGCCTTGGGCTGTCCAGGTTATCTGCCTGCTGACAGGCTCGACGGTAGTGATCCCCGAGATGCCGACGCTGGAGATGCAGACCCTGATTACCCTGCTCGGCGCACTGCTCGGGTTTGGCACCATGCGCACCGTCGAGCGCGTCAAGGGCAAGGCGTGAGATGCCGTCAGAGCGGGTCGCCTTCCGGCTGGCGCACGGACTGTGTGTGCTGTGCGGGGAAAAGGCCCGGCCCAACCGACGCTTTTGCCAGAGATGTGCAGATGCCCACCTGCAACGCAACCGCAGGTGGCGACAAAAACAACGGGCGAAAGGGCGATGTGTCATGTGCGGCGCCGTCCTTGCTCCAGGGTCGCTGCAATACTGCCCTTTCCACCTGCGAGCGAACGCCGTTGAGCGCGCCAAGACCAGGCAGAAGCACATCGACGAAGGCCTTTGTGTAGAGTGTGGCAAGCCCTTGCCGGAAGACCGCAAAGGGCTGCTGACCTGCGGGTGCGATGAAATCAGGAGGATGGCTCGATGGAGTTGATCTACCGTGATATGCCGCTTGACTACGAATTTTACGACACATCCGACGCCCACTACGGGCCTCTCAACTGCCACCGCGAGGCGTTCCTGGAGGTGATAGCCCAGGTCAAAGCCAAGCCGGACCGCTACATCTGGCACAAAGGGGACGGGGTGGATTGTGTCACCCCCGGAGACAAACGCTACGCCACCGTGTCCGCCGACGTGCGCGCCGGCTGGCGCAATCCGCAAGACCATGCAGACCAGTTTATCAAGGACGTTACGCCGGTGCGCGACCGCTTCATCACCTACATGGTGGGCAACCACGAATACCACCTGATCAACACCTTCGACGTGGCGCACCATATCTGCACGGCGCTCGGGGTTCCGTGGGGCGGGGTGGTGTGCAAGTTCATCCCCACGCACAAGGGCAAGGTGCTGCACAAGTGCCTGCTGTGGCACGGGCGTGGCAGCCTGCCCAAAGGGGCCAAAGACCCCATCCAGCGTGAGGGCAACCGCAAGGCGGCGCTCAAGAACAAGCTGATGGCGCTCAAGCACACCGACTGTATTTACAACTCCATGGGGCACGCCCACCAGCTGCTCATCGTGGAGCCAACCGTCGATCAGGAGATCATGTTGACCAACACCCGCAGCGGCCTCAAGCAGCAGCGCCGCCACCACACCAACCAGACCGCTGACTACATCCCGCCCGAGGCGCGGTACTACGGCTGCAGCGGCTCGTTCCTCAAGTTGTACTCCAAACCCGGCCAGCGGGCCATCGGCTACGGCGAGATCGCCGGTTACGAGCCGGCCGAGATCGGCTGCCTCAAGGGCTACGTGCAAGGCGGCAAACTGGTGCATGTGGAGAAGGTGGTTTTATGACCAAAGCAAGCGGGATTTACCAAATACGCAACACCGTGAACGGCAAGCGGTATGTGGGGAGTGCAGTTTGTATTAGAAGCAGGGTGCAACAACATAAAAGACAATTAAAGGCAGGTCGGCACCATTCCGTCAAACTTCAAAATTCTTGGAGGAAGCACGGACCGAAGGCATTTGTTTTTGAGCCAATGCTTATTTGTGCCACCAGCGATCTTCTGTTCTATGAACAGCGAGCCATAGACACGCTTAAAGGGTATACCGACGGGTACAACTGTGCTCCTACCGCAGGGAATCAAACCGGACTGAAGCATACGAAGGAATCCCGCAGAAAGATGAGCGAGACGAGGACCGGAGCTAAGCGGACACCAGAACAATGTAAAACACAAAGCCGTGCGCAACGTTCTCGAACCGATGTAGCAACCTATGAGTTTAACGGTCGGAGCCAGACCATGCTGCAGTGGGCGGAAGAACTTGGGTGGGACAAAGATACGTTGGCGCGTCGGGTAAGAGAGCTGGGGAAGGATCGGGCGTTTTCTACGCCCAACCGCTATGAAGACCCTACATACCGCCTAGTCGTGCAATACGACGGTAGAGAGTGGTTGTTGACAGACCTTGCAAAAGAGGTGGGCCTCAGTTACGCAGCGCTGGCCAAGAGGATAGAGCGTGGGTGGAGTGTTGAGGAAGCCGCCACTGCGCCCATAGGAGGCCCTAGCCAGCGGCGGAAGGAGAACAGTGCGAGACGTAAGAATGCGGTTAAGTACACATATAACGGGATGTCGCTATCACTGACCGACTGGGCAGAGCGCCTAGGTATCAGCAGGCACACACTGGCGGACCGCATTCTCACCTTGAAGTGGGGTGTAGAGAAGGCACTAAGTACGCCACCCAAAAAGAGAAAAAGTAAGAGGTAATTATGGCGCACCTTGACTATAAAGCAGCTCCAACTTGCTCGGCGTTCATGCGGTCCGAGGCGTTTTTCCGTCTGTTGCAAGGCCCCATTGGGGGCGGGAAATCTGTGGCGTGCATCATCGAGATGTTTCGCCAGGCTATGCAGATACCTCCGTGCAAAGATGGCATACGCCGTTCCCGCGGTGTGGTGGTGCGTAACACAAACCAGCAGCTGGCCGACACGACCATCAAGACGTTCATGGAATGGGTAAAGCCAGGCGTGTTCGGGAGGTGGAAAGAGTCTGCTAAAACCTTTGAAATACGGTTCAACGATGTGGAGTGCGACATACTGTTCCGGCCGCTGGATTCTCCGGAAGACGTGCAGCGCGTCTTAAGCCTCGAAGTAACATTTGCATTTCTTAACGAAGCAAGGGAAATCCCTCTTGAAATCGTCCAAGCACTTATGGGGCGTATTGGCAGGTATCCTCGACGCAGCGATGTATCTGAGTATCGCAGCTTCCTGCTAGCCGACACCAACCCACCGGAGATCGACTCCGTATGGTACAAAATCGCCGAACATCTGCCGCTGGAGGAAGACAACCCGGAGTCCGTCATGCTTTGCGACAGCTTCAAACAACCTTCAGGACTCTCTCCTGAGGCCGAGAACAAGGAAAATTTGCGGCCCAACTATTACGAAGACCTTTCTAAAGGTAAGACCAAGGCGTGGGTGGATACCTACATCCACGGCCTTTACTCGCCGTCCATGCTTGGTAAGCCGGTCTACGCTAACACGTTCAAGGCAGATCGCCACGTCTCGCCCACGCCTCTCAAGATAGACCCGTCGCTGCCCATCGGGATCGGGTTTGACACAGGCCTCACTCCTGCGGCGGTGTTCAAGCAGATGGGGCTTGATGGGCGGGTGCGGGTATTGCGCGAGGCCGCAGCCTTTGACATGGGCATGAAACGGTTTGTTACCAACTATCTGCGGCCGATCATCAAAAACTTTTTCCCGAACAACCCGCTCATTTTCATCGGCGACCCGGCTGGGAGCCGACGTGCCGATTCAGATGAGTCGTCCGCGTTCAAGGTACTCAAGGAAGCGTTTGGGTCGGATGGGGCCAAGGTGCGGTCGGCGTACACCAACGACCCGGATGTGCGCATCCAGGCCACCGAGCAGATGCTGTGCCAATACCCCGAGGGCGACCCGCTGATGCTGATTGATCCGTCCTGCAAGCGCTACATCGAGGGGCTGCGCAGCAAGTATCGCTACCCGAAGTTGAGGCAGTCCGGCAACTTCGCCGACCGGCCCGAGAAGAACGACTGGGGACATTTGATTGAGGCGGGACAATATCTCGATATGTTCTACCTCTCCGGCAAGTACGACCCGTCCGACTATGTGACCTACGAGAACTTCAACCCTCTTGACCATACGACAACCTATCGCCCCGCGCAAAGAGAAGGGTACTGATATGCTCCTAAAAAGCCGAGTGCCGCTGTTCAACACACCCTTGTGGGTCTTCGTAGGGGAGAAGGAAAAGGTCAAATTCACGAAGAAGTGTGAAGAGCATGGGGCGGACGACGAGGTGCCTACAGGAAGCGGATGTCAGTGTGGGTCTTTTGTATGGCTCAAGGAACCAGAGTTAGGTGTGTTCGTGCATGAAGTACACCACTTTGCGTCTGCGACAGTTGAATTCTTAGGCATACGAGATGAAAACAGAGAAGTCGAGGCGTATATCCTCGAATGGGCCATGAAGGATATATGGCCGAAAATAGCACTTAAAAGCGACGGAGAACGCCAATGAACATCAATCAAGAAGGTATTGCCAAACTCGGGGCGTTTGCCAAGCAGGAACTGGGCGCCTTCATCAATGACCGCGTTCTGATCGAGCAGCAGATGCTGCGCAACCTGCGCCAATATCTGGGCAAGTACGACCCGGAGGTAGCTGCCCTGATCCCGGAGGAGCGCTCGCATGTCTACCCCCGCGATACGCGGGTCAAGGTCAAGGGTGGGGTGGCCAAGCTGATGGAGATGATGTTCCCCTCGCAGGAGCGCAACTGGGAACTGGCGGTCACACCCTCGCCGTCCATCCCGCAGGCCGATCTGCAGAACATCATCGACACCCTGAGCCAGCAGGAGATGCTGGCCGCCCAGCAGGAGCAGCGCCAGCCCATGCCGATCGACAGCGCGGACATCGAGAGGGCCGTGAGGGCGTTTGCCGAGCAGCGCAAGGACGCCATGGAGCAGGAGATAGCAGACCAGCTCGCCGACCCCGACATCGACTACCCGCAGATGGCCAAGCGCGTGGTGCGCAGCGGTTACATTTACGGTTTCGGCGTGGTGCGCGGCCCGATGGTGCGCTCGCAGACCGAGCGGGTGTGGACTCCAGACCCGCAGACCGGCACCTACGAGGCCAAGACCAAAAAAGTGCGGCGTCCGTACCCCGAATATGTCCGGGCGTGGGATGTTTACCCCGACCTGTCGGCGCGTTCCTGGTCCGATCAGGACCGGATTTTCGAGCGCATGGTGCTGACCCGCCACGACTTTCGGGAACTGGCCAAGCGCCCCGATTTTATCGCCTCAGCCATCAAGCAGTACCTGCGCGACCACGCATCGGGCAACTACACGGCGCAGAACTTCGAGGCCGAACTGCACAACCTGTCTGGCACCGCCAATCTCGCCGACCGCCAGCGCCGCCGCTACGAGGTGTACCGGATGCTCGGCTTCGTTTCCGCGCACGACCTGGCCGCTGCCGGGGTGGAGATCAAGGACGATGAGCTTGACCAGGAACTGCTGGCCGACGTGTGGTTCGTGGATAACGTAATTATCAAAGCCTCCAAGGCGGTGTTCGGCGAACGCCCCTCCGACCAATACCACGCCTTCATCTACACCGAAGACGAGGACTCCGGCTTGACCGGGGTGGGTCTGCCGGAAGAGGTGCGCGACTCGCAGATGAGCCTGTGCGCCAGTACACGCGCCCTGATGGACAACATGTCCGCTACCGCAGGACCGCTTTTAGAGGTCAACGTCGAACTGCTCGCCAAAGGACGCAAGAGCATCGGCCCGATCCACGCTTTCAAGGTCATCGAGCGTGAGGGGCTTGGCAATGAGGCCAACTACCCAGCAGTGCGCGACATCGCCACTCAGTCGCATGTAGCCGAGATCCTCAACATCATCCAGATGCAGCGCCAGCAACTCGACATCGAGAGCAACCTGCCGGCGTACACCATGGGCGGGATGCAGCAACCGCTCGGGGAGGCGTTTCGCACCAGCAACAATATGTCGATGATGATGGGCGGCGCCAACATGGTCACCAAGGACACGGTACGGGCGTTCGACAAGTTCACCGCCTCGCTGATCGGCTCCATGCTCAAGTGGAATATGGAGTTCAACGACAAGGAAGAGATCAAGGGCGACTACCAGGCACGGGGCAAAGGCACCATCTCGCTGGTGTCGAAAGAGGTGCGCGGGGCCGCGCTCGACCAGTTCGTGCAGACCCTCACCCCCGAAGAACGCGCCATCCTCGACACCTACGGGCTGCTGGTGGACCGCCTCAAGAGCCGCGACCTGCCGGTGGACCGGTTGCTTCCCCGCGAAGAAGCCATGCGGGTGCTGGCCAACATGCAGCAGGCGGCGGCGCAGGCCAGCCAGATCGAGCAGGGGCTGACCCAGGCCAAGACCGAGAAGGCCGCAGCCGATACCGAGAAACGCCGCATGGACACGCAGATGCTCGCCGCAACCGCCGACGCCACCATCAAGGAGATCCTGTCGCGGGTGGAGCAGAACGTGGCCAACGCCGACAGCGCCGCCAGCCGCACGCAGCTTGAGAATCTGAAGATGCTGCTGGAGACCGCTACTACCGATCAGGGAGAAGCCCCTGCTGCGCAGGTGCAGCAAACCAAAGAGCGAGAAACGCAGGGGATCAGGGCGAGCGGAGAAATCCAGAAGCGTGCCGCTGGAGGGCCTGTAGAAAAAGGTAAGCCTTACCTTGTCGGCGAGCAAGGGCCCGAGCTTGTGGTGCCGGAGCAAAACGGGACAGTGATACCTGCGGCCCAAACAGAAGCCCTGACAGCCAATGTGTCCAGAGCGAACGAGTACGGAGATAGATGGAGCAAACACGCCAGCATGGATGCGAATTACTGGACAACCTTGCCAGCTGAGCAAGAGGCTACGTTCAGGACATGGGTGCAGGAAAACCAAGTCCCTTTTAACCCAGATGACGCGTTTAACGAATACGACATGCGTGGTTTTTGGAAGGATATGCAAGAGGGAAACCCTCGTGCTCACTCCGCTGTTGATCAGTATGATGGCAAGTTACATTTCACGGACTACTACAAAACGCCGCTCCACCGTACATATAGCCATGAGTCGCAAGGGGCGCTGCCGACCGCCCCCAAATGGGACGATCAGGGGCGGTACTTGACAGATGGCGATGGTCGAGTGGTGTTCGACGCCGTGGAAGACGCAAAGCGTCGGAAGATGCGGGACCAAACAGGAGGTGAGCGATGATCGACCCCCGCGAGGCGATGACACTCGGAGATGCGTGCCAGAACCCAGATGGCACGTACAACACGTTTAAAATGCTGTCTTGGATGTCCGAGGTGCTTAACCCTGGTAACGGGATGACCGAAGCCGATGTGCGGCGTGTCTACGACGAGAGGAAGAAAAATGAGCAAAGAGCGCGAAGCGCAAATCCTGGAGACACTGGAGCCGTTCCGCCACCAAGAGACGTTGCGTTTGGTGGTTGAGCTGCTGACCCTGCGCCGCGAGCGCCACCGCGACCGGCTGGAGTCCGAGGAGTCCGAGGAACTGCGCGGCAGAGCCAAAGAGTGTAAAGACCTGTTATCTTTTTTGAGTGTAGCAGGTTGACACGTACTGTGTAATAATGTTACACTGCGAGTATTAGGAGGATTCTATGCCCGATA
>ERZ1673962.1308-NODE-1308-length-12272-cov-3.853728_pt1 | contig 12272 bp, 9 predicted proteins | sample MGYA00580188_ERZ1673962 | MGnify/ENA primary metagenome ERZ1673962 (study PRJEB41334, sample SAMN05608104) | rock metagenome | biome: terrestrial subsurface; feature: shale formation; material: shale | place: USA: Pennsylvania ... | reverse complement strand
TGCCCCGTTGCGCGCGTAGGATCAGCTGCTCCCGCCCCTCAATGCCCGCAACGGCGGATGAATCAGCAGCGGATAGGTCGCCAGCGTCCCCGCCAACCCGATCGCCAGCCCCGACCCCAGGACGCCAACCGCCCAGAGTCCTGGATTGAACCCGAACTCCAGCTCGAAGATCTGCTCGGCGAGCAGCCAGCCGGTCGCCTCGGCGAAGACTGACGCCAGCAGCCCCGCCAGCAATCCCGCCGCCGTGAACTCGACCGCGAGACTAGTCAGGAGCGTGCGCCGTCCGGCCCCCAGCGTGCGCAGAATGCCATGCTCGGCCCGACGCTGCTCCAGACTGGCCTGAATACCGGCATACATCACCAGCAGCCCCGCTCCCAGCGTGAACAGGAAGACGTACTCGACCGCCAGCACGCCCCGATCGATGACCTGACGCACCTGCCCCAGAATCGCTTCGACATCGAGCGTTGTCACGCTTGGAAAGCGCCGCGCCAGTTCCGCGACCACCGCCTCGCGCTCGGCCGGCAGATGGAAGCTGGTGATGAAGGTCGCCGCCTCGTCCCGGAGCAGGGCGGGGGAGGCGACGACGAAGAAGTTGACGTTGAAACTGTCCCAGCGCACCTCGCGCAGACTGGTGACGGGGCCGCTGACTTCGTGCCCCGAGACCCAGAAGGTCAGGGTGTCGCCCAGCGCGATCCCGAGCGTCTCGGCGATACCGCTTTCGACCGAGAACTGCGGCGCGGCCTCGGCGCCCTCTGTCCACCAGCGCCCGGCGACGATCCGGTTGTCCGATTGCGGCTCGGTGCCGTAACTGAGATTGAACTCACGGCTGGCGAGCCGCTCGGCGCGCGGGTCGTCGTAGTCCGACGGCTCGACCGCACGCTCGCCGATCCGGGTCAGCCGGCCGCTGATCATCGGATGGAGTCTGGCCGTGGCGATCCCTGAGTCGTTCAGAAACGCCCGCAACGGCTCGACCTCGTGCGGCTGGATGTTGATGAGAAAATAGTTGGGCGCGCCCTCGGGCAGGGTCTCGCGCCAGGATTCGAGCAGATCCACCCGCACCACCGCGAGCAGCAGCAGCGCCAGAATCCCGATGCCGAAGCCGGCGATCTGGAGCACGGCCGCGCCCGGACGCCGGGTCAGAGCCGCTAGCCCGAGCCGCCAGACCCCGCGCGCCCGCCCGGCGAGCCGCCCGGCCAGATGCACCAGCAGCCGCACGACGCCGATCAGGGCCAGCAGGGTCGCCAGCACCCCGCCCAGGAGCTTCAGCCCGAGTTCCAGATCCTGGGCCTGCCACAGGATCAGCAGCGCCAGCGCCAGCCCGGCCGCGCCAAGAGCGAGCGCCGCCGAGGCGCGCGGCGTGCCCAGATCGCGCCGGATCGCACGCAACGGCGGCACCCGTGCCAGTTGGATGAGCGGCGGCACGGCAAAGCCGAGCAGCGTGATCAGCCCCGTCGCCAGCCCGACCAGGACGGGGGCGGGCGAGGCCGGCGGCAGATCGGTCCCCAGCCAGTCGGCCAGTGCCGCCAGCAACCCCGCCTGACCCAGCCAGCCGAGCAGACAGCCGACCAGACTGGCCGCCAGTCCGAACAGCACCAGCCGCCCGATCAGCACCCGCATCAGCAGCCGGCGCGGCGCGCCCAGGCAGCGCATCACGGCCACGGCATCGGTCTGGCGCTCGACCAGACGCTGACTGGCCAGCGCGATCGCCGCGCCCGCCACCAGCAGCGTGACCAGGGTCGCCAGATGCAGGAAGCGCGAAGCGCGTTCCACCGCCGAGCCGAATTCGGGCCGCGCCTCCAGTGCATCGGTCAGGGTGACATTGGCCGCGAGCCGCGTACTCGCCCAGTCGCGATAGGCGTCGATCGCCGTGGCCGCGCCCGCGATCAGCAGCCGGTGGGTGACACGGCTCGCCGGGCCGATCAGCCCGGTCGCGTCGAGATCGGCGCGGTTCATCAGCACGCGCGGAGCGATGTTGAAGAAGCTGCGGCCCTGATCCGGCTCGTCGGTCAGGATGGCGCCGATGCGCAAACGTGACTCGCCCACGCCCAGGCTGTCGCCGATCTGAAGCTCCAGGAGCCGCAGGAGTCTGGATTCGACCCAGACCTCACCGGCGGGCGGACCCGATTCGACGGGACGGTCAGGGGCGTCCAGTGCCTCGCTGATACGCAACTGGCCGCGCAGCGGATAGTCAGGGTCGACCGCTTTCATCAGCACCAGTTGCGGTCGCTCGCCCATGACCACGCTGCGGAATTCCAGCGTGCGCGCGGTTCGGAGACCCCGTGCCTGGGCTGCGTCGGCGAACCGGACGTCGAGCGGCCGGGAGGATTCGAGCGACAGATCGGCGGCGATCAGCGCGCTACCCTGGCGCTCCAGTGTCGCCTCGACCCGATCGGTGAAGAAACCGACGGCGGTGATGGCCGCAACCGTCAGCACCAGCGCCGCCGACAGCAGATAGAGTTCGCCGCTGCGCCAGTCCTGGCGCAGCAGACGCAGTGTCAGGCGCCAGGCGTTCATGCCAGCGGCTCCAGCCGCCCGTCGTGCATCCGCAAGCGCCGGTCGCAGCGCTCGGCTAGACGCGGATCATGCGTGACCAGCACCAGAGCCGCGCCCGAGCCGGTCTCCTGGCGCAAGTCGAGCAACAGGTCGATGATGTGCTCGCCCGTGGTCTGATCGAGATTGCCGGTCGGCTCGTCGGCGAAGAGCACGGCGGGGCGGGGCGCATAGGCGCGCGCAATGGCCACGCGCTGCTGCTCGCCGCCCGAGAGCTGGCGCGGATAGTGTCCGGCGCGTGCGCTCAGCCCCACGCGATCGAGCGCCTCGTCGGCGCGGCGCGCGGCGTCCGGGGTGCCGGTCAGCTCCAGCGGCAGCAGCACGTTCTCGCGCGCGGTGAGTGTGGGCAGGAGCTGGAAATTCTGGAACACGAAGCCGACCCGGCCGGCACGCAGTTCGGCGCGTCCGTCCTCGTCGAGACGATCGACCCGGCGACCGCACAGCCACACCTCACCGTCGGTCGGGTCGTCGAGTCCGGCCAGGAGTCCGAGCAGGGTCGACTTGCCCGAGCCGGAGGCGCCGAGGATGGCGACCGCCTCGCCGGCGTGGATCTCCAGATTCAGTCCGGCGAGGATGGTCAAGCCGCCGGCCGGGCCGGTAACATGCTTCCCCAATCCAATGGCTTGCGAGACGGCCGAGGCCGCTTGATCCGACATGAGACATCGACTCCTGATTCTGATTGCGACGCTGTGTCTGCCGCTGGGAACGGCATTGGCCGAGGCGCCCGTGGTGCTGGTGCTGGGCGACAGTCTGAGCGCCGGGTATGGCATCGACACCGAACGCGGCTGGGTGGCGCGGCTCGCCGAACGCATCGAGCGCACCGGCCGGCCGCATCACGTGGTCAATGCCAGTGTGTCCGGCGAGACCACGGTCGGTGGGCTGACACGCCTGCCGGCGCTGCTCGAACGCCATCGCCCGGCCGTGCTCGTCATCGAACTCGGTGCCAACGATGGACTGCGCGGCTGGGATTTCGCCGTGATGCGCGAGAATCTCACGCGGCTCGTCGTCCAGGGGCGTGAAGCGGGCGCGCGCGTGTTGCTCATTGGGGTACGACTGCCGCCAAACTATGGTGCGTCCTACACAGACGGCTTTCAAGCCGTGTTTATGGAGGTCGCCGCCGAGCAGGGCGTGCCCCTGGTGCCGACCCTGCTCAAGGGCGTGGCCGAGGACTGGAGTCTGATGCAGGCCGATGGGCTTCACCCGACCGCCGAGGCGCAGGAGCGACTCCTCGACAATGTCTGGCCGACGCTGGAATCCGTGCTGGCGGACTGACGGTCGGCCATGTCAATGCGCCCCAGGCCGGCGCATGGTATCAAGGCCGGGTGCGATTCGAGCCTTCCGGTCGGATCGCGATCGAACTGGAATTCAACCTTTCTGGACTGGAGTCACTGACATCATGCAACGCGTCACTATCGTCGGTTCCGGTTTCGCCGCGCTGACGGCCGTCATCGAATTGCGCAAGCGTGCCCCTGAAATCGAGATCACGCTCGTCAGCCGCCGACCCGAGTTCGTCTACTATCCGGGGCTGATCTGGGTACCAAGCGGTCTGCGCACGGGCGACGATCTGGTCATCGACCTGCGCCCTTTCTTCGAGCGCATGCAGGTCCGGCATCTGGCCGGCGAGGCGACCGGACTCAAGAACGGCGGTCGCCTGCTGGAGACCACGCACGGCACGGTCGAGAACGACGGTCTCATCATCGCCAGCGGCGGGCGCTTCATCAAAAAGCTCCCCGGCATCGAGCACGCCATCGTGCCCTGCGAGGGTGTGGCCGCCGCCAAGGAGATCCGCGACCGGGTGCGGGCCATGGATGGCGGTCACATCGCCATGGGATTTGCCGGCAATCCCAACGAACCCAGCTCGATGCGCGGCGGCCCGATCTTCGAGTTCCTGTTCGGGATGGACAATCAGCTCAGGCGCGAAGGACGGCGCGACAAATTCGCCCTGCATTTCTTCACGCCCGCCGAGCGCCCCGGCAACCGGCTCGGACCCAAGGCCGTCGACGGTCTGCTCGCCGAGATGGCGCGTCGCGGCATCCAGACCCATCTGGGCCACAAGCTCAAGGGCTTCAGCGACAGCCAGATCACGACCGAGGCCGAAACCTTCGACGCCGATCTCATCCTCTTCATGCCGGGTCTGACGGGCAACGCCTGGTTCGACGACACGGATCTGCCGCGCTCGCCGGGCGGCTTGCTCCAGGCCGATGCCCAGTGCCGGGTGCCGGGCTTCGAGCGGGTCTATGTCGCGGGCGACTCGGGCAGCTTCCCCGGTCCCGACTGGATGCCCAAGCAGGGCCACATGGCCGATCTGCAAGCCCGCGCGGCGGCGCGCAATCTGCTCGCCGAGTTCGCCGGCCAGAAACCCAAGGCCGGTTTCCGCGTCGAGTTGATCTGTATCGTCGACACCAACGACAGCGGCATGCTGGTCGCGCGCAACGAGACGTTCAATCTGGTCCTGCCCTCGATGCGGCTGTTCCACTGGCTCAAGCGATTTTTCGAGTGGCTGTATCTGCGTCGCTATCGCTAATCGGATCAATGGCTTGATCTTTATTTCGCAGTAAAATAGTGCGAAATATCCACGGACTAAAAGCGGTATTCGTTGAAGTCACTGGAAAGACGACTATCTTGATCACCGTAGGCGGATGGACGAGGCGACAGGACACTGGAGCCGAGGTCGAGTCGTCCACCGTCTCGTTCGATCAAAACCTCGATTCAAAGGTGACCAAGATGAGCGAAGAAGCCCTGCGTACCCAAGACCGTCGCGCCTTCTGGTATATCGTCGCCATTTGCCTGTTGCCCCTGGTGCCCTACGCGATTCGGGGCTGACGACTGGACTGACGGCGACTCGACCCACGGGTAGTCGACCGACATCGAACTGAAACGAAAAACGGGGCCATCTGGCCCCGTTGTCGTGTCCGCTTCCTGCTCTTGCTTAAGGCATCGGATCCAGCTCAGCGCCTTCCTTCTTGACCGGCAGCAGGTCGTCGCGGCTCAGTCCCAGCCAGACCACGATCGCCGTGGCGACATAGATGGTCGAATAGGTGCCGACCAGGATGCCGATGATGAGCGCCAGCGCGAACCCGTTGATGGTCTCGCCGCCCAGGAAGTAGAGCGCCACCAGCACCAGCAGCGTGGTGCCCGAGGTGACGATGGTGCGCGAGAGCGTCTCGTTGATCGAGCTGTTGATAATCCCGATCACCGTGCCCTTGCGCAGGCGCCGGAAGTTCTCGCGCACCCGGTCGAAGATGACGATGGTGTCGTTGAGCGAATAACCGATCACCGCCAGCACGGCTGCCAGCACCGTCAGATCGAAGGGAATCTGCAACAGCGAGAAGACGCCGACGGTGAACAGCACGTCATGGACGAGCGCCACCACCGCGCCGACGGCGAAGCGCCATTCGAAGCGCAGCGCGACATAGATCAGGATGCCGATCAGCGAGAACAGCACGGCCAGTCCGCCCTGTTCGCGCAGTTCCTCGCCGACCTGGGGACCGACAAACTCGACGCGGCGCAGCTCGACCTGACCCTCGGCGGCGCGACTCAAGGCCGCGAAGACGCGATCGCTCAGCTTGGCGCTCGCGTCTTCCTCGTCGCCCTGCGGCGCCAGACGGATCAGGATGTCGGTGCGCGAGCCGAAATACTGGATGGTCGCGCCGCCGAGTCCCTCGGTCTCCAGGGCGGTGCGCACGTCGCTCAGCTCGGTCGGCTGGGCATAGCCCAGTTCGATCACCGTACCGCCGGTGAAGTCCAGCCCGAAGTCGAAGCCGCGAAAGACGATCGACAGCAGACAGACGAGCAGCACCGCGCCCGAGAGCCAGGCCGCCGCCTTGCGCTGGCGCATGAAGTCGATGTTGAGTTGATTGATGGTGCGTTTTTGAGTCATGGCGCGCGCTCCCTCAGATGGCCAGCTTGTTCAGTCGCCGACCGCCGTAGATCAGATTGATCAGGGCGCGCGAGCCGAGGATGGCGGTGAACATGGAGGTGACGATGCCGATGAACAGCGTCACCGCGAAGCCCTTGACCGGCCCGGTGCCGAAGCTGAACAGCACCACGGCGGCGATCAGCGTGGTCACGTTGGCGTCGACGATGGTCGAGAACGCTTTGTCATAGCCGGCATGGATGCTGGCCTGGGGCGAGTTGCCGTTGCGGATCTCTTCGCGGATGCGCTCGTAGATGAGCACGTTGGCGTCCACGGCCATGCCGATGGTGAGCACGATACCGGCGATGCCGGGCAGGGTGAGAGTCGCTTGCAGCATGGAGAGCACGGCGATGGTCAGCACCAGATTGACCACCAGGGCCAGATTCGCGACCAGACCGAACACCCGGTAATAGACGGCCATGAACAGCAGGACCAGTCCCAGGCCGAGCATGACCGATTCCAGGCCCTGATCGATGTTGTCCTGACCCAGGCTGGGGCCGATGGTGCGTTCCTCGACGATCTCGATCGGAGCGGCGAGCGCGCCGGAACGCAGCAGGAGCGCCGTGTCATGGGCCTCGTTGCTGCTGTCGAGTCCGGTGGTCTGGAAGCGCCGGCCGAACGGCTCGCGAATGGTCGCGACACTGATGACCTCCTCGACCTTGCGCGTGGTCTTGACCGGCTCGCCGTCGACCATCTGCGTCGTGGTGCGGTTCTCGATGAAGACCACGGCCATCGGCTTGCCGACGTTCTCGGTGGTCACGTCGCGCATGCGCCGCGCGCCCTGGCCGTCGAGATTGACGAACACCGCCGGGCTGCCGCTCTGGCTGTCGAAACCGGCCGAGGCGTCGGTGATCTGGTCGCCGGTGACGATCCCCCGGCGCTTGAGCAAGATCGGGGTGCCGTTGCGCTCGTAGTAGAGCTTGCTGCCCACGGGCGGACGTCCGGCGACGGCGTCGGCGACACTGCCCTCGGTGTCGACCAGACGGTATTCGAGCGTGGCGGTGGCGCCGAGGATGTCCTTCAGCCGGCCCGGGTCCTGCGCGCCCGGCAGCTCGACGACGATGCGCCGATCGCCCTGACGGGCGATGCTCGGCTCGGCCACGCCGAGCGCGTTGACGCGGTTGCGCAGGGTGGTGATGTTCTGCTGGAGCGCGAAGTCCTTGATCTTCTGCTGCTCGGTCTCGGGCAGGCCGGCGCGCAGCACGAAGGCGCCGGACTCTTCGCTCGGCTGAAAGTCGAGTTCGCGGAACTCGCGCTTGAGTTTCTTCTCGCCCGCGTCGCGGGTAGCGGCATCCTCGAAGCGGATCAGGATGTTGGCGCCGTCGCGGGTCAGGGTCAGATAGCGGATCTTGTCCTCGCGCAGCAGGGTGCGCAGATCGCCGCTGTAGCGCTCGACGGCCTGTTCGAGCGCGGCCTCCATGTCGACGTCGATGACGACGTGGATACCGCCGCGCAGATCCAAACCGAGCGACATCTGATTGAGACCCAGCCAGCGCATCCAGCCGGGCAGGTCGGCCGACTGGGTGAGCGCGGTGCGGTAGCGTTCGGACAGGGTGCGCTCGATGGTCTCCTGACCGCGCAACTGTTCGCCGGGCGTGTCGAAACGGGCGAGCAGCTTGCCGCCTTCCAGGGACTCGATGCCCTTGAGCGGCACCTTGGCGTTCTCGAGCGCGGCCTTGATCTCGCCGGAACTGGCCTCGCCGATCTCATGACCGCGCGCGGCCGTGATCTCGATCGATGGGTCCTGGGAATAGAGGTTCGGCCAGGCCAGCAGCAGGCCGACCAGGATGACGCCCAGGATGAGTAGATTCTTCCACAAGGGGTATCGGTTCATTGGGACTCCAACATTGGAGGATGGCGGTTCGCCGTGCGTGCTGGCGGGAGGCGTCTGGAGGGATCGCCGGACGGCGATCCGCTCCGGATCAGGAAGGCGGGATCAGAGTTCCTGCAGCGTGCCCTTCGGCAGCACAGATTCCACGGCGGAGCGACGGATCTTGACCTTCATGCCGTCGGCGACCTCGACCAGGGCGAAGTTCTCGCCGAGATCGGCGATGCGTCCGGCCATGCCGCCCATGGTGATGATCTCGTCACCCTTGGCCAGGGCCTCGATCATCTTGCGATGTTCTTTCTGGCGCTTGGCCTGCGGACGGATCAGCAGAAAGTAGAAGACGACCGCAAACAGCACCAGCGGCAGCAGGGCCATGAAGGGATCGCCGGCTGCCGGCGCGACGGCCTCGCCCTGGGCCAGGGCGTCGGAGATGAGAAAGCTCATGGATCGGTTCCTTGGTTCAAGTGTCAGGTGGATCGCGCGACCAGCGGCGATTCACATTGGGCGCCAAGGGGCGCAAACGGGCCGTCGCGTTCGGGTCGAGGGACGGCCCACGAAAACAGCGCGGGATTATCGCACAGCCGGGACGCTGGAGTCTCCGCGCCTCACTTTACCTTCATCCCCGGCTCGGCCCCCGAATCCGGGCTGAGGATGAAGAGATCCTGTCCGCCCGGACCGGCCGCCAGCACCATGCCCTCGGAGACACCGAAGCGCATCTTGCGTGGAGCCAGGTTGGCGACCATGACCGTCATCCGGCCTTCGAGTTCCTTGGGGTCATAAGCCGAGCGGATGCCGGCGAAGACGTTGCGCGTCTCGCCGCCAAGGTCGAGCGTGAGTTGCAGCAGCTTGTCGGCGCCCTCGACCAGACGGGCCTCGCGGATCAGGGCCACGCGCAGGTCGACCTTGGCAAAGCTGTCGTAGTCGATCGGCGCGGCGACGGGGTCGCGTTCGAGGTGCGGATTGACTGCGGCCGGAGCGGCGGCGGCCACTGTCGACCCGGTGGCGCTCAGGTCTTCCTTGGACGCCTCCAGCATGGCCTCGATCTGCTTCGGGTCGACGCGCGTCATCAGCGGTTTGAAGGGGGCGATGACGTGATCGAGCAGGGGCGTGGCCAGCGCCTCCCAGCTAATCGGGTCGATCCGGAGGAAGGACTCGGACTCGGCCGCCGTGCCGGGCAGGATGGGACGCAGATAGCCGATCAGCACCCGGAACAGGTTGAGACCCATGGAGCAGATGTCCTGCAACTCGGCCTCGCGTCCGTCCTGCTTGGCCACGACCCAGGGCGCCTTCTCGTCGATGTACTGATTGGCGCGGTCGGCCAGCGCCATGATTTCGCGCACGGCACGGCTGAACTCGCGCTTCTCATACGCCGCCGCGATCGAGTCACCCGCCGCGATGAACTCGGCGAAGAGTTCGGGTTCGGCCAGCGCGCCCGAGAGCCGCCCGTCGAACCGCTTGCCGATGAACCCGGCGCAGCGGCTGGCGATGTTGACCACCTTGCCGACCAGATCGGCGTTGACGCGCGCCGTGAAGTCTTCGAGGTTCAGGTCGATGTCGTCGACGCTCGACCCCAGCTTGGCGGCGAAGTAATAGCGCAGGTATTCGGGATTCAAGTGATCCAGATAGGTGCGCGCCTTGATGAAGGTGCCGCGCGACTTGGACATCTTCTGTCCGTCGACGGTGAGGAAGCCGTGAGAGAAAATGGCGCTCGGGGTGCGGAAGCCGGCCCCGTGCAGCATGGCCGGGAAGAACAGGGCATGGAAATAGATGATGTCCTTGCCGATGAAGTGATAGAGCTCAGCGGTCGAGTCCCGGCCCCAGAAGCGGTCGAAGTCCAGTCCGGGCGTCTTGTCGCACAGGTTCTGGAAACTGGCCATGTAGCCGATGGGCGCATCCAGCCAGACATAGAAGAACTTGCCCGGATGATCCGGGATCTCGAAGCCGAAGTAGGGCGCGTCACGCGAGATGTCCCACTCCTGGAGTCCGGCCTCGAACCATTCGTCGAGCTTGTTGGCGACCTCCTTCTGGAGACTGCCGCCGCGCGTCCATTCCTTGAGCATCGCCTCGAAATCGCCGAGCCGGAAGAAATAGTGATCCGACTCGCGCTGTTCGGGCACCGCGCCTGAGACCGCCGAACGCGGATGCTTCAGCTCGGCCGGCGAATAGCTCGCTCCGCACGCCTCGCAGTTGTCGCCGTACTGATCCGGCGCGCCGCACTTGGGACACTCGCCCTTGATGAAGCGGTCGGGCAGGAACATCTGCTCCACCGGGTCATACGCCTGGGTGATGGTGCGCTTGGCGATGTGTCCGGCATCGCGGTTGCGTTCGTAGATCAGGGTCGCGTAGTGCTGATTCTCGGGCGAGTGGGTCGAGTGATAGTTGTCGAAGCCGACGCGGAACGCCGCGAAGTCGGCCTGATGCTCCTCGGCGACCCGGGCGATGAGCTGCTCGGGCGTGATGCCCTCCTGGCGCGCGCGCAGCATGATCGGCGTGCCATGGGCGTCGTCGGCGCAGACGTACCAGCAGTTGTGACCGCGCATCTTCTGGAACCGCGCCCAGATGTCGGTCTGGATGTACTCGACCAGGTGGCCGATGTGGATCGGGCCGTTGGCATAGGGGAGGGCGCTGGTGATGAGGATGTCGCGGGGCTGGCTCATGGAGTGGCTCGGATACTCTGGGTGCGGATTGGATGTCTGGACGGCGAGGGCGGCGATGCGCGCCCTTGGCCGGGAATTATCTCATGATTCGCGGTCGCCGCAGCCGGGTGTCTCTGGCGTGGAACTCATCCCATGCCTTATCCTTAGCGTTTTTCGCGGTTTTATCCGCGTTGAATTAGCGGCGGCTGATACCAAACTTGCAGCCAGCATCCGACCCAATCCAAATGGAGTACCCCATGTCTCAACCCACGAAAGACGCCATCGCATCCGCAATCAAGGAGTACAGGGAGCCGCATCTCGGGCGCGACCTGGTCGCCTCCCATGCCATCCAGGACATCGCGATCGAGGGCGATCAGGTGCGGATCAAGGTCGTGCTCGGGTTTCCGGCCAAGGGGATTCAGCAGACCATCGCCGAGGCGCTCACCGAGCGGGTCTCAAAGGTGGACGGCGTCGGTGCGGTCGCAGTCGAGGTGAGCTGGGAGATCAAGGCCCATTCGGTCCAGAAATCCCTGAAGCCCATCGACAACGTCAAGAACATCATCGCCGTGGCCTCGGGCAAGGGCGGCGTGGGCAAGTCGACCACGGCCGTCAATCTGGCTCTGGCGCTAGCGGCCGAAGGGGCCAAAGTCGGACTGCTCGACGCCGACATCTATGGCCCCTCGCAGCCGCGCATGCTCGGCATCAGCGGCCAGCCCGAGTCGAAGGACGGACGCACGCTCGAACCCATGGTCAGTCATGACATCCAGACCATGTCGATCGGGTTCCTGATCGAGGAAGAGACCCCGATGATCTGGCGTGGCCCCATGGTCACTCAGGCGCTGGAGCAGCTGCTCAACGACACCAACTGGTCGGATCTCGACTATCTGGTCATCGACCTGCCGCCGGGCACGGGCGACACCCAGCTCACCCTGGCGCAGAAGGTGCCGGTCTCGGGCGCGATCATCGTCACCACGCCGCAGGACATCGCGCTGCTGGACGCGCGCAAGGGTCTGAAGATGTTCCAGAAGGTCGAGGTGCCTGTGCTCGGCATCGTCGAGAACATGAGCATCCATATCTGCTCCAAGTGCGGTCACGAAGAACACATCTTCGGTCAGGGCGGCGGCCAGAGCATGTCGGATCAATACGGGATCGATCTGCTGGGCGCGCTGCCGCTCGACATCCAGATCCGTCAGGAGACCGACGGCGGCAAACCCACGGTCGCCGCTCAGCCCGAGTCGCGCCTCACCCAGATCTATCGCGAGATCGCCCGCAAGACCGCCGCCAAGCTCTCGCTCCAGGCCAAGGACTATGCGTCCAAGTTCCCGCGCATCGTGATCCAGAA
>ERZ1673962.1305-NODE-1305-length-12278-cov-4.163790_pt1 | contig 12278 bp, 8 predicted proteins | sample MGYA00580188_ERZ1673962 | MGnify/ENA primary metagenome ERZ1673962 (study PRJEB41334, sample SAMN05608104) | rock metagenome | biome: terrestrial subsurface; feature: shale formation; material: shale | place: USA: Pennsylvania ... | reverse complement strand
GACGTGGGTCGCAAAACCTGAGGTGCATGCCGAGGTGCGGGAAACCTCGTAAAACCATCCGCAAACCAATAGTTGCCAACGACGACAACTACGCTCTCGCTGCTTAATCCCAGCGGGCCTCAGACCGCTGCCTGCCTATGGACGGCGGATTCCTGGGGTAAAAACACATAGGATCGCGGTGACGGGCGTCCGGACCTGATCTGCTAAAACCTAACGGAATCGCCGACTGATCGCCCTGCCCCTTGGGCGGCGGGAAGCTAAAAACAATAAAGCGGGCTAAGCATGTAGGACCAATGGCAGAGGGCTTGCGGACGCGGGTTCGATTCCCGCCGCCTCCACCAAATCGAAGGGCTCGGATAATCTCCGGGCCCTTTTTTTTGCGCAAATCCCCGTGTAATGCGGAGTTCCAAGCGTTTTACCCTGCGGGTGGCGCCCTGGCCAGAAGCGTGGCCTGACGCAGAAGTTGTTGACCGGTCAGTGGTGCAATGGAACGATAGAATTTAGAAGCGCTGGATTTATTGGGAGAAACCGATGAAACCGAGCTGGTACGGCCTGAGTGTCGACGCGGCCCTCGACACCCTGAACGCCTCGTCCGAGCGGGGCCTGTCGAACACCGAGATCGAGGTACGCCGCGCCGAGGCCGGCTGGAACGAGATCGCCTTCAAGAAGACTCCAGCCTGGATGCGCTTCCTGCGGCAGTTCAAGGACTCGATGGTCGTCATCCTGCTGGTGACGGCGGCGATCACGGGCCTGCTGACCGCGCTCGGCAGCCACATGCTGCCCGATACCCTGGTCATCCTCGGCGTGGTGCTGCTCAACGCCATCCTCGGCTTCGTGCAGGAGGGCAAGGCCGAGGGCGCACTCGATGCCCTGCGCAGCCTGATGGTGCCCGAGTGTCTGGTGATGCGCGACGGCGAGCTGCAACGCCTGCCCTCGCGCGAGCTGGTGCCGGGCGATCTGGTGATCCTGGAGGGCGGCGACAAGATCCCGGCCGACATCCGCTTCATCGACACCAGCAGCGCCTATGTCGACGAATCCTCCCTGACCGGCGAGTCGGTGCCGGTCCAGAAATCCACCCAGCCGCTCGCAGGCGACAATCTGGTTCCGGGCGATCAGCGCAACATGGGCTTCTCCGGCACCTATCTGACCCAGGGCACGGCGCGCGGCCTAGTGGTCGAAACCGGCGCCAACACCGTCTTCGGCCGGATCGCCGACATGGTCACGGCCGCCGACTCGGGCCAGACACCCTTGCAGCGCAAGATGAGCGAGTTCGTCCATACGCTCATCAAGGCCATCCTCGCCGTCGGCGCCTTCAACTTTCTCTATGGCCTCTATCTCGGCTATGACCTGGGCTACAGCTTCCTCGGCGCCGTGTCGCTGGTGGTGGCGGCTATCCCCGAGATGCTGCCGGCGCTGGTGACAGCCATCCTCGCCGTCTCCGGCACCCTCATGGCCGCGCGCAAGGCGCTCATCCGCAAACTGCCGGCCGCCGAAACCCTGGGCGCGACCTCGGTCATCTGTTCGGACAAGACCGGCACCCTGACCGAGAACCGCATGACGGTCACGCGCGTTCAGGTCGGCGCCCAGACCCTGGAGGTCACGGGCGTGGGCTATGACGTGACCGGACACTATGCACGCGACGGCGAGCGGCTCGACGCCGAACGGCATCCGGCCCTGCGCACACTGATGGAGGTCGGCGCGGTCTGCAACAACGCCCATCTTAAGGACGAAGGCGGTGGTGTCGGCGACCCGACCGAGCTGGCACTCCTGGTCAGTGCCGCCAAGGCCGGAATCAGCAAGGGCGACGCCCATCGGCTCACCGAGATCCCCTTCGACTCGGCGACCAAATACATGGCCGTCATGACCGAACGCGCCGGACGACGCTTGATCGCCGTCAAGGGCGCACCCGAAACCGTGCTCGGAATGTGCTCGACTCAGTTGGACGCCGACGGCCAAACGGTCGCGCTCGACGCCGCGTCCTACCTGAGCGCCGCCCAGGGCTTCGCGCGCCAGGCATTGCGCACCCTCGGTTTCGCTTTCAAGGAAGTCGACGCCGATCATGTCGACCTGCTGCACGCCGACCTGAGCGGTCTGACCTTCGCCGGACTCCAGGGCATGATCGATCCGCCCAAGCCCTCGGCGATCGAGGCGGTCGCCAAGTGCAAGAGCGCCGGCATCCGCACCGTCATGGTGACGGGCGACCATCCCGACACGGCGCAGGCGGTGGCCGCCCAACTCGGCATCACTGCCGATCAGGTGGTTACGGGCGCCCAACTCGCCGAGATGTCGCCCGAGACACTGCGCGAGTGCGTCAAGACCGTCTCGGTGTTCGCGCGCGTGGCTCCCGAGCACAAGAAATCCATCGCCGAGGCGTTCCAGGCCAATGGTCTGGTGGTCGCCATGACCGGCGACGGCGTCAACGATGCCCCGGCACTCAAGCAGGCCGACATCGGCGTGGCCATGGGCATCGCCGGCACCGAGGTCGCGCGCGAGGCCGCCGACATGGTGCTGGCCGACGACAACTTCGCCACCATCGTCAACGCGGTCGAGGAAGGCCGCCATGCCTGGACCAATCTCCAAAAGGCCATCCTCTACACCCTGCCGACCAATGCCGCCCAGGCGCTGCTCATCATGGGCGCGATCTTCATGGCGGCCTTCGTGCCTGTATTCGCCGAACGCTTCGTGCTCGAACCCATCCAGATCCTCTGGATCAATCTGATCGACTCGGTGCTGCTGACGCTGCCGCTGATGATGGAGCCGAAGGAGAAGGATCTGCTGTCGCGTCCGCCGCGCGATCCGGGCGTGCGTGTCATCGACGCGCTCTTCCTCCAGCGCGTGGTGCTCATGGGGCTGATGATCGCGGTGCCGAGCTTCCTCATCTATCACCACTTCGGTGCGGCGGCGGTGGTCGAGGGCGAGCTGGTCGATCCGCTGCGGCTGACCCAGGCGCAGACGGCGGCTTTCTGGGTGATCCTCATGACCCAGATCGGCTATCTGATCTCGGCGCGCTCGCTGTTCGACTCGGCCTTCCGCCTCGACCCGCTCGGCAATCCCTGGCTACTGGGCGGCATCGGCCTGAGTGTGCTGCTGCATCTGACGGGAACCTTCGTGACGCCCGTGGCCGACGCCTTCCGGCTCGCGGCCTTCCCGGCCGAGTGGTGGCCATTGATTTTGGCCACATTGCTCCCGAGTTTCCTGGCGATCGAGACTGATAAATTCATCCGCGCGCGTCTGGCTCGGCGTTAGCGCATCGCCGGCGCGGCAGGAGTCTTGATCATGCTGTCCGACGACATGGCGCGCTTTGCCATCGAGCACACGCCGCTGGAACTTTATTGGCTCGATCTAGCCGGTTTGTTCGTCGAGGCGAATGTAGCGGCGTGGCAGGCGCTCGGATACAGCCGTGAGCAGTTGCTCGGACTGGCCATCTGGGATGTCGATCCGAATTTTCCGCCCGAGCGCTGGCATTCGCTCGTCGCCACCCTACGGCGCGAACGCCACGCGCGCCTGGATTCGCGGCATCGGCGTCGTGATGGCAGCGAATATCCGATCGAGGTCACGGTCTCTCTGGTCGAGCGCGACGGTCAGGCACTGATCTGCGGCTTCGCCCAGGACATCAGCGACCGCCGACGCATGGAGCGTGAATTGCAGGAGAGCGAGCAGCGTCTGCGCGTACTCATCAACTCCACGCCCGACATCATCTGCTTCAAGGACGGTGCCGGGCGCTGGCTGGAGGCCAACGAGGCCGATCTCGAACTCTTCGCCCTGACCGAGGTCGACTATCGCGGCAAGACCGATAGCGAACTGGCCGACTATACCCTCCCCACGTATCGTCAATCGTTCCTGGCCTGCGAGGCCACCGACGAGGCCGCCTGGCAGGCCGGTCGGCTCTCGCGCGCCGAAGAGGTCATCGAGCGTTTCGATGGGGTCGTCAAGGTCTATGACGTCATCAAGGTGCCGGTGTTCGAGCAGGACGGCCGGCGCAAGGGGTTGATCGTGCTCGGGCGCGACATCACCGAGCGCAAAGGTTTCGAGGAGGCGCTCCAGGAAGAACGCCGTTTTCTGCAAGACGTGATCGATGGTATCAACGATCCGATCCTCGTCATCGGCACCGACTACCAGGTCTTGCGCATGAACCGCAGCGCGCGCGACATCGCCGAGCGCTCAGGATTCATCGACCATTGCGCCGCCTGTTACAAGCTCGCCGCCGCCAGCCAGCGCCCATGCAACAAGGATGAACATCCCTGTCCACTGCGCACCGTCCAGGACACGCGCCAACCCTGCAAGCTCATCCGGCACGATCGCACCCCGGATGGCACGCTGCGTCAGTACGAGGTCGCGGCCAGCCCGCTGTTCGACGAGACCGGCGAGGTACGCGCCATCATCGAGGTCTCGCGCGACATCAGCGAACATCTCGCCCTGCTCGACGAGCTGCGCGAGCGCGAGCTGAGCTATGCCCATCTCGCCCAGCACGACCCGCTCACCGGCCTGCCCAACCGGCTGCTGTTCGCCGACCGTCTCAGTCAGTCCATCCATACGGCGCATCGCCACCGACGCCGGTTCGCCGTGCTCTTCATCGACCTCGACCGCTTCAAGCAGGTCAACGACAGCTTCGATCACAGCTATGGCGACCGGGTCCTGACGGCGGTCGCCGAGCGATTGCGCGGACTCTTTCGCGAGGACGACACCATCGCGCGCATGGGCGGCGACGAGTTCACCGTCATCCTCAACCACATCCGGCACGACCAGGATGCCGCACTCGTGGCGAGCAAGATCCTGGATCTGTTCGAGCTCCCGTTCGAGGTGCTGGATCACAGCGTCTTCCTGGGCGCCAGCGTCGGCATCAGTCTCTATCCAGAGCACGGCACCACGGTCGACGATCTGGTGCGCAACGCCGACACGGCCATGTATCGCGCCAAGGAGAGCGGACGCAGCAACTTCCAGTACTATTCACGCGAGCTCACGGCCCTGGCCGTCGAGCGCGTACGGCTCGAATCGAGTCTGCACCGGGCGCTCGAACGCCGCGAACTCCTGTTGCACTATCAGCCGCAGGTCGATCTGGCGCACGGCAGGGTACGCGGACTGGAGGCGCTGGTGCGCTGGCATCATCCCGAAGCCGGCCTGATCTCGCCGGCGACCTTCATTCCGCTGGCCGAAGAATCGGGCCTCATCCTGGCGATGGGCGCCTGGGTACTCGACCAGGCGTGCCGCCGGATGAAAGCCTGGCTCGATCGTGGGCTGGTGACGGCCGAGACCCTGATCAGCGTCAATCTCTCGCCCAAGCAGTTCGATCAGCCGAATCTCGTCGCGCTGATCGACCGGATTCTGACCACGACCGGACTGGCCGCCGGTCAGTTGGAGCTGGAGATCACCGAGTCGACCGTGATGCGCTCGGTGGAACAGGCCGGCGACGTGCTGCACCGGCTACGTGAACTCGGCGTCAAGGTGGCCATCGACGACTTCGGTACCGGTTACTCCTCGCTCAGCCATCTCAAGCGCTTCCCGCTGACGACGCTCAAGATCGACAAGACCTTCGTCTCCGACATTCCGCGCGATGCCAACGACATGGCCATCACCCGGGCCGTCATCGCGCTGGCCCATTCGCTGTCGCTGGAGGTGCTGGCCGAGGGCGTCGAGACCCAGGCCCAGCGTGCGTTCCTGATCGATGAAGGCTGCCCGCATGGTCAGGGCTATCTGTTCTCGCGCCCCCTGGACGAGAGCGGGATCGAGCCGTTCCTGCGCGAGCGGCTCGCTCAGGTCGAGTCCGCCGTGGACTCAGGCGCGCGTCCGTGACTCTGACAGCGCATTGATCGCGCGCGCCGCCGCGAACAGGCCGATGCTCGCCGTGACCGTGACCACTGAACCGAAGCCCGCGCAGTTGAGTCCGGTCGGTCCCGGACGGCTCGCGTCACAGACTGCTCCGGGCGGCGGTTGGCGTAACGGCTCGACGGAATAGACCGCCTCGATGCCGAAGCGCTTGTTCGGCACGCGCGTGAAGCCGTGTGACTTGCGCAACTGGGCGCGCACCCGCGACAGCAGCGGATCCTGGATGGTACGCGCGAGATCGTCGACCCGGATGCGGGTCGGATCGGCCTTGCCGCCGGCCGCGCCGCAGGTCACGAGCGGGATGCCGGCCCGATGACAGACGGCGATCATGGCCACCTTGGCGCGCACCGAATCGATGGCGTCGATCACATGATCGAAATCGGCATTGATGAGTTCGGCAGCATTCTCAGGGGTCAGGAAATCCTCAATCAAGGTGAGGTCGCAGTCCGGGGCATAGCTGGCGATGCGCGCGCGCATGGCCTCGACCTTGGCCTGACCGAGCGTGGGGTCGGCGGCCTGGATCTGGCGATTGATATTGGATTCGGCGACATGATCCAGGTCGATCAGGGTGAGACGACCGACGCCACTGCGCGCCAGCGCCTCGGCCGCCCAGGAACCCACGCCGCCGATGCCCACGACACAGACATGCGCCGCCGTCAGCCGGTCCTGTCCCTCCTCGCCATAGAGTCGCGCCAGGCCGCTGAAACGGCGGCGGTCGTTGATCGTTTGTTCAGGGATCGGCAGGTTCGGCATGAGTCGCAAAACGGATGAAGCGCGAGCGTGACGTGCTCAGGGACAGGACAGTTGAACCAATGATGCCGTATCGGGCCGTTTCCGGTCCAAGGATATTCAAGGTAGGCTGGTGAACCGATCGATCGGCGCCTGCTCCCCGAGCATCGAGACCCTGGAGCCTGCCGTGTCAGACCGCCGTCTTGGGAAAGACCGCCTCCCTGATCCGATCCGCCGTCAGCTCGGGTGCGCACGCACGGATGAAGCTCAGGGCATAGTCGCGCAGATAGCGTCCGCGTCTCAGGCCCAGCCGGGCGGTGTTGGTCTCGAAGAGGTCGGGCGCCTCGATCAGCCGCAGTCCGGCGTCGCGGGCGGGGTGCCAGGCCATCGCGGCGATGAGCCCGACCCCAAGCCCCAGTTCGACATAGGCTTTGATGACATCGGCGTCGAGCGCCGACATGACGATCTCCGGCGCCAGTCCGGCACGCGCAAAGGCGGCGTCGATGCGCGCCCGACCGGTGTAGCCGGGATGGTAGGTGATGAGCGGGTACTCGGCGATCGTCTCCAGCGTCAGCGGACCGGCCGCCGTCAGCGGATGTCCCTCCGGGACGATCAGCGCATGGCGCCACGCATAGAAGGGAAAGCTCACCAGATCCGGTTCGTCGGCCAGCGCCTCGGTGGCGATGCCGATGTCGGCCTCGCCCGAGCGCAGACGCTCGACGATCTCGCGCGGGCTGCACTGATGCAGTTCCAGATGCACCCTGGGAAAGTGTGACTTGAAACCTGTCACCACCGGCGGCAGGGCATAACGGGCCTGGGTGTGGGTGGTGGCAATGGCCAGATGTCCGGTGTCCTGCTGCGCGAACTGCTCGCCCAGCCGCTTGATGTTCTGGAGATCGAGCAGGAGGCGCTCGACGATCGGCAGTAGCTCCTGACCGGGCGCGGTCAGTCCCAGCAGACGCTTGCCGCGGCGTGTGAACAGCTCCACGCCCAGTTCGTCCTCCAGATCCTTGATGTGCCTGGAGACGCCCGACTGGGCGGTACAGAGCGCGCTGGCGACCTCGGTCAGATTGAACTGACGGCGCACGGTCTCGCGCACGATGCGCAATTGCTGGAGGTTCATCTCAGGCCGCTCGGTGCGCGAAGACGCGGAGGCGCGCGGGCACCAGCCGCACGCGCTGTCCGGCGACCAGTCCGAGCGTCTGCACCTGATCACGCGGCAGCACGACCTCGTAGTGGATCGGTGTTCCGCCATCCGGATCGGATGCGAGACCGTCGAGTTCCACCCGAACGTTGGCACCAAGGGCCAGGACGCGCGCCACCCTGGCGGCGATGCCCTCAGCGCTGTCCGGGTCGGTGAGGATCGACAGCTCGTGCGGACGGGCAAAGGCGATGGCCTCGGCGCCCGGCGCCAGTGCCGCCGCCTCATGTACGAGCGTCGCCTCGCCCACGCGCAGTCCGCCCCCTTCGACGCGACCGTGGAAGGTGTTGACGGCCCCGAGGAAACCATAGACGAAGGGCGTGGCCGGCTGTTCATAGACCTCGATCGGCGTACCCTGCTGCTCGACCCGACCGTGATTCATCAGCACCACCCGATCGGCCACCTCCAGCGCCTCTTCCTGGTCATGGGTGACGAAAACCGAGGTGATGTGCAGCTCGTCGTGCAGACGGCGCAGCCAGCGGCGCAGCTCCTTGCGCACCTGGGCGTCGAGCGCACCGAAGGGCTCGTCGAGCAGCAGGACTTTGGGCTCGACCGCCAGGGCGCGCGCCAGCGCGATGCGCTGACGCTGGCCGCCGGACAGCTGACTTGGGAGGCGGTCGGCGAGCGGCGCGAGCTGGACCAGTTCGAGCAGGCGCATCACCCGCGCGCGGATCTCCGGCTCGCGGGGCCGCTCGCGCCTGGGCTTGACCCGCAGTCCGAAGGCGACGTTCTCGAACACCGTCATGTGCCGAAACAACGCATAGTGCTGGAAGACGAAACCGACCCGGCGCTGGCGCACATGGGTGTCGGAGGCATCCTCGCCGGCGAGGACGACCCGCCCGCCGTCGGCGCGCTCCAGTCCGGCGATGACCCGCAGCAGCGTGGTCTTGCCGCAGCCCGAGGGGCCGAGCAGCGCGGTCAGGGCGCCGGTCGGGAAGTCGAGCGTGACATCGTCGAGCGCGACGAAGGAACCGAAGGACTTGTGGATGTGTTCGACCTGGATGCTCATGCTGAAATCCTGAATTCTGAAGGCGGTGTTCGGGTCAGGCGTCCGCCGGGGCGTGTTGACGGGCCTTCCATTCGACGAGCGACTTGAGCCCCAGCGTGACGAGTGCCAGCAACGCCAGCAGCGAGGCCACGGCGAAGGCGGCGGCGAACTGATATTCGTTGTAGAGGATCTCGACATGCAGCGGCAGGGTGTTGGTCTGGCCGCGGATGTGGCCGGAGACCACGCTCACGGCGCCGAACTCGCCCATCGCCCGCGCGTTGCAGAGAATGACGCCATAGAGCAGCCCCCACTTGATGTTGGGCAGGGTGACGCGCCAGAAGACCTGGAATCCGTTCGCGCCCAGCACCACGGCGGCCTCCTCCTCCTCGCGGCCCTGCGCCTCCATCAGCGGGATCAGCTCGCGGGCGATGAAAGGAAAGGTCACGAACACCGTCGCCAGCACCAGTCCGGGCACGGCAAAGACGATCTGGATATCGTGCGCGAACAGCCAGGCGCCGAACCAGCCATGCGCGCCGAACAGCAGCACAAAGATCAGACCCGCGATCACCGGCGAGACCGAGAAGGGCAAGTCGATGAGCGTGGTCAGCAACCGCTTGCCGCGGAACTCGAACTTGGCGATCGACCAGGCCGCCGTCACGCCGAACACCAGATTGAGCGGAACCGCGATGGCCGTCGTCAGCAACGTCAGGCGCACCGCTGCCAGCGCATCCGGGTCGGCGAGCGCGGTGACATAGGTCAGCCAGCCCTTGCGCAGCGCTTCGGCGAAGACCGCGATCAGCGGCATCAGCAGAAAGAGCGCAAAGAAGGTCAGGGCCGCGCCCAGGATCAGGCGCCGGACCCAGGGCGACTCACGGGTCGCGGCATTGGCTTCATAGCGGCGGGCATCGATACGCCCATGCAGGACTCCGGCGACGGCCATCAGCGATTCCTCCCGGTGCGCTTGGCGCTCCACGCCTGTAACAGATTGATGGCGAGCAGCATGATGAACGAAAAGACCAGCATCACCACCGCCACAGCAGTCGCGCCGACATAGTCGTACTGTTCGAGCTTGGTGATGATGATCAGCGGCGTGATCTCCGAGACCATGGGGATGTTGCCGGCGATGAAGATGACCGAACCGTATTCACCCACGGCGCGGGCGAAGGCCAGCGCGAACCCGGTCAGGAGTGCCGGCAGCAGCACCGGCAACAGCACCCGCGCGAAGGTCTGCCGACGGCTGGCGCCGAGACTGGCCGCGGCCTCCTCCAGCTCGGTCTCCAGGTCTTCGAGGATCGGCTGCACGGTGCGCACCACGAAGGGCACGCCGATGAAGATCAGTGCCACCAGCACCCCGAGCGGGGTGAAGGCGACCTTGATCCCGAGCGGCTCCAGCCACGCGCCGATCCAGCCGTTGCCGGCATAGAGCGCCGTGAGCGCGATGCCGGCGACCGCTGTCGGCAGGGCGAAGGGCAGATCGACCAGGGCGTCGATCAGCTTCCTGCCCGGAAACTCGTACCGCACCAGCGCCCAGGCCAGCATGAGTCCGAAGACGGCGTTGATCGCCGCCGCCAGTAGCGCGGCGCCGAAGGAGAGTCGGTAGGTCGCCACCACGCGCGGCTCCGAGACCACGGCCCAGAACTCCGGCCAGGACAGACTCGCGCTCTTGATGAAGACCGCCGACAGCGGAATCAGTACCATCAGGGACAGATAGACCAGGGTGTAGCCGAGCGCCAACGGGAAGCCCGGCAGCACCCGCGTCTGGCGGATCGGAGTGAAGACTGGCGCGGCGCCGAACGGTAGCAGCATCCGGTGTGTCATGGTGATGGCCTCAATGTCGAACGATGAGGCTCAGGAGAGTAGTGCAACTCCGAAATAACCAAAACGAACGAAAGGTTATTTTGTTATTCGATATGACTATATCGCGCCATGTCGGCGGCCAGCCGCGCGCAGATAAGTTTTGCAATTTTTGTTGGTTGGTGTCGGGCGAGGCGGGCGTTCAAATAGCGGCCACACGGTATCCATGACCACCCCGGAGGAATCGAAGATGGAGTCCCATGTCCCATTGAAATCACTGCTCGCCGGCGCTGTGCTGGGTCTCTCCAGCCTTGCCCCAACCCAAGCCGCCACCACCCTGCTCAACGTCTCCTATGATCCGACCCGCGAGTTCTATCAGGAACTCAACCCGCTCTTCATCCGGCATTGGGAGGACAAGACCGGCGAAAAGATTCAGATCCAGCAGTCGCACGGCGGCGCCGGCAAGCAGGCGCGCGCGGTGATCGACGGTCTGGCGGCCGATGTCGTGACCCTGGCCCTGGCCTATGACATCGACGCCATCGCCGAGACCGGCCTCCTGGCCAAGGACTGGCAATCGCGCTTGCCCCTCAACAGCTCGCCCTACACCTCGACCATCGTGTTCCTGGTGCGCAAGGGCAATCCGAAAGACATCCAGGACTGGGGCGATCTGGTCCGGGACGGCGTATCCGTCATCACGCCCAACCCCAAGACCTCGGGCGGGGCGCGCTGGAACTATCTGGCCGCCTGGGCCTGGGCGGCGAAGCAATACGGCGGCGACGAATCCAAGGTGAAGGACTACATCACCCGGCTCTACCGGAACGTCCCGGTGCTGGATTCCGGCGCGCGCGGCTCGACCACGACCTTCGTGCAGCGCGGCATCGGGGATGTATTGCTGTCCTGGGAGAACGAAGCCTTCCTGGCGCTCAAGGAATTCGGCGCCGACCAGTTCGAGATCGTGGCGCCCTCGCTGTCGATCCTGGCCGAGCCGCCGGTCACGGTCGTCGATCGCACGGTCGACAAGAAGGGGACGCGCGCGGTCGCAACCGCCTATCTGGAATTCCTCTACTCGCAGGACGGGCAGGAACTGGCGGCCAAGCATTTCTATCGCCCGACCGATCCCGAGGTGGCGGCCCGGCACCAGGGCCGGTTCGCGGCGGTCGAGCTGGTGCGGATCGATGATCTCGGCGGCTGGCAGGCCGCGCAGAAGAAGCACTTCGCCGATGGCGGAGTGTTCGATCGGATCTACAGCCCTTCGTCACGCTGACCCCAGGACGCCCGGACGATTCCTGGCCGCGCCGGGGATCGACAGGATCGAGGCGCCGGAGCACTCGGCTCAGATTTCATAGTCACTGCCCCCTTCGCTCAGGGCGCGCTCGATCACCCGGCGCGTCAGGTGCGGCGCAAAGCCCTCGATGAAGGCATAGACATAGCCCCGCAGCCAGGATTTGCGGCGGATGCCCAGGTGGGTGACGCTGGCGTCGAACAGATGGCTCGCGTCGACCACGCCCAGCCCCGCATCGGTCTGGGGATCATGGGCCATGCGGGCGATGAGTCCGATTCCCAGCCCCATGCGCACATAGGTCTTGATGACATCGGCATCGAGCGCCGTCAGCACGATGCGCGGCTCCAGCCCGTGGGTCTGGAAGGCGCGATTCATCCGCCCCCGTCCGGTGAAGGCGCCGTCATAGGTCACGATCGGCCAGCGGGCGATGGCTTCCAGCGACAGCGGGTCGCTCTCCAGGA
>ERZ1673962.1304-NODE-1304-length-12279-cov-134.471531_pt1 | contig 12279 bp, 12 predicted proteins | sample MGYA00580188_ERZ1673962 | MGnify/ENA primary metagenome ERZ1673962 (study PRJEB41334, sample SAMN05608104) | rock metagenome | biome: terrestrial subsurface; feature: shale formation; material: shale | place: USA: Pennsylvania ... | reverse complement strand
TTGCGCTAGGTGGTATGCCGGGGAAATACATGGCTACTTCAGACCATCCCTAGGTAATGGACGGTGAGCTTGTTCGAATAGGTCATTCCATGACTCTTTCTAGTGTTTGAAAGTTTTAGTGCGTGAGCTCGTAGAGGTAGGCTTGATAGAAAAAGCTACAACTGATTACGCGAATAGGTTGCGTTCAGCTCTGGTGCGGCGGGCATCCTAGCCTTGGGCCGAATATCGGGCAAGTGCGCAAGTGTGAAGCATGTAGCATCAACAAATAATTGATGGCTAATTCTTTTGCTATGACTGATTGTTGCGGAGTGCTGGCGAGGAGTTAAATAAGGCTTGCGGCGCTGAAAGTAATTCTTACATACAAAGAAATAATTATTAGCAACCGTAGTGCGTCAAGAAAATCGCTATCTGCTGGCAGAATAATGTGATCCGCATCCGGGTTTAATTGTCGTGAATGTTTCTGTTCAGGGCGATGGATCCTGAGTTTCTGGAGAGGCTAGGAATGACCAGCAATAGCGATGTATGCCTTCACATAACCAAACTGGCTCGTGCTCGATCAGAACAGGTGAATACAGAGAGATTGTTTGTAAGCCGTGCACTTCAAAAGAGTGCGCAACTTCTTGCACAGTCAATCTGGATAACCCTGTGGATACCTTCTCCTGAGCGCGATGCTCATTGGGTTGGAATCCACTGCGCAATTTCTTGCGCAGTGCCGTGCAACAAGTTGCGCACTTTTCTGAGACATACTTCAATTTATGGCTTTATTACTATTTCTAGTCACGCTATCTATATGATTTAAGTGACATTTATGAAACTGGCACGCTTATCGCTTTAGGTGTGGTTCCCGGATCATTCTTGATCCATGACCCAAGGCAAGGAGAGCACTCATGCCAACACCCGCATATCTATCCCTCGAAGGCACCAAACAAGGTCTGATCACCGCTGGCACCTTCACCGAGGACTCGGTCGGCAACATCTTCCAGGAAGGTCATGAAGACCAGATTCTGGTCCAGGCATTCAACCACCAAGTGATCATCCCGCGTGACCCGCAGTCCGGTCAGCCGACTGGCCAGCGTGTGCACAAGCCGCTGATGATCACCAAGGTCTTCGACAAGTCCTCGCCGCTGATCTTCAACTCCCTGACCTCCGGTGAGCGTCTGAACAAGTGCCGCCTGGAGTGGTACCGCACTTCCTCCACCGGTACCCAGGAGCACTACTTCACCATCGAACTGGAAGATGCCGTGATCGTCGACGTGCAGTCGCGCATGCCTAACTGCCAGGACCCGAACATGTCGCACTTCACCCACCTGGAAGACGTGTACTTCACCTACCGCAAAATCGTCTGGACCCACGAAGTCTCCGGCACTTCCGGCTCCGACGACTGGCGTACGCCGATCGCCAGCTAAGCGGTGATTTATCGGTAATGCGCACCTCGCGCCAGGCATCGTCCTGGCCGAGGTGTTTCAACGACAAGGGACAAAAGATAAATATGTAGGGTGCGGGCCAAGTCTTATCCACGCCCTGACGTGCATGCCTTCGGCGTCTGATTTTCTACGCGTCACGCCATAAAAACTCGGGTGCATCCAGCCAACCGGGCAGCGTATTCGTAAAATGGCGAGCCTGTTCATGGAACGAAACAAGAGGAACAACGAATGTTCGCCAAGGCCAACCAGACCCATTTCAGCCTGACCATCGAAGGCTTCAGCCACGACTTGCAGGTACTCGAATTCAGCGGCCGCGAGGCGATCAGTCAGCCCTTCGAGTTTGATCTGGAGCTGGTCAGCGAGCGTCCCGACCTCGACCTAGAAAGCCTGCTGCATCAAGCGGCCTTTCTGACGTTCAACCCGGCCGGCAATGGCATTCATGGGCAGATCTACCGCATCGCCCAGAGCGAATCGGGCAAGCGCCTGACCCGCTACCACGTCACCTTGCGCCCACAGTTGGCGTATCTGGCGCACCGCACTAACCAGCGGATCTTTCAGCACCTTTCGGTTGCGAAGATCATCAGCCAAGTGCTCGAAGAGCACGGCATCCAGGCCAACGCCTACCAATTTCAACTCGGCTCGCTCTACCCCGAGCGCGAGTACTGCGTGCAGTACGACGAATCCGACCTGCGCTTCGTCCAGCGCCTGTGTGAGGAGGAGGGTATTCACTACCACTTTCAGCACAGCGAGCAGGGCCATGTGCTGGTGTTTGGCGATGACCAGACGCCGTTCCCCAAACTGGCCCCCAGCGCCTACCAGCAAGACAGTGGCCTGGTCGCCGACGACCCAGTGATCAAACACTTCGGCGTGCGCGTGGAAACCCGCACCAGCCGGGTGACTCGGCGCGACTATGACTTTGAAAAGCCCAAGCTGCTGCTCGAGGCCGACGCCAAGAGTGCCTTCACCCCGGACCTTGAGGATTACGACTACCCCGGCCGCTTCGTCGACCGTGAGCGCGGCAAGCACCTCAGCCAGCGCGCCCTGGAACGTCACCGCCACGACTTCGAGCTGGCCCAGGGCGACAGCGACCAGCCGCTGCTGCTCAGCGGCCACTTCCTCGCCCTGACCGAGCACCCGCGTGCCGCCTGGAACGACCTCTGGCTGCTCACCGAACTCAGCCACGAGGGCAAACAGCCGCAAGTGCTGGAAGAGTCGGTAACCAGCGACACCGAGGCCAGCGACGGCTTTACCCAGGGCTATCGCAATACCTTCAGCGCCACGCCCTGGACCGTGCTCTACCGCCCCCAGCTCAAGCACCCCAAGCCGCGCATCCGCGGCAGCCAGACCGCCGTGGTCACCGGCCCGGCCGGCGAAGAAATCCACTGCGATCAATACGGCCGGGTCAAAGTGCAGTTCCATTGGGACCGCGAAGGCCAGGGCAACGACACCAGCAGCTGCTGGCTGCGCGTCAGCTCCAGCTGGGCCGGCGACCGCTACGGCGGCATCGCCATCCCGCGGGTCGGCATGGAAGTGCTGGTGACCTTTCTGGAAGGCGACCCCGACCAACCCCTGGTCACCGGCTGCCTGTACCACGCCGCCCACGTCGTGCCCTACGACCTGCCAGCGAACAAGACCCGCAGCGTCTTCAAAACCCTCAGCAGCCCCGGCGGTGGCGGCTACAACGAGCTGCGCATCGAAGACAAAAAGGGCGACGAGCAGATCTACATCCATGCCCAGCGCGACTGGGACGAAAACATCGAGCACGACCAGAAGATCCGCGTCGGCAACGAGCGCCACGACACCGTCGAGGCCAACAGCTACAGCGAATTCAAAGCCGAAGAACACCGCACCACCCACGCCGACCGCAAGAGCGAAGTCAAAGCCAACGACCACCTCACCGTCGGCAACAACCAGCACATCAAAATCGGCATCGGCCAATACATCCACGCCGGCCAGGAAATCCACCTCTCCAGTGGCCTCAAAGTCGTCCTCGACGCCGGCAGCGAACTGACCCTCCAAGCCGCCGGCAGCTTTATCAAACTCGACGCCGGCGGCATCACGATGGTCGGTCCGGTGATCAAGTTCAACTCCGGTGGCGCGCCGGGTAAAGGCTCGGGGGCAGCGCCGGTGTTGCCGGGCAAGGTTAAGGAAGCGGATGCGGATAAGGCCGGGAGCTTGCTGGAGCGGGCCGAAGCTGGGCTGAGGCTGGCACCGCCCCAAGGCATATGTCTCGAGTGTTTGCGCAAGGCCATGCGTGAAGGTAGCGCGACCCTTGCAGGAGCGTCTGTATGACCGAGCAAAACGCCGCACGCACTGATTGGGACGCCGCGCTGGCGGCCGAGCAGACACTGGTAATGGTGGTAGAGCTTGGGTTGCTCTCTGATAAGTCCCGCTTTGGCCTTTTCACCGAGCATGCGGTCTGGCCACTGCTGCTCCAACCGGGCGTGACGCATTTAAGCAATGAAGGCCCGGCCCTTATCGAGCTGAGTGGTCAGCCATTTGCCAAGCATGTGCAACTTCGTGAGCAGCTCACGCGGAGCGCACAGCATGGTTGGTTGAGCAGCCGGCTGGACATACTCGAACTGCAAAAACACCTGGGTGATGCCCTTGCCTGCCGCAACATTGATGGCGACACACTGCTGATCCGCAGTTATGCCCACAACGTATTGCCTATCCTCCATGCACGGCAGGAGCAACCCTGGCACACCTGGTTGTTCGGCCCCATTGTCCAGTGGTGGTTGCCGACGTCACAGGGCTGGCAGCCTCTGCAAGGCTTGGCGCAAAGCGAGGTGCCGCCCTATCACCCCATTGAACTCGACCAACCGCTTGTGGATGCGCTGGGCATTGATCCTCACGCTCAGGCATTGGTCGCTGAGTTGCAGGCCAACGCCCCCGAGGTTTTCGTCAGCGAGTGCCACGGTGAGCGGCTGAACCAGGCCAGCCAGGCATTGTCACAGGCGCGGGAGGCCGGCCTGAAGCGCCAGCCGGATCAGTATTTCTATGCGCTTTACAGCCTGCTGGGTGGCAAAACCATCAGCCAGAACCCGAACTGGCCCGTCATACTGCAGCGTGTAGAACAGGACGGCCAGGCACTGGCTCAGGTCCAAGCGGAACTGGACGAGGACAGCCACGGGTGAACTGGCAAAAGATCATGCAGCGCAAGGGCATGCTAAGCACAGCATCAGTGACCCTGCTGGCGCTCGCCTCTATGGCCTGGGCCTCCACCCGGATGCCGGGCGCCATGCTCTATGTACATAACCATACGGATCGGCCCATCTTCAGCTACGCCGTCAACGAAGCCTGGGGCGGTAATGCGTCCGCCTATGGCGGGGGCGGTGCTAGTTGCTGCTCGCGCATTGAAGGCGATGTGCTGACGGTGGAGTGGATCAAAAGCATTACTCAACCGCAGTACGAGGCTGGCATGCGCGAGGAAATCCTTACCCGGGAAGTGCCCAATCCGCCACGCACTCGCCAAGACAAATACCTGCACGTGCACTTCTTCCCAGGTGACCAGGTGCGGTTGTTTTGGAGCCCTAACTTGGACAGTCATTATGAAAGCCTCAAGGAAGCACCCGATAAAGAGGTTCAGCAGTGAATCACGCTAATCCGTTGCTTAAGCGCTGGAAATCGTTACCCGCGCTCGCTAAATCCCTGTTTAGCCTGGCGCTTTTTGGTCTGCTGATACTTGTCTACGAGGCCTGGGCCTACACCCGGATGCCTGGGGCCATGCTCTATGTGCATAACCATACTGATCGCCCCATATCCGGGTATGCCGTAAATGAAGCTTGGGGGGGAAATGCCTTCGCTTATGGCGGCGGAAAGGTTACTTGCTGCTCGCGCATTGAGGGCGATGTGCTGACGGTGGAATGGATAAAGGGACGTACCGGAGAACAAGTCCGCCAAGGCGTGCAGAAAGAGACCGTCACTCTGGATGTGCCCAATCCGCCACGCACTCGCCAAGACAAGTATCTGCATGTGCACTTCTTCTCTGACGATCAGGTGCGTTTATTTTGGAGCCCAAATTCGGATAGCCCCTTTGAAGACTTCAAGGAGGTTCAACAGTGAGGCACGTCAACGTACTACTTAAACGCTGGAAATCGCTACCAGCGCTCGCTAAATCCCTGTTTAGCCTGGCTCTTTTTGGACTGTTAGTAATTGGCTATATGGCCTGGGCCTACACCCGGATGCCGGGTGCGATTCTCTATGTGCACAACCATACGGACCGGCCCATCTTCAGCTACGCCGTCAACGAAGCCTGGGGCGGCAATGCGTCCGCTTATGGCGGGGGCGGTGCTAGCTGCTGCTCGCGCATTGAGGGCGATGTGCTGACGGTGGAATGGATAAAGGGACGTACCGGAGAACAAGTCCGCCAAGGCGTGCAGAAAGAGACCGTGACGCTGGAGGTGCCCAATCCGCCACGCACTCGCCAAGACAAGTACCTGCACGTCCACTTCTTCCCAGGCGACCAGGTTCGCCTGTTTTGGAACCCCAATTTGGATAGCCCCTTTGAAGATCTCAAGGAAGTCCCGGACAAGGAGGTTCAAACCCCATGAGCAATCGCATCACCGAACAGGCGGCAGCCATGGCGGCTCGCTGTCGTTCCTCGCCAGCCACCCCGCATATCACGACCTGCGAACATACCCTGCGCATCGGCTTTTTCTTCGACGGTTTTGCTCGTCATCGCATTAAGGACATGCAAACAGGTCGGGTCAGCAATATCGGCAAACTTTACATGGCTCATTCCGACCTTGGTGAAGACGACGTTCTTTTCAGTTATCGCAAATTTTATGCATCTGGTCTGGGCGAAGACTTTTCTGCTGATCTAAATGTTACCGCCAACAGTGCCGTGACCAGCTTTGGCAATACGGCCAGCGAGGTACCCGCCGATGTGGCCAAGGATCAAGCCATAGAGTCGGCCAAGGATGTGCTCGACCCCAGGCGTAACTGGTGGGAGCGCATCGGCCGTAATCTTAAAGAGCTGTTGCACAAGCCGCTCAAGCTAATGGGCCTGCTCAAAGGCGCCGTTATCGACGCCACCCTCGAAGTCTTGGCCCCGGTGCGCGATAGCCGCTTTGCTGCCGAGTTGTTAAAAACCGGCGGTGATACCCGAATTCAGGCCGCAATCGATTTCCTCAATGAGGCAATCCGCAAGGTTGAATCTCAACGCGACCAGCCCCCGCTCAAGCATATCGAGTTGACCGTGTATGGCTATGACTACGGAGCCACCCTGGCCCGGGCCTTTCTGCACGAACTGCTCAGCCGCGCGCCGCAGCCCTCTGCTGATGCCTATCGCTATCAGGGCATAAAGCTGACCATTCTATTTGCCGGCCTGTTCGATGGCGTTGACCGTAGCCATGTCGACTTCCCCTATTTGCCGCTGCCATTAAGGACCGTGCTTGACGATGGCGGCCCACTACCCGACCGAGTAAAGCAGGCGCTGCATCTGGTGGCTGGCCATGAGCGGCGCTTTTACCGGCGCGCACGCTTGCTGGGCGGTGGCAAGGCAAATTGGCGAGAAAAATGGGTACCTGGTGTTAGTGAGGACGTGGGCGGCAGCTTGCTGCCCGGCGAGCAGAAGCCCAGCGCCGAGCTAGCCTTGGTGAGTTTGCAAGAGATGTATCACGCCGCCCGCGGGGCGGGAGCGCCATTTCCGGAGCTGGATCAGCTGTACGAGCAAGACGCAGACACGGCCGAGCTCTTCGTCTTCAACGACCACTTCAATAACGTCAGCGCCAAAGGGCTTAGTCGGCACTATGAGCGCGAAGCACAAGCCAGCCTGGCGGAAGTCAGGCGGTTTAAGCCCATTTATGCCGGCACGCCCCTGCGTCACGAGCAGCAACTGTTTGCCGCCCATATGCGCGTGTACATCCGCTGGCTGGCCGCGATCTGGAAGCCCTACCAGGCACGCTTGCAGCAGCTCAACGAAGAGGAAGACCAACTGCGTGCCGGCGCACTGGGCAGTATGACCGGCATGCTGGGTATCTCGCGAGAAAGTGCCGCTCAACGCCAGGCGCGCGAACAACGCCTGCAGGCCATCAGCCAGGAAAGAGCGCAACTGCGCAGCGACCTGGGCTGGCTGGAAACGGTTAACGAAGAAGCCACAAGCATGCTCGACGCACTGAAAAATCCGGTGCGAGGCTGGCGCGCTGCCGGGACGCGAGAGCAAGCAGATTTATGGGTGGTATTGCTCTCGGCATGGTTTGACGAGCCATCGAGAGCCATCAGCGAGCCCATACACCGATTATTTGGTCACTTCGTCCACGACCGCCTCGCAGTAAGCCTGACTCAGCGCTCAGTTAAGCAATTCAGTGGGCAAGAGTTCTTCGATATTCGAGGGTTTGATTTGCCGACTTAGGCATAGACCGACACTCGCCAAGGAGCCCTCCCATTGAAATCAAGGAACTCGCATGGCTGTAAGCGACCTGATCCAGCAAGCCCGCGCCCGCTTCGGGCAAGCGCCCAGTGTGCTGTTGCGCGCCGACCAGTCCACGGGAGAAAAGCCTTGGGAGATGTTCGTTACCGACGAACATACCGAACACTATCTGGCCTTAAAGGCAGGAGGCGATACTGATAGGGGAATGCTTACTGGAGTAATGGGCGGTGTTGGAGGAGTAGCCACAGTTCTCATGAGTGCCATTCTGATCCTGACTGGGAAAATAGATGGCGTTTGGATGGGACTGGCATTGGCTGTCATTTTCTTCATCGTCCCTTTTCTCTGGGAAACCCGCCGCCCTCTCCCCCTGCCAATCCTCTTCAACCGCCGTACCCGCGAGGTCTATTTCGATCACAACGGTGAGTTCTACCACAGCCCATGGGACGGTATTCAAGCGCTGGCCGGTGAGTACGTGATGGTCGGCCCCCATACCGGCGGTATGCGTAACGCTTCGTTGGAAGTTCTGGTGCGCCGTTTGGGGGAGCCAGATAAGGCGCTGCTCGTAAGTCTCGGCCTGCCCATGGGCAAGACACTGCAAATGCAAAAAGGCTTCTGGGAATGGCTGCGTGCCTATATGGACAACGGTCCCTGGTTCGATGAAAACGGCCAACGCAGCGATTCGGATGCCTATATCAAGGAAATGCTCAAGGCCAGCAATATCAAAGGTACTGACTGGCACTCACTGACGCTGGCCAAGATAGCCAAGAAGAAAGCAGCCAACGGCGGCAAGAACTATCTAGAGTGGACCGATGCTTTCATGCTGGTTTGGGAAGTGCTGTCTTACCCGACGAACTGGCTGCACGAGTACACCTATAGAATCGCCAAACGCCGCTCGCGCAACCGCTGGCCTCAGATCGTCAGCGAGCGCCTGCAGCCCGATGGCCCAACTACAAGATTGATCGATCTGGAGCGTGAGCGGGGGCTGGACGTATAAATATGCCTCGGCCTGAACGGAAGCAACTCGCATGGCTGTAAGCGACCTGATCCAGCAAGCCCGCACCCGATTCGGGCAAGCGCCCAGTGTACTGTTGCGCGCCGACCAGTCTGAACAGATTGACCGTGAAGAAATACGTGGCGCCCGGCATTTGGGCGCGGCGGTAGCGGGACATGGCGGCTCATCCTTGAGCGTTGTGTTGGCGGGAGGTCTGTATCGGTGGATAAGCAAAGCGTTATCCACCCTACATCACCGCACCCACATAATCCGCCGACGCATCGGCATGTAGGGTGGAAAACGGCGAAGCCTTTTCCACGCGTTACTTCCAGGCTACTCGCTGGCCCTGCGCTTTGCTCCGGGTTCGTTCGCTCAAGCGCCGTTCCAGGGGCACGCCGCTAAAGGCCATCCCTGGCCCATCGCGCCTCTCGCGGCATTCATGCCGCTCAACCAGTTCCACGACGATTCCGCTCGCCTTTCTGAGGGGGCGTTTGGAGTCGCCCAATGGTTCGTACAAAAAGCCACTTTTCCAAGCGACTTGCTGGCATCGCCGGGTGGCGATCCGAGCTGTTCGATCGATTGCCGGAAAGTTTGTTGGGTATTAAGGTGGCCCCCGGCCACGATCGGTGGCCAGATCATGCCCGGTATTCGAGCGCACGCATTTCAAAAAGCGACGGATGCTCAACAAACAAGGATTTGTAAATGAACTCTGCTTTTCTAGCCCCCTTGAAAATTTCGCTGCTGGTTATGCTGGCGGTAAGCATGGTGGGTTGCGTCACCGGCCGCTCCGTTATCGATGTCCCCGTTCCGGCTCTAACGAGCACCAACGGGCAGAAGGTGGTTATCACGGCGATCGACGAGCGGGCCTTCGAGTCGAAGCCTCGCAGCGCAGACATCCCTTCGCTGAAAGGCGGCGAAATCAATGACACCTCAATCACTGAGCGTGCTTTTGCCCGCAAACGCAATAGCTATGGCAAGGCGATGGGGGACGTAGTGCTGCCCTCCGGTCGTACTGTCAGCCAACTGGTTAGCTCCGCTGTGGCCAACGCGTACACGCAGTCTGGCTACCAGGTTGTAGACAGTCAGGGTTCGGATGTCAGTCAGGTTACAGTGCGCATTAAGGAATTCTGGACGTGGTTCTCGCCCGGTTTTTCCTACGTGACCGTCAACAACAAAGCGAACCTGATCATCGAGGGTGACGGCGAGTCACCTCTAACTATTACCACCGAAGTGAAGGACGGCATGCAATTTGTGACGGACAGTGATTGGGTAAAAGTGACCAGTCAAGGCTTGGAAGAAGTGACTGCTGCCGTAGGCAAGAAGCTTGATAGCAGCCGCTGAAGGTAAACCGTCTTACGGCTGTAGCGTGGAAAACGGCGAAGCCTTTTCCACGCGTCAGTCCGCGTCACCTGCGAATCCCTTCGCCTCATTACCGCACCAATCAAAAGGGTAGACCCCAGCGCCGACCGCCCGATGAAAACTCGAATAGGGCCAGTCGACGACACGCTCTACCAAGCCGTGCTTTAACGGATTTCGATGCACATAATCGACGTGGTGCCGGTAATCGCGTTCATCTTTAATCAAATGTTCCCAGTAACGCCGTTGCCAGATCCCGCGCTCGCCGCGGGAGCGCTGAGTAGCCGTCAGTATCTCGGTCTTCGGCAGGCGCCGGGCAAACGCGAACTTGATGACCTTCCAGCGCAGGGCGAAATCCGCGTCGCCCTCCGGCAGCGTCCAGACGCAATGCATGTGGTTGGGCAGAACGACCCAGGCGTCGATATGGAACGGGTGACGCGAGCGAGTGGCACGGACCGTTTCGCGCAGCAGATCGATATGGCGAACCAGCAGATCGCTGCGACGGTTGAGCAGATTGACCGCAAAGAAATACGTGGCATCCGGCACCTGGGCGCGGCGGTAGCGGGACATGGCGGCTCATCCTTGAGCTTGGTGTTGGCGGTGAGTTCGTATCGGTGGATAAGCAAAGCGTTATCCACCCTACATCACCGCACCCACATAATCCGCCGACGCATCGACGTTGCCGGAGTGTAGGGTGGAAAACGGCGAAGCCTTTTCCACGCGTCACGTCCAGGCTACTCGCTGCCAGATCCCCCGCTCACCACGGGAGCGATTCGATGTCGATCCAAAGTAGCGCAGAGCGTCGTAAACGATCGGTATGGCCATAGGCCAGCTATCCAGATATTGTGTTCATGACTGCACATCACTAACAAACGGAGCAAAGAAGTGTTCCAGGATGGGATATGAAAAATCCAAATATCTTTTTTTATGCTACTAGCGAGCTTTCGCAAGACGCTTTCATATGCTGGCTGCTTGATTGGGCGAGGCCAGAGCTAGCACAGGTCGATGGACTATTGAATAGCTGTGCAAAATACCTTATTGGTCGCTTTTTTGCTAAACATGGTTTGCGTATTCCCGATTCAATAAAAACAGTTAATGTTAGGCGCCAAGCGTCGAATATTGATGTTCTCTGTGAGGTAAACGGGGAGTACGTCATTCTGATCGAAGATAAGACGGCGACTAAAAACCACTCGGGCCAGTTGCTACGGTACCTTGAAAAGGTCCAAGCGATGGGGGTAGATAGAGAAAAGGTAGTTCCGATTTACCTAAAAACATTCGACCAGTCCTGTTATAAAAAGGTGAATGAAGACGGATATAAAGAGTTTGTTAGAGAAGACCTTATCGAGGTTTTAAATTTTGGTATCGGTCTGGGAGTAACTAATGCGATCTTTACCGATTTTTATGAGCATCTATGCGGTATCAGTGAGCGGGTCGACTCCTACCTCACCGAACCTGTTGAGGGATGGTCGCGAAAGCCCCTCGCATGGGTAGGTTTTTATAAGTGGGCTCAAAAATCGCTAGGTAGTGGGACGTGGGATTATGTTGCAAACCCCTCCGGTGGGTTTATGGGATTTTGGTGGGCATTTCAAGAGACTGCTTTTGGAAAGCTTTATCTTCAGCTAGAAGAAAATCGACTTTGTATAAAGATCAAGGTGGATGCGCAGAACGGAACTGAACGGAGAAAAACGAGGACTATCGTTTTCGATGCTCTCAAGAAGCAGTTAGCAGATATAGATAGTCGGTTTGCCCGCCCAGCTCGGTTCGGTTCTGGGAAATATATGACCCTCTTAGTCTGTGAGGGTTATTTGAAGGCGGACGGCAACGGTGTGGTAGACCTTGAATCGACGCTGGTTGGCCTCAAGCGCGCAGAGGCTGCTTTGAAAGATTTGCATCTGACTGAGCCAAGCTGTACCGAGTAGAGGGAGGCCGCGCATGGTTCGCCGGTATAACCGCCATCGTTGCCACGGGAAGCGTTCGATCAAGGTGATGAATACGGAACGGGGCGATTCGGTAAACGGGCTGAGATTTCCGTAAGGAGCACAGAGTCGAGGGGCGATACCCAACAAAAAGCCCCGCACTAACAGACTGTGTGAAAACCTAGCGGTCTGAAGGCGAGTTGAAGACAATGCCCCCAT
>ERZ1673962.1303-NODE-1303-length-12286-cov-4.467582_pt1 | contig 12286 bp, 9 predicted proteins | sample MGYA00580188_ERZ1673962 | MGnify/ENA primary metagenome ERZ1673962 (study PRJEB41334, sample SAMN05608104) | rock metagenome | biome: terrestrial subsurface; feature: shale formation; material: shale | place: USA: Pennsylvania ... | reverse complement strand
CCCACCCCAAAAAAAGCGGGCCGGAAAGGGAAATCTTTCCGGCCCGCTTTGTTCATTGCTGCCTGAAATAGCTGCGTTTAACTATTCCCCGATGGGCCAGACGGTTCGTCCTGCCTTTTCGTTCAGAAGCTCGGCCATGGCCAGATAGAAGGCGCTGAAGCCGCAGATGATGCCTTCGAAACCGGCGATGGCGCCGATGAATCCGGAGCCGGTCCAGTCCCTGAGGGCCAGGAGAAAGAAGAGGATGACCAGGGAGAGGAACACGAAGCGCAGGACCTTGTTGCTGCCCTTGGTGCCGAAGTACATGAACAGGGTGAACAGGCCCCACATGAACAGGTAGGCGGCCAGGCCGGTGTCGCTGACGGCGGCGGCTGCACCGCCGAGGTTCATGTGCGGCATGATCAGCAGGGCGACCAGAGTCATCCAGAACAGGCCGTAAGAGGTGAAGGCGGTGGTGGCGAAAGTGTTTTTCTTTTTCCATTCCATACAGCCGGCGATGACCTGGGCGACGCCGCCGTAGAAGATGCCCATGGCCAGGATCATGGCGCTGAGCTCGATGATGCCTGCATTGTGCAGGTTGAGCAGGACGGTGGTCATACCGAAGCCCATGAGACCCAGAGGTGCGGGGTTTCCGGTAGTGTCGACGATCGAGATCTGATCTGCCATTGTGTTTCCTCCCAAAAGAAAATATAGGTTTTGCCGGCGCCGGGGCCGACACGATTTGATTCCCGACAAAATATCTTTAGAACCGTGTTTGTTAGAAATTGCGAGATTATTATTTAGAATGGGACGCGAAGTCAAGCCCCCAGCACCTTAAAATAACTTGCAATGCGGTATACGTTTTTTTTCGGAAAAGGTAACACGTTGAAGTAGCAGGGGAATGTTCCGCCACTCGAGAGAGCAGGCAATAGTTGACTGCTCGAAGGGGGATTGTTACTCTCGGAATCATCCGGCTCGGTTTTCCCAAGGGCTGTTTCGGTAGTTTTTGTATACGATAATTTAACGCCTCGAGGATCGGACGCAGCGATGTTCAGCTTTGAAGCCACCAAATATCCCACCGCCAGCGGTGTATATCTCATGAAAGGTGAAGAGGGGAAGGTTTTTTACGTCGGCAAGGCCAAGAATCTGCGCAATCGGCTTCGGAGTTATTTTTCCGAGCACGGCGACAACCGCCCCCAGATACGCTTTTTGCTGAAACGGGTTCGCGACATCGAAACCATTGTGACCGACACGGAAAAAGAGGCATTGATTCTTGAAAACACCCTGATCAAAAAATACCGGCCCCGTTACAATATCAACCTGCGGGATGACAAAACTTACCTTTCCCTGCGTCTTGATCCCCGGGAGGAGTTTCCCATGCTGCAACTGGTGCGGCGGGTCAAACGCGACGGGGCTTTGTATTTCGGTCCCTATGCTTCATCGGCGGCGGTGCGCGCCACCCTCAAAGAAATCTACCGGATATTTCCCCTGCGCAGGCATCCGCTGAAAACCTGTCGCAAGCGCTCTCGTCCCTGCCTTTATTATCAGATCGGTCAGTGCAGCGGGCCCTGCCACGGCAAAATCAGTGCTGCCGATTATCGGCGTCTGGTCGAGGGAGCGAGAGCGCTGCTGTCCGGAAGGGAATCGGAGGTCGTCGAGTCCTTGCGACGCCAGATGGCCGCCGCTGCCGACAGGATGGCATTTGAAGAGGCTGCCCGGCTGCGCGATCAGCTCCGTGCTATCGAACAGACCGTGGAGCGGCAAAAAGTGGTCGAGTCGGGCGGCGGCGATCAGGATGTTATCGGTCTGCATCGCGAGGGTGGAGAGGTGGAGCTTGCCATTCTGTTCGTGCGCGAGGGCAAGGTCATCGATCGTCGCAGCTACAATCTGGAATGGCGTCTTGACGAAGACGAGCTGCTGTCCTCTTTTCTGCAGCGTTTCTACGGTCGCGAGGTATGTATTCCCGATCGGGTGCTGCTACCCTTTTTGCCCGAAGATGCGGAAGTCCTGTCCGAATGGCTCGGCGAACAGCGGGGCAGGAAAGTGCAGGTCCTCGCTCCGGCGCGCGGTGCTCGCAGGGAACTTGTCGCTCTGGCTGCACGCAATGCCGAGGAAAGTTTCAGGGAGCGGGGATCCAGAAGGGAGGCACGGCAGAGCGTTCTGGAGGAGATCGCCGAGCGCCTGCACCTGTCTCGTTTCCCCCGTCGCATCGAATGTTTCGATATCTCCAACGTGCAGGGGCGTCACAGCGTCGGCAGCATGGCGGTGTTGACCGACGGCGAGCCGGACAAGGGGGCTTACCGGCATTTTCGCATTCGCAGCGTCGAGGGCAGTGACGATTACGCGTCGCTTTTCGAAGTACTCAAACGTCGTCTCGAGCGGGCCGTGCGGGAAGACAATCTCCCGGATTTTATCCTCATGGACGGCGGCAAGGGACAGTTGAGCGTACTGGGCAGGGTTCTGGAGGAGTTGGGTCTGAAGGGACACATCGATGCGGCCGGCATCGCCAAAAGCCGGGTTCAGGCCAATGTGCGCGGTAAGATGGTGGAACGTAGCGAGGAACGTTTTTTTCTTCCGGGACGAAAAAACCCGGTTGTTTTGCGCCAGGGATCTTCTGCACTGTTCATGCTCGAGCGTTTGCGCGATGAAGCCCACCGGTTCGCCATCACTCACCATCGCAAGCTGCGTCGGCGCAGCAGTCTCGGGTCCACCCTCGAGGATATCCCCGGTATCGGGGAGAAGCGGCGCAAGGCCCTGCTGCGTCATTTCGGCAGCCTCAAAGCGGTTAAGGCTGCCAGCCTTGAAGAACTGCGCGCCATGCCCGGTCTGCCTTCCGCCCTGGCGGAGAGCCTGTATCATGCCCTGCATACGCAAAAGCCGTCGTGATCGACTTATAGGATCTATAAGTCCTATGTTTCCAATTTTGCCCGGCCGAAGCGCCGGGTCATGTCCCCCAGGCGCTGCTGCAGTTCCGTATTGAGCGCGCCGGGCAGGTAGCGCCAGTCCCAGTTGGCGTCGGGACGACCGGGGTGGTTCATGCGTGCCTCGCTGCCCAGGGACAGCAGGTCCTGCAATGGGCAGACGGCAAGTTGCGCGACACTCGCCCAGGCCAGATGGATCAGAGCCCACGGTATGTCGGCGGTGGATTGCCCGAGGTATGCCAGTACTTCTTTGCGCATATTGTCTTCGAGCCCTTTCCACCAGCCGCGAGTGGTGTCGTTGTCGTGGGTACCGGTATAGATCACGCAGTGATTCGGCAGGTTGTGAGGCAGATAGGGATTGTCGGGCCCGGAGTCGAAGGCGAATTGCAGGATTTTCATGCCCGGCAGGTCGAGCTCGTCACGCAGCCTCTCCACTTCGGGGGTGATGATGCCGAGGTCCTCGGCCACCAGCGGCAGGCCCGGTTGAGTGCGTTGCAGGGTGGCGAAGAGGGCTTCGCCGGGAGCATCCCACCATTGACCGTTGACGGCGGTTTTATCGCTTGCCGGGATTGCCCAGCAGGCGACGAAGCCCCGGAAATGATCGATGCGCAACATATCGCACTGTTGCAGGTTCCGGTCGATCCGGGTTCGCCACCAGGCAAAATCATCCCGCAGGTGCGCTTCCCAGCGATACAGGGGATTGCCCCAGCGCTGGCCGGTAGCGCTGAAATAGTCGGGCGGCACTCCGGCCACTACGGTCGGCTGCATTTGCTCGTCGAGATGGAACAGGTCCGGGTGGGCCCATACATCCGCAGAGTCGAGGGCGACAAAGATAGGAAGGTCTCCCAGGATTCGCACCCCTCGACGGTTGGCATAGTTTCGCAATGCCAGCCACTGTTCGGAGAAAACGAACTGAGTGTATCGATGGTAATGCAACCCTTCCGCCAGTTCGTGACGGGCCCTTTCCATGGCGTCCGGGTGTCTTTGCCGCAACGCCTTCGGCCATCGCTGCCACGGTTGATTATCGAATTTGCGTCGCAAAGCGCAAAACAGCACAAAATCTTCCAGCCAGGCGGCCTGCTGCCCGCAGAAATTTTCGAAGTCGGTTTTGCGCCGTTCCGTGGCGTTATCGCGAAAGTGCCGGGCTCCTTTCTTCAGCATGCGTGTCTTGAACGGATCCACGAAACCGAAATGCGCCCTCCCTTCATCGAGGGTGACTCCTGCCAGGTCGTCGGGTTCAAGATCGCCTTCCTCCACCAGCCGTTCCAGTGAAATCAGAAGCGGATTGCCGGCAAAGGCCGACAGGGCGCTGTAGGGCGAATGCCCGTAGCCTGTTGGACCCAGAGGCAGGATCTGCCAGATGCTCTGTTGTGAGCCGGCAAGGAAATCGATGAAACGCCAGGCTTCATTGCCTAAATCGCCTATGCCGTGAGGTCCCGGAAGGGACGTCGGATGTAGCAGAATGCCGCTGGCGCGGCGGTTTCCTGTCATGATAGAACCTTTCCTCGTATGCCAAGTCCTTTGCCCGCTGTCTGGTATGACGTTATAGCGCTCAGGCAGTATGGGGCTTCCGCTGATATGGACAGGCCGTATTGCAGTGATATCCTTTGGTGTGAAGGAAAGCCGCCATCTGTATTATTGCAAGCGACGGCGGCATGGCACCATTATACCCTATTCGTTGCGGTTTCCCATCCGGGAAGAAACGGTTTGGCCGGGAGGTCCGAGCCGATATTGTCCTGAGGCAACAGTAAGGTTCCCTTTGGTAGCTTAGGAGGAAAACATGAATGAACAGCAGCGCGTGATGGAAGATGTCGGCATGTCCAATCTGCAATTTCCCATTCGGGTGCTGTCGGGACGCGATGCCGAAGGGCAGAACACGGTTGCCAGTATAACCGTCAATGCGCGTATTCTTCAGGCGTTTGAAGCCCGTTGGATCGATCGTTTTATTCAGGTATTGCACAGACACCGGGGTATTGTCGGCGCCAACGTTCTACAGGACCAGGCCCTCGATTATCTGCGCGAACTCAATGCCCGCTCCGTGTGCGTGGTTTATGAGTTTCCTTACTTTATCGAAAAAACGACTCCCGTATCCAAGGAGAAATGTCTGGTGCGGTACCGTTGTGGCTATGAACTGCGCGTACATGCCATCAGTCGCGAGCCGACGGTTATTTTTCGTATCGAAATACCGGTCATAACCACCTATCCCGGTTCGTCCCGGGATAAACCCGGCGGCCTGTTCGGTCAACTGAGTCGTATCAGCCTGGAGATTATGGCGCGCCGGGATGTTTATCCGGAGGATCTTGTGGATATGGTCGACCGGCAAGCCCTGGCATCCTTGTATTCCTACCTTACCGAAGAAGATCAGATGCATATTATCGAAAAGGTGCATGAGGAGGAAAAGAGCAGTGTGGTGGTGGTCGATGCCATCAAGCAGGAACTGGCGCGGCGGCGGGATATCGAGTGGTATGCGGTGAAATCGGCCAATTACGGCATGCTGCATTCCTATTCGACCATGGTCGGGTTGGAAAAAAGCCCATGGATTCCCTTTAGTGGTTATGACGCAGGGGAGATCTGACCAGCGCCAACTGTTGCCGGGGAAGTTTCTCCGGCGGAGGATTGAGGGAGTCTGCCTGCGTCGCGTTTGGTTTTTTTGATGTCGGCGGTCAACGGGGTACGTAGTCCGGCTGCGCAAAGGAATAGGGAAAGGTCATATGATCGGTGTAGGTGCCGTTCAGAATGGCTGCTACATCTTCGATGAAGACCAACTCTTCGTCGGTCGGTATGACGAAAACCTTGATGGGAGAAGTTTCGGCCGAGATCACTGTTTCTCCACTGCCTGTCGCTTCGCGATTGCGCTGTGCATCGAAGTGGATGCCGAGATGTTCCAGGTCCTGCAGGGCCATCTGGCGGATGAGCGGGGAGTGCTCGCCGACTCCGGCGGTAAAGACGAGCGCATCGAGAGGGCCGACCGCTGCCAGGTAGGCGCCGATATACTTGCGCAGCCTGTAACTTTCGATTTCGAGGCTCAACTGGCAGCGTTCGTCGCCGCTTTGAGCGGCCTGAATGATGTCGCGGCGGTCGGTAAATCGTCCGGTGATGCCGAGCACACCGCTTTTTTTGTTAAGCAGGTTGTCGATTTCGTCGGCAGAGAGGTCTTCCATCTTCATCATGAAATGGGGGATGGCCGGATCGATATCGCCACAGCGCGTCCCCATGACCGCTCCTTCCAGCGGTGTAAGTCCCATGCTGGTATCGATCGATATACCGTTGCGGATGGCGCAGTGGGATACGCCGTTGCCTATATGCATGGTGATCAGGTTGCAATCGCGAGCATGTTTGCCGAGCAGTGCCGCGGCCCGTTTCGATACGTAAAGGTGGGAGGTGCCGTGAAAACCGTAGCGTCGGACCTTGTAGCGTTCATACCAGGCATACGGCAAAGCGTATAGATAGGCATATTTGGACATGGTCTGGTGAAAGGCCGTGTCGAAGATGGCGATATTCGGGACCTTCGGCAGTACCGCCTTGACGGCCTCGATACCGGCTATGTTGGGCGGGTTGTGCAGGGGCGCCAGGTGCTGTACCGAGCGGATGGCCGTCAGCACTTCCTCGTCGATGCGTACCGAGCAGGTGAATCGTTCTCCGCCGTGCACGACGCGGTGACCGACGGCCGAGACATCGTCGATGTTATCGATGACCGCAGAGGGGCCTTCGGTTATGGTGCGTATGATCAGATCGATGGCGGTTTTATGGTCGGGACAATCCTTTTCCCGACGATAATCTTCCCTGTTCGGAATACTATGGACGATGAAGGAGTCGCCGACGATGACCCGCTCGACCAGCCCTTTGGCGAGAGTTTGTTTCGTACTCCAGTCAAAGAGGCTGTATTTGACCGACGAGCTGCCGCAGTTCAGTGCCAGAATGATCATGATATCCCCCGTTGCGGAAATGATAGTAACAAATTAACAACAATCCGGTAAATTGCAACGCAACGGAACATCCCGATTTCATCATGACATGGTCCTCAACCGGCTGCGAAATACCGACGATAGGTTATAATTTGATGGCGTTGCAAAAACTCGCCAACCGCGGTGTCGCTGCGATTGTCTCGCTGCTTCGACGTACGTAAGTACGCCTCATGGCTCGACAATCGCGCGCCTTGCATTTGGCGCTTTTTACTTAGCCATCCTATTTGATATTTTTTGCGAAAGCATCATCATTTGTTTCATCGGTTCGATAATGACAGGACAGCAAATCGAGGGAGGCAGATCATGCGGAATTCTATCAAAATGACGGTATTGGGGTGTGTGGCTGCAGGGATGATACTCGTGGCCGGCTGCGGCAGGGAGGAACCCCAGGAACCGGTCGGTAACGCGGGCGGGGCGGATGCCATGCCCATGGACATGGAGCATGACATGGCGGACGGGATGCAAGACATGGAAGGGATGCTACAGGACATGGGGGATGCCGACCGCGGCATGATGGCCGAGACGACAAACGATGGCGCCGCCCTGTTTCAGCAGCACTGTGCCGTGTGTCATCCCGATGGCGGCAACATCATCAATCCCGAAAAGCCCCTGCATCGGGATGCGCTAGAGGAAAACGGCGTGACTTCGACAGCGGATATTGTCGCGATTATGCGTAACCCCGGTCCCGGCATGACGACATTCGGTCCTGAGGCGGTTTCCGACGCACAGGCCGAGAAGATTGCCGAACATATTCTGGCGACCTATTGAGCCGTTATGTCATCTGTGTCATGAATGCCGTTTTCTGGTTCTGCGGTCGATGAGATAGGCGATAAGCATGCCGAGAATCATGCCTACCAGCAGAGTCATGAGGAGCAGAGCGGCCAGGGGGGCGCTCATGGTCAGCGTCAGGATTCTTACCTGGACCTCAACGGTGTTTTGCAGAATGATCAACACGGTCAGTACCGCCAGGACGATCAGGCTGTAAAGTTTCAAATTCTTCATGGTCGGAGCCTTTCGGAGGCGGCCTCAAGGACGCCTCTTTGGGGTTGGCTTGGTATAGGAGCGCTGTGTCCGCCGAGGTGTTTTTCAAACATTGATTTCGCCCGCCTGTTGCAGTGCCCGTTTGGCCAGCAGCGGACCGATGATTTCGTGAATGACTGTCGCCCCCAAAGTCACGCTCATGACGGTGTCGGCGACCTCGCTGAAGTCCGGGTTGCTTTTAAGCAGCAGGGCCAGGCCGATGACGATGCCGCCCTGGGGCAGCAGGCCCCAGAACAGATGCCGCCTGATCTTCTGCGGCGCCCGGGACAATATTGCCCCCACCCGGCTTCCCAGCCATTTCCCGCTTCCCCGCAGAAAAATGAACCCGATGATCAAACCGAACATGGTTTCGATCATGGCAAGGTCGAGAAGCATGCCGCTGAGGGTAAAGAACAGGGCGAAGATCAATTCTTCGGTGTAACGTTCGAGCATTTTGAAAATCAGCTTCCGGCGCCGGTTGAAGTTTGCCACCAGGGTTCCCATGGCGAGGGTTCCGAGCAGTTCGTCTCCGCCGCAAAGTCGCACCGCACCGAAAATCATGGTCAATACGGCGAAAATCAACACGATCAGGGCGCCTTCCGTTTCCCGGCGCAACAGATTGGTCAGGGCATTGAATGTCAGCCCGCCGATTATGCCGATGCCGATACCGATCAGGACCATGGCGGCCGAGTCCCACAGCAGACCGCCGATGTTGGTGCGCGGTGATGAAGTCAGCAGGCCGGCCAGGCCTGTTGCCAGGGAAAAGTTCAGGATCGCCAGTACATCGTCGAGTGCCGCTACGCCCATCACGGTGGTGGTAACATCTCCGTGTGCCCGGTATTCATGGGCAACGGCCAGGGTCGCGGAAGGGTCCGTAGGCGTGGCCAGGGGAGCAAGCAGGACGGCTGCCAACGGAGGATAGGGCCATCCGAAAAGCCAGCCGCCGACAAACAGGCCCGTTCCTACGGCGAGCATTGCGGTTTCCGCTTCACCTCCGGCAATCCACAGAATACTTTTCCCCAATCTCTTCAGATGCGGCAGCAGCAGCGAGCCCCCTACCGAAAAGGTGATAAAGGCCAGCGCCAGGTTGGTGATGAACTCGGTGTGGTCGGTGAAATCGCGTGGAATGATCGTTGTCAGCCTGGGATTGAGGGCAATGCCGGCGAGAATGTAGCCGGTAATTTTGGGCAATTTGACAACCCGGGCGATTTCGCCGCCGACCAGCGCGCTGAACAGAATAATGCCGATAATCAGGGTGGTATCCATGGTATGGCTCTTGGTCCAGGGGAAAACAGGTTCGATATGCCAGGATCAGGCGCCGAAGATTCAGGGCGTTTTCCGTCTAGCTTGCAGGCCGGGGGGCGGCGTAACGTTCATTGAGCGCCGCGGGCCAGCCCTGCCTGTCGAGTCTGAGAGCTCGTGGAAGGCTATCGAGTACATCCTGGGCGGTCATACCGTCCTCTCCCTGACTTGACGCCGCCAGATCGCCGGCCGCTCCATGCAGGAATACGCCTTTGCACACCGCATCTTCCACGCTCAAACCAAGGCCGTGCATGGCGGCGATGGTGCCGGTAAGCACATCCCCGGATCCGGCCGAAGCCATGCCGCTGTTGCCGCTGAGATTGATGTAGACCCGGCCGTCGGGACAGCCGACGAGCGAGTGCGCGCCTTTCAGAACGATAACGGCATTGAGGTCGGAGGCGGCTTGTCGTACTGTGGCGATTCGGTCCAGTTCCAGTTCCTCGACGCTTTTGCCTATAAGGCGGGACATCTCTCCGGGGTGAGGAGTCAGAACGGTGGCGGAGCGGCGTTTCCGAACCAGATCCAAGTCTTCGCAGACGGCACTGATGCCGTCGCCGTCGATGAGCAGCGGACGTTCGATGGCTTCAGTCAGGTCCCTTGCCAGTTGCTGGGGCTCCTGCTCGAGAGACAGTCCGGGGCCGAGCACCGTCATGTCGAGATTGTTGGCCAGTTCCAATAACGCGTCCCGGTTGCTGAGGGCGATGCCGCCTTTTGCGGTGGCCTGCTGCGGTAAAAAGACGATTTCACTTCCTTTCATGGCGATAAACGGGGTGATATCTTCCGGCGCGGCAAGACGGCTGTATCCGCCGCCCGCTTTGAGGTAAGAGAGCGCCGCGAAGCCGGGCGCGCCGAGATATCCGGCGGCACCGGCAATGAAAAGGGCCTGACCGAAACTTCCCTTGTGTCCGGTCGGTGCTCGTGGCGGCAACGGCGGTGGCGTATTGACGGCGATTTTCAATTCCTCGCTGTCGTACAAGGCTGGCGGAAAGGAAATATGACTGACATACAGACTGCCCCCCAGGGCGAACCCCGGAAACAGCAGGTTGCCGATTTTGGGCAGGCCGAAGGTAACCGTGCGGTTCGCATCAACGGCACAGCCGAGTACCCGGCCGCTATCCCCTTGCACCCCGGAGGGGATATCGAGGCTGATTATGGGGCGACCGCAATGGTTGACGGCTTCGATCGCCTCGCGATGCAGACCGGAGACTTCGCGGGTCAGACCGGTGCCGAAAATGGCATCGACGACGGCGGCGCAGTGAGCCAGTTCGGCGCGGAGTTCCGCTGCGCTTTGCAGTTGGCGGATATCCAAGGCCAGCCGGCGGAGTATCTCCAGGTTGAGGCGTGCTGCGCCCTTGAATCGATCGGGGTCGCCGAGGATCCGAACTTTGACCCGCCCGCCCGCAGAATGGATTTTGCGGGCCACCACGAAGCCGTCGCCACCGTTGTTGCCGAGACCGCAGAGTATCACGAAGGTGCGATTCGGTATCGATTCCATCTGTTGCAGGACGGAAAACGCCGCATGCCCGGCATTTTCCATCAAAATCTCTTCGGGGATGCCGTACTGGTCGATGGCGGCGCGATCCATGGCACGCATCTGGGAAACGTTGCTGACTTTCATCGTTTTTTCCCCCTTCGGCCGGCGTTTTCAGCCGGATGCATTTTAAAGAATGCCAACATTTCGGTCTTTTTGATAATATCCCACCGCCGGGGGCGAGTCAAAACATCTTGAAATGCGTAAGGTTCTCTGCGGTGTGCGGATCCGTCCGGAATATTTAAGAGTAATATTAACCGCAGAGCACGCAGAGACCGCTGAGAACACCATTCAATACACACGATCATAATAAATTTTTTGAACACCCGATCATCAGACAGCAATCTTTCAGATCTTCTCTGCGATCTTGGCGTGCTCTGCGGTGAAAAAAGAGAGAGGTATCAGGCGATGCAGTTGCGTCCACGGCTCTTGGCCCTGTAAAGGGCTTGGTCCGCCTGCTCGAACAGCTGGGAGGGGGCGCAGTGGTGAGACGGTGTCAGTGTCGCTATCCCTATGCTGACGGTGACAATGGAAGCGGCTTTGGATGCCACATGCGGGATGGCCAGTTCCGCGATGCGCTCTTGAATGCGGCGGGCAAAATGTTCGGCTTTTTCCATCGATAAACCCGGCAACAGAACGATGAATTCTTCACCGCCGTAGCGGGCCGCCAGGTCGCAGCTGCGGAGGGTGATGTCGGACAGAACGCCGGCGATGGCTTTCAGGCAATGATTTCCGGCCTGATGTCCGTAGGTATCGTTGTACTGCTTGAAATAGTCGACATCGCAGAGCAGCAGAGAAACCGGCTCTTTGCGACGTTGCATCATGCCCCAGATCTGTTGCAGAAATCCTTCGAAGTGCCTGTAATTGGCCAGTTGAGTCAGTTCGTCCATAAGAGACAGGGCTTTCAGTTTGCGGTTCGCCTTACGCAAGGCGGCATTGGATCTCCCCAGATCGCGGGTGCGTTTGGCAACCCGTTTTTCCAGCAGTTGGTTCTGGCATGCTATCTTTTCGTTCAGGTTTTCATTGTCTCTGAAAATAGTATCCACAGTATTGAACCAGGGCAGCCAGCATGCTGGAGGACGGATTCCCGAAACAGGTTGACGCCGACTTCGCGCCAACAGAAATTCCAGAAACAGTCTTGACGGCCGGATGACGTAAAAGAGGGTAATCAGCATCCAGGTTGCTATGAGCAGGATCAGGCCCAGGATGATAAACAGGGAGCCAGCGCCGTAATGATCGACGAGGCTCTGAAAAAGTGTCGGATGGAGACGGAAAAAGACCAGGTTCCAGGGGGCGTTTTTCAATGGCAGGCGCAAAACGTCATGGTTTCCGAGTTCCGTCATTTTTGCGGCGGGGAGACGGACGATTTTGCCGACCAGGGGTTTCAGCTCCGGTGGCAACATATCCCGGAGGATAGGGGGAGGGGCGGAACCTCGCTTCGCGGTGGGCGGTGGGGGTACTATTCGGTCCTGCTCGTCGATGAGCAACAAGGAGCCCAAGCTGTTTTCCACGGAGCCGCTCAAGGCTCGCATGCCATGCAGGTCGAAGTCCATGGCCACAATACCGAC
>ERZ1673962.1301-NODE-1301-length-12313-cov-3.539484_pt1 | contig 12313 bp, 18 predicted proteins | sample MGYA00580188_ERZ1673962 | MGnify/ENA primary metagenome ERZ1673962 (study PRJEB41334, sample SAMN05608104) | rock metagenome | biome: terrestrial subsurface; feature: shale formation; material: shale | place: USA: Pennsylvania ... | reverse complement strand
ACTATTACTATATAAAATATGTTAAGGAAGAGATATGAGTAACGAAACTAAAGAACCTAGGTTCAGACCAAATATACCTGGTTTTTTAACAGATACTAGTGATCCAGACCATGATCCTATGTTTGATAAGATAGTGGATTGGAATAATGTGAAAGAAGCTTATCAAAGTACACAAAAAGGTGTACCTAGATTAAAAATACCTGCGTTATTATTTAAAGAAGATTATGTTTCTAATTTAAGAGATTTAAGAACAGAAGTAATACATGGTGAATACACTCATAATGGGTATGTTAAATTTTTAGTTAGAGATCCTAAAGAAAGAGTTATCTATGCTCCTACTTATAGAGATAAAGTCGTTCAACATATGATAAATAATGTATTAAGAGATGTTTATGAACCTTGTTTCATTTATGATAGTTATGCTTGTATAAGAAATAAAGGTAATCAAAAAGCTGTTAAAAGGATACAACATTTTCAAATCAGTTCTAAAGATGTTTACAAAGATCCATATTTTCTTAAATTAGATGTTAGTAAGTTCTTTTATACAATAGATAGAGATGTATTAAAAGCTATACTTAAAAAGAAGATAACAGGTAAGAAAACATTATATTTATTAGATCAAATTATAGATAGTTTTCACGAACCATTAGGACTACCATTAGGTAACTTAACAAGTCAACTATTTGCTAACATATACCTTAATGAAATAGACCATATTATTAAAAGAAGATATAAAGTTAGATATTATGTTAGATATGCTGATGATATGTTTTTAATAGTTGAAGGTAAAGAAAGAGCAATGTATCTAAAAGATAAGTTAATAGAAGATATACATTCTATTTTAAAATTAACTATCAATCCTAAAAAGATAAATATATCAAAAGCAAATAAAATAAATGGTTTAGGATTTACTATTAGACCAGAAGGTATAACTCCTTTAGGTAAAAATAAAAGAAGATTAAGATATTTAGCATTAGAAAATGATCCTGCTAGTATAAATAGTTGGTATGGTTACGCTAGTATATCTCAATGTCATGGATTAATATATGAGTCTATAGCAAATACTGATATATTATTTGTAAATAATAAATTTGTACCAGTATTTAAATTAGCCAGTTAATTTTTTATTAAATTACAACATAATAGTTGAATAGTAATCGCTATTACTAGATACAGTTTATTGATTAAAAGAATTTAAATTCAAAGGAAATCTTATGGTAAAATTAGATAAGAACGGATGTAGTTTATACACTAAAAAAGTTACATTCTTAGATAATGGTTCAGAGGTTGTTCAGTATACAGATAACCAAAGTGAATATGAATCATTAGTAAACAAGTTTAAACACCTATCTAATATAGTTGTTGAAGATGTAGTTGCTACACCTGAGCAAGTAGGTAGACTAGAAGTTGTTAACGCACTTAACTTGGACTTAGTAGAACACTGGGGTGCTGAGATTAGAGATTTTGTTACATATGGATATATTGATCCAGAAACATCATCTATTTTAGCTTCAATTGCTGTTGACTATTCTGCTCAGAGCAAAGAGTATGTTTTAAGTAAATTTGGTGAAGAAGTTGCTTCTTATAGATATAATAAAGAAGTTAATGGTGTTGAATATGATGGAATGTTAGCTAAAACTGATAGAGAATCACAAAGTACTGTTGCTTCGTCTATGATGGCTTTCTTAGCTGGAACTTTAACATCTATTGATTACAAATTTAAAAATGGATGGAGAACATTTGATTCTACGACTTTCCCTGCTTTTGCTAAAGTAGTTAGTGATCATGTTAGCAACTGTTTTGCTAGTGAAAATATAGTTATGGGTAAACTATCAGCTATGACATTAGAAGAACTTTTAGCTAAAGATGCTGAAGGTAAACAAGTGATTAATGTTGGTGAAATGATAGAAACTGAATATCTGTCTCTAGTAACTGCTCCATAATTTCAATAGTATAGTATGCTATATAGCATACTATACTTATGTTTGATTAATATTTTTTATTTTACATAAAAGGTTATAGTATGGAAGAATTAGCAAAAGATATTATTAACGCCGATATAACTTTATTAATTTTAGGGTTATTATTATCGTTAATTATTAAGGATTTAATAGAGACATATGCCAAAGGGTTATTGTTTATATTAAATAAAGATTTTAATGTAGGTGATAAAATCATTTATAATGGTAAAGAAGCTACTATTATATCAATAGGTTTTAGGCAATCTATTTTTGAAATAGAAACTACTGATATGAAGTATTGGGAGTATGTTTATAATGATAGAATCAAATACCTTAATTTAGGTAAACTAAAGGATAAATATGAAAAAAGTAATTAGCTTATTATTAGTGTTTATGTTTATGGGTTGTAGTAATCATAATAAGTATTATGAGTCTATCTATATAGAGGATTGTGTTAAAACTAATAATCTATCTATAAATAATGTTAATGACTGTATCACTAGTTGGCAATGTGTTGAAGATAGCTATACTACAAAATACTTTATAGATAAGGAATGGAGTATGAGGGATAATAGCGGTAGTTTATTACCTAATAGTAATTTTTACACCACTATTAAACAAATAGATAATAAATGTAAGGAAACATATGAAGAAGTTAATTAAAGTAATTATAACGGCGTTAGTTCTATTATTAGGAGCTATAGGTTCTCCTATGATGGCATCTGATAAAACAGATAAATTAGAAGAGAGAAACCCTGTACTAAAATTCGGTTATAAATATGTAAGTGATAACGCCGAAAGAACTGATAGCTATACTGGTTATTTAAGACTTAAATTAGATTTAGATATAATAGATAGAAAATATACTTTTATCCCAGAAGGATTATATCGATATGAAAAAAGAGATGATGAAACAGTTAATGATAAATACTTAACTGCTTTACTAGTTGAAACAGATATCTATAAAAGATTAGGAGTATACAGTAAAGTATCTTTTGATAAAGATATAGCTAATGAGATAAACAGTAGATCTAAATATGGTATAGGTTTATATCAATATCTAATAAAAACAGATAAGTTCTTATTTAAACTAAGAGAAGGTTTACAATATGTTAAAATAGATTATACTAAAGAAAATGGTTTAGAAAACAGTATAGCTTATGGTAAACTAAGTGCTTTAACTGGATATTACTATAATGAGAATATGTTTATAAAAGCAGTAATAGATTATGATTTAGATTTACAACATAGTAACAATGTATTAGATAGTAAAATAGGAGTCGAACTTAAAATTACTGATAAATTAGCCTTAGAAACATTGTTTAGTTACGAGTATAGGAATGATGTAGCTGTCGGTTTAAGAAATGATCAAAGAGAACTAACTACTTCCATAGTATATCAATTTTAGTGTATAGGTACTTTTTAGTACCTATACCTATCTTGAGTATCATTTAGTGATTAATAATACTAAATAAAAGGATTTTTATGGAAAAGTTAGCTGTTAAATTAGCTTTTAAAAAGTTAGATAAGAATTCTAATTTTGTAGCAAAATCCGTTGCATGGTATACTCGTTCAGAATATTATCATGTAGAGTTAGTTGTTAATGATATATGGGTCTCTGTTTTTCCTGGTACAGGTGTTAAGTTAAATACTTTAAAACCTTTAAAAGATACATGGGATTATAAAGATCTACCTAATATAGAATTAACTAAAAAACAATATCTAATATTTATGGAATTCTTGAAAGATCAAGAGAATAAGAAATATGATTTCTTAGGAATCTTTTTAGCACAAGTTATACCATTAAAAATAAATAATAGAGATAAATGGTTTTGTTCAGAATTAGTAGTGAAACTTTTACAAATGTTATATGTAAAAGAAACATTTAGTTTGGTACCTGCGTCTACTTCCCCAGGTCACTTAGAAAAAATCTTTTTAAAAGGATAAATTATGTCTATACCTTCACAATTTCAAGTATTATTAGATAATATTAAAGAAGCTGAAAGCGGTAAGTTACATAGAAATAAAAATGAGTTAGATGTAACTAATGGTTGGGGTGTTTATAGAGGTAAAGGACTAGGTAAAGACTTTGAACCTTTATGGGAATACATTGATGGTGTTGCTAAAAATGTAACTGATAAATCGTCTAAAGATTGGACTAAAGATGATATAGAGAAGATAGAAGCATTATTAGATAAAAGTACAGAAGAAGAGTTATCATATCTTTTTTATACAGAATACTTTAAAAATGCTCATTTAGATTTATTTCATAAAGACCTAGTTATTTTGATGGCTAATCTTTATACTAATTCTCCTAAAGGTGCTTGGATGTCTGTTCAAGAAGGATTAAGAGATATAGTTAAAGATAGTATCCTACCTATACCATTAAAAGATACATCTATAGTAGACGGTGATTTCGGAGATAAAACTAGAAAAGCTTTAGTTAAGTTTTTAGAAATAGCTGATAGAAAAGATGTTATCATTTTTAAGAAATCTATATTATTAGCTATGAAAAGTTACTATATGGATTTAGCTATAGGTAACCCAGATAAGTTTTTAATGTACTTAAATGGATGGATAATAGAATAGAGGATTTAGAACATAAATAGGAGTTGTTATGGGTGAAGCAATATATGATAGTCTATTAAGTACTATAGGACAATTTAAATATAATAAAAGATATAACCAAGTTACTGATACTGATAACACTGTAGATCCATCAGAAGGACCGATAGATGATAAAACTATTACTATTAGAACACTAGGGGTTACTTTTGAATCTATATACCAAAATATTGCTTCATACCCTAACACTATTGATATGTCTAATCCCGATTATCTAAAGAAAACATTTTTCTTAGAGAATGATCAAAAGATCTATGTAAACATAGACCTAAGAGTAGATGGTAAAGTAATAACTACTATAACAGGAGATACTTCATTAGCTAATGAGGGATTAACTAAAACAGTAGTATATAACGACATTAAAATAGATACCGTATATGGTGTATTATAAGGAGTATAGATGAGCGTTACAATGTTAGAAAATAATATAGTAGTTATAACAGATTTTTCTGGTGATTTAACAGATTTAGCTAATTTAGTAAATACTATAGATAGTAACTTAGTTTATAACTATTTTAATAAAGTGTATACATTTAACTGTTCTTTGTTATTTGAAAATAACTGTATCTTGCAAGATAGAAGAAAATCTATTTTACTTTTAGGAGAATATTTTCTTTTTGAAAATAATAGCTTGATAGAATTAGGTACAGGTAGTTATAAGAATAATAAATATAGTGGTTATCATGGGTGTGAAGTATCTATGCCCAATTTAAAACTATTTGGATCTGTATCTGAAAATGCTGGTAAGTTTAAAGCTTATAATAGTATTATAGATGTATTTTGTAAATGAAATATACTAGGACCTAACGCAGGATTAGAACTAGTTGAAACTGATATATCTGGATATGGTTTATATATAGGCGTTAACTCAGTTTTATATAAAGTAAGATATTTAAGAAGTAGTGCTAGTAACGGTGTTTTAAGACCTGATACTAATCTTGGTATATATGAACAAGTTGAAGTAAATGGTGAAGTTATATTAGATAGAGCTGAACCAGGGGCTAGTGCTATAGTAGTAGATGCTTTTAGCGGTGATATGAATTGGGAATATGGTACTATAGATAATTATAGTAATTTAATAGAGATTATAGATAATGGTACTTATACTGGTAATATAAATTTACTAGGTACAGATGTTATGAATGGTTATGGAGTTTATCAAACTGCTAATAATAAACATAACATATATCATAAGTTTAAATTCTCTGGCATACTGTATGATGGATTTGGTTCTATATTACCTAATTATAAAATGGATATATATAATAAACATAATGATTTAGAAGAGTCTATAATGACTGATGAGTTCGGTAGATTTGATACTTGGATAACTTATTATAGAAATCTTAGTGGTCCTGTTAGACAGGGTGAATATATGACACCTCATACCATAGAGATAGAGAATGGTGTGAAGGTAAAGATTAATGCAACAAGAAATATGATTAATGTTCCGTTATTCATGCATAACAACACAACAGTTGTAGAGAATAACACAGAAATTAAAGTTTTAATTGAAGAGCTAAAAAATATTCTTGTTGATGCTGATGTGAGTAATAAACAATACTTATCTACTCTAAGCATAGCTCTATCGGACAAGATTAATAATGTAACATCTACGGTTCATAAAGGTCGTGATGCTACGATAACAATATAATATATTAAGGATATACTATGAGTATTAAGAAAGCTGGGATTCCTTTTCCTATTTATGTGGATACTAACCCTGACAGAGCTATTGAAGTTACTGATATAGTTGCTAAATACAGAACAGCTGGTACAGCTGATGCTTATGTTACTTTTAGCGGTTCATTTTCAACTACAGGTCAAGAAGGTTCATATGTTCAAATGGGTTCTATCGGATCTGCTGGATATTATGAGTTAGCAATTACTATTGCTGCAAGTTTAGATGGTATGTACCCTGCTGAAGAAATTACTGGTATGGTAACTGTTGTTAACGCTACAACAGATGACATTTACAATCAATTAGTTACAACTAATGGAACTATCGAAGCTATTAAAGCACAAGTAGATACACTAGATGAAACTACTGTTAACGGTATCAACGATGCTGTTCTTGCTGTTGATGCTAAGTTATCTATATTAACAGAATTAATCAATGATGAAAATGATCCTGCTATCACTTCATTAAGAGAGTTGTTAAATGATTTATCAACATCTACTGATAGTGCTAATAGTGCATTAACTGCTATTGATACATATATAAAAGCTGCTACAGATGATATTGAGAATATGATTGCTGGTACACCTCTATTAGCAGATGGTACTGCTAACCCATTTGCAGGTAATACTAACATTGATATTATGAATCAATTGACTTCTATCAACCAGTTCTTATCTGATAAATTAGAAGCTGCTAAAGTTGCTGTTCAAGATGATATCGCTGCTGCGAGAACTGCTTTAGCTACAGCTATCGCTGATGTTCAAACAGTTGTAGATGCTAACCAAGCAACACTAGAACACAGTGTACATGGTTTAGCTGCTATTATGACTAAACTAACAGCTACTAAAACAGAATTAACTACAGGTGTTTCTGATATTACTGCTGATATTGCTGCTGTGTCTGATTTAATCGACAGTGTAAATACTGCTGTACATACAAAACTAGATGCTATTAAATCTGATACTGGTACTATTATTACTAAGTTAGATAAAAGAGTTAACACTAGAGTGATCATGTAACAACTGTCATACACTAGATAGAATATTCTATCTAGTGTTATTTATTAGGAGGTATAGATGGAAATTGGTAGAGAAGTTAAGATTGACAGCTCTGAGACTATCATCATTGCCAGTGATAAGAGTTTACAATCTATAAGGGTGAGTAAGATGCAGTTAAATCTGAGTTCTCCAGTACCCTTTATAGAGTGTAGTGGGGAACTCAGCACTATATCTATCGGTCTATACGGGATTAATATATATTTCGATGAACTCGGTGAGTTCTTATATCGAATAGAGTTTGATGATACTGTTGAATATGTTAAAGTAAAAGTTGTCGAAATGACTAACAATGATATGATAAAAGATCTTTTAGAAGATATAAACACTAAAATAGAAAAATATGAAAAAGATGATGATGAAGTGTTTAGTGATATTTTAAAATATTTAAAAATTATAAACGCTAGAATGTAATGGAGGATTAAATGGTAAGTTTATTAATAGAATCGCTACAATTAGATAATACAGATGATATAATTTCTACATCTTGGCAAGTTTCAGATACTATGAACTTTTCTAATATAGTATTAGAAAGCATAGAAGATGATGTAAATAAATTAGGTATCTTATTTAAAGAAGATTTAGACCCTAATGTTAAATACTATGGTAGATGTAGAGTATTATTAACTACTGGATGGACTCATTGGTCTAATTTAGATGTAGTTACAGTTAACTTAAAAGGTTATATGCACCAAGATGAGGATTTACCTTCTAAGATAGCTACTCCTATACTTTCTACATCATCAGTTGATATGGAATACCATGATGCTTGTTTATTTACTGTATCTGCAAATGGATTTTCTATAGTAGGTACTGGTAGACATATAGCTACTAATTATTTCTTAGTAGATGCTTTAACAGATGAAATCGTATGGTGTAAATTAGGTGCCGAATTAGAACGAAATGAAATAGAAGTAAATAATGTTATACTTGAAGAAAATAGAGTATATAGAATAATGGCAAACTTTATAGCTTCTACACATGATAGTTCTCAAATAGCTACATTAACTATAAGAGTTGGTGGTTCAGGAATAGAAGTATTAACTCCTCCTGATACTATATTACCAGATCAAGATAATACTATTATAGTTAGTGATCCTAGTAATACTGAAAATGTTTATACATATGAAGTTATATTAGGTAGCAGTGACAAACTAATACCTGTATATGAATCTATAGGTACTGAGATGCATGTTATACCTAATGGTATATTTGAACCTAATCAGATTTACATACTTAGAATCAAAAATCATCTTAACATATTTAAAAATGTAATCATAACAACTTTCTAACTATAGTAACCTATATAGGTTACTATAGTTATAGTTAAAATTCGTCTAACATATTTTCATAATCTTTCTTTAGTTTATTATAAACTCTTTGTTCGGTAGGTGTTAATGTTTCACCTCTAGATATCTTCTCTTCCATACGAATCATACGCATCTCTATAAGTATCTTTTTATTATCAGCTGTTTGTTTCTTTAACTCTGATAACTTATTCTCTACTTCTCTTACTAATTCAGTAGCGTATATTTTAGTTACAAAATATTCAGATACTATAGTATAAGCACCTGTAAAACTAGCCACTATAAATGAAATAGTTATAACTACCATCTTAGCTTCTTTCATAGCTACATTTATCTTATCCCACATATTTTATCCTTAATGTTTATTTCATAGATATGTAATATCATTATGGAACAATCATATATTATTAATATAGTAAAGATAAGGGGTGATAATGAGATTTAATTATTGTAATAATAACTTAATGAATATAGGAGGTAATTATGTTTGATAGAAATATACCTATGGATAACATAGATAGAGAAAGTAGAAGAGAGTTTACTTCTAGTAAAAAAGATAACTTTCATCCTGAACCAGGATTTTATCAAGTTAGTAAAGATAAAGACGGTAACCATTATTTAGAGTTAGAAGGACCTTTTAAGAAAGTACCTGATAATGTATATGGTAAAACAGGTGAACGAGTTTTAAGATATTGGAAGAAGTTCGTTAAAACAGATTCATCATTAAGCATCTTATTAGTAGGTGAAAGCGGTGCTGGGAAATCGATGGAAAGTGATTTATTATGTAATGTTGCTATTAAAAGAGGTAACTTAGCGGTATTAGCTGTAACTGGATTTGAAGTAACAGAACAAACCATTCAGTTTTTAGAACACTATGATAATGTAGTTCTTTATTTTGATGAATTTAGTAAACATGTTAGATTTCAAACACAAGATTTATTATTATCTTTATTAACTAATACTAATAAAAGATATTTAGTAATTATGACAGAAAACGATATTAACACTATATCTAATTATATTAGATCTAGACCAGGTAGAGCTTGGTATAGAAAAGTGTTTGATAAATTAGAGTTAGATGTTATAGAGGATTACTTAGCACAGTTTCCTAATGTTACAGATAAGTTTAAAGAAGAGTTGTTAAGTAAATATAAGTCTGCTATGTCATTTAGCTTTGATCATCTTAAAGCTTTGGTAGATGAACATTTAGATTATCCAAATGAGAGCATAGACGAGATGCTAGAGCTGCTTAATATAGATATCTTTAGTAAGACTAAGAAATACTTCTTAACGAAGCTAGAAGAGCTCCTAGAGGGTAAAGAAGACGAATATAAAACTATAAGTTATTTAGATGCACAGTTAGAACCATATCAAGTAGAACAAGATAGATATACCGTATCTATATTTACTAAACCTGAACCTAAAGAAGAACCACAAGAACAAATGCAACAAAGAGGTATGTTTGGTGGAATGGGTCAACCTCAACGAGGAGAAGAGATAAGGTTTAATATTAATAATCTGGTTGAAAGAGATGGAGCTACATTGATATTTAAATCTGGTAAATATAGATTTATACTAGTTAAAATGGAACCTAATGCTAATGTAGTATCTATGGGTGGAAATAACGGATTTGGATTTTAGTTACTGTAAGTAGGATATCCTACTTACAGTATACTCTATTTTTTATATTTTTCAAATATATGGTAATGTCTATAAGTATCACCAGTTAATACTTTCTCTACACTATCTTCTTTAGTAGATAACCGTTTAGCTATATCTGGTATAGAAACATTATCTTTATCTAAATTAAAAATAGTAGTAACTTCATCTTTTGTAAAATGAGTATTAACTACTTTAGATTTAGATTGAAGTTTAACTAACTGTTCTTCTAAGATTTTAACGGTATTAGATTTCTCTTCTACTTGATTCTTAAGATCAGTTACCTCTTGTTCTCTTCTACGCTTGCATAAATCTAAATCATTAGCAACATTAGAACATTTATCTACTAGAGCATTATAATCTTTTAAAGCTACACATGTAGTGAATAACTTTTTAAAGAAAGGTAATGGCTTCAACATATCTTCTCCTTTATGAAGTTTTTAATTAATCATCTATTTCTTTAAAATATGTAATATCATATTTTTTCAATTATATATTATAAAAGTAGAAATAGATACCAGTCTATGAAAACAAGGAGTACGTAATGAAACAAGAAGATTTTTTAAAATTAAAAGGTATAGGATTCAAAGACACTATAACAGTTAATGCATTAGAATTACAAGCACTATTACAAGAAGTTAAAGATAAAGACGAAATGATAGAAATGTTAAGTGATTCTAATAAGAAATTGTTAGAAGAAAAAGAATCTATGAAAGTTAAGTTAAATAAAGCGTTAGACCATAATGATGAGTTATACGATACAGTTATAAAACAAAGTAGTAAAATAACTGAGTTAAGACAAATCATGGAAAGTACTAATGACAGATTATCTAAAGCTTTACATAAAGCTAAAGATGCTGAACAGTTAAAAGATAAGTTAGGTGTTGCTAATGCTCTTATGGAGTATAGAAGAAATCAAAATATGATCGATAGATTAACCGATCCATTACATGTAGAGTTAAGGAGATAAGTATGTGGTTTTATAGTTTATTATTAGTAGTAATGTTAATTGGCGTAGTTAGATTTGCTATGAAGAGTAATGGTAAATGGTTTTTAACTATACCTTACATTATGGCGGTTTTACCATTATGGTATTTAACAGAAGAGAAATTACCTCTTTATGAACATAGAATAGGGTTGATAGTATTCATTACTATTTTACTAATATCATTTAGATATATCTATAAACAAGATCAACAGGTAGTATGTTAGATAACCCTAGGGTTATCTAACATAGCTATTTACATTTTTTATATGTTTTACCAGATAGTAATCTATCGATAGTAGTTCTATCTACACCATACTCTTCAGCTAACATGGTAGAAGTTTTACCATTTTTATTAGCTTCTTTAATTTTCTTAACTTGCTCACAAGTAAATGCTGGTTGTCCAGATTTCTCTGCATTTTTAGTTTTAGTAGATCTGTTAACGAATTTATCTAAACTAGATTGAAGTTTTTCTTTTTCTTTATCTAGTTTATTAATAGTTTTCATAAACTCATCTGTACAATTTTTAAGAGCACTTTGCATCTCTTTTTTATGTTTTTCTTCTTGCTCTTTTAATTTCCTTTCAAGAGCTTTAACATCTTGTACTTTATCATTCTCTTTTAGCTTACTAGTTAAATCTTCTACTTTAGAAACTAAATTAGATTTATCTTTTTCTAATTGCTTAATCTGTTTTTCTAGTTGATTACTATGTTCATTAGATTTAGTCAATTGACCACTTAAATCATTGTTAAGACTAGCTTTCGCTTTAACTTTAAGATCTAGATCATTACTTGTTTTCTTAAGATCTTTAACCTCAATAGTTAATCTCTCATTTTCTTTAACAACTACTTCTAGTTTATCTTTCCATAGTTTTTCACATATAGCTTTACCTTTATTAAAAGCTTCAGTTACTATCTCTTTAGAGTAAACTTTGTTAAATAGTTTCTTAAAGAAACCGACTTTCTTGCTCAACAATTGTTGTAGACTTGTATCCATACGGGACTCCTTCATTTTAAAATATAAATCATTTAAATACCATT
>ERZ1673962.1299-NODE-1299-length-12321-cov-28.686532_pt1 | contig 12321 bp, 14 predicted proteins | sample MGYA00580188_ERZ1673962 | MGnify/ENA primary metagenome ERZ1673962 (study PRJEB41334, sample SAMN05608104) | rock metagenome | biome: terrestrial subsurface; feature: shale formation; material: shale | place: USA: Pennsylvania ... | reverse complement strand
TACTATGATGTGGCTACCAATGTGGGCTGATTGATATATGTACTACAAAGATCAAAAGCCCCTAGCTGAATTTAATAATTGTAAAAATATATTCCAAGGCCACAGAGCCCCCACAATATAGCAATCATTAGGTGAGTATTTCTAATAAAGAAATTGTCATTTTCAGAATTTGATTTGATATTATTTTCTTCGTTTGCCATAACTTACTGCTGTATTCCAACTTAATTAAATACTTACTTAACTTTCAAGCCATCTATTATTTTGATGTTTTTATCGCAGTAGCAGGACGATAAAAACCATATATTTCCTTATATAATACATCGACTTCCTTGGTGGCTGATTTAGACTGTTCTAGTAAAGCAGTATCAACAACCTCACCTTTATCGTTTTTAAGGCGAATAACATTTAAGTAAGACCATTCTCGACTCCTGGCATTATTAAGCGCATTAACTTTTGAATTAGCCAAAACCCGTAATGATTTATCAATTACCAAGCCAAATACAGCTACGGATAAGCCCATTGCAACCCATCTGCTATCTTGATGGTTAAATGATGCAACTAACACGCCTAACCATTTCATTACAGAAACAACATTTTCTAATAAATTCATAAGTTTCATATTCATTTTCTCTGTACTCCAATGATTACTTATACTTTTTCAGGCTCCAATTATTTATAATATGGGATGACCAGCGGACTTATTATGTCTAAGCTATTTAACGCGCCAATGGCTTTATTTTTTCGACAATCTCCAGAGCTAGTTCTTCTGATGATGCAGATAATAAAGTTTCGCTGAATATTAGGTTATTAGTACAACCCTGTAAATTCATTACCACTGAACCAGACTCTCTTAGACAAATGATTAATGCTGCACTATCCCAAGGCTTCATTATAGTATCTATCGCCGCATCAACTTGGCCTAGAATTACTTGTACATGCTGTATGCAATCCCCTGTAAATTTGAATAACTTTGCATCCTTAAATATTTTTTGCAATTCCCATGGGGTAGAGCCATTTTCTAACCAAGTTGAGGTCCCATGTATCCCAGACGCTGAAATAGTTGCATCTTTAATATGATTGACTATAGAGGACTGTGTAGGTGCTTTTTCACTTTTATCATACTCTTCAACAAAGCACCCACCTCCTTCGAATGCGTAACAGACCTTGTTAATACCTGGTAGGCTAATACAACCTATAACTGGTTCTCCATTTTTAATAAGGCTTATAAGCGAACCATAAACGGGTATACCCATTTTATACCAAGCAGTACCATCAATTGGATCGATCAGCCAATAAGTATCCTCTGACTCAACCCCTTCAGAGCCAAGTTCTTCACCATAAACTGGCGTGTTGGGATCAATTGATTTTAAATTTAGGCTTATAAACTTTTCAACACTAATATCAACTTCACTTACGTATGAGCTATCATTTTTAAGAGAGAATTTAGCATTTTTTTTTGATGCTTCAATCATATTAGATGCTTCTTTTGCTATTTTAAGAACTTTAAACATTAGGTCTTCATACATGATTTTTAGCCTTTGTGCTGAATAAATATAAATTATATGAAATTAATACAAATATTAATGCTGAGTACGATATAAATGTATGTCCTTCGATGCTTTGATTATATAAAACTATACCTATTGATATCCCAAGAACAGGTGAGAGTAATTGGTATATTGAAAGTATGTCAAAGCTAACCACCTTGGTTGAACTTACAAACAATAATAGAGGAAGCACAGTAAGTATCCCTAGAATTGACAGGTATAACATTTCATTTAACTCCCAATCTGAAATAAGCGTAAAATTAACAGATGGAAGTATAATTATTCCGATAGGAAGCATTAAGCTAGTTTCATAGAATAATGCTTTTACAGGCTCTACGTTATACTTAGAGTGCCAAAGTATGTAGGCCGCAAATGGTGCTGCTATAGCAAATCCTATAATCGGAAAAACACCTTTGAGATAGCACTCAAATGCAACAATCGCCAAGCATAATAATATACAAATAATTGAACTTCTATGAGCAACGCTACTCAACATATACCCAACAGTAAGGAGAAGAACTGGTAATATTAAGTACGCAAAACTTGCTTCGATAACATAGCCAGCTTTAACTGCAACCGCATACCCTCCCCAATTAATTATCAATAAACACGCCGGTACAATACTGCGTTTTAGCTCTAAAAACGAAAATACACTTCTTTTGCTTATTAATAAGAATAATAAGACGACTAGAAAGGTAGAAATCATTTGAACAGACAGTAAAATTAAGGGTGGGTACTTGCCAATAAAATAAAAGTATATCGGCAAAGACCCCCAAATCATGTTAGCGATAATTGCTTTCAAGTGACCTTTGAACATCAGTAGGCGCACTCAATGCAATAAGTTTTATCTACCATTCTGTGTATAGCTTCGTCATCAGTTAAAGCTTTGACTTCCGTTAAGGGAACCCACTTTAAGTTTTTTGATTCTTGACTGATTTTTACTTTGGCATCTTCCGGAGCTACGATATAGCAAGTCACATCAAAGTGTGGATGACTTTTAATACCTTTGTATTCTGGAATTTCATGTATATCTAAATCAATTATGAAAGAACCATCCAGTGTCAAAGCAACGATACCGCTTTCCTCAATGGCTTCACGCAAACAAGCATTTAAAAAACTACTATCTTCTTCTTCTATATGGCCCCCTAACTGAAACCACTTACCTAATTTAGCATGCTCGGTTAGTAAAACAGATTTCCCGTCATGAGATACAATCCAAGCAGATGCTGTAAAATGGCCAGCTGTATTAGTTAGATATATTGGGTTTTCGTTAGCTCTTAAAAAATTAAGCATTTTCTGCTTATACTGAATTTCAACCGAACTTTCAGAGGAATAATCTGAAAGTATTTCTTCAAGGTCATTTTTAACATTTAATGAGTTCATCGTGTTAATCCAACAAATAATTTAATTAAAGGGTACTTTTCCAGCTTGATAACGCTGAGTGCAATTTACTTTCTAATAATTCAAAATCAATTGATTCATGAGCCAAGCAAATGAATGAATTATGCCCCTGCAAAACAAATACACCATTTGTTATGAACTCCTTTTTTAAGAGTTCTCTTGACGTGTAATTATTTATCATCAGGTCTGAAAATTTAAGGTCAAATAAAGTATTGTCTAATAGTGGAACAGCTTTTAAGTATTCATTTGTCCCTGAAAGTTGAATAGCTTTGTTAAAAGTATCAACTACCTTTTGGCAAGCGTCTTTAATTCTTGCATAGCCGTTCCGCTCTTGCATAATGTTAGCAACTATAATCCCTGCACTTGCCGAAAGAGTTTCCTTTGTATGAGTGCCACCAATTCTTGCTTCACGGTATATCTGCAATTGCTCTGGTTGACCCATTAGGATTGATAAAGGAAGACCGTTTCCTATCGCTTTCCCTAAGACAATATAGTCAGCTGCAAACTTTGATGTATCAATATAGCCACCAGCACTCCCTCTACCTGCAGTTTTTGTTTCATCTATTATAATTTTAATCCCATATTCTGAAGCAAGTTTAAGGGCCTTACTAAATGTTTCTAAGGGAATAAATGCTAACTGGTAGACATCAATAGCAAATGCGGCAGTTTGTGAACCGTGTATACTTAAAAGCGATTCTAAGTAATCCAAGTCCCCATCTAACCAATTAAATACTTGCTCTGAATCATCAATACCGCGCATTCCAGTTTTGAACCGAGTTTGTATACGCTTGTTACTACCAGGCCATTCATGCCAACTAGGTGTCTTTGCAAGTTGTGTGTCATGCCATCCCAAAAAACCACACCGGATTATTTTCTTTTGTCCTGTTTCGATCATAGCGCAACGTATAGCTGCAGTGACCGCCTCTGAACTTGTTTTAAAAATTGAGACAACCTTATGTGACTTATACACATTTTCATATACGCTTGCTAACTGTGTATGTACTTCTGAAAAGCCTGGATAAGAAAGCCCTTTTTTCAACTCTGATGTAATTTTAGAGATAAATTCAGGGTCTGAATGACCCAATATTACCGGTCCCAAACCTAAAACAAAGTCCGTATACTCTTTGTTATTTTGGTCAAATATAGAACTTTCTGAACCGTGACTAAATAATATAGGCTCATTTTTAGCATCAAAGTATCTATCACTTCCAACTAAAGGGGATAACATATTTAATTTCCTTTTATAGAGTAGCTACATGTTGTAAATATTCTTTTTTAGGTAGTTTTTTCCAGCCATCATGACTAAACCCATACATTCTTATTAACCAACGATCATTACCATCGTAAAATGAGTCATTTTTCAAATCGTCTCTGCCGTGTAATAATGTTCGGTTGTTTAGAATCAGCACCTGCCCAGGCTCAACAACGAGCCTATCTACGTTATTTGCATCATCTAGATATTCTTTTAAGCGTTTCAATGCATTTTTAGCTCGTATAGTGTCACCTTTGAGTTTTGAATAGCTGAATCGAATATTCAGACGGTCTCCGAATTGGGAAATTACACAAACTCCCTCTAAGTTATGTTCAACATCGAAACTAGATTGGCTAGTTGTGCTAAATTCTGGCCGCATTAAATCTCTTACTACAGAAAATGGTAAGCTTTTCAAAATATATTCTAAGTACCAAACTCGTGTCGCACACTTAGCTGGGTTTCTAATGCTAGCTAATCCAAAAACATTTGGAGCGATACAATACCCTACATTGTTCGAGAATATTTCTTCAGGCCATAAACCATTTACAATCTCGGTATGAGGCATCAACTGTTTAGTCGAACGACTTTTATATACTTCATTATTTAGGGCTGGCATTACCATATGAGCTAAACGACCATTCATTTCGCCTTTATAGCTTGCCACTTTGTGGCCAGTTGATGAAATTAGCCCCATGAGGATTGCTGCAGGGATCTTCCACGACTCATTTTCTGGAGGTGTATCATTTATTGGAGTTAATGGCATTAAAGAAGTATCAAAGCAGTTCTTGAATAAAATCCAATCGTAACGCTCATCATCTTCAAAATTTTCTATTAGAGAAAGGTCTATTTTTTTGTCAATTATTTCATTTCTAATAACTTGTTTAACTAACTCACTTATTACATAAGGCTGAGTTTCTTGATCGTATAAACTCAGCTGTTTTTCTAATTTTTGTTGTAACAAGCTGCAAGATTCAAAATCTATCTCAAGCCCTCTACCATAAGTATTTTCTTGAATTGGAAACACTATTCAACCTCCTTTTAAACCATACTCGCAAAAGATAAAGCGTAAGCGCGCATTTAAGCAGTGCGCTTAGCTATAATCGAAGTCTAGCTGCACATTCCACGGCATTAGGTCGGTAAAATCATCATCACCCTCATCTCGATTCGGCAACGTTTTAAATAAATGCACAAAGTAGTAATAAGGATTGATGTCATTGGCACGGCAGGTCATCACAATACTATAAAGTATCGCGCTGGCCTGAGCACCATTAACCGATTTTGAGAATAGCCAGTTTTTTCTACCAGTGGTAAACGGCCGAATATCTCGCTCAGTAATATTATTATCAATCCCTAGTTCGCCATCTTCACTATACCGCATTAATTTCGGCCATTGATTAAGCGTGTATTTTATCGCTTTGCCAATATAACTCCCCGCCGTTACTTTACCTTCGGCTTCATCAAGCCACGCTTTAAAGTGCATTAATATGGGTAAGGCTTTTTCTTGTCGTAACTGATACCGCGCTTGAGGAGATAACTGTTTGTTTTTAGCGTGGGTTTCCAGTTTATATAATTGGCTGATAAAGCTGATGGCTTTATGCGCTCGACCTTTGTTTTTCGACTCTGCTTTTAAGGCGTCGTTATATTTGCGTCTAGCGTGTGCCCAGCAACCAACAGGGGTAATGCCTTCAATACCGTCATAAACACGGTAACCGTCGCACTGTAAATAGCCTTGATAACCGGCAAGAAATTCTTTTGCGCAAGCGCGACTTCGACCTGCTTGGTAATCGTAAATCACGACAGGCTCACGGCTGACCTCATTGCTGCGATAAACCCACATGTAGGAATTGCTGCTAGGGTTGTCACCTTCATCTAACACTTGTGTACGGGTTTCATCGGCACATAAACTATGCTCACTAAGCAAGTGACGTTGCATGGCTGCCACTAAGGGGCTGATTAGCAGGCCCGCTTTAATACACCAATTAGCTAATGTTCCGCGCGATAGTTCAAGGCCGCCACGGCCCAGTATGTCAACGAAACGATAAAGCGGTAAGGCATCGCAGTATTTGCCCGTAACAACCGCCGATAACGCTTCTGGACTCGCAATGCTGCCAGGAATAGGCTGCTTGGGTTTAGGCGCGGTGATTATTTTACTGGCCAATTGTTCATGCTCGCAATGTCTGCAAGCATATTTAAATTGTTTGTGCTTAATGACACTGACTTTCGCCGGAATAATCTTCACTTGCTCGCTGTCTTCACTACCACATTGATGTAGTTGTTCACCGCAACACTGACACGTTAACTCGGTTAAGGTGTGCTCAACTTCTTCTCGTTCAAAGTGCTCAGCCAGTATTTGTTTACCTTTCTTATGGTGTTTAGGCGGCTCAGTCGTTTTATGCTGCTCCGCTTCATTGAAGGTGCCCCGTGGGGCTTTTTCACTTTTTTTACCGTATTTTTGGGATTTACTTAACTTAAGCTCAGCAAGCAAGTGGTCAATCCGCGATTGCATTTCAACCTTATCTTCTTGCAGTGAAATTTTATCTTTTTCTAAGCCATCAAGCTTAGCCTGCATAAGTGCAAGCTGATTTTGTAGTTCGGTGATGAGAATAGTGTCTGGCATTTTAATAGCATGACACATGGGAAAGATCGTTCAAGTAAAAAAAACGATCTGGTTAATTTACATCACTGATAACCCTGATAAAGTTGAGTGGCGGGTTTTATTATTTACCGGTAAGCCAGATAATAACCATTGTAACTGCCGTTGTTCAATCCCCATGGCTACGTGTGCTTGAGCATGATTTAGCCATTGAAATCGTCCTTGCTCTAAGCGACGATAATAAAGCCAAAAACCATTGGTATCCCAAAACAAAATTTTTAATTTATCGCGTTGTTTATTACAAAAAACGAACCACGCTTGGCTTAAAGGATCGAGAGATAGGGTATCGCTGACAATAATACTTAACCCATTGATTGATTTTCGCATGTCGGTGAATCCCGTGACCAAGTAAACTTGGTGGGTGCAAGGTGTCACAGTACGCTCAATAATTTGGCGAGTGCTTGGTGCGCTAATGTCGACTCGAAGTCTATTTGATAGCCGTTTGGTGTGGTGAGTTTAATGATTGAAGGGTGTGTAAAGGCTTGCTCATGAATAACAAACGGGATCACCTGTTGCTTTTTAACCCTTATCGTTTCGTCAGAAAGGCGTTTACGCCAAACATAGAAAGTCGATGCGTTAATGTTGTTATCACGACAAAATTGAATGATGGCTAAACCACTCGATTTTTGCTGCTCAAAAATGCCTTGCCAGTGTTTTATTTTTTGCTGTTTATTCATAATTACCTCAGGTTAATATGCTGAGTAAATTATGCATAGGTACCATTAACATTGGTATGTGGGGTTAATTACGCGCTTACTTAGGTTACATCTTTATCAATGTTTACTCGTGCACTGTCTGTTTCGCAAGGCTGGAAGGTTATACTTTCATGAATTAATACTATAATATTTAGCGCAAAAGCTTACTCAAATTCACAATAAAAATAACGATTAAATTAATATGGCCAATAAATGGATGTATGTCCTTAGCAATGATCTGAAGCAATATAAAAGCAACTTGTTATTGAAAAAAATAAGCAGGGGAATCTTTATAATTTTCATACTTGGAGTATTGATACCTCGAGATATTCAAAGTTTTTTTCGCTTGTTATCCAATACTTCTGATGCCTTGTTGATTACATCACAATTATCTTCATTGTTCTCAATTATAGTTTTTAATAGTGTATTGTTATTCAGTTATCTTATTCAAGTTAAGATACTACCGATTGCATATAACACAAATTATATGCCCAGTATTTTTGATCGTCTGTCGATTTCTATTGCAAGGGCTTTATTCTTCACCATTACCAATTGGTTTGTTTTAGTTTGGGTTTTAACTGGGCTGCTATTATCATCAACCGATATTGCTCTTGTTATCATTCTTAAAATTTTATTTATTACGCTCAATATTCCCGTAACTTTATCTCTGATGCATGAAAAAAAATATGTGTTACTACCAATATTGTTTGGGCAGTTAGTGATATATGCCTATTTAAGCAATGTGATTTTTATTTCGGTGTTAAATATTTTATTACAAATTTTTGTTCTTTCTAAAATATATGATACAGGTATCAGTACCAACAAAATTAAATTTTTCCGTTTCGTAAAAAATACCCTTACCCCTAAAATTTTTCATAGTTTTATTTTTGGCCCTCAAACTTTAAGAGTTGGAATAATGTTAAGGGGGAATTTGCAAGCATCTGTTGGCATCGTTTGCACTCTAGCCTTTCTTTATGGAATTTTTTACCATTCATTATTATCAAGCAAAGGAGAAAGTACTAGGATATTATACCTGTACACTTCGTCTGTGCTATATTTGTTGTCATATATTTATGCTAAGTTAAATCTTGAAAGAAGTAAATTCAGCAATTTTCTAACCTCGATATCACCACGTTCATCGGAGGTTATTCATGATTTTGTATTTACCTTAATAGTATTTGAGCTCGTCCAAATTTTTTCGCTTTATTTCTTCCCCATAGCACTTGAATGGTTTCAATTTGTGCCGCTTATTTTATTCCCGATACCTGTGTTAGCTATCTGTTGCTTTCTGTCAACGATTAATAACCGATATAGGAAAGTATACCTTTTCTTGTCCTTTGTCTTAATAGTATGGTTAATAATATGGAATTTTTAGAGATAAAAAATGCTTCTATTACTTTTGGCAAGAAAAAAGTGATTAGAAACTTTAATTATACATTTCGTCCTGGCGTGACTGTGATCACTGGGCGGAATGGTGTTGGTAAATCAACTCTTTTATCAATTGCAAGCACACTAACATCACCGGATACTGGTGAGGTCAGTTGCAGTATTATAGGAGTAAAACAGCCATTAAATATTATAAAAAATGGTACTTTTGTTCCTGATAAACCTGATTTCTATCATTTTATTACTATCAAAGAATTTCTTCAGTTAATGAAAAAAATAAAAGGCTTATCATATAATTTACATGAATCAACACTTTTTAATGAATTTAATTTAGTAAAACATCTTTACACTCCCTTTCATGCATTGTCATTTGGTACTAAAAAGAAAGTATTTTTACTTGTCGCATTGACAATCGACGCATCCGTCATTATTTTGGATGAACCAACGAATGGTCTGGATGCCGAAAGTCATAAGGTATTAATAAAACACATAAAAAACAATCATCAAGCTGGCCATATTATTATTATGTCTAGCCACGATGAAGAATTCATCCGTCATTTTGATGCGACAATGATTGCCCTTTAATCATTTAATAAAGTAACTATAGGTTTTATTATAGTGTTAACACTACCATAAGATTGTACTAGGAAGATTAATTAGAAGGATTATATTTTTATGGCATTAAAAATAGTTATATTAGGTAAGTTTCCGCCGACATGCGGTCAAGTGAGTACGTTGAACCTTTGGCTGGCGGCTGGTTTGGCTGATAAAGGGGCTGAAGTAGTAGTTTGTACAGATGCACATTATCCAAATAAACAGTCAGTGCAGGCACCCTGTGATACAGAGAGTACTGCGTTTTTGGATAAGTTGCTATCTTTTGGTGTTTCCGTTGTTTATGCTCGGCATCTTGCCAATTCGGTATTTTTACCCTTTTCGGAGCTTGGCTATGTTTCTTATCTGGCTGAGGCCAGAAAGACCGTCTTGGCGTTTCAACCCGATGTGATTTTTTCGCATTATTTGGAACCCTATGCACTAGTTGGTTGCCATATTTCTAAAGAACTAGATATTCCACATGTTGTGACCCATGCAGGTAGTGATATTGTTCGTCTGTGTGAATCGGAAGATCTGCGAACGTTATATCGCTCAATACTTAAGGATGTAAGTTATTTTGTTCCTAAATCTCAGATTGCAAAAAATATTTTTTCAGAGAGTTGTTCTACCTATAATGTTTCACCTTACTTACCTAATCCTAGGCACTTCAACAGTTCTAATAAAATAGATAATGCAAATTCGGGTGATCAAGATGAACCTATTTTTGGTTTTTATGGTAAGTTTGTCTATGGTAAAAAACTAGACGATATTATTCATGCGTTTCGCCACTATCGAAAAACTCACAGCAAAGGACGGCTGTTATTGATCGGTGGCGAGATCGGCGGTAAGTTCAAGTTATCAGACTTTGACGATATATCGCGTGATGAGGCTATTGAAATTCGTCCATTTATACCTAACTGGGAAGTACCTCAGCTACTGAACAGCCTAAGTTGTCTTATCTACACTAAGTCTGGGTACATGGTCGCCCAACACGCCGCGATTATACTACGTGAAGCTGTGGCCTGTAAAACACCGGTGATCGCCACTCAAGAGTCTTTGGCTGGATGTCCGAGCTCATTACTTCAATTCGCTCAAATCTCTTTTATCAATAATGATGCCACGGCCGAGGTTCTCAGTAGTGCTATGGATAAAATGGTTAAAATAGGGCGTACTGAAAATAAAGCCACTGATGAACCTGCCCATGAGTATTTTAAACGAGGTTATCAACAATATATCGATTCCTGGTATCAGTGCCTGAGCGACGCATCAGCCCGTCGCTAATTACCTGAATTTTTTTCTAACTCAAAAATTATTCTAGATAGATCTTTGTCCCAACGATCCCTTTTTGACTCATGCTTTGCTGTAATTCAAAATTTTCAGCAGATTACGGAAGTCTCCGACACAATATTTACTGCCGCGCTCGCTTTGCTCGGCCTGATGTTGGCTCGTACTTTTCTTTTGCTGAAGCTTATTACGCCAATCGTAGATTTGCTATTTATTAATACCTAAATCTCTAGCAGTGGCTGGGATCATTTTTTCAATTTCATTAACCCATTACAGTAATAGTTTGGTGAAAAAGCCAGCTGGATTTATCGCACAGATCTACAATTACATTAAAGTGATTTCGACCATAAATTTCTTTATACTGAACCTCAAATCCATGAGTTAGGAGCCTTTCATACATTTTTTTACTCTGGAGCTTAAATTCATTGGTCTCATTCTCACCAAAAGCTATGATAATAGGCACTGCTTTTGGTAAGGGTAACATTATTGGGCTATTTTTCTTTGCTTCGGTAATATCCATTTTTAATTGTTCATTGATATATGTATCTATCAGTGGCTGAAGATCATAAATACCGCTAATAGCACACACACCTTTTATTATATTTCCTTGATAGTTGATAATATAATCTGACCAATCGGTTTGTAGCATCATCATAGCCAAGTGAGCGCCAGCTGAGCTACCACAGATATAAATTTGTTCAGAATTATAACCAAACATCGCGGCTTTTGTGTATAACCAAGCAGTAGCTTGACGATTCTCTTGTACTATTTCAGTTAAGCTAGCATTTGGAGCTAAGGTGTAACCAATCACGGCAAAATGAAAGCCATGCTGTTGAAAATTTGTTGCAGCAAATGAAGATTCTTCTTTGCTCAATTCTTGCCAATAACCTCCATGGATATACACCATTAAGCTAGCTTTTGGCGATTGAATCGGCATATATAGATCAAGACATTGGGTTTGTCTCTCACCATATTGTAAATCAACATGCAGTAAATCTTCGCTATCCGCCAGAGCCATTGCTCTTTGACTCAGACTAATATATTGCTGAATATAGATATTCATATCATTAATACAGCTACTAGGGGAATATTCTCGATTTAACCTATTTAGGGCAAGTTCATTAGTGTCTTTCATTTAAATAGCTCCATTTGAATCCCCTGAGTTCATCGGAGACCAGTTTTTTAAGTCAGGTCAATTTACCTGACTCGTTTAGATTATCATAGTAGTTTGCTTCGTATTGAGCTGGTGAAACATACCCAATTGAAGAGTATAACCGTTGATTATTAAACCAATTTACCCATTCTAAGGGTAATCCTCCCATTTTTAATGGAGGCTATCTGTAGAATTTCCGTTGTTTAACTTTTACAGTTTTTGTATGGGTGTTATGCCACCTATGCCCATGTTAGGGCGTTCATTATTATAAGTCCATAACCAATCGGTAGCTTTATCTTGTAACTAACTAGGGGCTGTTGATCTTTGTAGTACATATATCAATCAGCCCACATTGGTAG
>ERZ1673962.1297-NODE-1297-length-12336-cov-3.810113_pt1 | contig 12336 bp, 9 predicted proteins | sample MGYA00580188_ERZ1673962 | MGnify/ENA primary metagenome ERZ1673962 (study PRJEB41334, sample SAMN05608104) | rock metagenome | biome: terrestrial subsurface; feature: shale formation; material: shale | place: USA: Pennsylvania ... | reverse complement strand
TAAAAGTGAAGGTGAAAAAATACCTCCTGAGCCACCAGAACCTAAGGTTAAAGCTGTTGCTATAATTTTTAAAACTAAAAGTATAAATAAAAATTTGAGATCATACTCACTTTGATTAAATAGCTCAACAATTATTCGATTACCTGAACCCATAATTTCAGGTAGTTTAAATGCTATCATTCCTAATAACAGTCCACCTAGAGCAGGTTTTAAAACAATATTCAGCTTTAAATTATCAAATATATCTGATAATTTACGCAGTGTATAAACAAAAGCCACTGCAAAAACGGCTGCAAAAATTCCAATCAAAGCTGCAGTAATGAAATTATAGACATTTTCCACCTGACCTAAAGATCGGAAGAGCACACGTCTGAACTCACCTGACCTAAATTAAGATGGGCTAAAAATAATTCTTGCCCACTCCAGCGGATAACCATATCAGCTGAAATCGCACTAACTGCTACCATTATTAAACGGTTTTTGTCGACTTTATTAAATAAAATTTCAGTGACAAACATTATCCCACCCAAAGGTGCATGAAATAAACCGGCAATACCAGCTGCAGCACCACAACCTAAAAAAGTTTGGTAGTCAAAAAGATCTAAATCTAACTTATAAGCAATTAAATCTCCTATTCCAGCTCCAATTTCAACAATTGGACCAATACGCCCTCCAGAACCACCGGAAGAGATAGTAATTGCAGAAGCAAAACCCTCTGTTAGCAGATCTCGGTAAGTAAGATGCCGTTCTTTAGTTTCAATTGAACTTAAAATAGCTGGAATTCCATGCCCCTTTGCTGACATACTCCCATATTTAATGATAAAGCCTACAATTAGACCTCCCAGGGCTGGCACGAAGACAAGGCTTAAACGGTGAAAAATTGTCAGCTCCATTCCAATGTCAATCAAAAAAAAAGTAAAATAGTCTAAAATATTATTATACAATAATGCTATTAAACCGACAATAATACCAATTAAAAAAGCTAAAAATAACTTTATGTATCGGTTATTAAAAATTCTCTTAACTGACAATTTACCACCACCTTATTCAACCGGTTGATTCTTAAACATCGATAGTTTGAGCAAGTTCTGCATTATTAAAGATAAATTCTTTTCTGAGAGAAGCATTGGAACCCATTAAGCGGGTAAAAATATCGTCTGCCTCAATATCGTCATCAATTTCTACTTTCTGCAGGACTCTATTTTCAGGGTCCATGGTTGTTTTCCAGAGCTGATCTGGATTCATCTCCCCAAGTCCCTTATATCTCTGCAGTGAAAAACTGCTGCCCTTATTTTCTGCTCTAAAATTTTCTAATTCCTGATCACTGTATAAATAATGACTTTTACCTCTTTTAGTCACCTTATATAAAGGCGGTTTAGCCAGATAGATATGACCATTTTCAATTAATTTCGGCATGTAGCGATAAAACAAGGTTAAGATTAAGGTTGCAATATGAGCACCATCAACATCGGCATCAGTCATAATAATTATTTTATGATAACGCAACCTTTTTAAATCAAAATCTTCTCCAATTCCAGCTCCTAAAGCTGTTATAATTGAAGCGACCTCATTATTATTTAAAATTTTATCAAGTCTGGCCCGTTCTACATTTAAAATCTTACCCTTTAGGGGTAAAATAGCTTGAAATTTTCTTTCTCTTCCCTGTTTAGCTGAACCACCAGCAGAATCCCCTTCAACTATGAACAATTCACTTTTTTCAGCCTCTTTACTGCTGCAGTCAGCTAGTTTACCAGGCAGTGAATTAGAAGAAAGAGCAGTTTTTCTTTTAGTAAGTTCTCTCGCTTTTTTGGAAGCTTTACGTGCCCTCACAGCCTGGACTGCTTTATCGATGATTTTCTTAGCAAGTTCAGGATTTGTATCAAAATACAAACTTAAATATTCATAGACTTCGCTTTCTACTATACTGCGTATCTCACTATTACCCAGTTTAGTTTTAGTCTGGCCTTCAAACTGAGGCTCAGGTAATTTTACATTAATGATTGCGGTAATTCCTTCGCGAACATCTTTGCCATTTAAAGAAGAAATTTTAGCAGGAAGCTGGTTATTATTTTTAGCAAAAGTATTTATTGCTCTGGTCAAAGCAGTTTTAAAACCTGTTAGGTGATAACCACCATCAATAGTATTAATATTATTGGCATAAGAGAAAATACGTTCATTATACCCATCATTATATTGAACTGCAATTTCCACTTCATAATCATCATGTTTTGAGTCAAAATAAATAATATCATCGTTGAGTACATTTCGATCTTTATTTAAAAATTCAACAAAAGCTTTAATTCCACCATCATATTGAAATTCTTCTTCTACAACCTCTTTTCCCCGCTCATCTCTTAAAATAAGAGTTAGCTCTTTATTTAAATAAGCAGATTCCTGCAGCCGGTGAGCTAGATTTTCATATTTAAACTCCTCAGCTGTAAAAATCTCGGGATCTGGTTTAAAACGAATTATCGTACCAGTACGGTCACTACTTCCAATTTTCTTTAATTTATCAACAGGTTTTCCTTTTTGATAATGCTGCTGATATTTATTTCCCTTCCAGTGGGTGGTGATAGTTAATTTTGAAGAAAGTGCATTTACTACTGAGACACCAACACCATGAAGTCCTCCAGAAACTTTATAACTATTATTATTAAACTTACCACCAGCATGAAGAGTAGTTAAAACAACTTCTACTGCAGGTAAACCAGTATCTTTGTGAATATCAGCTGGAATACCCCGGCCAAAGTCCTCAACACTAATTTCTTCACCTTCATGAATAGTAACCTTGATTTGGTCACCATTTCCAGCCAAAAATTCATCTATACTGTTATCTACTACTTCCCAGACGAGATGATGTAAACCTCTAATTCCTGTACTACCAATATACATCCCCGGTCTTTTACGAACTGCTTCAAGACCTTTTAATACCTGTATCTGATCAGCGTTATAATCTACATTATTAAAAAGTGTATCCATGATTCTTCACCATCCTCCATTTCCTTATTATAACAAAGAGATCTTGAGAATGCCAGTCTTTAGGCTTTTAAATTTGCAAATTCTATGATAAGAATGATATTATAAATTAGCAGAATAAGATTAAATTTGAGAGGAGATAGATAATGAAAGAAGAAATTTATCCAATCGCAATAGAAGATAAAATGAAAGATGCATATTTGAATTATTCACTAAGTGTAATCATTGGTAGAGCTTTACCAGATGTTAGGGATGGTTTAAAACCTGTCCATAGACGTATACTTTTTGCAGCCAGAGAATTAGGTTTGCTTCACAATAGACCCCATAAAAAATCAGCTCGTTTGGTTGGTGAGGTTTTAGGTAAGTTTCACCCCCATGGAGATAGTGCTGTTTATGAGGCAATGGTGAGGATGGCTCAGGATTTCAATCAGCGTTATCAGCTAATTGATGGCCAGGGTAACTATGGCTCAATTGATGGTGATAGTGCTGCTGCAATGCGTTATACAGAAACTAAACTGACAGAAATTGCAGAAGCTCTCTTAGATAATATAGACGAAAAAACCGTTAATTTTATTGATAATTTTGACGGGAGTCTGCAGGAGCCTGAGGTTTTACCTTCGAAAATACCTAATCTCTTAGTAAATGGCTCCAGTGGGATTGCAGTTGGGATGAGCACATCTATTCCTCCCCACAATTTAAATGAAGTTATAGATGCTTTAATCCACCTTCTGGACTATCCTAATGCCAAACTGGATACAATAATAAAAAATCATCTCCCAGGTCCTGATTTTCCAACCGGAGCAATGATTGTCGGTGATGATGGAATCAAATCAGCTTATGAAACTGGTAAAGGGAAAATAACTTTAAGAGCTAAAAGTAAAATTGAAAAAGAAGGTCGATATAAAAAATTAATTATCACTGAAATTCCTTATCAGGTCAATAAAGCTAAACTTATTGAAGAAATAGCAGAACTGGTTAATAAGGGTAAAATAAGTGAAGTCTCTGATTTAAGAGATGAATCTGATAAAGAAGGAATTAGAATAGTAATTGAATTGAAAAGTAATGCTGATACCGAATTAATTTTAAATAGGTTATATAAATATACTTCACTACAGAATAATTTTAGAATTAATTTGCTGGCTTTAAATAACAAAAAACCAGTAGTTATGGGTCTTTTAGAAATTTTAGATCACTTTTTAAACTTCCGAAAAGAGGTAATTAGAAAACATACTAAATATAATTTAGATAAATCAGAAAATCGTTACCATATTTTAGAAGGCCTTAAAAAAGCAATTGATGAACTTGATGTAGTAATTCAGGTTATTCGAAATTCTGAATCCAAACAAGAAGCAAAAGAAAAATTGATGCAGGAGCTTGATATCTCTGAAAAGCAGGCACAATCTATTTTAGAAATGCAGCTGCAGCGTTTGGTAGGAATGGAATTTGAAAAATTAGAGGCTGAGCGTAAAGACTTAGCGGAAAAAATTAAGTATTATAAAAATATCTTAAATAATCAAGATGTTTTAAATACTGTTCTCAGAGATGAATTAAAAGATATCAAAAAGCGTTTTGGTGATGCAAGAAGAACAGAAATTATAAGTGATGACAGTAAAGCAGAAATTACCAAAGATGATTTGATAAAAGAAAAAAATGCTGTTCTATCTCTTTCCTATCGAGGTATTATTAAAAGAAATGAAGAATATAAGAACCTGCGGGCAGCTAAAAATGACTATTTGATTTCAACTATTGAAGGATCTTCACTTGATCAGCTCCTCTTTTTCAGTGATCATGGAGAAGTCTACAATTTACAGGTCCATGACATTGAGGAACATCACGACCTGGCTACCGGAGATAATCTAAGTAAATATGTTCAAATACCGATTAAAGAAAATATAATTTCATTCAGTATTTTGGCTAAAGAGGAGCTAGAAAGCAGCGATGAGTTTTACACTTTTGTTACCGAAAAAGGTTTGATTAAAAGGAGTATTGTAGATGAATATAGAACTAATTATAGTCATATAAGAGCGATTAAATTGGATGATGATCAGGTTTTAAATGTTGAAAAAACAGATGAGCAGCAGGACCTATTTGTGGTTAGTAAAAATGGATATATTATTCGCTTTAGTGGTGACAGTTTCTCAACTACTGGACGTAATACTCTTGGAAGCAGGGCAATTAATTTAGCTAAGAATGATAAAGTTATCTACTTTAATACCTTTGCTGCCGATCATTATTTGGTATCTATTTCTGAAGATGGTCGAGCTAATAAAATTAAATTAAGTAATTTTAGAGCCCAGAAAAGGAACGGTAAGGGAATCAGAATTTTTTCCAATACAAAATATAAGTTAGCAGGTGCTGTAAAAGCAGCTCAAACTGATAAAATATTAATAGCTGCCAAAAACGGAGAAATCAATGAAATAAATGTTAAGGATATACCAGAAACTTCTCCAGGTGGAAATATGTATCAAGTAACTCAAGATTTAGAGTTTGAAAAAATTATGGCTGTTGAAAAAATCATTGAAATAAAATAAATAAAAAAAGAAAGCTTCAGCTTAGTTTAATATTACCAGGCTGAAGGTTTCTTTTTATGAAAAAAATCTCTTTTATTTTAAAAAGACATGATTATCAATTGTAACCATCTTTGTTCTGCCGGCAAAAAAATCGGGATTTCTGGATTTTTTAGGATTATAGAAATATAAACTTCCCTGACTTGGATCCATACCACCAGCTGCATCATAAGCAGCTTTAAAAGCATCACTGCTTGGAGATAGATTGATCATCCCATTTTCTACAGGAGTAAATTGTCCTGACTGATAAACAACCCCCTCAATTGAATTTGGAAATGAAGGATGGTAGACTCTATTGATTATTACAGCTCCTACTGCAACCTTCCCCTCATAGCTTTCTCCTCTTGCCTCTGCATTAATTATACTAGCCAGTATCTCCATTTCATCAGCACTGAAGCTCTTATAACCATAAAAGTTATCCTGAGCAGCTGCCTGCTTGTTATCATTACCACTTCCCAAAACAACCATTAAAAACATAATACCTAGACCGGTATAGATATCTTCTTTCTCAATTGAAGAAGCTTTAACTTCAGCAGCAGAAGGCATTATAAATGGTATAAATATTGTATTCAATATTATAATTAAAGTTAACAAAACTATAACCTTTTTTAAATGACGCTTCTCCATATACATTCTCCTTTATCTAATTTAACTTGTATATTTAAGAATTGATTTTAACTAATTATATTTTTTATGTCTTTACAGCAGCAGTGCTAATAATGCTAAACCACCAATAATATAACCAGTATTAAGAGAACCACCATCAGCTTCTGCTTTAGCTGCTTTTTCTCCTTCTAAAACTGCTATTCTATTTTCAAGCTCTTCAATTCTAGTCATATTTACACTCTGATTGTCTTCAAGCTCCTGCAGTTTTTGACCAGAAAGGCCTTCGGCTTTTAAAGCGGCTAATTCTTTTTCTAAAGCTGCAATTTGACCGTCTATTTTTTTAACACTTGCTTCTAAATTAGGTACTTTTTGCACATCTTCGTTCATTTCTGCTATTTCTACATTTAAATTAGCAATATCCTCATTCTGAATCTGATTTGTATCTTCTAAATTATTTAATCTTTCTTCAAAGTTTTTCTGTCTTTCAGCAACAGTAACCAGCTCATCTCTAAACTCTAGAGATAACTCTCTAATAACATCAACATCTTCTTCGCTTAAGTCTTGAGAGCCTGCTGCTCCTCCAACTGTGTTTTCTAAAATATTTGCTATTATCTCTGCCATTTCATATCTGGTTAGTGGTTTCTCACCATTAAAATCTTCGCCAGAGTAAAGGCTTAAATATCCCCGTTCGGCTAAAGTCTGAACACTATCATAAGCCCAGTGATCACGAGGAACATCATCAAATTGCTGTGCATAAACACCAATACTAAAAATTAAAACAAACAACACTGTTAAAGAAATTACTTTTTTGTAGTTAAACATTTAATTTTCCTCCTCAATAATATTTCGCTGTTCAATTTGAAATTGTTCTCCAGTTCCAGTTACTGCTTCTAAATTATTAATACTAATACTGCCGGGATTCTCATTTTTCAATTTAAAGTGAAGAGTTGCAATTACCCCATTAGCTTTGTTAAAAGGAAATTCTTGGTCAAAAATAACCTTACCAGGCTCTGATTTATCAGGTCTGTTAAATGGTAATAAGTTATTGTCTCTAACAAAGAAATCACCTCTAGAAATATGAGTTAGCAGCAGATTGTTGCTGTTATAATTAAGCTCAAATGACAAATTTTCTACTTCTGAAATATTTGCAGCCAAAATATCAACAGCATAATAATCTTTATCCTGCTGGCCCATAGTTTCTTTAAGTAAAATCAAGGGTTTTAATTCTGGTAAACTAATTTCTTCAACTATTGTTTTTTGATAGTTATTGATACCAGTCACTTTTAAAGCAAATGGTAAGGTACCATCTACTCTTAAAGCCTCAATAGCCCAATTAATATTAATATTTTCTCCATCTCTTAACATGCCTAGATGTTTTTTGCTTTTTTCCTGACTGGCTGTCACTAAGCCAGGAGGTAAGATCAGTTCTGCTTCAACACCATACAGAGATGTTTCTCCAGAATTATTAATTTCAGCCTGAATTCTAAATGGATTAGGCTCCAGTCTACCGTCAACAGATTGAACATCTTCCATTAAAGTAATACTTGCATTCAACTCAGGTGGTCCTAAAAATCTTACTCTTCTTTCAACTTCATTTGAATCAGTATTATCTGCACCAACTATTACTCTATAAGTCATATTTTCAGGTAAATTATTTATATTATCTACACTAATATTCCAAGTTGTTTGTGAGATATCACCTGGTTCCATATCGCCAAGGTTTCTGCTTACCTCATCAGCCTTAAAATTATTAGGTAATTCAATTTTCAAAGAAACATTGCGGGCATTAATTTCAGATGTATTTTCCAAATAAGCTACTACCGGGAAGCTCTGATTATTGTTGTCTAAAGTGACTTCAGCCGGTGAGGTTACACCTAAAGATAAAATACCAGGCACTATAGTAATTCCACCAAGTCCATATTTAGTAATATATGTTTTACTGTCTCCTGGCTCGATTATTTCTGGGACCCAATACATAGCAATTGCACTATCAATCTCATACTCACCTTTACGTATAAATTCCTGACCGGGATTAAAATCAAAATCCCAGACACCATCTGCTAAACTTCCCCAATCTGAAAAATAAACTCGATCAGGTGTACTGACATCAGCGCCAATAAATGATCCCTGAGAAGTTACCTGTGGATTTGATACACTATCAAATGCCTGCCAAAAATCATCCAGCTGTTTATCATAATATAATTTATCTTGTGAAATTGTGGCTTCACCCAATCTAAATGGAGCACCATCATTTTCACCTAACATTGTATCGAGCATTATTCTTAAACCAACTTTTTCAGATTCTTCCCCCTCATTAATAACCCTATATTGTATTTGAGCACTATCGGCAAGGCCGGTTGTTGAACTTTTGACTATAGTTAAAATTTGTTCAACAACAATGTTATTAAATCTGGTCTTAGTAACTATTCGATTACCCTCAACTGTTGGCTCCTGAATGACTTCACCGTATCTAGCATTTTTACCGGCCCTTCTTTCAGTTGAGCCGCCAAATACATATTTTTGATCATTAATCCAGAGAGATGTATAGGAAGTCCAGGGATTAGGACGACCATAAATTAAGGGTTTATTATCATCATTTTCTCTAGCAGGAGCACCGCCAGTAGTTTCAACGGCAAATCTCCCCTGAGAATTTTTGTTTTGATTAACAACAATTACTATATATTCATTACCAAAACGAAGATTATTATGCTCATCTTCATTTTTAAAAAAATTATTCTGTGCTGCTGCATTAAAGCTTAGAGTTAAAATTAACAGCAGTGAAATAAAAGCTATATTTATATATCTATATTTTTTCATTAACAATTACTCACCTCCGGCAATAAAATCAACCTGACCAATATCTACTTCTACCTGACTGTTATCAGATTGGTCAATATAATATCTTACTGAAACAGGAATCTTATAAGCTTGTTGGTATTCCTTGAACTTCCAGCCGTGTTCTAAGGTCAGCTGGGCTACTCGATCCATAGAATCATAACCTGAAGATTCTACAATTTCAATATCTTCCACATTACCTCCTGGTGAGATTCTAACCATTAAACTAACAGTACCTTCAGAACGACTACCAACTAAATCCTTAGGAAATGTTGGAGGTTCTATCAGTCCAATTAAGTCACCTGAGGTTGGTGGGGGTGGTGGAGGTGCAGATTCTTCCTCTTGTACTGCAGCAGAATCAATATTTTCTTCTACAGCTTCATTTTCTGATTCTGATTCTGATTCTGAAATTTCTTGCTGAACTACCTCAACTTCACTTTCGCTTTCCTCACTGGCTATAACTTCTTCCTCAGGTTTTTTTACTTCAGGTTCTGGCTCAGAAGCTGGCTCAGGTTCTTCGATAACTTCTGGTTTTGGCTCAGATTCTTCAGCTGCTTCAATTTCTTCTATTTTCTCTTCAACAATTTCTGGCTCAGGTTCTGGTTCTGGTTCAGTAATTTCTTCTACTGGTTCTTCTGGAATTGGCTCTTTTTCTGGTTCTTCAACTTCTTCAATCTCTTCCAACTCTTCTTCATCTGGATCTTCAGTTAATTCTGCTTCTTCCACTGCATTTTCTGTTTCAATAGGAGAGGGTTGATAATCAACCATCTGAACATAACCGTAATCATTTAATTCGCTCTCACTTTGAGCACTACCGTGCAGAAAACCAATAGGGAGAAAATAGATAACTAAAAGATGTAAAACAATTGAAATACTTATATAAAGCAGTAATTTTCTGTCGTCATTATTATTAGGCATAAATTCACCATCCCATTAACTACCTTCTTTTTCTGCTGCTAATGCCAATCTTGTTATGCCAACATTCCGCATACCATCCATCAGCGAAACTACATTTTCATAACGAGTATTTTTATCAGCACTAATTACAATAGTTAAGTTATTGTTTTCATTATTTGCAACTTCTGCTTCCGAAATAATTTGATTTAAGGCTAAAGATTGATCTTCATAATAATAATTACCTTCTTCATCAATTTGAACTATAAAGTTTTGACTGCTTTGTTCAGTAGCAGTCACAGCTTTTGGCAGCTGCATTTCAATACCTTCAGGAGTAGTTCTAAAAGTAGTGAAAAGCATAAAAAATACTAAAAGAAAAAATATAACATCAATCATTGGAATTATATTAATTGAACTTTTTTTCTTAAGAGTAGTTTTGAACATCACTTTCACCTCTATTACTGCCTACCACATCAACAATTTCTACCATGTTTAAGTTCATTTGATGGGCTCTTCTTTCTACCTTATGGGCAAAATAAGAGTAGAATATAGCAGTCGGAATGGCAATAATTAATCCAAGAGCAGTACTTATTAAAGCTGCAGCAATACCAGAACTAATCTGAGCTGGATTTGCTGCTCCTGCTGCTGTACCAAGAATATTGAAACTGCTTATTATTCCTATAACTGTACCTAACAGACCAAGCAGTGGTGAAATCATTGCAATAACATCTAAAATAGGTAGATGTCTTTCCATTTTTTTGATTTCATCTTCTCCAACAGCTTGTAAAACTTCTCTTAAACGGGAGGGATTTTCACTGTTATGAGCCAAAGCAGCTGACAACAATTTAGCATTTGTTCCTTTTTTACCTTTTAATTCATTTAAAGCACTTAAAATATCCCCTTCTTCAACTAAAATCTCTATTCTTTTAATTAACCTCACATTATTATCATTGTTTCTATAAAAGAAAATTGCTTTTTCAATTATTACAGCTAGACTGAATACCGATGCAATCAAAAGCGGTATAGTCATTGGTCCACCAAGTGTTAATAAATTCCAAATACGGTTAAAATCCAATCCTATCACTCCTCTTAAATCAATAATATAATAATTAATCTTATGATTAATTCTCTGCTAATTTTTTTATTCAATATAAATAATATTTTTCCTTTAATTTAATCTAGGCAGCTGGAAAAATGAGTTTAAAGACTGTTCCGCCAGCTTCATTTTCAACTACAATTTTTCCTTGATGAGCATCCATTAACTCTTTGACTACTGCGAGTCCAATACCGGTACCCTGATTACTCGAATTTCTTGATTTATCTGCCCTGTAAAATCTTTCGAAAATATAAGGTAGATCCTTGTCGCTAATTCCAACTCCACTGTCTCTAATAGCTATAGTTAATTTCTCTTGATCAGCTGAACTTTCAACTTCAATTTTTCCGTTAACAACATTATATTTAATTGCATTTTCTATAATATTATTAAAAATTTGAAATAAACTATCTTTATCACCTTTAATATACAAGTTTGCATCCAATTTCAATTTCAGTTTAATATTTTTTTTATTTAAAAAATTATGGTGCTGTTTAATTACCTTTTTGATAATTGTATTTAAATTTACTTTTTCCTCAGTCAAATTAAATATTTTATTCTGAGCATTAGCAAATTCATTTAATTTTTCAATTAAAATAGTCATTCGCTGACTTTCTTCCTGCATTTCTTTGATGGTTTCCTGATCAGCTTCCATTTTTCCATCTTCTATTGCTTCAAGATAACCCTTAATCGTTGTTAAAGGAGTTCTTAATTCGTGAGCTAAATCAGAAGTAGATTCTTTTCTTATTTTTTCTAATTTATGCAGTTTTCTGCTCATTAAATTAAAAGCATCTATTAGTTCTGCTAATTCGTCATCTCCTTTGCCTTCAATATTCTGCTGATAATTCCCTTGCGCAACTGCCAGAGCTGCATTTTTAACTTTGATTAAGGGACTTGTAATCTTTTTTGATAAAATAAAAGAAAGACCTATTATTAAAATAGTAACAAAAAACGCACTAAAAATTATTGCTCGATAAATATTGTTTTTAAAATAACTGTATAACTCTGAATCAAGCTGATTTTCTCCACTGACTTCTTTCCAGTGTAGGGTTAATACTTTTTCTCCATCTACAATAATATCCTTTTCTTTGTTTTGGCCGGGAAAATCATCCGGAAGCTGCCGCATCATATTCATATGATGCATTCGGCTTTCATTGTTCATGCCCATTCTTCTCATCATATTAAACATCTGATTATTCTGAGCTGGAAAATATATAAATTCTCCCTTACTATCCTCAACCCAAATTGGAATTCTATTTGTACGGCTGAAATTCTCAACTAAAGATCTAATACGGCTGAAATTATTGTTATTAAAATTTTCCCCAATCATTTCTGCAAGTTCACTGATATTTAGATCGGAAGAGC
>ERZ1673962.1295-NODE-1295-length-12345-cov-4.788446_pt1 | contig 12345 bp, 13 predicted proteins | sample MGYA00580188_ERZ1673962 | MGnify/ENA primary metagenome ERZ1673962 (study PRJEB41334, sample SAMN05608104) | rock metagenome | biome: terrestrial subsurface; feature: shale formation; material: shale | place: USA: Pennsylvania ... | reverse complement strand
TCTGGTTTCAATCCACGCACCCGCGAGGGGTGCGACGGGGCTAACGGCACCGCCACGCTAATGACGGGGTGTTTCAATCCACGCACCCGCGAGGGGTGCGACGTAGAGGTGAGCGCATGAGCGACGGAAAACAAGGAGTTTCAATCCACGCACCCGCGAGGGGTGCGACGATTGTCTCCTGCCGCCGATGCCATGGCGATTGAGTTTCAATCCACGCACCCGCGAGGGGTGCGACCCGGGTCCGTCGTGTACCACGGGTTTTCTTCGAGTTTCAATCCACGCACCCGCGAGGGGTGCGACGGCGGCACCAAGCCCGGACAAGATGGGCGATACGTGTTTCAATCCACGCACCCGCGAGGGGTGCGACAACTTGCGCAAGCCCAACGCCGTGTTTCCAGCAAGTTTCAATCCACGCACCCGCGAGGGGTGCGACATTACAATGTTTATTCTGCGGACCCCGGCAGCGGTGTTTCAATCCACGCACCCGCGAGGGGTGCGACGGGCAAACAGAAAAGGCGGCAATCCTCGATGCAAAGTTTCAATCCACGCACCCGCGAGGGGTGCGACTACGGACGTTGAGGCCTATGTGATGCCGGAAGGTGTTTCAATCCACGCACCCGCGAGGGGTGCGACACTGGTTAAGGGCGGCGGCGTGGAGATGACGCGGCATGTTTCAATCCACGCACCCGCGAGGGGTGCGACCTACTGTTGGGTGGAGGAAGGGCAGACGATTACAAAGTTTCAATCCACGCACCCGCGAGGGGTGCGACAGGTCACGATCTGTATTTAATGGCTCAAACGAGCGTTTCAATCCACGCACCCGCGAGGGGTGCGACACTGGTTAAGGGCGGCGGCGTGGAGATGACGCGGCATGTTTCAATCCACGCACCCGCGAGGGGTGCGACCTACTGTTGGGTGGAGGAAGGGCAGACGATTACAAAGTTTCAATCCACGCACCCGCGAGGGGTGCGACACTAGACGGATGGAAACCGCCACACGTCTTAGAGCTTGTTTCAATCCACGCACCCGCGAGGGGTGCGACGAAAGATTCGCGTTCTGTGCGCTCGCGAAGTTCAGTTTCAATCCACGCACCCGCGAGGGGTGCGACACTGCTGTTTCTGCTCACGGAGCGTGTCAGGTACGTTTCAATCCACGCACCCGCGAGGGGTGCGACGCAGTGGCAGCAGGTAGCGCGTTGCTCCCATTGCAGTTTCAATCCACGCACCCGCGAGGGGTGCGACCGCGGGGGTATGCAAACCCGCTATCATTTACGGTCGTTTCAATCCACGCACCCGCGAGGGGTGCGACCTGCACTATGTGTCGGATTTGGAAACTCTGCCCATCGTTTCAATCCACGCACCCGCGAGGGGTGCGACAGCAATTCGCCCGTGGTTTTGAGGCTTACTTACGCGTTTCAATCCACGCACCCGCGAGGGGTGCGACTCTTCTTCAATAAGTCTCTGTTATCTAATACTTTTTTGATCTGATTTTGCGAACCTCTAAAAATTGGATGCATTAACACAGAAGCAAACCACTACACCACAAATTTTTATCGGCAAAACAAGGATTTAATCAATCTGCGAACCTACTGGGATATTTCGAACAGCTTGGGGTTCGCTAAAAGATCAAAGGGCCTTCCTGATCTATGGTCTCCTTTGCTCCTACGTGCTCAACCCTCCTCCGCCAATTTGCACCGAGGAAATAAAACCTCAGGCTATCCTGCGATGTATCAATTGCCTTGATCAGCTGTTGACGCAACGCAACCCACTGGGCCGGATCGACAATACATTCGAATACTGAAAACTGCACCCTCTGCCCGTGGTTGACACAAATTCTGGCAACTTTTCTGAGACGCTTGGCGCCGGCACGATCACCGGTAGCGACATCGTAACTTACAAGTACCATCATCTCATTACCTCCAGACAAATGGAGGATACTCATCCAGATCGCCGCGCAAGTAACGGCACAACAACTGAGCCTGGGCAAATATCAACATCCCAAAAGGTATTTTCTCTTTGAGAAAGGGGTGTTCGATGTCAACCTGCTTACGCTTCTGGTACTCCGTAAGAACCGCTTTGCGGGTATCGTCATTCATCATTACCGCACCTGATTCTGTAACATTGAATCCATTCTTTCGAACCTGCCCAAGGTTGATCAGAGACAAGGCAACGCGATCGCCAAGAACAGGTCGGAATTCCTCCATCAGATCCAAGGCGAGACTTAATCGTCCCGGACGATCCCTATGTAGAAAGCCGACGGCCGGATCAAGACCGACCGTCTCGAGTGCGGATCGCGCATCGTGATACAACAAGGAGTAAAGAAATGAGAGCAGACAATTCACCCGATCCAAGGGCGGTCTGCGGCTACGACCGGCAAAGACAAAATCCTCCTTTTGCGATACGATCAGGTGATCAAATAAGTTGAAATACTCATGGGCCGCCCTGCCCTCGATGCCACGGATGTTGTCAAGATCCTCTTCATGCAGTAACTTCCTGGACACCCTGGAATACTGATGAATGGTTTCATCCATGCGAACCGCATCGATTTTATCGGCATGATCCCGCGCGACTCGACCCAGGATAGTGCGACAATTGGTCACTTTTCCCAATACGAACATGCGTGCCAAACGAGCCGACGCCAGCGGATCATCCACCTGCCGATATTGCTCCCGACGTAACAAAACGTTGCCCGCAACGGGGCCCTGCACCTTGGCGAGGAACTTGCCATAACTGGTCATAAAGCTAATCGAAACATCGTTTTTAGCACAGTGTCCTAGCAGAAAAGGGCTGCAGGTCACCTGCCCGAAGCATACGATGGATCCCAATGTATGTATCGGCAGACGAAGCCTTGCCTCCTTTTCGATATTGACGACTACCGTTTCCCCTTCTTTATTAAGATATGCTCCCTGGGTCGTCACGTAGAGCGTGTTGAGCATCTTTTTCATCCAGCCCCCTTAAGATTCCCGCCAGGTATTTCCTGACCGATCGTTCCGCGGAGCAGCTTTGCGGCAGGCAGGCGGTTTTCAAGGAACATTGGTCACATTTTTTGGAATATACGGCTTTGGGTGTCACCCAAGCGGCAATCAGTTCATGCACCTCGGCAATGGTCGATTCAGTCAAATTTCGGAGTTCATCATCGAACGCGACCGCATGCCGCCGACGTTTCTGCCCGTAAAAAAGGGCCCCTTCGTAAATATGAACATTCAGCATCTCTTCCAGACAGAGCGCCTGGGCACAGAGTTGCACCTCATCACAGCGGTTCTTCTTGGGCCGACCCCGTTTGTATTCGACGGGAGAAACCCTCCCGTCGCCGTGAAATTCGACGACATCGGCCTGACCGCTCAAACCGAGACGCACGGAACGAATCGGCAGGGTCCGAACGGTACGGACCCTGCCCTGCTGGCGCGCCTCTTTGCTGTCGGATCGTTCATGCAACACCCGCCCTTCCGCCGTAAAACGATTTTCACTCCAGACCTGCTCCAGATGAATCAGGGCGCACTGCCGCGGGCAGTACTGATAGTGCTGCAATGCGGATAGCATGATGTAGTCGGATTCGGGGTACATTTATAGTCTCTCGATAATCTCGACCCCCTCTGGGGCCTCGCCGACGGTCACCTTATAGTCCTTGAAGGATCGTGCCGGGCCTTCGGTGCGATCATTGCGTTGGATGTCGATCAGGTCGAAGAGTTTGTGGGCGGGAGCGTTGCCAAGCTTGTCCTTGTGTTTGAAGACAAACAGCTTCTGGCTACTCATCATCCCCCTGGCAGCGGAGCGGTCATGCTCAAACATGTTAATCAGAGCGTTCCAGAGCAATTCCAGATCGTCGTCACTGAAGCCGGTTTTCTCCGCCAGCGGCGCGGATATAAACCCATGGGCGACATACAGACCGTAGGGAACAATATGCTTGCGTCCCATGGTGCGCTCTTTTTCCAGGTCCTTTTCGTTGGTCACCGCCATACGGGTGATGCTGACTTCCTGGGACATAACCGGATCAACGCTCCTGGCGAAAGCAAGTTGCACCGGGCCACGCACCTGACCGCAGTTGATCTCGGTGGCCATGACCGCACCAAACCCCCGGATATCGTAGAAGTTCGCGCACATCCAACCGGTGACCTTCCGGGCATCCTCGATCTTTTTAGGCAACTTCTTGGCCTGGGGCTTCAACTCAAACGCTTTGTAGGCCATCTCATTGGTTTGATTGAGCACGGCCTTTTCCTGCACGTAAATATTGAACCCCTCTACCCCCTCTTTGGCGAGGGCTACGAAATTGCGAATTTTGCGTTTCATGCAAACGTCCGTCACCAGTCCATGACCGGTTTCGGGGTCGAAGCGCGGCATGTTTCCGGCATCGGGGTCGCCATTAGGGTTGCCGTTCTGGACATCGAATAACAGGGTGAATTCATAGCGATTGGCGATTACGGTCATAGTTGTCCCTCCTGATTTTTTCTGGTGTAGAAGACTTTGCGTTGATGATAGTAACCGATCATGAACAGCCCCTGTTCCTCAGCCTTCATGGTCTTGGGATAATCGGAAAATCCGGCAATGATGTCCTGCGTCATCAAATCAAAATGAAATGCGCGGCCCTTCTTTTCCGGGTCCTTCTTCAACTTGGCGATGTGATTGGCCGAGTTTTTCAGAAGCATGTGAAACACCTGCCCCGGCGTGGCAGCAGCGGCTGCCAGATAGCGGTCCTTGATGGTGGCGTTGGCACCGGGGATGGCTTCTTCCTGCGCCTTTTCCAGCACGGCGAAGAGCCGTCCCAGCAGGTAAGGCTGATCGGTTCGGTTGAGATCGAGAGACACGGAAACCTCCATGCGTTTGTTTCGCTGCAGAAAGGCTTTGAGCAATGCAGCGCGAAAATAGGTGACGTTGTGTTCGGCACGAATGCGCTCCAGCACAACAGGCAAAAGATTCTGGGGATAAGGCGCGCCGGTCAGAACGGCACGAGCCATGCCGCCGGCCAGAACGGGCGAGATGTTTTCCGACTTGCCGAGGCTGGCGGTATGGACAAGCAGTCGCCACAGGGGCGGAAATTCCGGCTCGCTGTCGAACTGCCGCACCATGCTCGTTTGCTCGAAATGCTTTCCGACGCGATTAAGCAAGGTACCCAGGCTGTTCGACTCCCAGAAGCGGATCGACAACCGCGCCGCATTGGGAGCCAGGCCAAGGATGAAAAACTGGACGTCTTTATCCAGATCGGGAAGGAAATCGGTCGCTTTTCGGCCGTCTCGAAGGGCCTTGAGCAGATCGCGTATCTGACCGGTGGTCTGCTGATCGTCCTGCGCGGCGGAAGTCTTTGCCGTATCTTCGGCAGGAGGATCGAACAGGTCGGCAAAGATGGTTTCCACCGGGTTGCTACAGGCGGCCCAGAATACGTAAGTCGCATCACCAAGGACGATTTTCTGGCGGCTGTCACCGGACAGCAGAGCATTCAGGGCGGTGGTATAGGCAAAGGCGGAAGTCTCCGCCACAGGCGCTTTATTCTGATGGTAAGAGACAAACGCCGATGCATTGAACGACACAATATAACCGCCCGAGGTCTGCCCTCCGCGAACGCCTTTGATCGGCGTGTGAACGTGGGCCAGAGGGACATCCCTTTCTCCGGTGATCAGGCATTGAACGAGAGGGGCGTCGGTTTTGCTCTGACTGTATTTGAGCCATTCGCGTTGCACGGGTTGGCGGTCATGAATAAACCCTCGGGTACCGTCCAGACGAAAGACGAGGTTGGCGCTGCAAATGTCTTCCCAAGGCTGGTATCGGGAAACCATCTCTTCGGACCGCTCGCATTCCCATCTTTCCAGAAATCGCCGGACAGCTGAAAAACCGGGATCTTCGATGTCTTTTCCAACCGTTTGCAACAAATCTTTGAAGGCACTGAAACGTTGACGATTCGGCTCCGAAGGTCCATAGCCATCCGCACCGAATATGTAGGATGCCTTGTCCCAAAGAAAATTGGCTTTAACCCCCGAGGTTCTTGTCACCGCCGCCGGAACGGGCATCTTTCGCGGCCGCGGTTTTTTGACATCCGACTCCCGTAGATCCTCAATGTCCCGCAATGTACCGTCATCTGCAAGCACCAAGGCATAAGAGATATTCTCGATGCTGGTGCCGAAGGAAGGCATCCCGGAATCGGGTTTATCCAGCATCCGTTTATAATAACCGTTGAGGGCATGCAGGATCATGAGTGCACCTCCACGGACAAAGGCGAGGGCGGCGAAATAATGCCGTTTTCCATGATGGCCCGGAAAAAAAGCGGGGTCATGTCGTTGGCGAAGTCGATATCGAGCAGCATATAACCCAAATCCTTGGACTGGCCCACGTAGCAGGATTCAGGCACCTCATCATCGACCAACTCAAAGGAAGCCGGGAATTCGCGGCAGCCCAGACAGGGCTGATGGAAAAACTGTCCCTTTCTAGCCCGTCTGCGGAAGATATCGAGATGTTTACCTTCGTTGTCTTCTGCGCCGGCCTTGTCGGTCATGTAGAAATGGGCCTCGATGACATACTCGACGTTACGCAGCAAGGTTGACGCTCTCTGCTGGCGGTTTCCCCCGTCATCCACGAGAAAATAAAGCGGCTTTTTGTCCCGCATAGCGGTGGTGGGGTTCGGTTTGGGTATTTTGGAGCTGACTTCGTTGCGGCGAACGTTGTCAAACTTTATGGGACGCAAAACGTGGATTTTGTCGATCACCCAGCGAATGGCAGGCTTCCAGTGAATCGCTTCCAGAATGCCCCGCGCCGCCGAGGGGGTCATTACATCGTAAGAGACACGCTCGACCTTCATTTCCGGGCGAGTAAAGCAGGCATAGTCGCCCCATACCCGCAGCTTGATGCCATACGCCATAGGCTCCTCCTTGATTATGAAATTTGTGGGCCGCCGTTCTGACGGCCCACACCTGACTCAGCTTGCTTCCTTTTCTGTTTCAATCCACACCCTACTTGGGTGACACTCTTGAAGCTTCCTATGAGGGCTCCTCTTCAACCTCCAAATCAAAAAACTCTCTTCCGAACATCCGCAATCTCACTCTAAATCGCATACGTCCCTCCGTTCGTTAAGCAATGCTTAAATAAAATAATTGAAAGAGCTCACAGTGTCAAAGTTTTTATTCAGAAAAGGAAGTAAGCTATATTAAAAAATAAGATCAGAACAATTCCAGACCTCACCCCTCTCAAGGCACAAGCCAACATCTTCACGATACGCCTCAAGGTTCCGCAAAACCGGAAATACCTCGCGCACCATCTCCAAGGCTCCGGCGGCTTCGAGGGCTTCGAACTCCCTGGCCCGCACCCCGACGCTGTATTGCTGAAGCTTTCTGATGGTTGCTCGGGGAAACTCCGTAAAACGCAACTCCTGAACCAGTTTTTCCGCTTCCGGCCCGTCAGGAATAATGATCCCGATGCTATCATCCTCAATGAACCGAAAGTCGCCGGCGATTTCGCGAAAGGGAAAATAGAGATCCCTAGTCAAAGGGTTCAAGCGGGTCATGACCTGTTTCCTGTCTAGTTCCTGCACGTCGTAAAGCAATTCGAAATACTTGCGCATGGCCTTAAGCCCCAGGGGATCAGCATCCGGCAAGGACCTTAGCGTTTCGCCGGCACGGGCCATACAGCGCTTGAGCCAAGGCATGGTTGGGATGTTCTCGGTTTTGAAAACAAAAACTTTCCCTTTGTTCGCCATCCTCCCCTCGCGGTTGCATCGACCGGCCGCCTGGGCAATGGAGTCCAGGCCGGCCATGGCGCGATAGACTACGGGAAAGTCGAGATCGACCCCGGCCTCAACCAAAGAGGTGGAGATTACCCGGCAGGGCTTATCTTCCACAAGGCAGATGTGAATCTCGTCCAGCACCCGCCTGCGGTGCTCCGGATACATGTTGGTCGAAAGATGGAATAGGTTCTCGACTCCGCGAAGCTGCTCAAAGACAGCCCTAGTCTGGGGTTTGGTGGGAAGGATGCACAACACACGGGATTTCGCCCGCAGGCGCTCCGCCAGCGCCTCATCCGAAAGACTGCCGATAAAGTCGACCTCGGTCCGCGAAAGCTCCTGATAGAGCCGGGAGGGATCATCGACAATTTCGGTGACGCTCGGCAATGCCATGCGCAAGCTGCTCTTGTCATCCAGTGCAGGCTGGGTGGCCGTGCAGAGCACGACCGTACAACCGTAATGCTCCACCAGTTCGCGCAGTGCTGCCAGGCAAGGTTCAAGATACTCGGTAGGAATCGCTTGAGCCTCGTCGAGTACAATGACGCTTCCGGCGATGTTGTGAAGCTTGCGGCAACGAGAGGGTTTATTGCTGAAAAGGGATTCGAAAAATTGGACATTGGTGGTGACCACCACAGGCATATCCCAGTTCTCAGCAGCAAGGCCACGCGCAAGGTTGTGGATACGGTCCTCCGGTTCGTCACTCTCTTTGTAATTGCAGTGATGCTCCAGGACATGTTCAGGCCCCAAAATATCCTGAAAAACTTTGGCGTTCTGCTCGATGATAGAGGTGAAGGGAATCGCATAGATTATCCGGCGCAAGCCGAAATCTTCAGCGTTTGCAACAAGATGCTCCAAGGCAAACGCCAGGGAAGAAAAGGTTTTGCCGCCACCGGTGGGAACGGTAAGAGAGAAAAAACCCGGCGATAGTTTGGCTTTTTGTCGGCATTGAGCCAGAACGGCCTGACGCCACTTATTGACGGGAGTGGGCTCGGAGTCGCGATTTTTTTCTGAAAGGTGCTGGTCAAACCGACGCTTGAGATCGACAAATATCGGGATTGTGACAGAAAGCGGTCGAAGTGCGGCCTTCTCCGGATCGCAAATGGCCTCGGTATCCAAAAAATCCGCATCGACCAGACAGGAGAAAACCATGCGGGTAAAAAACGACAGGATGAATCCCCCCCGATCTCTGGCCAGCTTGAATGACAGCGGCAATTCGTTCGGAAAATAGATCTCCGAAACAAGTTCAGCATCCTCCGGTATCTTGCCATGCTTCAAACGAAAATGCAGTTGACCTTCCTGTCCGCCACCGTCGGGCAGACCGCCGTGATGCCCGGCAACGGCATAGGCGAGCAACAATCCAAAAAGGCCGCATTTCTCTGCGGCCAGACGAGCCCCGAAGGTGGAATGATCTACCCGGGCCATGGCCCCCTCAAGCCTGCGCTGGAATGCCCGGGTCGCTTTTCCGGCATCATGCAATAGTCCGCATAGCTCACCCCATTGGCCAGCACCGAAAACGTCGGCAAAACTTTTGGCCAACGAAGCGACCTTCTCTAGGTGGTCTTCAAGAAGTTGCCAGTCATCCTTGTTTTTTGATTCCGTTGAGTGTGCGTAAAATTCCGACATAGGATAATCCTTATTCAATCCAATTCTTTTAGCACTGGGAACCCTACCACCCCACCCATGACACCTACCGCCATACATCCGAAAAAAACTCACTCCCCGGCATAAAGCTTCACCATCCGCTCGATCTCCTTACGCACCTCTTCCCGCAATGCCTCGGGGGCGAGCACTTCGACATCGGCCCCGTACTGCAATATGCGCAATTTGACCTCGCGAAAATCGGTGACGACGAAACGCAGGATCAGCGAGCCGTCGGGCTGCTCTTCCAAAATCTGTTTGGGATGCCAGATTTCGCGGCGCAGCCAGCGGGCCCGGTACGGGGTGAACCGCAGAGCGACTTCCTGCGGATCGCCGCCCTGGAAGATCCCGAAAGCGCCGTCAAGATGGTTCTGCCAGAAGCTGACCGGCGCGGGAGTGAACGAAATGTCGGTCAGGCGCACCTGGCACATGCGCCCCAGGTAGAATTTGCGCCAGTCGCGCCGCTCGGTGCATAAAGCCAGCAGAACCCAGCTGCCCATGTAGTGCTGCAGGTGAACGGGTTCGACCAGACGCAGGGTGGTGCGATTTTCGGCGGGGGAAAAATAATGGAAGGTCAGCTGCCGGCATTGAATCAGCGCCTCGGCGACGAGACGAAAGATTTCTCCTTCGGCCGGCGTGTAGCCGTGCCAGATGGCGGAAAAGGCGGAATCGATCCTTTTTTGGTCGAGGCCGAACTCGCCGGTGGCTGCCAACAGCTTGCGGCCGAAAGACCGGATGGCGCGGCTGATAACGCCGCCGGCGCTGCCGGAGAGCAGATTTCGGGCCAGCAGAATCGCCAGCAGTTCGTTCTGGCTGACCTGGCAGAACGGCAGGTCGAAGCTTTGATCGGTATAAAAATAGCCTTTTTTTTGCGGATCGTATTCGAGGGGTGCGCCGAGACGGTCCCGCATGAATTCAATGGTGCGGTGAGCGGTCCGGGAGCAGATTTCGAAATGGCGGGCCATAGAGCTTGCGTTGGGGAAACGGCTATTGCGTATCTGGTTGTCAAACCAGAAGTAACGCTCGAATTTGAGATGTTCGGCCACAGGCGCTCCTTCCTCTGCGGCTCGGAACGCAAGGGCGGCGCACCGGGTCAATTTTTAATGAATTATCCAATGAATTTATGCATAGATTTTTACCAGACCATGATAGTTTTTACAACAAAAGGAAGATTAAAAGTCCCGCCCGGACAGGAGCAAGGCAGAAAAAAAACAAAACGCCGGCACCCTGATTGAGGATGACCGGCGTTTTATAACCACCCGGACCGGCAGGGGGGGGTAGCGGAGGCGCCTTTACCCTACCCCTTGCCCGTTCCTGGGGGCAGGATCGCATATATGATTGGTTTACTTTGCCAGAAGATCCAGCACCACATCCTTGAAGGGATTGGCGAAAAGGATAATCATGGCCACGACGAAAACATAGATGGCGAGGGACTCGATCATGGCCAGACCGATCATCATGGTGGTCAGAATCTTACCGCTGGCACCGGGATTGCGGGCAACCCCTTCCAGCGCGCTCTTGATAGCCAGGCCCTGGCCGATGCCCGTTCCGAGCGATCCGATGGCCATGCCGAAGCCTGCTGCAATCATTACCCAGGAAAAAAAGTCCATAGTACTACTCCTTGTCTTTGCTTGATGCGACAGCCTGCAGGCTGCCTTCGAAAGATCGTGACCGAACCCCGGCGAGCCGTCGATACGCCGGAATCGAAAGGACCGGAACGGATCAATGCGCCTCCTCAAGAGCTCCGGCGATATAAATCATGGACAACAACATGAAGACGAAAGTCTGAATAAAAGCCACCAGAATACCCATGACCATCATGGGAATGGGCAACAGCAAGGGCACCAGGGTAAAGAAGATCATGAGGACGATTTCGTGCCCGTACATGTTGCCGAACAGACGCAGGGACAGAGACAGCGGACGCGCCAGGTGCCCGATGATTTCAATGGGCAGGATCAGGGGCGCCAGCCACCAGACCGGTCCCACGAAATGCTTGACGTACCTGAAACCGTGCTCCCGCACTCCGACGATGTGCGTCATGGCAAAGACCACCAGGGCCAGAGCCGCATTGGTGTTGAGGTTGGCGGTAGGCGGCGCGAACCCCGGGACCAGGCCGATAAGGTTGGATACCAGCAGAAACAGGGTCAGCGTGGCGATCAGGGGAAAATAGGCAGCCCCCCGCGGCCCCATGGTTTCACCCACCATGCGCCGGATTTGGACCAGCACCTCTTCCATAAGGTTCTGCATGCCGTCTGGGACCAGTCCGGCCCGGCGCGTCGCCAGCATCGCGACAACGATCAGCAGAGCCATCACCAGCCAGGTATGCGTAACGTGCTGAAAAAAACCGTAGTTTTCCAACTGTTCGGGGCTGAAACCGAACTGCAGTTTCTCAATCAACCATTTTAAAATTACGAAGGGATGCGTCATGTTTTCCGTCCCCTATCCTGCAAACGCGTTTCCATATGAAAACTGGATAGCATATCCATCCGGACTACCCGGATGCACACAAACCGTTTTTGCGGGGTTTAGCTCCGTCCGCCGCGGGAGGCGACCTGGATGCGCACCATGGCGCGCTGCAGGGCCGCCTGCATGTTGTGGTATTCCTTGTCCGTCGGGGTCAGCTCCCTGAGCCGCGCCTCGGCACGTCCCAGGGCTGCGCGGGCCCGCGCCAGGTCGATCTGATCCTGCGCCTCCGCCGTCTCCACCAGCACCAGGACCCGGTCTTCGGCCACTTCCACATATCCCCAGTTGACCGCCAGGTAATAGACGTCGCCGCCCTTGCGGTAGCTGAATTCCCCCACCTGCAGGGTGGTCAGCAGCGGCGTATGTCCCGGCAGCACGCCGAACTGCCCCAGACTGCCCGGCGCGGTGATCTCGTCGACTTCTTCGCTGAGCACCGCCTGGGCGGGCGTCACCATTTCAAGTGTCAGTTTCTGCGCCATGGGGGCTCTCCTTTTACGACGCCATCCTGGCGGCGTTCTCCAGCACTTCGTCGATGCCCCCGGC
>ERZ1673962.1292-NODE-1292-length-12359-cov-14.972367_pt1 | contig 12359 bp, 9 predicted proteins | sample MGYA00580188_ERZ1673962 | MGnify/ENA primary metagenome ERZ1673962 (study PRJEB41334, sample SAMN05608104) | rock metagenome | biome: terrestrial subsurface; feature: shale formation; material: shale | place: USA: Pennsylvania ... | reverse complement strand
AGAACGGCAGGATGATCAGCGTGCCCAGCAGGATCTGCATGGTCAGGAAGGTGAGCGCTGGCAACGGCACGGCCTGGCGCCTGAGCAGTACCGAAAACAGTCCCCAGCTGAACACGGCGGCCACCATGATCAGGTCTCCCGGCTGGGCCTGCAGGCCGGTAAGCACGGCCAGATCACCCCGGGCCACCACCGTGGCGATGCCCAGCAGCGCCAGACCGATACCCAGAATCTGTAACGGGCGGGTTTTATCGCCCAGTAGCAGCCAGGCCAGCAGGGCGACAAAAATGGGAATGGTGGCGTTGATCAGGGCAATATTGGTGGCGGTGGTGGTTACCGCCGCGCAGTACAGTAACGAGTTGAACGCCGCCACGCTGAAGGTCGCCAGGGCCAGCAATGACCCCAGGCGCTGGCGGATCACCGCGCGATGCCGCCAGACCCCGGGCAGCCCCACGGGAAGCAGGATGGCCAGGGCTATGAGCCAGCGCCAGAACGACATGGACAGTGGCGGTATGGTTTCCACCGTTCCCCGCGCCACCACGGCATTACCGGCCCAGAACAGGGGTGTCAGCACCAGTCCAACATAGGCGAGGGCATAGGGACGTTGTGGATAGGGACGTGGTGGATAGGAACGTGGCGGCGCCGGCATGCTATTCCCCCGGCACCTGGGCTTCGGTGCCAATGTGGTAGGCGGCAAAGCCGGCCATCACCACCTGGTCCACCGCCATACCAATCACCCGGCCATCCGCGGTGGCCTTTATCGGGTGCTGCTTGTTGGTAATCGGGTCGGCCACATACCCCATGACCTGCCCCCGGGATACCTTGTCACCCAGTTCGATGTCACTGAACAGAATGCCCCCGTGATCGGCGCGGACCCAGGTGGAGTCGTAGTAGACCGGTTCCGGGTCACCCCACACGAACATGCGTGAAATCATGCCGTGTTTTTCCATCAGGCTGTTGAGGCTGTTCACGCCGGCCTTGATCTGGTGCTCCTGGATGCGCAGGGACTCGCCGGCCTCCATGGTGACGGTACGAATACCCGCTTCGGTGGCCGCCGTGCGCAGCATGCCGTCGGAGCCACTGCTGTGAACCACTGCCATACCATCAAACCCCCGGGTGAATTTGGCCACTTCCGGATGATTCATGTCGGCACGAAGCTGTGGCAGGTTGGTCCGCTTCAGGGACCCGGTGTGGATATCCACCAGCATGTCACAGTGGCGAATCACGTTCTGGAACAGGGAATGGGCCATGCGGTCGGCCAGGGTTCCTTCCGGGTGGCCGGGGAAGTAGCGGTTCAGGTCCCGGCGGTCCGGCAGGTAGCGGTTGCCCCGTTGGAAACCGGTCAGGTTGACGATGGGCACGCCAATGACGCGCCCGGTCAGCTTATCCGGATTCAGGTCGTACATGGTGCGACGAATAATTTCGATGCCATTGAGCTCATCGCCATGAATCGCGCCGGTCAGGCACAGGGTAGGGCCGGCATGGGCGCCATTGACCACCAGTACCGGCGTCATCTGCGACAGGCCGGCGATCTGGATGCCGGGGGACCAGGCCAGGCGGGTGGAGGTGCCAGGCAGTACCTTTTTCCCCAGCAGAGTGAATGTCTTGGCGGGCGCCGAGGGGGTTTCGATACTGGTCGCGGCCTCGGTTTCCGGGAGTGTCTTCGGCTTGGGTTGGGTTTCCGGAAGCGGCTGCACCTCTTTCAGGTCCATGTTCGGGGCCACATCGCCCGCCCGTGGTTCGGAGTCCACCACATCCTGCACGTTCTCGTCTTCGGGCAAGGGCTTTGACGGTGCCGTTGGTCCGTCATCGCGGACTTCGGGCTGCTCTGTCGTTGTCTCGGCCAGAGCGACAGGAGTTGCGAGCACAAAGTGGAACAGTGCGATAGTCGACAAGGTGTGCAGCACACGATTCTGGAAAAGCATAACCCCTCGGATGGTGGCTCTGACAATGGGCGGAAGGTTAACCCTCAACCAGGCGTGAACTCCATGGCTGCCCTGTAAATTTGGATTACCAAACGTTAGTAAGCGCCTCAGTGCTGATGATGAAGGTGCCAGAGTTCGTCCTTGCAGTGGACCCGGTGCTCGGCCTCCAGCTTTAACAGGTGCGCCAGCGCAGAGCGGGTGGCCAGTGCCAGCATCGACGGAGGTAAATGATCATAAGCCTTCGCCGTCAGGTCCTTGAGCGAGGCGGGTGCGATTTCCTCAAGGGCTCGCACCATCTTGTGCTCCCGGGACAGGCGATGCGTGATCAGGTGATCAATCACCACTGCGGGGCGGGCCATGAGAAAACCATGGGCAGGCGCAATGTGGCGCATGGTTTCCGCCAGAAGGTCATGCAGCGATTCAATATAGGCCTTCATGTCGCCATCCGGCGGATTAATGATCACCGTGGTGCCCTGCATGATGTGATCACCGGAGAACAGCAGGCCCTGGTCAACCAGCAGGTAACACAGGTGATTGGCGGCGTGGCCGGGTGTGTGCAGGACTTTCAGGTCACCCGCTTCGGTGCCAATCAATGCGCCGGGCACCGGCTTCTCATCCGGCTCGAAGGTGCGGTCATGTTCAATGCCTTCGGGCGCCGGCCAGCCCAGCACCGGGCAGTCGACACGGTCTTTCAGTGTCCGCACCGCCGGTGAATGGTCAATGTGGGTGTGGGTGACGAGGATCTGCTCAATGTTACCGCCGGTCAGTTGCAGGATTTTCTCGATATGAGCGTCATTCACCGGGCCGGGGTCAATCACGGTAAAGCGCTCGTGGCCCAGTATATAGGTGTTGGTGCCCGGGCCGGTCATGACCCCGGGATTGGGGGCGGTCAGGCGGGTGACTCCAGCGGCGATATTGACCGGTTCGCCTGGCACAATGTCCGCGTGTGTGGTGCCTTCACCCTCAGGATCCAGTTTGACCGCTTCGTCATAGGCCGGGGCATTGGGTTCGAGGATAATGGGTTCGCCTTTTTTGACCGCCGGCCAGGCCTGGGTAGGGTAAGGCTCCGGCGGATTGGCCAGGGCGTAGCGCATGAGTTCGCTGGTGGTTTCGAACTCGCTGAGCACCCGCAGGGTCCGCAGGGTGGGGATGCCGATCTTCCGCTGCCCGGACCGGTGGTCCGCCAGTGCCTGTTCCGGGGTGATCCAGACATGATCAATGGTTTCCTGGCCATCGTGGCTGGCGGTTTGGTGTTCGGGAGCAACGCCCACAAAGAAACGGGTGTCGAAGCGTCTGGGTGGCCCGGGTGGCGTGATCCAGTGGCCCAGGTACGCCAGCTGGTCCAGGGAAACCGTCAAGTCGTGCTGACGGCAAAGCTCCGCCAGGGACACCTCGTTGTCGAACAGCGCCTGGCGTTGCCGGCGAGCTGGGTGGTCGGCGTGGATCGGATCGCCCGTTGCGGTGTCGGCCAGAAGAATCCCGGCTTCCTCGAAGCATTCCCTTACAGCCGCCAGCATGTAATCGGCACCGCCTTCATCCAGGCTCATTATCTGGCTGACATCCGCATCCTGGAGCCCGGCCAGATGCTCGCGACCGTGGGCTTCGTATTGATCAACAGCACCGCCGGGGAACACGAAGTAGCCGGGCAGGAAGGTTGCACTCCAGGTACGCTGGAGCAACAACACTTCCATGCCGTGGGAGGTGTTGCGGCATAGCGCCAGCGTGGCGGCGGGTCGAATTTCCATAAAAGCCTCAGCGGTATTTTGCGATCAAGCCTCGTGGCGCAATCGGGACATCCCCTGTCGATAGAGCAGATAGGCGCTGGCGCCTGCCAGCAGGTTGCCTGCCAGGGCGCCGGTCATCAAACCGGTCAGCCCACCCAAACGGCTGCCCACCCACAATAATGGCAGATAACAGGCAAACAGGCGCAGGGTGGAAATCAGCAGCGCGCGCATGGGCATACCCAGGGCATTGTTGACCGACACCATGAGTATGCAAACACCCAACCCACTGTAGCTCAGGGGAACCCGGATAAGGTAGTCGAACAGGACTTCCTGGACCTGGGCATCGCGGCTGAACAGTTCGGCCACAAATCCCGAGGCGGCCAGCCAGATCAGGCCAATGGCCAACTGCCAGACCACGATAAAGCGCACGGCCAGACGCACCAGTTTGCGGATGGTCTCAAGCTCTCCGGCACCCCGCAGACGGCCAACCATGGGGGGCATGGACATGGTCAGGGCCAGGACCACGACAATGGAGAAAAATTCCAGGCGGGTGCCCAGGCCCCAGGCGCCCACGGCGGCGGAGCCGAAGCCGGCCACCAGGGCGGTGGCCAGCATGGCGGAGACCGGTGGCATCAACTGACTGACCATGGCGGGGGCCATGATGCCGCCCAGTTGGCGGATCGCGCCGAGCAGCTTCAATTGCAGCAGGTCAAGACGCAGCCACTGACGACGGACCAGCGTGGGGTAGGTGATCAGGGCGCCGAGGCCAAAGGCCGTGATGGTGGCCCAGGCGGCACCGGGCAGGCCCCAGCCGAAGACGAAGATGTAGAGCGGGTCCAGGGCGATATTGAGCAGGCTGGTGAAGATCATGATGTAGCCGGGCAGGCGGGTGTCGCCATTGGCGCGGCAGACGGCGTAGCTGAAATACAGCATGGCGCCGGTCCAGGCGGACACCAGCCAGGGCGCCCAATAACCACGGATCACCGGACGCAGGGCGAGTTCGGCACCGAGCAGGTCCAGGATGATGTTTTGCAGCAGCCAGACCGACAGGCACAGGGTCAAGGCCAGGCAGGCGCCGATGGTGATCACCAGGCCCCCGAGCCGTTGGGCGCGCAGGTCTTCGCCCTGGCCGAGGGTGCGGGAGATTATGGCTGTGGTGGCAATGCCGAGGCCCACGTACATGCCGCTGACCAGTTGTTGCATGGGCACGGTAAAGCCCAGCGCGGCCAGCGGATCGCCACCCAGCTGGCCCACGAAGGCGCTGTCGGTGAGCTGGAAGGTCATCAGTGATAGTACGCCGAACAGCATGGGCCAGGTCATGCTGTAGAGCTGACGGGCCAGGGACGTGTTGGTCTGGGGTTGTTGCACGTTTATGAGGTGCTCTGGTCAGAATTCAGGTGGGGGATTCTAACAGTTCTTTCTCTTTGTGCGTTTTAGCTTGAAGTACGCCCGGCGGGCCAGGCCCGCCGGCCTATTTATGCTTTTTTCTTGCCTTCCTCAAATTTCAGATTAAAGCGCCTTCAACGCCGCGTCATAATCCGGCTCTTCCTTGATTTCGTTCACCAGCTCGCTGTGCAGCACCTTGTTGTTCTCATCCAGAACCACCACGGCCCGGGCGCAGAGGCCGGCGAGGGGGCCGGTCTGGATGGCGACGCCGTAGTCCTGCTGGAAGCTGTAGTTGCGGAAGGTGGAGAGGGTTTCCACGTTTTTCAGGCCTTCGGCACCGCAGAAACGGGAGGCGGCGAAGGGCAGGTCGGCGGAGATGACCAGCACTACGGTGTTGTCCAGGCTGCCGGCTTTTTCGTTGAATTTTCGGGTGGAGGCGGCGCACACGCCGGTGTCGATGCTGGGGATGATGTTGAGGATTTTGCGTTTGCCGGCCCAGTGGTCGAGCTTCACGTCTTCCAGGCCACTGTTGGTCAGGGTGAATGGCGGGGTGTTTTCACCCGGTTGGGGAAGCTTGCCGCTGATTTCGATGGGGTTGCCGTCGAGGGTCACGTTGGCTGGCATGGGACACTCCTTCTGTTCATTGTAAGGTTCTGATATTTACTCTGTTTAGCTTACTTTGGATGACTTTGCACTGGATTGGCCAGCATAGTTTCAATTCCCGGCTATGCTCAACAGGATAATCCAGCAGTCCGATGGAGGTAATTTTCGGTATGAGCATGACCCTGGCGTTCGATGTGTACGGTACGTTGGTGGACCCCATGGGGATGTCGGACCTTTTGCGTCTCGAGGCTGGTGAGGAGGCGTCGTCGGTGGCTGCCCTGTGGCGGGAGAAGCAGCTGGAGTTCTCGTTTCGCAAGGGCCTGATGCGGGTCTATGAGGATTTCGGGGTCTGTACGCGGCAGGCATTGAGATACGCCATGGCGGTTCACCGTCTGGCACTTTCGAAGGGGCGCGAGGACGAACTGATGGCCGCCTATCTGGCCCTGCCGGCGTTTGACGACGCCCTGCCGGCGCTCAAGGCGCTCAAGGGGCAGTATCCTCTGTTTGCCTTCTCCAACGGTAGCTACCCGGCTTTGGAGAAAGTGCTGGGTCATAACGATTTGCTGGCGCAGTTCGATGGCCTGGTGTCGGTGGATGACGTGAAAAGCTTCAAGCCGGATCCGGCGGTGTACACCTGGGCGCGCCGTGCCACCGGGGCCTGGGACGGGGCGCTGTGTCTGGTTTCCAGCAATGCCTGGGATGTGATTGGTGCCCGGGCGGCGGGGCTCACCGCAATCTGGGTGAAGCGCGATGCCGCCCGGGTGTTCGAGGATTGGGGGATTGAGCCCTCGGCCGTGATTACGAGTCTTTCGGAGTTGCCTCAGGCGTTGGCGGCACTTCCTCAGCGTTGATCAGCTTGAAGTTGATCTGCCGGCGTTCCTCGTCCACGCCGGCAAAGCTGACGGTCGCCCGCTGGTCCAGCTGGAAGATGCGGCCGTTCTTGTTGTGCACCAGGCGCAGGGTGACGGGGTCGAAGCTGTACTTGCCGTCCAGGTCCTTGCAGCTGACGAAGCCTTCCAGGCCGTTGTTGTCCAGGCGCACAAAGAAGCCGGAAGGCGTGGTGCGGCTGATGGTGCCTTCCATGGGTTCCTCCGGCAGGCTCTTGGCGTAATCGGCCTTGAGCCAGGCTTCCAGAGTGTTGGCCGCCTGGCGGGCCCGGAACTGCGCCGCTTGCAGGGCCTCCAGTTGCTGGCTGTTCAGGGCCTTCATGGGCTTGTTCCACAGCGCCGCCTGGATCAGCCGGTGTACGTAGAAGTCCGAGAACTTGCGCAGCGGGGAGGTGAAGGTGGTGTAGGCCGCCAGGCCCATGCCCTGGTGAGGGGCCGGTTCAAATCCCAGCTCGGCACGGGCCAGCTGTCGGGACAGAATGGATTTGACCGGCACTTCGGCCTCCACCTGTTCGCTGTGCTTCATCAGCGTCTTGAAGCCTTCGGCGGAGCCAGCGTCCACCTCGGTCAGGTGCGGGGCGTAGCTTTCCAGCAGTTTGCGGATGTTGTCGGCGCGGTCGTCCCGCAGGCCGGGGTGCTGGATGAACAGGCCTTCGCCCTGGGTCTGCAGGAAGTCGGCCGCGCAGCGGTTGGCGGCCACCATGCATTCTTCCACCAGCCGGTGGGCTTCGTTCTGGACCGCTGGCTCGATCAGGCGGATGCGCTTGTTTTCATCCAGGCGCAGGCGGAATTCCGGGCGGTCGGTGTTCAGCAGAGCGTGTTCGGCGCGCCATTTGCGTAAGGCAGTGGCGGCCTGGTGCAGCTGGTCCAGGCTGTTGGTGACGTCATCGGGCAGTGCCTTGATCTCGTCGTCTTCCCGGCCCTCAATCAAATGGGCGACCAGATCGTAGCTGAGTTTGCCCTTCGAGCGGATGGTGGCCTGGTGGAAGCTGTAGTCGCCCAGGCTACCGTCGTTGTTGACTTGCAAGTCACACACCAGCGCCAGGCGCGGCGTGTCCGGCATCAGGGAACAAAGGCGCGTACTGATGCCTTCGGGCAGCATCGGCAAGGGCTCACCCGGGAAATAGATGGCCGTGGCCCGGTTGAAGGCTTCTTCCTCGGCCGGACTGCCCGGCTCAATCAAGGCACCGGGGTCGGCAATGGCAATCGACAGGGTCCAGCCGGTGGCGTTGGGTGTGGCCATCAGGGCGTCGTCCATGTCCTGGGTGCCGGGGCTGTCGATGGTGACGTAAGGCTTGTTGGTGCGGTCTTCCCGGCCCTCGCTGGCAGCCACCACCTGGCCTTCGTCCAGGCTGTCGGCCTGTTTCTGCACCGGCTCTGGCCAGGTATCGGCCAGATCAAAATTGGCCAGGGTGAAGGCGCGCTCAATGCCGGGCTCTCCGGCCTTGCCGATGACCCGCAGTACTTTCGCCTGGCCCTTGCCGTCCTTGAACGGGTGGCGATGGATCTGGCAGTAGATGAAGTCGCCGGGTTCGGCGTTCATGCGTTCCTTGGGCGGAATAAAAATCCAGCGGTTGATGCCCGGGGTTTCCGGTGCCACGAAGTGGCCTTTGCCCTTGATCAGGTAGCGGCCAACAAAGGTGGTCAGGTGGGACTCCAGCAATTCGTCCACCTCGCCCTGGGTTTTGCCTTTGTCTGCCGTATGCTCGGTGATGTTGACCCGATCGCCGGGGAGCACCTTCTGCATTTCTTCGGGTGGCAGAAACACGTCCCGGCCCTCGTCGAGGGCAACAAAGCCGAAGCGCCCGTTGGTGGCCTTCACGGTACCGGGGAAAACCACCTTGTTTTCCTTGATGTCGGTTTTGAGCTGGCGCAATTGGCTGAGAGCGTCGGCGTTGAGCATGAAAAGGAACCTGACTGAAAAAATGTATGTTGGGCGGAGTATAACGGTTCTGGAACCCGTCGTCAGATACCTTATTGCTACACGCCGGCTCTATACTTCTGCCCAGAACCGCTGCAGGTTCGCCAGGGATTTGGTCAGCAGATCGAATTCGTCGGTCTTGCCGTCACGATCAAAGATCTGGCGGCGGGCGGTATCCAGATCAAAAAGCACTTCCCGTTGGCCAGGATCGCGGATGGTGCTCTGGATCCAGCCAATCGCGACGCGTCGCTGCCCTCTCGTGACCGGCTCAACCCGGTGCAGTGTGGAGGAGGGGTAAATCACGGCGGAACCGGCAGGCAGTTTGTAGGATTGTTCACCAGCGGTGGTATCGGTGACCAGTTCGCCGCCGTCGTAACTGTCCGGATCATCCAGGAACAGGGTAAAGGAGATGTCGGTGCGGATGCGGTTGTCGCCCCGACCCATGACGGGATCGTCCACATGGTTCCCATAGGTCATGCCATCCCGGTAGCGACTGAAGATGAGCGGGGTCATCTTGCGGGGGCGAACAGCCATCTGGAACAGTGGGTGGCCCGTAAGTGCTGCTTCGACTTCTGCCCGCAGCTCCTGGGCCTGACGGCTGCCTGAGGCCATCTGCTCGTTGTTCTTGACCAGGCGCGCATGCCAGCCGGCGGTTTTTCGGCCATCCTCAAACTGGCCGTCGTCCAGCGCCTCCCGAATCCGGACAACTTGCTCTGGTGTCAGTATGTTGCCTATACATAGAATCATGAGAACTCCATTTTAGTAATGGGAATAATTTGCAATCGCGCCGCAGTTTGACGCATCATGCCCTATCTTTTTATGAGTGATCAACGTCGGCGCCTGGCCGCGCGGTAGTTGTTAACTAGGAGTATTTTGAATGAAAGAACAGAAATTGAAACTCTGGATGGGCGTGGGTGTAGCGACCCTGCTGGCCAGCTCCGGTGCCTGGGCTGGTGACGGTGGCGAAGGCGGTGAATCCGGCCACGATGACATGGTGAAGTCTGCTGATCACGGTGGCGAAGGCGGAGAAAGCGGCGAAAGCTACGGTGGAGAAGGCGGTGAAAGCCAAAGCCATGGTGGTGAAGGTGGCGAAGGTGGTGAGAACCATGGTGGCGCCACGGGTGAGGCCTTCAGTTACTTTGCCGCTGGCGGAGAAGGCGGAGAAGGCGGAGAAGGCGGAGAAGGCGGATCGTCCACCGCCCCAGCGCTCTCCGATGGCGCTCAGATTGCCATGATTCACATGATGCAGGGGCACTTGATGGCCGCCCGGGAACTGATCAAGTCCGGAGAAGTTGCCGAGGGCCGTCCGCACCTGACCCATCCGTGGATTGAGGTTTATCCGATGGTTGAGAGCGGTCTTGAGGCTCATGGCCAGAATGATCTGGGCAAGCGTCTGAAGGCACTCGCCGAGAAGGCCAAGGATGTTGATAAATGGTCGGATGTCAGCGCTGACTTCAACGCCATCTGGAAAAGCATGGACAAGGCGCTTGCCACCATTGCCGGTGATCAGCCCGAGTCTCCTGCAACCATTGCCAAAGTGATGCTGTCCCTGACCAAGCAGGCCGTGCTGGAATACGATGAGGCGCAGGACGACGGTCGTTTTGTCGCGGAGTATGAATATCAGGATGGTCGCGGCTTCGTGATGGCTGCCCGGGAATACCTGGAGCGGAACAAGGCTGCCCTGATGAAACAGAACAAGGAAGCCTGGCGCGACAGCAACAAGGTTCTGGACGAACTGGAGAAAGCCTGGCCGACAGCTGTACCACCAGCACAGCCAGTGGTGAAAACGTCTGATCTGTACGCCACCCAGGCCAGGCTGGAGCTGGCCCTGTCGCCCTACCTTTATTAAGGGCAATCGCCGGGGCGGTGGCTCCGGCTCATCCCTCCGATGAAACGATGCTTTCGTCGGAGTGGGTGATGCAGACGGTGTTGCGGCCCCGCTCCTTGGCCGCATACAGCGCCCGGTCTGCCTGTCGAAGGATAGTGTCGGTGTCTTCACCCGGCTGGCAAAGGTGGCCGCCGACACTTACCGTTACGGGCATGCCCGTTTTCAGGCTCTCCTGCTCAACCGCCAAGCGGATACGATTGCTGGTCTGCTCAAGCACTTCATCGTCGCAGGGCGACAGTAACACCACGAACTCATCCCCACCCCAACGACCGGGATGGTCGTAAGGCCGCACCGTGGCTTTCAGCCACAGCGCTACCCGGCACAGGATGTCATCGCCGGCCTGATGGCCCAGGCTGTCATTGATGTCTTTGAAGTTGTCGATGTCCAGCCAGATCAGGCCAAACCCTTTTTGCTCCCGGGCTGCCCGCTCGATTTCGTCGGCCACCACTTCATCCAGTCCGCGCCGGTTTTTCAGGCCGGTCAGGGCGTCCACTCGCGCCAGCCGGTGTAACTCCGCTGTACGGTGGGCGACTTTGTCTTCCAGGTTGCGAGTGGTGTCATGGACGGTGTGGGTCATTTTCTCGAAATGATCCACCAGCCGGCCGATTTCATTGTCGGGTTTGGGCAGATAGGGCAGATCAAAGCGGCCTTCGCGCACACGGTTGATGGCATGTTCCAGGCTGATAACCGGCTTCAGAATGCGGGACTGGATGATCAGGTGGAAAATCAGCAGGGTGATCAGCAAGCTGGCCAGGAATACGGCGATCAAAGGCCAGAGGTAACTGGGTGAAAGCAGGGCATTGAGATCCAGCAGGGTAATCTCAAACCAGCCGATGGCGGGCAGGTAGGAGATACCCGCCAGGTGTTTGCGCCCGTCGATGGTGACAAAGCCACTTTCCACGGCGCCTTTCTCACCATTGCGCTGCTTTAGCATTTGCAACATGCCCAGGATCTGGTGCTTGTCTTCGGGGTGATCGAACAACAGATCTACGGTGTTCTTCTGGCCTTCGGGTTTGATGATGCTGGCAAAATCGATGTAATTACGATCCCGGTACAGCTGGATGGCGCCGTTGTAATCGACGAACAGGGTGGTAATGCCTTCCTGGCCGATGTCGACGATGTCCTGGAGGAAGTTGTCCAGGTTGAGGCCTGTGCCCACCATGCCGACAATCTCGTTGTCGGCATTGCGCATCAACACATCGATCCAGAGCTTGGTAACGCCCAGTTCGGTGTCCGGGTTAACGTTCAGATGGAAATCCCGGCCTTCTTCGATCAGCTGGTAGAACCAGGCGTCGTCTGGGTCGTTCGGATCCAGTACATAGCGGAACTGGTTGTTGGCGTAGTCGTTGTCGGCATTGTTGTAGTAGTACCGGCCGGTTTCCCGGAGCGCGACAAAATAGCTCTTATCCCGGAAATTGCCCCGGTAGCTTTCCATTTGCCGGATGGCGGCGCCCTCAAGCAACTTGTCATCGGGATTCTCGGCCCATCGAAGCAGGGCGTTGGATTGCGCCATCTGTCGCGCCAGGCCAATTTCCCTCTCCAGGGACTGGAGCAGGCGGGCGCTGTCGTAGCGAACCTGGATTTCGGCGACCTGTTTGCCCCAGCGCTCAATGATACTGGCTGACAGCTCACGATAGGCTAGCAGCGATGCGGAGCCCGCAACGATGATCAGCACGGTCAGCAGGGCGAGGATTCGGGTTTTCAAGCTCAAAGCGGGTCCTATTACAACGTCCGTATTGTGTCAGACCCTTATACTAGAACACCGAGTGCATTTTGAGGACAAAAAATCATCAAAATGCACCATCCCCGCCCGGATTCATCAGTTGTGCTCGGCGAAGACCCGGGTCTGGCCTCGGTTGTTGAACAGGATGACCTGGTAGGTCTCCTCTCGGTTGCTCATGTCCATGCCCGGTGAGCCTATAGGCATTCCCGGAGCACTCAACCCTGTGGCCATGGGGGCTTCGCTAAGCAACCGCTTGATGTCGTCGGCCGGCACATGGCCTTCCACCACGTAATCGCCCACATAAG
>ERZ1673962.1291-NODE-1291-length-12364-cov-29.489723_pt1 | contig 12364 bp, 12 predicted proteins | sample MGYA00580188_ERZ1673962 | MGnify/ENA primary metagenome ERZ1673962 (study PRJEB41334, sample SAMN05608104) | rock metagenome | biome: terrestrial subsurface; feature: shale formation; material: shale | place: USA: Pennsylvania ... | reverse complement strand
GGCCAAGCCGTTCTGCGGCTCTGTGCTTATTTCATTGGTTGAATTTGGAAATCGGCAGCGCCCAATCCAGCTTCGGTGAAGGTGATGAGGAACCGGTTTGCAGCGCCCTTTGGATCAGCAATCCACATTTCTCTCCATGCACGAGAGCCTTGCACCCCAACAGGTTGCTGAACTACGAACTTGAAAATTTTGGCGCCCGGTTTAACTCTCAAACCTTCGGGCAACTGCTCTAAGGCTGCAGTGGTATCGGAAACCAACTGTGCATTGGCAAGAGTGCCTTCACTGGCTACTCCGGGTTTGATCTGTGAAACAGGCTTCAACTGATCGTTTGATTGGCATGCTGTAAGCGCAAGCATGACGGTGGCAAGAAAGACTCCTTTCTTCATAAACTTTTCCATCGGTTAATTCATTTCCTTAGTGTTAGTGAAGGTTTTTACATATTACGCCCGCATAAAGGGCGCCCGATTAGGGCATCCAGTGGACGGTCGCCAGGCCGGGAACGGACTTGATTGATTTGTTAAATGTCGTCGCGCCATTCCCTATGCTTGCACGCCCTATTGTACTCAAGCCATGGCACGTCGTGCGACACCCAAATATGGGCCTCTGGCTTCAAACCGGGATCATCGTCCAGAGTGGCTACCCGAACAATTACGTGAGGCTGCCCAAGCCTCTCAGCAACCAAATGAGATCCACAGCGTTTGCAGAAATGGCGCAATTTGCCAGGAGATGATTCGAACGTAGAAATAGAGTCTATGCCACTGAGCCAACGGAAATTCTCGCGCTTTACTCCCGCGGTGGAGGCAAACGGGGCCGCATGGGCTTTACGACAGGTCTGACAATGGCAATGCACGATCGGCATATCCAGAGAGTCGATTTCGTAACGTATCTCGCCACACAAACAGCTTCCCTTCAACCCCATAGGGGATCTCCTTCTGTACATTTAACGCATTACCATCACCGGCCACAAAACCGGCGCGAAGCAGAGGTTTTGGCATCTGGTGCATGGCTTAGTTATGCGCTCTGACGGATGGCACGGATATTCTTGATATCCACCGGACGTAAGAGCACGGATTTATACTTGACGAGATCCGCCCTCCAACATAAAGGGAAGTTCAAGACCCAAAAAATGCACGCTAGTATAGCGAGAAAAATCTATGTTGAGCGGAACCCAAGCTTCGTCGTAGGCATCGAAGATTTGCGGATCTGCACTCAGCATCACCTATTTCCACTTTGATGTCCTCATACTTGAACTGAACGTAGGTTAGATCCCAGCCTTCCTCTTGTCGGGGGATTACCTCCCGACAAGAGGAAGGCGATTTACACCACCAACGCAGTGGAAGCCGTACACCACCAGTTCCGCAAGTTCACCAAGACCAAGGGCGGCTTCACCAATGAGAACAGCTTACTCGAGCTGCTCTATGCCGGCATACTCAAGGCGCTCTGAGCGTTGGACGTACTCCGTGCAGAACTGAACTTGACGCTGTCACAGATGGTCATCCACTTCCCAGGTCGCTTGGAACATCACATCAGCCTATAATGCTGGTTGGCTGACACAGAGTTATGAACACCCTCCATCGTTACATTCCAACTTTAGAGTTTGCTAAAAAACTCGTCGATATCGCCTTTACTTTCCATTGGAATCAGCATATTACGGGAGAGCGTACGCTTCCGCTCCAGCAGGTCATGCAGAATCGCGTCAAAGCTACCATCACCGTAAAGTGGGTGTATTGCCCTTGGAATGTACACGTTGACCTCTCTCTCCTGCCCTATTCGATAAGCACGGTCGGTACATTGATCCTCAACAGCTGGATTCCACCAGCGGGAAAGGTGAATGACGTGAGTCGCAGCCGTAATAGTCAGTCCTACCCCGCCCGCTTTTGGTGACAACAACATAACTCCGAAGACACCTTTGCGTTCTTGAAAGCGATCAACGAGGAGCTTGCGTTCGGTGGCCGGGGTCTCCCCATAAATCCTAGGTGGAAGACGTTTGAGCTTGTACCGCTGTTTGATCACAAACGATAGCCATTCCTGCATTGCAAGGGACTCAACAAAGATAAGCACTTTTTCGTTTTTTGAGGCGACTTGATCGAGGACCTGGAACACCGTACGAAGCCTGGCTGATTCGGCAATATAATTATCAGCCTCGTTACTAGCGTCACTGTCCGGCGCGTGAGGATGCAATGAGATGCCGCGCATATGGTGGAGTAGCTTAAGGCCTTTCGCTACCTCTTCTCTTTTTACTTGTTTAATCAACGTGTCGTAGCATTCTGCTTGGTATCCTTGCATCGGTTCATCAAGCACATGCTGGGTTTTGGCCGGTAAATCATCCAAGATGTCGAGCTTTAACCTTCGTAGCATTGGGGCTGGTGTCTCTGGTGCACGATCCATCAAAGTGGCTCTTAGCTTACCGAGCGCTTCGTGATCATCCTCAGGGTAATCGTTCATGAACGATTTCAGGTCACCCATTAACCCCGGAAATAGCGTGTCCAAAATGCACCAAAGGTCTGCGAGACTGTTTTCGACCGGGGTGCCTGTCAAGCCCAGCGTGAAATCTGCATTCAGCGATTTTGAGGCATTGGTGGTCAGGGATTTTGGGGTTTTGACCCTTTGAATCTCGTCAAAAACGACGCAGGCCAGTGGTAGCATCCCTATCGAGATTTGATAGTCGCGTAGCGTTTCGTAAGTGGTCAGTAACCAGTCGAAGGATGCCAGCGAGGCAAGCTTGAGGGTGTTCGTTCCTTCCTTTACGTCATTACTACCCTTCAGATCCTTGAACATCTTCAGTTCTTTACCGAAAAGTAATCCTGGTTCGCCAAGGCCTGGTTCGTGTAGGTGCATTGTCTCTTCGTCGAGCCAGTTGTTAAGAAGGCTGGTCGGTGCAACGATCAATACAGGCTGTCTCGGTAGGCCTAACTGTTGGCGCTTTCGCTGTAACCAAGAGATGAACCCCAAGGTTTGGAAGGTCTTACCCAGCCCCATATCGTCAGCTAATAAAGCTCCGGGAAACCCCTTACACCAACACTCTTGAAGCCAGCCGATACCCTCAACCTGGTGAGGTTTCGGTGGATTTTTCAACAGTTGTGGTATTTCAGGCGATGAAAATGTACTACGGTCCGCATAATTCTTTAGGTATGAAACTTCTTCGACGTTTTCTTCAACGATGAGGACATGTTTGAGAGGCTTCTGATCCGTCTCCTCAGGTGGGACCTCCGGTTCGTCTTGTATTCCTGCTGCTGAGTCGTCCGTTGTTCTACTCTGAAGCTCAGCGCGAAGGGACTCCAAGGCTGATCTAGTGTCTTCAGAGGCTGGAACGGTGGTCCCATCAGGGAATACTGCTTCGGGCTGCTGGTTGGTTATAGCTTGATTAACCGATGCCAGGCAGTGATCCAAGTCTTTCTCGTCAACCTTAAAAAACTTATCGCCGATTTTCAGCCCAAAACTTTCCGGTAACCAGCTATTCGGCTGACGTTGAAGCCAGGGAATAGCCTTGGGCATCCAAAGCCCCAATTCACGTACACGGTCAGAGAACGCTGTAGTTTCAACAAATAACTTCTCTAACGCTTCGGTCAATTCTGGATCATCAGCGTTTTGGCCGAGCAGCCTCTCTTTTACATACCCTGCCGGGTTTTTGGCGAAATTACGGCGGCTGGTAGCATCGGCCTGCTGTTGCTCTCTGACTATCTCGAGAGCCGGCCGTAACGACGGGTCAATGTAAAGATAGGTACCGCGTTCAATTACATAACTGGGTTTTGCCTTGTCGCTCTGCTTAAACAAACTGTTGGCAAACCGCTCCTGCTGCTTTTCAGTCAGCAGGTGTGACGAGTCGCTGATCTGCTCACCCGTAGCCTCTGCTTCTTCCATAACTTCTTGCCCAAATAGCAGCGGATCGAAATCGATCCCACCGGACACAGGCTTTAAGTCCAGGCCAAACGCTGTAGCGTGACTAATACGTAAGTCTTTAAGCGTTTTCTCCAGATGTACAATGTCTCGCGCCTCACCATGGAAAAGCGCCGACATTCCCGCTAATGCCTCAAGGCGGTCATCAACTGATTTCGAGTCTGCTGTGTTGAATTGGTCGATAGCATCTAAAGACGAAAACAGGGGTTCAGGTATACGGTAGTGGGCGGGGCCGACTTCCAAGATTGCACCAACCTTCTCTACCTGCACCTGACGCCCAGACGAATACCAACGAGCTTTAATGTGGGTCGTTGGCTCAAGAAGTGGACCGTTTGTCTCAATTCTAAGTTGGAAAGGAACTGACGATGGTAGCCCCAAAGATAAAGCCTGAGCTTCGGTAAATTCAGCGACAACGGCATGTGGAATGAAGTACCCATCGCCGTCGGGCAGAACGGTGACAGCCTTTTCCTCATCAGACGCTGTATCGGGGTGTTCCTCCGTTAAAGCGGCAAGTTTGGCAAGTCCGCTAAGCGAATGTAGATCGTCACAAACGTCCCATTTTTCGACATTGAGCCTTTCCGATACTTGCTTTAAAAGCAGCGTTCTTTTTTGCTCCGTGAGGTAAAGGTAGATACCTCCGGGCGCAGGGTCGTACTTCAGTTCATGTTTTGCCATGGTCAGTCGTTCATAGATCGCAATTATTTTTTGGCCGAGCATTGTTTGCAGAAAACGGTCAGCTGTCCGGGCCTTTTCCGTGACAAATAAAACTCAGAGGCAGGCTTTGTTTTACCACAGCCTTTGCATGTGCCGGTAGTAGGGCCTCCGGAAATCGCCTCCGTATTGTCCGATCGTCCGGAAGTGTTGCTAAGTGCAGGGCGATACGGAGTCGACGAGGGCCGGCTTGTACTAACAAAAGGCTTTTTCGGCCCGGGAGACGTAGGGGTTTTAACTACACCGTGTTTAATACCGGTTCGAGCTTGTATGAACGCCGCAACCTTACCCTTCCAAGCGCCATGAGCATCATGTCTGTGCTCATCTTGTGGTGGGTTACCCGCTGATCCTCTCAAAAGCTCAGACTTATAAACTGATCGGTAGAATGGCGGACTGCCAGTTCCCACCCTGTCCCAAAGACGAACCATACCGTTGTGGGTCCACTCTGCGATCACAACACTATCGATCCGCATGAGTAAAACAGAATGATTAGCTTGTATCTGCCCAGCGCCTTTTACTAATTGAGCAAAGGTTCCGGCCACAAAATCATTATCAAAACGAATCAGGTCTCTAGCCTGCTGGAAGGCATTGGGCCCAAAAGCGACCCACGCTTCATCGACCAAGTCGTTGTCCAGGTAATAATTCCAAAAATCGTGACGGGAGTCCCAGTGGTGGTCATCCGCTGTTTTATTCAACACCTCGATCAACAAGCCCATAGCTTGCTTTGTCAGCCAACGTTTCAATAACTCGACCAACTCGGTTGGAACCTGCCCCCACTTACCGGGATTCACGCGAGGATCAGAGTATGCGGTCAACAAAAAATACTGGATACGACGAACGAGGTGCTGGCTAACTCCCCCATTTAGGCAGGGTGTCAGCATGGCACTGACTATCTTTACTTGGTTCGTGCTGCCCAAAAACAAGAGTTTGTCTTGTGGCGCCAAGTAAAACAGAAAGCGGGTTAATAGCTCCTCTGCATTTGCTTCAGTTAGCCACTCTCTTTGGGTCAAATCGTCACATATCGCGCTCAGTACGCATGTACCGATACCATTTGTGTAGAGTGAGCCTGTAACCCCCGCTTCATGCAACTGGCGATCGAAATCGACGTCAAGCGCCTGAAAGGAATCAATAAGGGTTTGGCAAGGGATTTCGTCAAGCAACCCATAGTCATCGCAACGCTGGCGCCAGCGTGCTGGCAGTTCGTTGGAATGTCTTCTTAGAAAACGCCTAATCGCACCAGTCCAGCTATAGTCCAAATCTGCGATTTGCAGATAACCATTCAATAGCGCTCGCAAAAGGGATCTCTTGGCGCGTTTTTCCACCTCGCCCAGGAGGTTTTGCACCGCCTCTTTTGCTGCGCCAATATCGCAAAAACTGGATAAGCCTGCGACACAGAACAGGCGAAGGTTCCGCTGCGGAATTCGACTGGCCTGCCCTGCTGATACGAGAGATGCAGTTTCCTTAATGAGGTGATCAGGAATAGAAACATCCGTAGACTGTACATCAAGCTCTTTCTCAAGCTTGATGGAGGCCTGCTTCAACCTGCTTTTCGATGGCAGGTGAATTGAGAAGCGTATTGCAGGATCGAATGTATCTAACAATTCTTTTACGCTCATTGCAGACGCTCTATCCTGGATTGCAGTTCAGCGCGAGCCGCTTCATCTTTGGGCAGATACATCACAAAGCGTAAATCTATGCGGCGGTTCGCAGCTTTCGCTTCGGGTGAATATTCCTCTTTAAGAGGGCGCTGTGAGCCGTACGCGGCGGTACTTAATGCCTGCTGGTCGAACGGATTTACGATCTTCGTGAGTGATGGTGTAAAAGAGACCATCTGAGCATAGGTGTTCGTCGCTCTTCGGGCACTCAACTCTAAATTGTTGCGGCTACCGTCTTTAAGCGTACCTCGTAGCCGATCTGAATCAGAGTGCCCTTCTACATATACGGCTTCTATAAAGACCTGATCCGGGTTACAGGATTCGAAATCTTCAGGCAGTGATGCCGTTACTCCCTCTTCTTTATCAAAGCCGTAACACCTGATGTTATCGTACAGAGCCCCTGACAGCTGATTGATGAGTTCAACGGCAACTGCCCGCTCACTCAAGTTTGAGCTTGTCTGGTTAAAGAGTCCGTCCCCTTCGAGCCTGATGACACCCACTTCCAAATCGACATTGACCTTGATGCCCTGCTCCTCGAGCTTCTGCGAAATTGCCTGAATGATTTCACTGCGTTTGTTATTTGCCGCAGCGGCATAGAGCTCCCAGGATTTTCGTTTCAGCTTTTCTATCTCTTCCTTTAGGCGCGTGATTTCCTGGTCTTTCTGCTCGACAATTCTTTCATGTATCGTGCGCGAGATAACGTCTTTGTTCTCGGCCGCCTTTTGCAGCTCCATAACAAAATAAGACACGATAATGATGAAGACGAACAACACCCCCACCATCATGTCGGTCATCGAAATGAAGTAGTTGCCGTCTTGCCCCTGCTGATCCATATCTACACACTCACTCAGTGACGAGGCCGCTGCGATTCACTCAGCTCTTCGACAAGCTCGCTGACTTCAAGTACGAATCCGCTGAGTTTGCCGACGCTGTCCGACAGGTTGGTGTCCAACTCACTCGCAAAGGTACTGAGCTGGCTCAAGCTATCGCTTAGGTGTTTAGACACTTGTCGGAAAGCATTCTCCAGTTCGGTATCGACGTTTGTCAGGTGTTGACCATTACGCTCCCAGGCAGACTGAAGAGCAGCGACAGAGCCAGCCATGATCTTAAGGTGCTCCTCCATTGCTGCTGATGCGGTGCGTGTTTCGTTTAGGGTTGACTCCATTAATCCAGACATCTGAGTCATAGATTGGTCAAGTTGTCGTGAAGCTTGGGTTAATGGCGCAGATGCCTCTTGTACCGCTCGAGCAGATTGCTGGAAGACAAGGCCAGATTGCCCAACTTGCTCATTTACATTAGAAATGGCGCCAACCTGAATTGCCAACTGACCTGAAATCGCTTCGAAACGTGCCGATATCTCGTTTAAGTGAGTGCGCCAGCCATTGATACTGTTGGTCAAACCTTCACTGGTATCGTTCAGCTGCTGCTGCAATGAAGCAAATGAACTGGTAAACGAGTTTTGAGCGGTCTCGGTCGCGGTGGTGACTCTTCCCTCAATGACATCACCGAGTGACCGCAATGCGTTTTCAACGGTTTCGGAGGTACCCTTAACACTTCCCTTAATGGATTCACTGAGTTCAGTACCTGAACGTTCTATGAGTTCCTCCACAGAACGCGACACCTTTGTGCTCATTTCATTCAGAGCCTCGGTCATGGTGCGCATCTGCTCAACGCTACCCTGCTGCTGGCTACGCATTTCGGAAATCACCTCCTTGAGGCCAGAAGATGCCTCACCTGCGTCAGCTTTGAATTGGTCACCCGCCTGAGAAGTGGTCTCCTTCAGTTGTTTAGCGACGTCCATCATGGTTGCGTTTATGCCAGCTATCGCTTGCTCGAGCCCCGTGGATAGATTGTTTCCCCCTCCACTCAACTGCGATGCCGTTGATTCGAGGGTTTTTACCAACGCTTCCAATTGGTGAGTGACATTATTCATCGCATCACCACTAGAACCGGTTATTTTATTGGCAAAACTATCCGTCATTTTTTCAATTGCAGAGAGGTTCTCGCTCCCGAGCTTATCGGTCACCTTTGTAAGCTCTTCGGTAATGGGCTTCATCGTGTCACCAAGTGAGCTGGACAGCATGGGGGGAAGCTCTGATATCGCATCGCTAATTCGATTACCTAGAGCGACCGTGATCTCGGTAGACATTTCCTCGAGTCGCCGGGTCTGGCGTTGTGAGTGACCGTATTGATCAACAGCGATACGCTCAAGGTTGGCATACAGCAGACGTTCTTCTAACAGATCACAAATGATATGGAGGTTCTTACGTATGCTGGCGCTAAAGCCGGAAACCGCTGCGCCCACCAAAATGGAGGTAAGTAGACCGCCTACGGATGCCCAGAATTTCGTACCTGCTATTTCGAGAAGGCTTTTTAGCGCTCTTTGTAGCTCGTCAGCATTAGCGTTAGCGAAGGCCGCGCCGGTCTCTGTCAAAGCAGCAACCAGTCCAAGAAAGGTGAACAGCAGACCTAGACCTACAAAGGTGTGTGGTTGAATCAGTGGCCGCAGTTGAAAGTGGTGTATGGCGGTAGTGGAGAAATAGTCACTGGGACGTTTGGTATTGCGATAGACACGGTAGTTGGGATCGTCAATGTCATCCAGGGGGGGGATCAGGGTCTCTTCGAACTCTATCCAAGCATGGCGGACCCCCGGGATCTCAACGGCTTTGCTGCGGTATGTTTCGTAGCCTTCGGTAAAGCTTTGAGTGTCAGTGCTCTCGTTAACAATCGCTTTGAACTGAGTTAATGCATTCCGGATTCGCCTGTAACGGGTAAACATCCAAAGAATGACGAGAACTCCGAGGCCGATAAGCGCAAAGGCTAGAAACAGGCCAATGTTCTCGAGGTGGAAAAAGCTAATTAGCGTGTCGTTAAAAATAGACATCTAAACTCTCAATGCAGATAGTACGATTACTAGCCGTCAGTCGATCCAATCAACCGCTGACACAATGCCCCAATTACCCTTTTCATTAGGGCGCCGCCAACGTGCAATGGGCATCTCTCTTAGGTAGGCGAGTGCGTCATGGAAGTCAGTGAAGCGCTTCTCGTCCCCTTTGTCTCCCACGGTAAACACCCCATTTCTGGCACATTCTTCTGGGCAAAAGACGGTGCCATCTCGCGATATCGGTACTAGAAGGTTTGCAGCTATAGAAGGTTGGTTGCTTTCTTCCAAGGTAGAGAAATCCATTTGTTGATTGAGCATACTAGCAATGGTTTGCCTGGCACTAACATCAAGCTCGGCCCAAATGACCGAGCCGTTTTTGTGAACGTAAGGCACGGGTGTTGGTAATTTGATCACCTCGTTCAAATGCCAAGCGTGAAACCACTTGTAATCTGGTGCGCGATAAATGTCAGGCGGAATGCAGTGCAAATCCCGCGTGTTGTCCAATTGAGCCTGGCTGAATGGTCCCTGGCTTGCGGATAACTCGGCTACCGCGCACACCTGCTTGCTCCCTTTACGAATCAGGGCGATGGGCCCTCGACGGTGTGTATCTGTCGTCCTCATTTCCCAGGACTTTTTTCCGTCTAGAATCAGATCAGTCCATGGTTGATCAATAATCAACCCATGGGTTACATCGCCAATTGTCATTGTTACTTCCTGTGCTGCTTAGCGCACGTGTTCAAACATGCTTAGGGCTAAATGTCTTTTATAACGGGGTAGAATGGCTCACCCCAAGCCTCATGCGGGTTATCCATCATGAGATCCAGAATGGTTGGCACCGTTTTGCTTAAAAGGGCTTTACAGTCACGGACCTGAGGACGATTGACACTGCTTTGCCATGTTGCCCCGCCGTGCACGATTTGATTCCTAAGCGTATAGATACGCCTGAAAACGATAGAAAGAACCTGTCCAGTATCTTGCCTGGTTAGGCCTTGAGCCGCCCTGGCCTTGGACTGTCTGAACATGGACTCCCAATGCGCTTCATCTATCCTCCCATTTTGATAGTCCCAAAAGGGCTGAAAAATGAACTGGTTATTCAGAAGACTTCGAATAGTGCTGGAGAATTGAGTCCATACCAAATCGTACAACTGGTTAGTGTGGTCTTGTGCAACTAACAGATCGAAGAAGCTTTCAAACATTCCGCGTTCAGTCGTGCGATAAAGCTCATCAACATCAATGGCATAAGCTGCATTGAAGGCAATCCAGAGAAAAATAAAGTGAGCATCAGGGTCATCGTTTGATAGCTCGGCCTTTTGCAACCAGCTTAACGATCTATGGATGCGTAGCGAAAGATCCGAAGGGAAGCCATCTCTGAGACTGCGGTGTTTAGCTTTGAGCGTTGAATAATCCATCAAAAGGCATCCATAGCAAATTTATACTTCTGAGGGTACTTTTGCTGCCGTCGACGATGCATTCCTAGCACGTCCCTTATCGACGACTAAATTGTAACGCGAGTTCTCTTTCAACGCGATAGCTGACATTTCACGCATTTACGCAGAGCTAACGACCAGTTCGAACGATAGTGAACAACACGCATAACGACAATGGTTGTTAGTTCAATCGCCAGATATTAGTGCAAATACAGCGTCGTCGTCCCCTCAGGCCAAATCAAGCCTGGTACGAGGATACAGTCTGGTCATAACACGGCTTAAACGGCTAAGATTGCAGCTACCTACGTTAAAGAAAGCTGGTAATCATGGATTCAAGGACGCCTACTCCACCTCGCACTTCGTTCTCATCTTTACTCTTGAACGCCGACTGGCGCATCAGTCGTGCTATCTATTGGGTGTTTACGTGGCTCTGCCTGGTAGGCTTAATGGCACTGGGCATTTATGCTTTGGTCAAATGCTACAAAGGTATTTTTGAATACCAAGATGCGTGGTATGACCTGTCCCTCGTCGAATGGTCATTTTTTGGCCTCGCTATCTTACTTGTTGTTCGCCTGATCAAGCTAACTCACCTCAGCGGCGCCTGCTGGTCGTACAGCTTGAATTCCCTGTTAAAAATATTAGGGCTTTTTGTGGTGATCAAAATGCTTCTGTTGGCCGTTGCAGCAGTGGCCGATGAGGCTAAACCCATAGGTGCGTTGCAGCTCTATTTCCAACTCGATCAGCTCTACGGTGCCACCTTCTGGCTTGTTGTGGTCAGCCTGTCTTTGTACATGGCTGCCCCACCCGTTAAGCCCACACATCAAACAACCGATGTGAACATGAGTAATGATGCTGATAATGTGAGGCACGAGCCTGTTTTGCCAGAACCTTCCGAACTCAACGCACTGGCCACCCCTACAAACCAGAATCAAAACAAGGATGCTTCATGAACAGGAATGTCGCTATCGTCACACTGTTTGTGGCGGGTTTTACATGCCAACTGGCAGCAGCTGAGTCACGTTTTTCGCTCATTGAGAGCTGCGGCGAGTTGGTCAGCATTTATAAATCACGAAACGAAAAGCGTTTGCTGGCCGCACAAACAACATCGCTGGCTGAAAGCTTGCGCGCTGGATATTGCATTGGGGTTTTGCAAGAAAATGCCCGACAGCAAAGGTACTGCCAACGTAACTGGTTTGAGCGTGCCACCCTTATCGCTCAGATGAAGGACTGGAAAGGCTTTTCTGAAGAGGAACTCTTGGAGCGTAGCTGTGAAGGATAGCTCTACGCCTTTACAGCTGGCAGATGCAATACATAACCTTTTTGGTATCAAGCTCTCCAGGCATAAACGCTTCAAGGAGCAGATGGAGTCGCTGATGCGCAGCGGTCTCATTGAATACACTGAAGTACCAATTGAGTACACGGTGAAACCGCGCAGTCATAAATACATTGCGCGAGACCAGCTCACCAAGCTTCACAATGCCGTCTTGCTGCATGCTTTCTTTCCGATGCCTAAAGTCATCAAAGGTATTTTCACCGCCCCTAGTGCACGTCTGGAGCATGCAAAGATCGCGTCACTATTACTTACTGATCGGAACTCGGTCGCTGGCATCGGGCTGTTGAGGCAGGAGGTACTGCGTTTCCTGGACGTCTTGGCATCAGATGCCGACTTATCAATCGATACACTGCCGAACCCTTTTCAAGAGCTTCCCCAGCTTTCATTCAATGGTGTGAGTAATGTTATTAACCCGGCGGTAGTTTATATCTGATATAATACCTGCATGAATACAGAC
>ERZ1673962.1290-NODE-1290-length-12377-cov-2.988638_pt1 | contig 12377 bp, 18 predicted proteins | sample MGYA00580188_ERZ1673962 | MGnify/ENA primary metagenome ERZ1673962 (study PRJEB41334, sample SAMN05608104) | rock metagenome | biome: terrestrial subsurface; feature: shale formation; material: shale | place: USA: Pennsylvania ... | reverse complement strand
GGTGCGGAGCACCTCACCGGTCTTGCCTTTTTCCTTGCCAGCAATCACCTGAACGGTGTCGCCTTTTTTGAGTCGCATCTTGATGCGCTCGGATGTCTTGGCCTTGGGGGTTGCGGTGGCCATCTCAGATCACCTCAGGAGCAAGGGAGACAATCTTGGTGAAATTGCGCTCGCGCAATTCGCGGGCCACGGGACCGAATACCCGGGTGCCCTTGGGGTTGTTGTCGGTGCCCAGGATCACGGCGGCGTTGTCGTCAAACCGGATCGAGTTGCCCGTGTCGCGGCGCAGGGTGGCCCTGGTGCGCACCACCACGGCTTTCACCACATCAGACTTCTTGACGCCCATGTTGGGCATGGCGTCTTTGACGGCAGCGACGATCACATCGCCCACGTGGGCGTAGCGACGGTTGGTGCCGAGCACCCGGATGCACTGGATGCGCTTGGCGCCGCTGTTATCAGCGACGTTTAGATAGGTTTCTTGTTGGATCATTGGTGGGTTCTCCTCAAGCTGACGTGCTGTTGGTAAGAACTTCGGCCACAGCCCAGCGCTTGGTGCGACTGAGCGGGCGGGTTTCGGTGATGCGAACCCGGTCGCCCACTTTGCAGCTGTTCGCTTCGTCGTGGGCTTTGTAGCGGGTGGTGCGACTGACCGTCTTTTGATAGATGGGATGGGGGAAGCGGTTTTCCACCGCCACCACCACCGTTTTGTCCATCTTGTCGCTGACGACGGTGCCGACCCTTTCCTTGAGTGCCATGGGATCGAGGGGGTATCAGGAGGCTGAATCAGCCTTGGTGGCGGAGCGTTGCTGCTCTTGCTGCACCGTGAACAGGTGGGCCAGCTTGATGCGGGCTTCCTTGAAACGGTGCGTGTTTTCCAGCCGGCGGGTGGCCTGCTGGAAGCGCAACTCAAACAGTTCACGCCGGGTGGCGTTCACCTGTTCGTTGATCTGGTCGCCGCTGAGCTTGCGAGTATCGGCGATGTTGGGCTTTGCCATGGGTCAGGCCTCCACAGGAGCTGCAGTTTCCTGATCCGCCAGGGTCAGGAATTTGGTCTTCACAGGAAGCTTGTACTGCGCCAAGCGCATGGCTTCCTTGGCTATCTCGGGGGTGATTTCGGCCCCACCCATCTCGAAGAGAATCCTGCCTGGCTTAATTACAGCCACCCAGAACTCAGGGTTGCCCTTGCCGGAACCCATGCGGGTTTCGGCGGCACGCATGGTGACGGGCTTATCTGGGAAGATTCGGATCCAAATCTTGCCCCCCCGCTTGACATGGCGGGTCATGGCCCGGCGACTGGCCTCAATCTGGCGTGAGGTGATCCAGCCACATTCCTGGGCTTGCAAGGCAAACTCACCGAAGGCAATCGTGTTGCCCCGGGTGGCGACACCGCGCATGCGGCCTCGTTGCTGTTTGCGGAATTTGACGCGTCTTGGACTCAGCATGGTTCAGGGCTGCTGATCACTCTTTGTTGGAGCGGTCTTCAAACTGTTGCGGCTGCCGGTTGGTGCGGCGGCGGGGGGCCGCACCAACGGGTAGCTGCTCCTTCTGGCCGGGCAGAATTTCGCCTTTGAACACCCACACCTTGATGCCCAGAACCCCATAGGTGGTGCTGGCAAGTTTGGTGGCGTAGTCGATGTCGGCGCGGAGGGTGTGCAGGGGCACGCGACCTTCGCGGGTCCATTCGGTGCGGGCGATTTCGGCGCCGTTGAGGCGACCGCTCACCTGGATCTTGAGGCCGAGCACACCAGCCCGTTGGGCCCGCTGCACCGCCATGCGGATGACCCGGCGGAAGGCAACCCGCTTCTCCAGCTGCTGGGCGATGTACTCAGCGAGCAGAAATGCGTCGGCGTCTACCCGCTCCACTTCCACTACATTGATTCGCACCTGGCGGTTGGCATCGCCGAGGGTTTGCTGGATGCCGGTGCGCAGTTCCTCAATGCCACTGCCCTGGCGGCCAACAAGCACGCCGGGACGAGCTGTCTTGAGTTCGACTTCCAATTGGTCGGCTTTGCGGGCAATCAGCACATCGCTGATGCCAGCAGCGCCGTACTTCTTATGGACGAATTTACGAATCCGGTCGTCCTCCTGGAGGAGGGTTGGATAGGTTTTGCTTGGTGCGTACCAACGGGAGCGGTGGTCCTGGGTGATCCCCAGGCGCAGGCCGGTTGGATGGATCTTGTGTCCCATCAGTCGGTGTCCTCGGGGGTCAGGTGGAAGGAGCCACAGCAATGCTGATGTGGCAGGTTTGTTTCTTGATCGCGTAGGCACGGCCCTGGGCGCGGGGGCGGAAGCGCTTCAGGCACGGTCCCATGTCGGCGATTGCCGAGGCGATCACCAAGTTGGCAGGATCCAGGCCCATGTTGTGCTCGGCGTTGGCCACCGCAGAGCGCAGCACCTTAGTAATAGGGCCGGTGGAGCGGTAGGGCATGAACTCGAGCATGATCAGGGCCTCGCGATAGCTGCGGCCGCGGATCTGGTCGAGAACCCGACGCACCTTTGACACGGAACCGCGGATGTAGCGGCCGTGGGCGAGGGCTTGGTTGGAAGTGGTGTTTGCCATAGGTTCAGCGGCCTCCTTTCTTATCCTTGATGTGGCCCCGGAAGGTGCGGGTGGGGGCGAATTCCCCGAGTTTGTGGCCCACCATCTGCTCCGTCACATAGACGGGAACATGGGATTTGCCGTTGTGAACGGCGATTGTGTGGCCAATCATCATTGGCAGGATAGTGGAAGCCCGAGACCAGGTTTTGATCACGGTCTTGTCGTCAGCCACGTTTTGCTTTTCAACCTTGCGAAGCAAGCTGTCGGCAACAAATGGCCCTTTTTTGAGTGAACGTCCCATGGCGGATTAAGCGAACAGCAAAGCGGTGTGGATCATCAGGAATCGCGTCCGCCCCGACTCCGTTTGGAGACCCGGCGACGTTTCCGAAGGACAAACCGATTGCTGGGTTTGTTCCGCTTACGGGTTTTGTAGCCCAGGGCAGGTTTGCCCCAGGGGGTGACCGGCCCAGAGCGGCCGATCGGGGCACGGCCCTCACCACCACCATGGGGGTGGTCGCAGGGGTTCATCACCGAACCGCGCACTTCCGGGCGGCGGCCCAGCCAGCGCTTACGGCCGGCTTTGCCGAGACTGGTGTTACGCACCTCTGAATTGCCCACTTCGCCCACGGTGGCGTAGCACTCCCTTCGTACCAGGCGCACTTCGGTGGAGGGCAGCTTGAGGGCGACGTAGTCCCCCTCTTTGGCAACCACCTGGGCACTGGCCCCGGCGGTGCGCACCATCTGGCCACCCCGGCCGGCATAGAGCTCCACGTTGTGGACGCTCGAGCCGAGGGGGATGGCGGCCAGCGGTAAGGCATTGCCGGTTTCAATCGGCGAATCGGGGCCTGAGATCACCTGTTGGCCCAGTTCAATCCCTGCGGGGGCAAGGATGTAGCGCTTCTCGCCGTCGGCGTAGAAGAGCAGGGCCAGACGGGCGTTGCGATGGGGGTCGTAGTGGATGGCGGCCACCTTCGCAATTACGCCGTGCTTGTCGCGGCGGAAGTCGACGATGCGGTAGAGGCGCTTGTGGCCACCACCGCGGTGGCGGCAGGTGATCACGCCGCGGTTGTTGCGGCCCTTGCGGCGGTGTTTGGCGATAACCAGGCCCCGCTCGCGGCCGCGGCCAGTGATTTCGGAGAAGTCACTGGCGACGCGGGTGCGGGTGCCGGGGGTGATGGGTCGGTAGTTACGGATTGCCATGACGTTTCAGATACCTCAGGACTCCGGGAAAAGCTGGATGGCGTTGCCCTCGGCCAGGCGCACCACCGCTTTCTTCACCTGGGCACGTTTGCCGGCGAAGCGTCCCACCCGCCGGGAGCGGCGGGGCGGATTCATGGTGCTGATGCCGATGACCTTGACGTCGAACATCTGTTCAACGGCCGCCTTTATGTCGGGCTTGGCAGCCCGATGGTCCACCTCAAAGGTGTACTGGTTCTGTTCGAGGGCGCGGGTGGCCTTCTCGGTTATCAGCGGCCTGCGGATCACATCCGCAAGCCGGCTTGAAAAGCGCTCAGCCATCGCCGTAAACCTCCTGAATCTTTGCGAGTGCTTCTTCGCTCACGACCAACTTGTTGGCGTGGAGCAGGTCGAACACGTTGAGCTGATCAGCGGCGATCAGCTTCACCTTCTCGAGGTTGCGGACGGAACGTCGCACAGCCTCCGAGGCCCCATCGAGTACCACCAGCACCTTGGCTCCAAGCTCGATGCCGAGGCGGGCGAGAGCTGCGGTGATCTCTTTGGTTTTGGGGGTGTCCAGCCCCACTCCGAAGCCCTGAACCACAATGATGTCGTCGATGCGGCTCATCAGGGCGGTGCGCAGGGCCAGGCGACGCTCCTTACGGTTCATTGTCAGGGTGTAGCTGCGGGGCTTGGGGCCAAACACCACGCCGCCGCCGGGGCGGAGCGGGGTGCGGATCGATCCCTGGCGGGCCCGACCGGTGCCCTTTTGCTTGTAGGGCTTGCGGCCGCCACCAGCCACTTCGGCCCGGGTGAGGGTACTGGCCGTGCCCTGGCGGGCATTGGCCAGTTGGCGCACAACTGCGCGGTGGATCAGATCGGTCGCAGAGGATTGCTTGGCGACTTTGAGGTCGAGGGCAGCCTTGCCGGCTTCCTTGCCTTGCCAGTCACGGATTACGCATTGAGTCATTGGTGTTCTCCTCAGTTCCCAGCTTTGGCGCCCACCCGGTTCGCCGGGCGGATGTTCAGCAGGGCGCCGGGCTTGCCGGGCACTGAACCTTTCACCACCAGCAGGTTGCGTTCGGCATCCACTTTGAGGATGACGAGGCCACGGGTTGTGATCTGTTTGCCGCCATAGCGGCCCGCCATGCGCTTGCCGGGGTAGACCCGGCCTGGCGTGGTGCCAGCGCCGATCGAGCCAGGCTCACGGTGGTTCTTTGAACCGTGGGTCATGGGGCCGCGGCTGAAGCCATGGCGCTTTTGCAGGCCGGAGAAACCCCGCCCCATGGTGTCGCCGCTCACGTCCACCTTCTGGCCGGCCTCAAAGGCCGTGACGGAGATGGAGCCACCCAGCTCGAGGCCATCGACGCTGTCAACCCGATATTCCTTCAGGTGGCGCAGAAGATCTTCGCCCGACTTGCTCAAGTGCCCCTTGGCCGGCCTGTTCACGAGCTTTTCGCGAATGTCGCCAAAACCAAGCTGCACGGCGGTGTAGCCGTCAGTGCTGGTGCTTTTAATTTGGGTGATGCGGCAAGGCCCCGCCTCGATCAAGGTGACCGGGATGGAGTTGCCCTCTTCATCGAAGAACTGGGACATGCCCAATTTCTTCCCAAGGATGCCGATAGACATAGGAGGGGAAACAACGCCAGCTGGACCACCGCTTGCCCGGAGCACGGGGCTCGAACACAACGGTGAAGACGACTCAATCGAAGAACTGCCTGGCTCTGCCCAGTTGGGCGCTTTGCGACTTTCGAAGTAGAACTTCGCCAGGCGCTGTCGCGATTTCCAAGGGCTAGCAAGGCTGATCTGGATCGGATCAGCGCGGCTGGGACTTTTCAGAACCGGACCGGAAATCCCGAGGGACAAAATCCAGTGCGTTTTGGCAGTTTCCCGACGGAGCCTGGGCCTATGGGGGCCTCAGATCCGTACTGGCCGAAGCCGGCCACCACCACTGGTGACCGGGTGCCGTGAGCTGGAGGCCCGGCTAGCGGACGGGCACAGTTCAATGGCACAGCCTGCAACCCTACAACACAACCTCCCCACGAGCTGGCAGACTCCCCTAACAGCCCAGCGAACCCCTGCGATGCCTCTGCTGCTCTCCGGTCGCGGTTTTAAGCGGGATCTTGAACAGGCTGGGGCCCTGGCACTGTTTGCCCCCCTGGAGGGTGGGGCCGAGACCCGCCTGCTGCGGCGGCTGCGGGCTGCGGGCTACCGGGCCCAGCTCAGCTCAGCTCGAGGATTGGGCGATCCGGAGGCCTTCCTGTTTCAGCTCCACGGCGTACGCCCACCCCATCTGGGTCACCAGAGCGTGGGGAGGGGGGCCGCGGTGGGTGAGGTCCAGAGGGTGATGCCCCAGTTGGGGGCCCTGCTGGAGGGCAGCCAGCCGATCTTGCTTTGGCTGCTTGAGGGTCAGGTGCTCTCCCAGGCGGAGCTCGGCTCCCTGGTGGCGCTTTGCCGGCGGGAGCCGCGGCTGAAGTTGGTGGTGGAGATGGGGGGCGCTCGGGCCCTGCGCTGGCAGCCCCTTGAGCAATTGCTTGGTGCCTGAATGCCTGGAGCCGGAAGCGGCCCTGGCCCGGGGCAACTGGGTCAAGCTGATTTGCGGCGCCAGCAACCAGGATCTGGCTGCCATAGAGGATCTCAGCGGCATCTTTGCCCTGGCAGGGGTTCATTGCATCGATGCGGCCGCCGACCCTGCCGTGGTGGCGGCCATCCGTCGCGGCTTGGCCTGGGCTGGGGCCCGGGGCTCTGGACGGCCCTGGTTGATGCTCAGCCTCAGTGATGGGGCCGATCCCCATTTCCGCAAGGCCTGGTTCGATCCCCGTCGCTGCCCGAAAACCTGTTCCCGCCCTTGCGAACGGGTCTGCCCAGCCCTTGCCATTGGGGTGGCGGCCACCGGGGAACCTGGGGTGCTGGCCGAGCGCTGCTACGGCTGCGGCAGGTGTCTACCGGCCTGTCCCCATCACCTGATCGAGGAGCGGGGGCAGGTGTTGGCTGGGGATGGGGTGGCGCCCCTGCTGGCCCAGCTGCGGCCCGATGCGGTGGAGCTCCACACCCAGCCGGGTCGGGGGGAGGCCTTTGCTGAGCGGGTGGCCCAGTTGGTTGCCAGCGGGGTTTCCTTGCGGCGGGTGGCGGTGAGCGCTGGTCTGGAGGGCACGGCCCAGTCGTCGCGCCAGCTGGCTGCGGAGCTCTGGCAACGGTTCGGCGTGCTGCGCAGGGAGGGCATTCTCCCTCTCTGGCAGCTTGATGGCCGGCCGATGAGTGGCGACGTGGGATCCGGCACGGCCGCTGCGGCCGTCGGCCTGGCCGCGGCCGTGCTGCCCCTGGCACCGCCTGGCCCGGTGCAGCTGGCGGGGGGGACCAACGCCCATACGCTCCTCCAATTGGCGGCCAGGGCCCCATTGCGGCACCAGATCGCCGGGGTGGCCTTTGGGGGGGTGGCCCGTCGGTTGCTGCAACCGCTGCTGCTGGAAGCCCAGCACCGGGGCCGCCCCCTGCTGGCCGATGGGCTGCTCTGGCCCCAGGCCTTGCGGCTGGCCCAGGGCCTGGTCAATCCCTGGTTAGAACGGGTGCAGTGAATCGGCCCCAGCGCGTCACCGACGATCTCGATCGCCTGCTGGAGGTGCTGCCCCAGGTGGTGCAGACCTGCCTGGGCACCGAGGCTGCGCGGGATCAGCTGATCGAGGTGGTGCTGGATCTGGGCCGGGTGCCAGAGGCGCGCTACCCCGCCCGGGCGGTCAGCTTGGGGGCGGAGCCCCTGGGTCGGCTCGAGTTGGCAGCAGTGGTGGAGAGGGTTGGGGCCTTCGGCGGTGACAACCGCGCCGGCATCGAGCGGACCCTGCATCGGATCAGTGCGATCCGCAACCGCAGTGGGGAGATCGTCGGCCTCACCTGCCGAGTGGGCCGCTCCGTGATCGGCACGGTGGCGATGGTGCGCGATCTGCTCGATGGGGGCGACTCCCTGCTGTTGATGGGTCGCCCTGGTGTCGGCAAAACCACCGCCCTGCGGGAGATCGCCCGGGTGCTGGCCGACGACCTGGGCAAGCGGGTCGTGGTGATTGACACCAGCAACGAGATCGCCGGCGACGGTGACATCCCCCACCCAGCCATTGGCCGGGCCAGGCGCATGCAGGTGGCAAGGCCCGAGCTGCAGCACCAGGTGATGATCGAGGCGGTGGAAAATCACATGCCCGAAGTCATCGTGATTGATGAGATCGGCACCGAATTGGAGGCCCAGGCGGCCCGCACGATCGCCGAGCGGGGCGTGATGCTCGTTGCCACTGCCCACGGCAATGAGCTGACCAACCTGATCAAAAATCCCACCCTCTGCGACCTGGTGGGCGGCATCCAGTCGGTGACCCTGGGGGATGAGGAGGCGCGCCGGCGCCGCACCCAGAAAACAGTGCTGGAAAGGGCGGCGGATCCCACCTTCCCCTTGGCGGTGGAGATGCACAGCCGCCACCGCTGGCTCGTGCATCGCGATGTGGCTCGCACGGTCGATCTGTTGCTGCGGGGCCAGAGCGCCCGCCCCGAAATCCGAGAGCTTGGGGCGGGCGGAGAGTTGCGGCTCCAGGAGAGCCCGTCGCTATCTGCGTCGCCATCCCCATCTCCATCGCCATCTTTATCGCCATTGCGATCCCCATCTAGATCCCCATCTAGATCCCCATCCCCATCTAGATCCCCCGGCCTGGCTCCCCGACCCCTGAGTCGGCCCGAGACTCCCTCCATCCACCCAGTTGGCGTCGAGCCAGCCTGTTCCAGCCCCGCCCCTGCTGCGCCGTCCCTGCTGCGCCTGTACGGGGTGGGAATCAGCCGCAGCCAGCTGGAGCAGGTCGGGCGGGCCCGCCAGTTGGCTGTGGAGGTGGTGGGCAGCGTGGAGTTGGCCGATGCGGTGCTCAGCTTGCGCCATGAGCTCGGCCGTGATCCCCATGTGCGCCGGCAGGCCCAGCAGCTTTGCCTGCCGATCCTGGTGTTGAAATCTGCGGCCCAGCCCCAGCTGCAGCGGGCCATGGAGCGGTTGCTCGAGCGGCACCGCCAGCAGCACGCCGATCCGGATTCAACCGCTGTGCCCCCCTGCCTTCAGGGTGACGATGCCCACGCTGGCTTGGAGGAATGTCGGCTGGCGGTGGAGCGGGTGGTGCTGCCCCACGGCCAGCCCGTCGAGCTGTTGCCCCGCAGCCCTCGGGTGCGCCTGCTGCAGGCCGAACTGGCCGGTCGCTATCGGCTGCGCACCGCCGAGTTTGGTCGAGGGGCGGAGCAACGGCTGCGGGTGTTTCCGGCTTGATTTCCCTGTCTGCCCGGGTCGCAGTTGACGAAGGACCGGCCGCTATGGGTAACTATCTAGGCACCGGCATGGCCGGCTGCATTGGGTCGTCGCCAAGTGGTAAGGCAGCGGGTTTTGGTCCCGCCATTCCTAGGTTCGAATCCTAGCGACCCAGTTTTGAGGCCCCATGCCAGCGGCATTCGATTCCCCTGCCCCCTTGGTCGTCTTTGACCTCGACGGCGTGCTGGTGGACGGCATGCCCGAATACTGGTGGGCCGCCAGGACTGCGGCGCTGCAGCTGGCCCCCCGGCTGCAGCTCCCAGAATCGGCGCCTGCTGCCTTTGGGCGCTTGCGGCCCCTGATCCACAAGGGCTGGGAGATGGTCCTGATGGCCGCTGAGCTGGGCCGGGACGAGCTCGACATAGAACACCTATTGGACGATTACCCAGCTGCCCTGGCCTCTGCCCTGGCTCGCTGGAATTGGCCCGCTGGCCTGCTGCAGCAGCAGCTGGAGCAGGTGCGGGCTGGCGCCATTGGTATCGATGAAGCGGGCTGGTTGGCCCGCCACCGGTTTTACCCTGGGGTTAAGCAGCGGTTGGTGCGTTTGGCCGAGGACGGGGCGGCCTGGGCCGTGCTCACCACCAAGGGGGCCCTATTCGCCTCCAGGCTCCTGGAGGCTGCGGGGCTCAGGCCTGAAGCTCTCTTTGGCCACGAGCAGGGGAGCAAGGTCGAGGTGCTGCGGCATCTCCAGGCCCAAGGGCGTCCCCTCTGGTTCGTCGAGGACCGTCGTCCGACGCTGGAGGCGGTGCGGGCTGATCCGGAGCTGGCCATGGTGCGCTGTTTCCTGGTGAGTTGGGGCTACCTGGGCCCGGGGGATGGCCAGAACCTGCCGCCCAGCATTGGCTGGCTCACTCCGGAGGCCTTTTCAGCCCCCCTGGCGCAATGGCCCTAGCCGGTTAGAGTACGCCCGTACTATGAGCAATTGGTACGCCGGCCCTTTTTGGTGGCACTTGCTCTCTAGGGGGCGCAGGATTGCTTCCTGAGTCCGTCCCCCCTCTCTGCTGGTCTTTTTTGCCCAGTTTCTGCCCAGCTTTCCGCCCCGTTTCCAATTGTCGCCATGGCTGCCGATCCCCGCTCCAATTCCCTTTCCTCCCCTTCCCCCAGTTCGTCCGTGTCTTCCTCCTCTTCAGCTTCTCGCCCGTCTGCCGGTGCCGCCGCTGAGCGTGAGAAGGCCCTGGGGCTAGTGCTTAACCAGATCGAGCGCAATTTCGGCAAGGGTTCGATCATGCGATTGGGGGATGCTTCCCGCATGAGGGTGGAAACCATCTCCACCGGGGCGCTCACCCTTGATCTGGCGCTTGGTGGCGGCTACCCCAAGGGTCGGGTGGTGGAGGTTTACGGGCCGGAGAGCTCTGGTAAGACCACCCTCACCTTGCATGCCATTGCCGAGGTGCAGAAGCGAGGTGGTGTGGCCGCTTTTGTGGACGCGGAGCATGCCCTCGACCCCGTCTATGCAGCGGCCCTTGGTGTTGACATTGAAAACCTGCTGGTCTCCCAACCGGATACCGGTGAGATGGCCCTGGAGATCGTCGACCAGCTAGTGCGTTCAGCTGCCGTGGACATCGTGGTGATCGACTCGGTGGCGGCCTTGACCCCCCGCGCTGAAATTGAAGGCGAAATGGGCGACCTGGCTGTGGGTGCCCAGGCTCGCCTGATGAGCCAGGCCATGCGCAAGATCACTGGCAACATCGGCAAGTCAGGCTGCACGGTGATTTTCCTCAACCAGTTGCGCCAGAAGATTGGCGTTACCTACGGCAATCCGGAAACCACCACGGGCGGCAACGCCCTCAAGTTTTATGCCTCTGTGCGCCTCGACATCCGCCGCATTCAGACCCTCAAGCGGGGCACCGAGGAGTACGGCATCCGCGCCAAGGTGAAGGTGGCCAAGAACAAGGTGGCGCCTCCCTTCCGCATTGCCGAGTTCGACATCTTGTTTGGCCGCGGCATCAGCACCCTGGGCTGCCTGCTGGATCTGGCCGAGGAAACCGGTGTGGTGGTTCGCAAAGGGGCCTGGTATAGCTACGAGGGTGACAACATTGGCCAGGGCCGCGACAACACGATCATCTGGCTGGAGCAGAACCCCAAGCAGGCTGAGCTGATCGAGCAGCTCACCCGCCAGAAGCTCAAGGAAGGCTCCGAAGTGACATCTAACTCGATGAAGCCCCTGGCGGCAGCGGCCAAAGCAGCTGCAGCCACTGGCTCCGTAAAGGAGGATTCGGCGACCGAGCTGGCCGATCTGCCGGTGGCGAGTTGAGCCAGTCAGCTCAGCCCCCGGCCAGCCCAGGCCTCAGGGGCGGCTGAAAGCGCCCTTGGATCGGCCTGGGAGCCCCGGGGATGGAGCTGACTTGCTGGGGGCGTTGGGGCTCTGCAGCACCTGGGCCAGGCGCTGCAGCTCCTGGATGGCTTCAGCGCCCTCTAGCTTGACCAATTCGTGGCCGTCGTGGGATTCGACCCAGCTGATGCCGAAATCGGACACCAGAAAACGCACCATGTGTCTGGTGTCCAGGTTGGCCACAAAAGAGGCGCCGTGGCCGTCGCGGCCGTCACCGCAGATGTAGCAGGTAGCCGCGATGCCGCGTTCCTGCAGGCTTTTGGCCAGGGCCTGGAGGCTCATCACCAGGTCTTGAACCACCGACCGGTATTGCTCGGCAAGGCGTGGAAACACGGCGGCTACCCCAGTGGCCACCCATCATAATGTTTTCTTCAGAATCTGGCGAATCAGCCGTCGGCCAACGTCCACCAGCCCGCGGCGGGCCCGATGAAGCGAACCGCCACCCAGAAGAGCACCAGGGCTCCGATCCCCACCCAGGCCGCCTTGGTGGTGAGTTTTACGAAGCGATCGGCCTGGTTACGGCTGAGGGGTAGCCAGGCAACGATGCGCGGCGAAGTATCGGCTGGCCTGGCGCCTGATGACTTGATCCCCTTGGGTGGCAGGCCCTGGCTGCTGCGGCGCTTTGCTTCCCCCATTGCTTCAGCGTCTCCTTTGGTGCGGTGAGCAGTTAAAGCTAGTGAGGCAGCAGGCGTCTGAGGCTCACCCAGGGTTCCAGAGCGAGTAAGACCTGGCGCCCCCAGCTCCGCCCGCGCAGGCGGCCATCCAGAATCGCGAGCCTGCCCCCTTGGCGACGCAAGCCGGCCACCCCCAGTTCCAGTCGATTGAGGCCATCGGGAAGCAGGAATTCCCGAAACCAGTCTTGCCCTGACTGACGCATGGCCAGCACCCGGGCGGCGGTGAGGGGATCTTCCAGGCTGGCGATCGGCAGCAAGGCCACCACGATCTGGCCCGGTAGCGGTAGCCGTTGCTGCTGGTTGAGCCACCAGTCCCAGCGGGCACAGATCACTCCA
>ERZ1673962.1289-NODE-1289-length-12382-cov-2.747708_pt1 | contig 12382 bp, 16 predicted proteins | sample MGYA00580188_ERZ1673962 | MGnify/ENA primary metagenome ERZ1673962 (study PRJEB41334, sample SAMN05608104) | rock metagenome | biome: terrestrial subsurface; feature: shale formation; material: shale | place: USA: Pennsylvania ... | reverse complement strand
CGGCTTCGCCACTTGGACGGTGCGAACGTCAACGCGAAGCTGCCCGCTGCCGATGATGGCGCGGGCGGCGGGGGCGAAGGTGCCGGGGACGCGGAGGGAGACCTGCCTGCAGGCGGGGCTCTGGCGAATGGCACGCAGGCCGGGCTGACGGAGGCGAAGCTTCGCTCGGCCGAGCTCGACGTCAAACGCAAGCAGCTCGAATACGAGAAAGAGCTCGGCAAGCTGGTCGACAAGGAGACGCTCCTCCAGCAGGTGAGCGAGGATCTACAGCTCTTCTTTGAAGGCGTGCGCAGTGCCGGACGCAATCTGGCCGAGCGGCTCGCACATGACGAGCTGATCGGCGCCGAGCATACCGACGCGGTTGCCCGCACCTTGGCCGATGAGCTCGGCAAGCTGATCGATGATTGGCGCCGCACCCTGCAGGAAGAGGCGGACGGCGACGATGCTGGATGAGGCGCTTGCGGAAGAGCTGAAGGCAGCTGCGCGATGGTCCGCACGCCGTGCGCTCCTCGAAGCGTCGCGGCGGCCGGCACCGGTATCGGTCGCGCCCTGGGTCACAAAGAACCTGCGTGTGCCGGACGGTCCGCATGAAGGCAAGCTCTACCAGTCGAGTGAGACGCCGTACCTGACGGAGATACTTGAGTGCCTTTCGGATGAGCACCCGTGCAACCGGGTGTCGGTGCGGAAGTCCGCGCAGCTGGGTTACACACTGTGCCTGATGGGCTGGGTGGGCGCGGTCATCGCACAGCGCGGCGCGCGCTCGATGATCGTCATGCCGACAATCAGTGCAGCGGGCGACTTCGTAGACGAGAAACTTGCGCCGCTGATCGAGCGCACCCGCCCGCTTTATGCGCGTGTGCTGCCGACAAAGCAGAAGTCGGGCGAGGGCTCGACCAGGCTGGTCAAGAAATACCCGGGCGGCTCGTGCCGCATCACGGGCGCGAACTCCTCGGCGGATCTGCGCTCGAAGACGGTGCAGTACATCGCCGCCGACGAGATCGACGAATGGCCGCTTGATCTCGGCGAGCAAGGCGACCCGATGGCCATGGTGGATGCGCGGCAATTCGCGTTCCACGTCTCGGGCAACTACAAGAAGCTGGAAGGCTCGACGCCCACGATCAAAGGGCAGAGCCGGATCGATGCCTCGTTCGAGGACGGCGACCAGCGTTACTACGAGGTGCCGCGCCCGCATTGCGGTCAGCACCAGGCGCTGGAATGGGAGCGGCTTCACTATAGTGAGACCTACCCGCACAAGGCGGAATATCAGTGCGTCGAGTGCGGCGTGCTGATCGGTCATCATGAGAAGATGCGCATGCTGCGTGCGGGCCGCTGGGTCGCGCGCAACCCGGGACTGGGGCGGCATCCCTCGTTCCATCTGAACGCGCTATATTCGCCATTCACCACATGGGACCGGATGGTCGAGGCCTACCTCGCGGCGAAGGATGACCCGCTGCGGTTCAAAAGTTGGTGGAACCTTTGGAAGGGCGAAAGCTTCGAGATCAAGGGTGAAGCGCCTGGCTGGAAGGAACTGAAGGACCGGGCCGACACGCTGCGGCTTTACGAGCTCGGTGAGGTGCCGGATGAGGCGCTCTTCCTCACGGCTGGCGTTGACGTCCAGCAGAACCGCCTCGAGGCGGTTGTGCGCGGCTGGGGTGTGGGCGGCACGAGCTTCGTGATCGACCGCATCATTCTGATGGGCGAGACGAACAGCCTCGATGTGTGGATTGAGCTGACCGAAGTCTGGCAGCGGATCTACCGAACGAAGTCGGGCTTTGAGCGGCGCATCGAGATGATGGCCGTCGATGCCGGCTTCCGCCCGCAGATGGTGTTCAACTGGGTGCGCGGCAAAGAGGCAGCGCCCAAGGGCATGCCCCGCGCCATGGCGGTGAAGGGGGAGTCCAGGCGGACTGACTGGGTGCTGGGCGGCGCGAAGAAAGCCAGCTTCTCGCTCCGTGCGAAAGAGGGCGCGGCCAAAGACAAGCGCGGCTCTGTCATGCGCTGGGCGCTCGGCTCCTTTGCCGGGAAGGTCCATCTCTACGGCCAGCTCGCGCTCTCCGGGCCGAACGATGCGGGCCAGTTCCCGGTTGGGTTCGTTCACTTCCCGGCGGGCATGTCGGATGATGTCTATCAGCAGGCGGTGTCCGAAAAGCTGGTGCCGGTGCCGAAGCGCTCCGGCCTGGTCGAATATGAATGGCGCTTGCCCGCGCATACGCGGAACGAAGTACTCGACTGCCTCGTCATGAGCCATGCGGCGGCGGAAGCGCTGGGCATGAACCGCATGGGGCCGCAACATTGGGAGGCCCTGGCCGAAGAGCGCACGGCGTGCGCACCGGAGAAAGGCCAGCTCGACATGCTCTCCGCGGTCATCGCGCCGGCGGACAGTGATGAGGAGAAGCCGCGCAGCCGGTTCAATCCGGCCTCGCTCGCTTCGCTCAACAAGGACGATTGATCTTAGATTCCGTGCGAAAGCCGGTGATGAAGTGCCTGCGCAGGGAAACAGCGCGCGCAGGTATGGAGCCGGTGAGTAGGCTCGCCGCCGGGCGAACGGCGGCTGCAACGTCTGAGGAATGGACGTGACACCCCGGAGAGACGGGGAAGCTGTCTCAGCGGTGAGAGCATGGGCGCCTCGCTCCTCCAGGGTCAGGCCAGCCGACGGGCTGGCCGTCCATGCTCTCTCCGGTGCGGCAGGCTCGAATGAGCGCGAAACAGCAGCGCGGGCTGGCAGCTAGTAGCAAGCATCGCGGTGGCTGGTCCTCGGAAGGCCCGCCAGTCCGCACCGACAGAATTCATGTGGGGTGGAGCAGTTGGTAGCTCGGCGGTCTCATAAGCCGCAGGTCGCCGGTTCGAGTCCGGCCCCCGCAACCAGATCCGCGTAAGCGGATACCTCGCGGTCGGTGGCCATGCCGGCGGCAAGCCCTTCCTGGGCGTTTCCTCCCTAAACTGCGGGGCCCGTCCCATATCCGGGCCCCGCTTCTTTTGGAGCCGAGTATGACGGACAAGGCGACATTGAAGGCACGGCTCGAGGCGCTGGAAGATGCACGCCTGCAGCTTGCCATGGGCAAGTCGCGCGCATCCGTCAGTTATGACGGCAAGTCCGTTTCCTACACCAAGGCGGATGCCGGTCAGATTATCGGCATGATCCAAGAGATCAAGATGCAGCTCGGCATCTCGGGTCGCCGTGCGTTCCCGGTGAGGATGCAATGACGAAGCCGGTCCTAATCGACACGCGCGGCAATCCGCTGCCGAAGGCTGAGGCCGGGCGTCCCGTGCCGTCTTACGAGGCGGGCGATCCGCTCTCTGCGGAGCTGTCAGGCTGGCACCCGTCTCTTTGGTCGGCGGATGCTGAATGGCTATCCGAGCGCAATAGCGTCATCGCCCGTATCCGTGACCTGGTACGTAATAATGGCTGGGCCGCAGGCGCGGTGCGACGCGAATGCGAAAGCGTTATCGGCGCGCAGCTGCGCCTGAACTACAAGCCGAACTATCACGCGCTCGGGCTTGACGCTGAATGGGCGGCGGAGTTTGCGCAGCAGGTTGAGGCGAAGTGGCAGGAGTATAATCAGGATCCCGGCTTTGCCGCTGATGCGGAACGGCACAACACGGTGGCCGGGCTAATGGGTCTGGCCTACCGGCATTATGTGATCGACGGTGACGCTTTCGCTGTTCTTCTCTGGCGGCCGGAGCGGCTTGCAAAATACAGCACAGTCATTCAGGTGATCGACCCTGACCGCCTCTCCAATCCGTTCGACGCTGCTGACCAGGATCGGTTTCGCGGCGGCGTGGAGATTGATGAAGACAACGCCGCCGTCGCCTATCACATCCGCAAGCGCCACCCCTTCGATGTGGGTTGGGGTACAGCGCATGCTTTCGAGTGGGAGCGGGTGGAACGTGAGACCTGGTGGGGCCGCCCCGTCGCGGTTCATTACTTCGACAAGGAGCGGGCGGGCCAGACGCGCGGCTCGTCCAGGCTCGCCTCGATTGTCGAACCGTTGAAGATGGATCATGGCCTGGGCAAGGCCACGCTCGGCGCGGCGGTGCTGAATGCCATTCTCGCGGCCTTCATTGAAAGCCCCTTCGATCCGGCGATGGTCGAGGAGGGGTTTATGACGCAAGGCGGGCTTGAGAAGTATCAAGCAGATCGCACAGCGTTTCACCGTGATAGCCGGCTTTCTCTGGGCGGGGTGCGGATCAAGCATCTTTTCCCTGGCGAAAAGTTCAGCATGAACAACGTGACGCAGCCCAGCGGCAACTTCGAACCGTTCGAGCTGTCGGTGCTGCGCAAGGTCGCTTCCGGCGCTGGCATGTCCTACGAGCAGCTCACGCAGGACTGGTCGAAGACGAACTATTCTTCCGCCCGCGCGGCGCTGCTGGAAACATGGCGCGGCTTCACGGCACGGCGCACCAGCTTCACGCAGCGCTTCTGCACGCCCATCTTCGGCGCCTGGTTTGAAGAGGCTATCGATCTTGGCGAGATCGAGCTGCCCGAAGGCGCGCCGGACTTCTATGAAGCCCGCGCCGCCTGGACGCGTTGCAGCTGGATCGGCCCGGCCCGTGGTTGGGTGGACCCGGTGAAAGAAGCGCAGGCCGCCTCGATGCGCATCGAGGGTGGGCTTTCCACTCTGCAGCAGGAATGCGCAGAGCAGGGGCTCGACTGGGAAGAGGTGCTCGACCAGCAGGCGCGGGAACGCGAAGCGCGGAAGCGCCTTGGCCTGCCGGAACCTGTCACGAAAAACGGCAAGCCGGTAGATGAGCCGGATGACCGCCGTCCCGATGAACGCGGAGGAGATGCCAATGCTTGAGGCCGCGCTTCAAGATTACCGGCCCTGGGCCATCCGCCCGGCCGGCCTCGCTGACATGCGCACGGCGTGCGCAGCTGCCTGCGACATCAAGGCAGGTCTAGCGGGTGCCGAGTGGCTCGGCGGAGAAGGCCGCACCGGTCACCGGCTCTATGATGTGGTGAACGGCATCGCGCTCATTCCGGTCTATGGCACCCTGGTTGATGTCTGCTACTGGGCAGGCTCGCACTATGTGACGGGTTACAACGTGCTGCGCCTGCAGCTTGCCGATGCCTTTGCCGATCCGGAGGTGAAAGGCATCTGCCTCGATGTCGATTCCTATGGCGGTCTCGTTACCGGCCTCTTCGATCTGGCCGACTGGATTGTCGAAGCGAAGGCAGAATATGGAAAGCCGGTCGCGGCCATCCTGTCGGAGCATGCCTATAGCGCGGCCTATGCGCTTGCGTGTACGGCGGACACGATCTCCGTGCCGCGCACGGGTGGGGCAGGGTCCATCGGCGTGATCATGGTGCATTGGGACTATTCCAAGTGGCTCGACAAGGTGGGCGACAAGCCGACGCTGATCTATTCCGGCGCGCACAAGGCGGATGGCAATTCACTTGAACCGCTGCCGGATACGGTGCGGGCAGACTTCCAGAAACAAACGGACGATTACCGGCTTCTCTTCGCCGAGCACGTGGCGCGCGCACGCACCGCGGCGGGCCGCAAGCTCGAAGTGAGCGAGGTGATGGCGACGGAGGCCAAGTGTTTCGACGGTCCTGCCGGCACGGCAGAGGCGGTCAAGCTTGGCCTGGCGGATGCGGTTCTGCCGCCCGCCAAGGCCTTTCAGGCATTTGCGGCGTTTGTTGCCGCAGAGCAAAGCGCGGCATAGGACGCGCGCCAACCAAACGGAGACATTGATGGCGAAAGCAAAAGGAACGGGTGCGCGCGGCGCGCTCGGCCGGTTCAACTTCGCGCATCTGATCGGCGGCGCGCCCAAGCCTGCCGCCGAGGATGCACCGGAAGAGAAGGAAGAAGACGAGCCGGAAGGCACTGAAGACGACGATCCCAAGGGCGAAGGCGAAGAGTCCGAAGGTGAGGGCGAAGATGAGCCCGAAGGCGAAGGTGAAGAAGACGACACCGAGGCCGCTGCCTTTGCGGGTGTGATCTCCAAAGCCGAAGCCCGCGGTGCCGCCAAGGAGCGGGAACGCTGTGCCTCGATCTTCGGCTCCGAGCACGCAGCAGGCCGCATTGGCATGGCTGCCGAGCTGGCCTTCAACACCAGCCTGGACGCGAAAACGGCAATCGGTGTGCTGGCGCAAAGCCCGGCTGAGAAGAAGGGCGGCGGTCTTGCTGCGGCGATGGCCAAACAGAAAAATCCCGCACTGGGCAACGGCGGGACTGGCGGCAAGGACACGCAGTCTGCGGACAGTCGTCTCGTGCAGCGGGCGGCGGAAATGTTCGCCCCCAAGAAAACGGCCTGACCCGGCCGCCATCCGGCGACTGGCTTTTTCAATCCTCAATCTTTGGAGGTAAGCAATGCTTCCTTACATGCGGACGCAAAGTCCGAAAATGCTGGGCCATGTGCTCAAATATGAGATGGCCGCGGCCATGTCCCTCATGACGCTCGATGTGCTGGGCGCCGATGCGGCGGAGCGGAAATACACGGTTGGCGAAGTGCTGGGCCGTGTCCTCTTCGACATCGACAATATCGACATTACGCCGGATGGCGGCAACACCGGAGACGGTGCGCTCGGTGCGCTGACGCTCGGCGCGGCGGCGAAACCTGGCGTTTATGTCGTGACCTGCGTGGCGGCGGCGGCGGATGGCGGCACTTTTGCCGTTGTGGATCCGGATGGTTACCGTCTGCCGGATGCCGAAGTAGGCGATGCCTATGCGCACCCGCAGATCAACTTCACGATTTCGGATGGCGCTGCCGACTGGGTGGTAGGCGACAGTATCTCCGTCACCATTCCCGAAGGGTCCGGCGCTGGTGTGCCGCTCGATCCCGCCGCAGTTGACGGCACGCAGCGTGCGGCCGGGTTCATCACGGAAAACATCACCGTGGGTGCCGCCGCTTCCCAGCGCTCTCAGATCATCCGCCGCGATGCGGTTGCGGCTGCTGACGGCCTTATCTGGCCGGATGGCATTACGGAGGATCAGAAAGCTGCCGCCCTGGCGGAGTTGGCTGCCCTCAACATTCAGGTGCGCACCAGCGGCTGACCCTTTCCAAATCCGTAATTGATCGCGCACGCCGTGCGCGTCATGCAGAGGAGACTTCTCATGTTTGACTTTCAGTTCACGGCGATCGGTCTGACCGGCGCGATCAACGTGATCCCTCCCCAGTGGGGCCGCATCAGCCAGATGGGCCTTTTCGCTGCGAAGCCCTCGCCTTCCACGCTAGTGGAGATCGTTCGGCAAAACGGCCGGCTGGTCATTCTGTCGGCAGAAGAGCGTGGCAGCCGTGCCAACGTTGCCGCAGGCGAGCGGGACGATAATGTGATCGTGAAGATCCCGCCACGCAGCGGGGAATCATGCCCATCGCCGGGGCGGGCCGTCAGCCTATGACGCTGGAAGACGAGATCAACAAGCGTCTGGCGAAGGTTCGCCGGACGCATGACATCACCGGTGAATATCTCCGAGTGGGCGGGCTCAAAGGCCGCATCTATGACGGTAAGGGAAAGGAGCTCTACAACCTTTTCGAGGTGTTCGGCATCAACCAGCTGAGCGTTGACTTCAAGCTTGGCACGGCCGGCACCGACATCCGCGCCAAATGCGAAGAGGTCTATGCCCACATCGAAGACAATATCGGGGATGACGTCGTCTCCGGTGTCCGCGTCGAATGTGATCCCGGCTTCTTCGGAAAGCTCGTCAGTCACGAAAAGGTCGAGCAATTCTACCTGCAGGCGGCGCAGGCGCTGGAATTGACGGGCCGGAACATTCGTCAGGGCTTTAACCTCCATGGGCTGGAGTTTGCCGAGTACCGCGCCTCGGCGCCGGGCATTGATGGCCAGGTGAAGAAGTTCATCGGGGCGAATGAAGGTCATGCCTATCCGACTGGCACGACGCAGACCTTCGAGGAATATAACGGCCCGCCTTACGATATTCGTCAAGCTAATCAGCTGCCGACTTCGGAAATCTTTGTCTCGCCGAAAGAGCTCGATCACGGGGCCGGCATTGAGCTGGCAACGCAGTCCAACCGCCTGCCCATGTGCAAGCGGCCGGAAGTGCTGGTCCGGGTTTACTCCTCGGATTGATCCTCCAGGCAGACGTGACGCACCGTCCGCCCTCGGGGCGGGCGGTCTTTCAAAGTGCCTGCCCGCTGCAGGCTTTTTGGAAGGCCGCAGACAAAGGGAGATTTCAATGAAGCTCATCCAGGCAAAGGTGCTTTCGACGCTCCGTTATGATGGGGCGCACCACGGCCCGAATGCCGTCATCGGCATGACGGAAGCAGATTTCGAGGAGAAGAAGGCCGAGGGAATGGTTTCCGCCGTCCCTGCGAAGCGGGAGGTGGAACGGCCCGCAGGCGAGGCGCTTCTCGATGCAATCATCAATGCCATGCCGGGTCTCGGCGAAGATGACTTCAGCGCCGATGGCAAGCCGAAGGTAAAGCCGCTGGAAGCGCGTCTCGGTTTCAATATCGACGCCGCGCATCGGGATGAGGCACTTGTCCGCCTGGCTGGCATCATCGGAGCTTAAGGCGCATGCCCTTTCCCGATCTTGCCGATGAAGTGCTCGCCGCCTGCATGGATGAGTTCGCGCGGACGGACATCATCTGGCGGCCTCTCGCCTCCGCGCCTGGTCATGAGGATGTGCCGGCGCGCGGGATCTTCGATGACAAGCATGAGTTTGTCGAACTCGATGATGAGGGTGTGCCGGTCTCTTCCCGCGATCCCGCGCTCGGCGTGCGGTTTGCTGACTTTCCTGAAGGGCTGCAGCCCGCACAGAAAGACCGCTTCGTCATCGCAGGCGTGACTTACGAAGTCTTTGGCATTCATCCGGACGGGCAGGCCGGGGCCACGCTGCGGCTGAAGGAGATCGGCTGATGGATGAGGATGAGTACGCCTTTCAGCTCTTCCAGATCCGTGACATGGCCGAGGCAAAGCTGCTCGCGGCGGGCGTGTGCGGCGGTAACGTCCAGAAGAGCCGCATCATGCCCTGGGGCGAGGACGAGCTGGACGGCGATGGCCGGGTGAATGTCTATCTGCGCGGCGTCTCCATGCAGAGCGTTGGCGCGGTCCGGCCGCTGCAGTTTGATGACCGGGTGCAGATCGCCGTGCAGATCGGGCGGCGCGCCAATTCCGCGGAGGCGGTTGAGGCGGCGCTTGAAACTGAGGCAAAAGCCGCGCTCGGTGCGCTGCTCACGGATGCCGAATTTCTCGACCTATTCGAGGAAGTGCCTTCCGTCGAGCTGGCTTATGACGTGCCGGAAACGGGCAAGGGGTATGAGGCGCAGGCGCTCATTCTTTTGACCGGCACCTACACCACCATCTGGCGGCGCGAGCATGTGGATGACTTCCTCCGGCTGCGCGGCCTTCCGCCGGAGCATGGCATCGATCTCGACCCGGATGAGGAAGGGGCGGAGATGGGCTTCTCTGTCGATCTTGACGGCGCGGGCGGGTGAGCCGCGTTCAATCTGAAAAGGACTGGAAAATGCAAAAGAAGCTCTGGCTTACGCCAAAGCCGGGCGAGCTCGTGCGCGACCCGGTGAACGGGCAGCACCTGCCGCCCGAAGGCGCGGAGAAGCCGCTCGATATGTATTGGCGCCGCCGCCTCAAAGATGGCGCGGTGACCGAAGGCAAACCCCAAGCCGCGGCGAAACCCGCGCCCAAGAAGGAGGGCTAACCCATGAACGTGGTCATGGAGAAGATCCCCAGCAATCTGCGCACGCCGCTCTTCCAGATCGAGTTCGACGGCAGTCAGACCGGCCTGCGTGCGGAGATCGCGCCCTCGCTCCTGATCGGCCAGAAGCTGGCGGCGGGCAGCGCGGATGCGGATGTGCCCGTCCAGGTGTCGGGCACCGAGCAGGCGAAAGCCCTGTTCGGCGCAGGCTCGATGCTTGCCCGCATGGTGGAAACCTACCGGCGTGGTGACAGCTTTTCGGAGCTCTGGTGCCTGCCTGTCGCTGATGACGGCGCAGGCGTAGCCGCCGAAGGGACGCTCACCTTCACCGGCCCGGCCACGCGCGCGGGGACGCTGTCGATCTATATCGCCGGGCAGCGCGTGCGCGTCGGTGTGGGCGAAGGTGACACGGCCAATGATATTGCGACGGCGGTTGCCGCAGCGGTCACGGCGGCCGCTGAGCTCGCGGTTGTCACGCTCACGGCCAAACACAAGGGCGCGCTCGGCAACGACATCGATCTGCGCATGAACTATCTCGGCGCGCGGGGCGGCGAGGCGCTGCCTCCCGGCGTGACTGTCGCCATCGTGGCCATGGCGGATGGCGCCACGGATCCCGATATCGCGGATGGTGTGGCTGCGCTTGGCGATGAGCTGTTCGATCATGTCGGCTGCCCTTACACCGACACGGCAAACCTCGACGTGATCGAGGAGGCCTGGGGTGACGGCACGGGCCGCTGGGCCTGGGACCGGCAGATCTATGGCCATGTCTATGCGGGCAAGACCGGCACGGTCTCGAGCCTCGGCACGGCCGGCAATGCGCGCAACGATCCGCATGCCACGATCATGGGCTACAAGGGCAGCCCGACGCCGCCCTGGGAATGGGCAGCATCGCTCACCGCGTCATCGGCCCGGGCGATCAACATCGATCCCGCCCGGCCGCTCCAGACCTTGCCGCTGACCGCCGTCATGCCGCCGGTGCCGGAAGACCGCTTCACCCAGTCCGAGCGCAACATCCTGCTCTATGACGGCATCTCCACTTTCACGGTGGCGGATGACGGCACGGTCAGCATCGAGCGCCTGATCACGACCTATCAGAAAAACGCCTTTGGCGACCCGCATGATGCCTGGCTCGATGTGAATACGCCAGCCACGCTGACGCGCTTTGCCCGGCGCATGCGCTCGATGATTACCACCAAGTACCCGCGCCACAAGCTGGCGGATGACGGGGACTTCGGGCGCGGCTCGAATGTGGTCACGCCGTCGATCATCCGCGCGGAGATCGAGGCCGAATACCGGCTTATGGTGCGCGAAGGCCTGGTCGAAAACGTCGAGGCCTTCATGGAGGCTCTTATCGTCGAGCGCGATGCAAATGACCCGAACCGCATCAATGTGCTGATGCGCCCGGATCTGGTGAACCAGCTGCGCATCTTCGCGGTGCGCAATCAGTTCCTGCTGCAGTCGCCGCAGGCGCAGGCGGCATAGGAGGCAGGATGACCCGCCTGAAGACACCTGAAGAAGTGGCCCCGGAACTGGCAAGGCAGCTGGGGCCGCATCTTGACCTCCATCCTCAAGTCCGCGTCACCAGCGTGAACGTGGCTGAGGATGGCCGGTCCCTGATCGTCGAGGGGGAGCTCCCTTCAATGGCTGAGCTGCGCGCGCCGGAAACAGTGCGCGTCGATTCGGAATGGCTTGCGCACGCCGTGCGCGACATTCTTCTAACCGCTTAAGGAGAAGGAATATGGGCAAGAACACGGTTGGCGGTGTCGGCTCCGTCTCCGTCGACGGCGTGCAGGTCCTGGCGCGCGGCAACGTGACGTACCGGATCGGCGGCAAGGTTCGCGAAACGGTGAACGGTCTTGACGGAACGCACGGCTTTACAGAAACCGGGCAGGCTTGGCGTGTCGCCTTCGATGCCTCGACGGTGCGGGACACGGACTTGAAGCGCATCAAGGAAGCCGATGAGGCCACGGTCCTGCTTGAGCTGCTGAACGGCAAGCAGGTCAAGCTCTTCGACGCCTGGTTTGTCGGTGACCTCGAGGCGAATGCCGGCGACGGTCAGGCCTCCCTCGCATTTGAAAGCCGCGAAGGGAGCATCGAATGAGCGGAACCGTAAAGCTGAGAAAGCCGGTCGAGTGGCACAAGGAGGAAGTGACGGAAGTCAGCTTCCGCGAGCCGGTCGGGAAAGACCTTATCCAGTGCGGTACGCCGCTCGATATGTATCTGCCTGAGGGTGACGGGGAAGAGCTGAAAGTCGCGCGTGTCAATGCGGGCTGCATTGCCAAGCTGATTGCCCGCTGCGGCTCCTCGCAAAGCGGCGGTGCGCTCGGCGCGGGCTTTGTCGAGAAGTTGTGCATTGATGACTTCAACGCCTGCCAGAATGAGATACTGGCTTTTTTCGGCGGGCCGGACGAGGCGGAGACGAAGACCTCCTCGACCGGTACTACACACTGAGCTGGGTCTGGAAAGACCGCAGCCTCTTCGATCTGCCGCTCTCCCTGCTTGCGCTCGAAGAGCGGCAGACCCTGCGCCTCATCGATGAAGAGAACGAGGCCGTGAACAACGCTGCGCGCGGCTGAAAGGGAAATCTCATGGCAAGCAATAAGGCGCTCCGGCGCACTTTCGAGCTGGTCGACAAGGCCACAATGCCGCTCAAGGGAATTCAACGAGGTTTCCGCGCCGTGGGGCAGACCGGCGCGGGGGCGATGGCTGCGCTTCGCCGTGCCCAGCGGCGTCTGCGGCTCGATCGGCTTGCCGGTTCCGTTGTG
>ERZ1673962.1288-NODE-1288-length-12389-cov-13.636939_pt1 | contig 12389 bp, 16 predicted proteins | sample MGYA00580188_ERZ1673962 | MGnify/ENA primary metagenome ERZ1673962 (study PRJEB41334, sample SAMN05608104) | rock metagenome | biome: terrestrial subsurface; feature: shale formation; material: shale | place: USA: Pennsylvania ... | reverse complement strand
GAGAAGCCACATTTACCGCGTTTGGAGAGCACCTAATAACTGGGGGGGGGTATCAGCCGTTCAACAATCGATGCACCATCAGGAGCGTATTTGATGAAATGTAGTCAGGGCATCTAACCTTGGGCCTATTCAGCGGGCCTTAGTGTCAATGTCGAAACTTATGGATCTACGTACCCCGGCAACAAACTGCTCAACTCTTTCATATAGCTCTGTCGACAGGTTTTCAAGGTAGCTAATAATGTTGCTCTGGTGCTCGCTCGACTCGAAGCGAACCCCCATCCATCCAATATAGAACGGATCTGCTCTTATAAATGAATTATAGACAGACAGGCGGTTTTGCAAAATACTCAACTGCCGCGGCGGGAAAACCCCTAATACACAACCGATCAAGGCCAGTGCTGTCACGCGCGGAGAAACATCGCATAGAGAGCAACCTAGCAGGGGAGCCCGCAGAATTCGGAAAAAATCGTACGCTAACAGTTCAAGCGTCCCGGCCACGCCTGACTGTAGCTTGTTGACTGGTCAATCTGTCTCGCGGGTAAAGCGATAGAACAAGTTCGGCTCGCTGACCACGTACAAATACCCTTCATCGTCGATGGTTACACCTTCGGCTTGAGGTATGCCCTTCAGCAAACCGGCAAAACCGCGCGCCAGGGAGCGGAAACTCACCACCTTGCCCTCGTCGGTCATTTCGATCAGCAGTTTCGACTCGTCGCTGAGCAGAATCAGATGGCCGCTCTGTTGATCGAAGACGACCGAAGATAAGTCAGTCGCAAACACCTTGTCTTTTACCAGGCTGGACAGGTCGCGGACGTGCAGGGAAAAGCCTCCTGCCAGGCTGGCACGAAGGCCGCTCACTTCCAGCAATTGGCGTGGGTCACGCTCCTTGGTCACAAACAAGCGATCACCTTTCAGGTCGTAGGCGAGCCCTTCAAGGCCTTTGTTGTCTTCCTTGCCAAGCGCCAGGGTCAGCGCTGGATACTGGTCTCGGCTCAATGGTCGATCAGGAGAAAGTTTACCGTCTTCGGCGATGGGGACATCCACGACAACCAGGCTCTGCCGGCGCTCTTCGGCGATTACCAGCTGGCCGTTGCCGGCATAGGACACAGCTTCCACATCGTGGAAGCCGTCCAGGTTGTAACGCCTTTCCACATCACCGTCACGACTAAGGGCCAATAGTTCGTTTGGGCCGTTGGTGACCGCCCACAGCAGGTTTAGGTCAGGGTCGAAGGTCAGGCCCGAAAGATTGTTGTCCACACCGGGAACCGCCTTAGCATCCAGCTCAACCCGGTAGTCAGGCAGCCACACAGAGCGCTCCTGCCAATCATCGGTGTGCCAGTGGGTCTTGATCCAGAAGTACAAACGATCATCAAGGTGATGGGTGCGGACTTGGAATACGGTGAGCAACGCAAGGCACAGCAGTGCCCACATCCAAGTGCTAGTTTTCCGTGTTCGGCCCAGCCAGTTTTTTGCCAACAAATACATAGAAGCCTCGTTAATTGGGACTGACGTCACGAGCTGTCATGGTTTCAATCCGACTCGGCGCGGCTCGCACAGGTGATGCACAACGGCGTGGCCGGATCGAATTCCAGGCGGCCCGAGGCGATCAACTCGCCGCATTGGTTACACCAGCCATACTCGCCCTCGTACCAACGCTTGAGGGCCAGCTGGAGGCGGACGCGTTCATGCTGCGCCCGACTGCGGATGGCATCGTTCATCGCTTGCTGCTGGAGTGCGTCCATCCTCGACAGACGCCCTACCTTGCTTTGATCCAACTTCACCGATTGCGAGCGAGACTCAGCGTCTTCCAGCAACCGATCCAGCTCGGCAGCCCGCTGTTCCAGTAGGGTCTTGAAATGGGCAAGATCGAGGGCGTCGTCCATGGCCGTTAGCGCAGCAGCAACAGTGGGCCAGTGGTGGTGCGCAGCATGCTGGTCGTGGTGCTGCCGACCAGAAACTGACGGATGCGCGAATGACCGTAGGCCCCCATCACCAGCAGGTCGATGCCGTGCTCTTTCTGATAGGCGTGCAAGGTAGGCTCTATCTCGCCGTTCAGGGTCTCGGCGCGAACAGTGAATCCGACGTTGAGCAGCACTTTCTGCGCCCAGTCCAGCTGCGCGGACGATTCGTCGTTCACTGGCCCAACCATCACCAGGTGGATCGGCAGCCCCTTCAGCAGGGGGCTGGCCGCCAGCATCTCCACACCCTTGCGGGTAGTAGCGCTGCCATCGAAGGCCAGCATTGCGCTCTCGGGCTTTTGGAAGTTGGCCGGGGTGACCAGGATTGGCCGGTGCATGATACGAATCACGCTCTCCAGCTGGCTTCCGACATGCTGACTCAGACCGCCGCTAGACTCGCCTTGGCGACCGATGACCAATAGGCGCGTTTCGCTTTCCAGCTCTTGCAGGTTTTCCAGCAGATCGCCATGACGTTGCTTGGACTCCGGCGCGGCCACACCATCCGTCATGGCCCGCTCTTTCGCGGCGGCAAGCATGATCCGCCCTTGTTCAAGGGCCAACTTGCCGCGCTGTTCATCCAGGGAAGCAAGCTCATCGAGTAGGTGCTCGCGGCTGCCAAGGCCGATATTGCCACTCAGATCCGTTGTAACCGGGTACTGTCGCTGATCCAGCACATGCAGAAAGGTCAGCGGGGCTTCCAGGCTCAGACTGGCCCAGGCTGCGTAGTCGCAAACGGCTGGGGCCGAGGCGGAACCGTCGATACAGGCAATTACGTGGGTCATTGTTTTTCTCCTTCTCAGTGGCCCATGAGTTGATCAATGGCGTCGGGTTTATCGTGAACACCGAAGCGATCCACGATAGTGGCGCTTGCTTCGTTGAGGCCCAGCACTTCAACTTCGGTGCCTTCGCGGCGGAATTTGATGACCACTTTGTCCAAAGCGGCAACGGCGGTGATATCCCAGAAGTGAGCACGGTTCAGGTCGATGGTTACCTTGTTCAGGGCTTCTTTGAAGTCAAAGGCCGCGACGAACTTGTCTGCCGAGCTGAAGAACACCTGGCCGGTGACGTTATAGCTACGGTGCTCGCCTGCTTCGTCCAGCGAAGAGCTGATCGCCATGTAATGGCCAACCTTGTTGGCGAAGAACATCGCGGCCAGCAGTACGCCGGCCAACACGCCGAAGGCAAGGTTGTGGGTGGCGACCACGACCACCACGGTGACGACCATGACAATGTTGGTCGACAACGGGTGCTTCTTCAGGTTGCGCAGCGAATCCCAACTGAAGGTGCCGATGGACACCATGATCATCACTGCCACCAGTGCAGCCATCGGGATCTGCTTCAGCCAGTCGCCGAGGAACACCACCATCAGCAGCAGGAATACGCCTGCGGCCAGGGACGACAGGCGAGAACGGCCGCCAGATTTCACGTTGATGATCGACTGACCAATCATCGCGCAGCCGGCCATACCGCCGATCAGACCCGAAGCAATGTTGGCCACGCCCTGGCCCTTGCACTCGCGGTTCTTGTCGCTGGAGGTGTCGGTCAGGTCGTCGACAATGGTCGCGGTCATCATCGATTCCAATAGACCGACCACAGCCAGTGCTGCCGAATAAGGGAAGATGATGGCCAGCGTCTCGAATGTCAGCGGCACGTCAGGCCAGAGGAAAATCGGTAGCGTATCCGGCAGTTCACCCATATCACCGACCGTGCGGATATCCAGCCCAACCGACATGGCGACGGCGGTCAGCACGATGATGCACACCAGCGGCGATGGGATGAGCTTGCCGATCTTGGGGACATAGGGGAACAGATAGATGATGCCGAGGCCTGCGGCTGTCATGGCGTAGACGTGCCAGGTGACATTGGTCAGCTCAGGCAGCTGAGCCATGAAAATCAGGATCGCCAGTGCATTGACGAAACCGGTCACCACCGAGCGCGAGACGAAGCGCATCAGCGATCCGAGCTTCAGGTAGCCAGCAGCGATTTGTAGCACGCCACATAGCAGCGTGGCGGCCAGCAGATATTCAAGACCATGGTTCTTGACCAGGGTCACCATCAGCAGTGCCATTGCACCGGTTGCGGCCGAGATCATTCCCGGGCGACCACCGACAAAGGCGATGACCACGGCGATACAAAAAGAGGCGTACAGGCCGACTTTAGGGTCGACACCGGCAATGATCGAGAAGGCGATGGCTTCAGGGATGAGGGCCAGGGCGACCACAAGACCGGCGAGGATGTCGCCACGGATGTTGGATAACCAGGTTTGTTTTAACGAGTGGAGCATCAGAATTCCCAAGGCAATGGATCGCGCAGCACAGCATGGCGCAGGCCAAGTGCAGCTGGTCGATACGAGGTCAAATTGTCGGATGTAGGGGTGCTGTGGAGGGTGTTAAAACCGAAGGCACAGCAGAAAGCGACCGCTGGCAGAGCAAGCAGTCACAGATGATGCGGGGGGCGAAGCGCTATGGCGGCGTAGGCAGCCAGATCATGTTTTGCAGAGTAAGCATGAGGCCTTATCGGGTGTCTTTAGTAACTCAATGGCCGCAATAGTCTACAGGAAGAGGGCAATTTCTGCGAGTCACCCCCGGACTAGGGCGTCCTGTTTGGATGTCAGCCTGAGCTATGCCTCAATCTGACAGGTTCAAGCAGCCAAACCGGGCACGACGACAAAATAGGCGTTGAGCATGTACAGGCCAGAGAGGATCAGCAGAATTCCGCCGATAATTTCAAAAACCTTGTGGAATCTCCTCAGCCCCGACAAGTTTTCCAGCCAACCCACGGCAATTGCGCCCAGCACGATTGGAATCGCGCGCCCCAAAGCGAAGGCCAGCAGCAGTGCTACGCCGAAAACGGGTGAGCCGATGCCAGCAGCAACGCCAAGTAACACGATCAACGCTGGCGTGCAAAACGGGCAGATCGCCACCGAAAACGGCACGCCCAATGCAAAGGCACCCCACGCCCCTGTTACGGGTTTGGCTCGTAACTTCAATGCCGGCAGTGGAAGACGCAGCCATCCCGGCCAGATCAGGCCCAACACAATCAGTAGCGGGCCTAGCACCACGCCCCATGCACGGCCAAGCAGGTGTTGCACCCATCCGCCGCCCAGACTGGCGGCCAGACCCAAAGCCACATGCGTCAGGATCATGCCCAGGACAAAGAGACCTCCGTAGAGCGTTGCTTGGCGCGGGGTGCGCGATGTCGTCACGTAGGCGAGCGAAACCGGGATCGCAGCTAGCGCGACCGGATTGAAGCTGAATACAAAGCCTGTCACGAATCCGACCCATAGCGCCCCGAAGCTGGCTTGAGCTACCGCCTGGCGCAGTGCTTCGGCGTCCATCAGAAAGACTCCAAGCTGGTCAGCATGGTACGGAACTGCTCAGGGGTAGGCAGCGATGAGAACTTCAATTCGCCATTCACAGCAATGGCCGGCATGCTCAGTACGCCGAGCGAGACCGCGTACTCGAATTCTTTGAGCACGTTGACCTCGCGCCAAACGACCTCGTTCTCGCCGAGCATGGCGGTTGCGATGGCGCGGAGCTGCTTTTGCGCCGCTACACATTTGCCGCATCCAGGCGCAGCAATGAGTTCGATCTTGACGCTCATCGGGCCACCTCGGCGAGACTGTTCTCCAGCGCCGCCAGGATGGGACATTCGTCGGTCGCGGCCTCGCCACCGGCGCAGCGCTCGATCAGTTCATCCAGTGCGCGTGACATCGCTTGTAAGCCTTGGAGCTTGTGTGCGATACGCAGCTTCTTTTCGATGGCCACGCTGCGCACGTCCTCGCAACAGGCACTATCGGCCTGCTTTAACGTCAGAAGCTCGTGAATGTCCGACAGCGTGAACCCGCAGTGTTGCGCGGTCTTGATGAAGCGGATGCGGCGCACGGCGTCATCGTCGTATAGGCGGTAACCTGCATCGGTTTTCGATGCAGGCGTGATCAGATGTTCTTTTTCGTAGTAGCGCAGCGTGTCGCGGCTGACCCCTGCCAGCGTGGCTACTTTACCAATAGTGTGCATGGCGCTCTCCAAGTCATAACCATCAGAATAAACCTTGGAGTTAACACCATGGTCAATCGTTCATCCAAAAAATTTGATTGAACGGTCACGGCGAGAAGCCGAAGTTTCTCGCCAGGAGCATGATTTATGCTTGACCGATGCCAGCAGCGCGAAGCGCCTGTTCCTCGACACCGGCACCCGAGCAGCACGATGCCAACTGGCCGTTGATGGCGACAGCCGGTACTGAGCGAACACCCAGATCACGCGCACGTTTCGCGACATTGATGTCGTTCATATCGAGGGTTGATACTTCACATGAACTGCATGCGAGGCGATTGACGAGTTCGATGGCGGTCTGGCAGGCGGGGCAGCCTGCGCTAAAAACTTCGACTTTACGTTTGGTAGTCATGATAATTCTCCAAGTTAATGATGTAACGGTGCGCGACGGCGAGCGACCATAAGAAGCCTATCTATCCTGCGCACCATCACGATAGACCTTAGTCACTACTCCAAGGTCAAGCGTTAATTGAGGGGGCACGAACTACCCTTGAAGGCCCGAAGCAGCCGCACAACAGACAGAACAAACAAGCCGGTCAGCGTAAGGGCTGCAAGGCCCCAGTGGTCCCCGATGAACGCGCCGACCGTCGTTCCCGCAAGCACAACGGCGAGAATCGGCAAATGGCAGGGACAGGTGAGCACGGCCAGCGCACCCCACAGGTAGCCGGTGATTGGCTTGCGTGTCTCGGTCGGCAAGCGTTCGGGGTCGTTCATGACAAACTCTCCGCTTGCTGTGCCGGTTCGGTTGGCATCGCGGCCAACTGCACTTCCAGATCGGCCAACGCTTCGCGTCGGCGTTCGACGAACTGACTCAGCACGGCAAGCTGTGCGGCTGTTTCATCGCAGTCCGCCGCATCCAGCGCCCGGCACAACCGCGCCAATGCGTCCAGGCCGATGCCCGCCTCAAAAGCGGCCCGCACAAAGCACAGCCGCTGCAAGGCGGCGTCATCGAACAAGCCGTAGCCGCCCGTGGTGCAGGCGACTGGCCGCAGCAATCCGCGCAGCAGGTAGTCGCGCACGATATGCACGCTCACCCCGGCCTCAAGGGCCAGTCGGGACACTGTGTAGGCGTTCATCGAACACCTCCTTTTCCTTATCCGGCGCAGCAGGACAGTTGCTTCACGTCCTTGCTGAAGGTCTGCGCCGCGAGCTTCAAGCCCTCGACCATCGTTAGGTAGGGGAACAACTGGTCGGCTAGTTCCTGCACCGTCATGCGGTTGCGAATGGCGAGAACAGCCGTCTGGATCAGTTCGCCCGCTTCCGGGGCCACCACCTGTACGCCAATCAGCCGTCCGCTGCCTTCCTCGATGACCAGCTTGATGAAGCCGCGGGTATCGAAGTTGGCGAGCGCACGCGGCACGTTGTCGAGCGTCAGCGTGCGGCTGTCGGTTTCGATGCCATCGTGGTGCGCTTCCGCCTCGCTGTAGCCCACGGTCGCCACTTGCGGGTCGGTGAACACCACGGCCGGCATCGCGGTCAGATTGATGGCGGCGTCGCCGCCGGTCATGTTAATGGCCGCACGAGTGCCGGCCGCTGCCGCCACATAGACGAACTGCGGCTGGTCGGTGCAGTCGCCGGCCGCGTAGATGTTCGGGTTGCTCGTGCGCATGCCTTGGTCGATGACGATGGCACCTTGCGCATTGACAGTGACCCCCGCTGCGTCCAGCGCGAGGCTGCGCGTGTTCGGTGTCCGACCGGTGGCAACCAGCAGTTTGTCGGCGCGCAATTCACCGTGCGTGGTGGTCAGCACGAATTCACCGTCCATATGGGCGACCTGGCTGGCTTGCGTGTGCTCCAGCACCTCGATGCCCTCGGCACGGAAAGCGGCTGTCACCGCCTCGCCGATGGCCGGGTCTTCACGGAAGAACAAGGTATTGCGCGCCAGGGCCGTGACCTTGCTGCCCAGCCGGGCAAAGGCTTGCGCCAGCTCCAGCGCCACCACCGACGAGCCGATTACGGCAAGGCGTTCGGGAATGGTGTCGCTCGCCAGGGCCTCGGTGGAAGTCCAGTAGGGTGACTCTTTCAAGCCCGGAATCGGCGGGACCGCCGGGCTGGCACCCGTGGCGACCAGGCAGCGGTCGAACATCACGACGCGCTCGCCACCCTCGTTCAAACGGACGGTAAGGCTCTGGTCGTCCTTGAAGCGCGCCTCACCGTGCACAACGGTGATGGCCGGATTACCGCCCAGGATGCCTTCGTACTTGGCGTGCCGCAGTTCGTCGACGCGGGCCTGCTGCTGGGCCAGCAGCTTACTGCGGTCAATCGTAGGCACAGTTGCCGCAATACCGCCATCGAACGGGCTTTCCCGGCGCAGATGGGCGATGTGGGCGGCGCGGATCATGATCTTGGACGGCACACAACCGACGTTGACGCAGGTGCCGCCGATGGTGCCGCGCTCAATCAGCGTGACCTGCGCGCCTTGCTCGACGGCCTTCAGTGCTGCCGCCATCGCGGCTCCACCGCTGCCGATCACGGCGACTTGCAACGGGCGCTCGCCGCCGCTGCCCTTGTCGGCGGCACCCATCCAGCCGCGCACCTTGTCGAACAGCCCAGTGCGGTTGTCGGTCGGCGGGGCATCGGCGAGCATCGCTTTGTAGCCCAGGCCAGCCACGGCGGCGGTCAGTGCGTCCGGCGCTGTGCCTGGATCAAGGGCGAGCTGGGCCGCGCCCTTGGCATAGGACACTATGGCAGATTGGACGCCGGGTACTTTTTCCAGCGCTTCCTTGACGTGCGCCGCGCACGAGTCGCAGGTCATGCCGGTGATTTTTAGATGGGTCATGCGACAGATCCTTTTTCGTTTGTGGTAGCAGACAAGGGCGTCAGATGTGCTGCGCTGCCGTTTTCAGTGCCTCACTTCTTGACGCTGGACGGATAGCCTGCGTCTTCGGTGGCCTTGGTCAGCTTCTGCACGCTGGTCTTGGCATCATCGAAGGTGACAACCGCTTCGCGTGTCTCGAAGGTCACGTTAACTTTGCTGACGCCTTCGACCTTGGAAATCGCCTTCTTGACGGTGATCGGGCAGGCGGAGCAGGTCATGCCCGGTACGGACAGCGTGACGGTCTGGGTGGCGGCCCAGACGGGGGCAACAACGGCGGCGAGGGCGAGGGAGGCAAACAGTTTCTTCATGGTGAACTCCGATCAGTAGAAAAATGGCATGACGTAGGGAAATCCGAGCGCGACCAGAACCAGCGCGGCCACGACCCAGAAAATGAGCTTGTAAGTAGCGCGCACTTGGGGAATCGCACACACATCCCCTGGTTTGCAGGCTTGCGCCGGTCGGTAGATGCGCCGCCAGGCGAAAAACAGCGCCACCAACGCCGCGCCGATGAAGATCGGGCGATAAGGTTCCAACACCGTCAAGTTGCCGATCCAAGCGCCGCTGAACCCCAGGGCGATCAGAACCAGCGGCCCCAGGCAGCAAGCCGAGGCGAGGATGGCGGCTAGCCCGCCAGTGAAGAGCGCCCCGCGCCCGTTTTGAGGTTCAGACATACGCTTGTCCTTTCAAATCTGGATTGGATAGCTTAAGCTTACTTCCGTACCAATGTACGGAGTCAAGCGATATGGAAAAAAATTTGGAGAATCTGACTATTGGCGTTTTCGCCAAGGCGGCCGGGGTCAACGTGGAAACAATCCGGTTCTATCAGCGCAAGGGCTTGTTGCCGGAGCCGGACAAGCCCTATGGCAGCATCCGCCGCTATGGCGAGGCGGATGTGACGCGGGTGCGCTTCGTGAAATCAGCCCAGCGGCTCGGATTCAGCCTCGACGAGATCGCAGAGCTGCTGAGGCTGGATGACGGCACCCACTGCGAGGAAGCCAGCAGCCTGGCCGAGCACAAGCTTCAGGACGTGCGCGAAAAAATGACCGACCTGGCGCGCATGGAAACCGTGCTATCCGAACTTGTGTTCGCCTGCCATGCGCTGCAAGGGAACGTTTCTTGCCCGCTGATTGCTTCGCTGCAAGGGGAGAAAGAGCCGCGTGGTGCCGACGCGGTGTAGCCGAGGGTAGTTACGCCTTAGCGTGCTTTATTTTCCGTTTTCTGAGACGACCCCAGGGACAACGCATCGGTTACGTCCGAGTCAGCAGTTATGACCAGAACCCGGAACGCCAACTTGAGCAGGTCGAGATCGGCAAGCTGTTCACCGACAAGGCCTCAGGCAAGGACACCCAGCGCCCGCAACTGGAGGCTATGCTCGGATTCGTCCGCGAAGGCGATACCGTGGTGGTGCACAGCATGGATCGCCTGGCGCGCAACCTCGACGATCTGCGCCGTCTGGTGCAAAAGCTGACCAAGCGCGGTGTACGCATCGAGTTCTTGAAGGAGGGGTTGGTGTTCACCGGCGAGGACTCTCCCATGGCCAACCTCATGTTGTCGGTCATGGGTGCCTTTGCCGAGTTCGAGCGCGCCCTGATCCGCGAGCGGCAGCGCGAGGGCATCGCCCTGGCCAAGCAGCGCGGTGCCTACCGGGGCCGCAAGAAAGCCCTCTCCGACGAGCAAGCCATCACGTTGCGGCAGCGGGCCGCTGCGGGCGAGCCGAAGGCTCAGCTCGCCCGCGAGTTCGGCATCAGCCGTGAAACCCTCTACCAGTACCTTCGCACGGACGACTGAACCATGCCGCGTCGCTCGATTCTCTCGGCCACTGAGCGAGACACCTTGCTTGCGCTGCCAGAAAGCCAGGATGACCTGATCCGCTACTACACCTTCAACGACTCCGACCTGTCGCTGATCCGCCAGCGGCGCGGCGACGCCAACCGCCTGGGCTTTGCGGTGCAGCTCTGCCTGCTGCGCTACCCCGGCTACGCACTGGGTACTGACAGTGAGCTGCCCGAGCCGGTCATCCAGTGGGTGGCCAAGCAAGTTCAGGCCGACCCGGCGAGCTGGGCGAAGTACGGCGAACGCGACGTGACTCGCCGCGAGCACGCCCAGGAACTGCGCACCTACCTACAACTGGCCCCGTTCGGCCTGTCCGACTTCCGCGCCCTGGTGCGCGAGCTGACCGAGTTGGCCCAGCAGACCGATAAGGGTTTGCTGCTGGCCGGCCAGGCGCTGGAGAGTCTGCGGCAGAAGCGGCGCATCCTGCCGGCGCTGAGCGTGATTGACCGGGCCTGCTCGGAAGCCATTGCGCGGGCCAATCGCCGGGTCTACCGCGCCCTCGTCGAACCACTCACGGACTCGCATCGGGCCAAGCTGGACGAGCTGTTGAAGCTCAAGGCCGGCAGCAGCATCACCTGGTTGACCTGGCTGCGCCAGGCACCGCTGAAACCCAACTCTCGGCACATGCTTGAGCACATCGAGCGGCTGAAGACATTTCAGCTGGTGGACTTGCCCGAAGGCCTGGGCCGGCACATCCACCAGAACCGCCTGCTCAAGCTGGCCCGCGAGGGTGGGCAGATGACGCCCAAAGACCTCGGTAAGTTCGAGCCGCAGCGGCGCTACGCGACCCTGGCCGCCGTGGTGCTGGAGAGTACGGCGACCGTGATTGATGAGCTGGTCGATCTGCACGACCGCATCCTGGTCAAGCTGTTTAGCAGCGCCAAGAACAAGCATCAGCAGCAGTTCCAGAAGCAAGGCAAGGCGATCAACGACAAGGTGCGCCTGTACTCCAAGATCGGCCAGGCCCTGCTGGAGGCCAAGGAAAGCGGCAGCGATCCCTACGCCGCCATCGAGGCGGTGATTCCCTGGGACGAGTTCACCGAGAGCGTCAGCGAGGCCGAGCTGCTGGCCCGGCCGGAGGGCTTCGACCATCTGCACCTGGTTGGCGAGAACTTCGCCACCCTGCGCCGCTATACGCCGGCCTTGTTGGAGGTGCTGGAACTGCGCGCCGCCCCGGCTGCGCAAGGCGTGCTGGCGGCCGTGCAGGCCCTGCGCGAGATGAACGCCGACAACCTGCGCAAGGTGCCGGCCGATGCGCCCACCGCCTTCATCAAGCCGCGCTGGAAGCCGCTAGTGATAACCCCGGAAGGCCTCGACCGGCGCTTTTACGAAATCTGCGCCCTGTCCGAGCTGAAGAACGCGCTGCGATCCGGCGACATCTGGGTCAAGGGCTCGCGGCAGTTCCGCGACTTTGACGACTACCTGCTGCCGGCAGAGAGGTTCGCCGCGCTCAAGCATGCGCAGGCTCTGCCCCTGGCGATCAACCCGAACAGCAACCAGTACCTGGAAGAGCGCTTGCAGCTGCTGGACGAGCAGCTGGCCACCGTCACCCGCCTGGCCAAGGACAACGAGCTGCCCGATGCCATCCTCACCGAGTCGGGGCTGAAGATCACCCCACTGGATTCCGCGGTGCCCAATACCGCGCAGGCGCTGATCGACCAGACCAGCCAGTTGCTGCCGCGCATCAAGATCACCGAACTGCTGATGGACGTGGACGACTGGACGGGC
>ERZ1673962.1287-NODE-1287-length-12394-cov-3.643650_pt1 | contig 12394 bp, 4 predicted proteins | sample MGYA00580188_ERZ1673962 | MGnify/ENA primary metagenome ERZ1673962 (study PRJEB41334, sample SAMN05608104) | rock metagenome | biome: terrestrial subsurface; feature: shale formation; material: shale | place: USA: Pennsylvania ... | reverse complement strand
GAATATCTGCAATCCGTCCTCGACCAGCGAGAACTCGCCCACGAGGAGCTCCAGTCGCTGCAGGAAGAGATCCAGGTCTCCACCGAGGAGTTGCAGACCGCCAACGAGGAACTGCAATCCTCAAACGAAGAGCTGACGACACTCAACGACGAGCTGCGTCTGAAGACCAACGAATCGACCGAACTCAGCACCACGCTCGCCAACATCCAGAACTCCATCCGCACCGCCCTGATCGTGGTCGACCGGGAGGGACGCATCACGCGCTTCAACGCGCTCGCGGTGCGTATCTTCGGCATCGTCGACGACGACATCGGCAATCATCTCGTCGGGATTCCCTGCCATCTCGCGCTCCCCTATCTGCCAGGGTGTCTGGAGCGCGTCGTCAGCCAGGGGGAGTCGGTGATCGAGCGGGTGCATCAGGGCGATTTCCACTATCTGATGCAGATCGACCCCTATCGCGACGAATTCGGCCAGGTCGTCGGCGCCGTCCTGAATTTTTCCGACATCTCCGAACTGCACCGCGCCAAGAGCGCCCATGCCGGCAGTGAGCAGCGCTTCCGTCAGGTGTGGGAATCGGCCAACGAGGGGATGCTGCTGACCGACGAGAACGGATGCCTGGTGCTGGTCAACCCGGCGCTCGAACGCATGTTCGGCTACGGCCCAGGCGAGCTCGTCGGTCAGCCGGTGGAGATCCTGGTGCCCGAGTCGCGCCGCATTCGACACCGTATCGATCGCGCCGCCTTCGCGGCCGGCTCCGAGCACGGACGCGCCATGGATCACGCCCGCGACCTCCAGGGACGATGCAAGGACGGCGCACTGTTCGATGTCGCCATCGGTCTGAGCAATATCGCGATGGACGGCGGCCGCTTCACCCTCGCTTCGGTCGAGGACATCACGGAGCGCAAGCGCTCCGAGCGCGCCCTGAGCGAGAGCGAGCAGCGTCTGCGGCTGGCCCTGGACGCTGCTCAGGCCGGCACCTGGGAATGGAATTTGGACAGCGACCGAAATTACTGGTCCGGTCGCAACTGGGAACTCTATGGCTTGAAACAGGACGAGTGCGAGCCGTCCTATCAGGCTTGGCGCGATTCGGTCCATCCGGAGGATCTCGAGCGCGTCGAGCGGATCATCCGCGAAGCCGTCGAGCAGGAAACGGGGTTCGAGGTCGAATGGCGGGTGAAGCGGCCACCGGGCGAACCGACACGCTGGCTGCTGTCGCGCGCTCAGCCGATCGCCCCGGAGCCGGGCCAGCCGCGACGCTACATCGGCGCCGTGATCGACATCACGGACCAGAAGGATGCCGTGCAACGCGCGGCGCTCGCCGGCGAGCTCAAGATTCTGCAAACCCTGCTCGACACCAGTTTCGCTGGGTACTTCGACTGGAATATCGCCGAGGGCACCGAATATCTGAGCCCAACCTTCAAGCGCATGTTCGGCTATGCCGACCACGAGCTGCCCAACACACCGGAAAGCTGGCAGCGGCTGATCTTCCCCGAGGATCTTCCAGGCGCGTTCGAGATCTACGAGCGCCATGTGCGCAGCCGCGGCGCCGTGCCCTACCACAACGAGGTGCGCTATCGTCACAAGAATGGCCACACGATCTGGGTCATCTGCGCCGGACTGGTGGTGGACTGGACCCCCGAGGGTGCGCCAAAGCGCATGGTCGGCTGTCACATCGACATCACAGACCTCAAGCACGTCGAGCAGGCGTTGAGCGAAGCGCGAGACCAGGCCAATGCCTCGAATCTGGCCAAGAGTGCTTTTCTGGCCAACATGAGCCACGAGATCCGCACCCCGATGAACGCGGTGCTGGGTTTCTGCTACCTGCTCGAACAGCGTTCCCTGGACCCGACCAGCGCCGATCTGGTCCGCAAGATCCACAGCGCCGGCCAGGCGCTACTGGGGCTGATCAACGACATCCTGGACTTCTCCAAGATCGAGGCCGGACATCTGGAGATCGAGTCCACGCCCTTCCAACTCTCGGAGCTGCTCGACACCCTGGCCGGGATCATGACGGCGGCCGCCGGCGACAAGCCGCTGGAACTCATCCTCACCCCGCCGGGCGAAGGCATCGAGGGACTGATCGGCGACGCGGGACGTCTGCAACAGGTGCTGATCAACCTGCTCGGCAATGCCATCAAGTTCACCGCGCGCGGCGAGGTGGAGCTGCGTGTGGAACGGGTGGCCGAGCACGCGGATCGGCTGGATCTGCGCTTCACGGTGCGCGACACCGGCATCGGCATTGCCCCGGAGCACCAAACCAATATCTTCAATGCCTTCAGTCAGGCCGACAACAGCATCGGGCGCCGCTTTGGCGGCACCGGGCTGGGGCTGGCCATCAGTCAGCGTCTCGTTCACATGATGGGAGGGCGGCTGGAGCTGGAGAGCACGCCGGGACAGGGCAGCGCCTTTTACTTCACCCTGGCGCTGCAACGCGACCCGAACGCCCCGGACCCGGCCACCGAACTGGGACGGCTGCGATTGCTGGTGGTCGAGGACTGTGCCACGGCCGGAGCCGCCCTGGTGCAGACGGCACGCGCGCTCGGCTGGCGGGTCGACCTGGCGGATTCGAGCGCGGCGGCCCGGGAACATCTGGCGGCACGCCTGGCCTTGCCGACACCCTATGACGCCGTGCTGATCGACTGGCGGATGCCCGGCGAGGATGGACTGAGCTGCGCGCGCGCGCTCCGGGCGGCTGCCGCCAAGAAGGGTCTGGCCGGATCGCCGGCGCTGATGCTCATGACCAGTCCTCAGTCCCGCCCGGCCCTGGAGGCGCAGCCGGAGATCGCCATGATCGATGCGATCCTCGACAAACCCGTCACACCCTCGTCGCTCTATAACGCTCTGGCCAGTCTGCGCGGCGCGCGGCGGCGCTACGCCAACACCAAACGCCTCCTCTCCGTCGGCCGCCGGAGCCGGCAGCTCGCGGGGTTGCGGGTACTGGTGGTCGACGACAGCGAGATCAATCAGGAGGTCGCCTCGGGCATCCTCGTCGGGCATGGCGCCCTGGTGTCGGTGGCCGACGACGGCGAAGCGGCGCTGGCCTGGCTCGACGCCCATCCCGAGGCTGTCGACATCGTGCTGATGGACGTGCAGATGCCCCGTCTCGACGGTTATGCCGCCACCCGGCGGTTGCGTCAGGATCGGCGCTGGCGCGACCTGCCGGTCATCGCACTCACGGCCGGAGCCTTCCAGTCGATGCAGGAGGCCGCGCGCGCGGCGGGCATGAACGACTTCGTGGCCAAGCCGTTCAATGTGGCACAGTTGATCACCTGCATTCAGCGGTGGTCCGGTACGGCGCCGGCCCCGACCGAGGCCAGCGTGACGGCACCGGCGCCAGCGGCCGTGACCGAGGCCGCCCCCCCGTCCGAGCCCGTGCGTGCTCCAGATGTCGAGGCTCTCGCCGCTCATGGCATCGACCTGCCGACAGCGCTCGAACGTTGGGGCGATCCCCAGATCTACCGCACCTATCTGCTGAAGTTTCGCGACAGCCATGCCGACGACGCCCAGGCGATCGCTGCCGCCATCCAGACCGAGGCGTTCGCCGAGGGCGGTGCCCTGGCACACAAACTCACCGGCGTGGCGGCCACGCTCGCCCTGCCGCGCGTGGCCGCCCTGGCCCGGACCCTGGAGCAGACCCTGCACGAGGGCCGGACACCGCCGGCCTCGCTGCCGACTGAACTCCAGACGGCCCTCGCCGATGTCCTGACCGGACTGCACGATTGGACCGAAGCGACGTCCGTGCCCCAGGCCGCACCCGTTGAGCGAACCGCACTCGATCACGACGCTCTGGGCCGGCATTTCGGCGACTTGCTCCGGGCGATCGCCACGCAGGATCTGAACGGCGCCGCGTCTTGCCTGAAGCCTCTGCGCGCCGCGCTGGACGAGGAGCGACTCGACGCTATCCAGCGCGGCCTGGACGATTTCGATTTCCGGGCCGCCGAATCCTTGACACGCACCCTGATCGCTGAGCTGACGCTGGCGATCGAACCACCGGAGGCGGATCTGGATGGAGCGTCTGAATGAGCGCGAGCGCTTCGAGGACGCCGGCGAGCGCCGGACGCTGGCGACGTTGGATCGGCGATCTGATCCACACCGAACGACTGCCGGAGCGACTGGTTCCAGTGCTGACGTTGCTGGCAACGCTGGTCGTTGCCCGAGACATTCAGCACACAGAGGCGGATCGTCACGCCGATCATTTCCACGACCATGTGGAGTCAGCCACCCAAACACTCGATCAGAATTTCCGCTCGCTTGTCGCCAGCGTCCAGGCACTCGCACAGTTCTACAACGCCTCGGAAGACGTCAGCGCCGATGAGTTCGCGGCGTTCACCCGCCCGTTCATCGAGCGCCAGCCGAGTATCCAGGCTCTGGAATGGGTTGCCTGGGTTCCAGACGCCGAGCGCTCGGCCTTCGAGGCTCGGCAGCGGGCAGCCGGCCAGGCCAATTTCCGCATCCGCGAACGCTCCGATGCCGGTCTGCGTCCGGCCGGGACGCGTGCGGAGTATTTCCCCGTCACCCAGATCGAGCCGCTCGCCGGTAACGAGCCGGTACTGGGATTCGATGTCGGGTCCAGCCCTGAGCGCCTGGCGGTCCTGGAACAGGCGTGGGCGAGCGGTCAAGCCGTGGCTTCGCCTCCCCTGACGTTGCTCCAGGAACCGGATCGACAGACGGGAATCGTGATCTTCGTGCCAACGGGCCGGCCTGCGGTCCCGACTCCAAGCGCGTCAGAATCTCGCGCCCCCGCCCGTGGTTTCGCGACGGGCGTCATACGTCTCGGGACGCTGGTCGACAGTGTCATGTCGAAACTGGCGCTCGACGATATGGACGTGACACTGCTCGACGCCGAGGCCGGCCTGCTGTATCGCCATACGCCGAATCCATCGGCCTTGACGGATGGGAACGGGCCTTCGGTGTGCCATGACCTCTGTGAAGAAGTCACATTGAACGTCGCCGGACTCACGCTGCGGCTGAGAATACAGCCGGCCTTCGGATCGGTTTCGATCGGTCTCTGGCCGATCCTGGTCGGCCTGCTCGGACTCGGCGCCGCCGCGCTCATGTTCGTGCTGCTGCGCGAGCGACGACGCGCCACCAGTCGTCTGCGTCGGCAGGAGGCGCGCCTGCGCCTCTTCTTCGACCATGCCCCGGTAGCGCTGGCCATGTTCGATCGTCAGATGCGTTATCTGGCGATCAGCCGTCGCTGGCTGGCGGATTTCGGACTCGAAGACCGGGATCTCATTGGGCACGGCCATTACGAGACCTTTCCCGACATCCCCGAACGCTGGCGTGAGGCACACCGTCGCGCGCTCGCCGGTGAGGTGCTCGGATGCGACGACGATGTCTTCGTCCGGCAAGATGGCACCGTCCTCCATCGTTGCTGGGAGTTGCGCCCCTGGTATGAGTTCGACGGGACGCTCGGCGGCATCCTGCTCTTCACCGATGATGTCAGCCCGCGCAAACAGGCGGAACAGGCGCAGGCGGCCCAACGCGAGACTGAGGACCGTTTCCGCTCTTTCATGGACCACACCCCCGTCCTCGCCTGGCTCAAGGACGATCAGGGCCGGCATATCTATACCAATCTCGGCTTCGAGCGGCATTTTCGGCTGAACCGGGAGGACTGGCAGGGCAAGACCGATTTCGAGCTGTGGCCGATCGAGATTGCCGAGGTCTTTCGGCGCAACGATCAACGGGTTCTGGCGACCGGCCAAACGCTGGAGACGGTCGAAGAGAGTGTCGATCCGGATGGCCAACCTAACTTCTGGCTCACGACCAAGTTCGTTTTCGACGATTGGACCGGACAGACCTTCATCGGAGGAATCGCGCTCGATATCACCGAGCGGCGCAAGATGGAACGCGCGCTCGAGGAGCGCGAGAGTCGGTTGCAGTTCATCATCGATAATTCTCCCGACTGGATCTTCATCCAGGATCTGGCGCTGCGTTATATCTGGATTAGCCATCCTTCGGCGCCCTTGACGCCTGAGGACTGCCTCGGACACACCGACCGGGATCTGCTTCTGCCCGAGGAGGAGAGCAGGCTGACGCAGATCAAGCAGGACGTTCTGAACAGCGGCCGGCGAACCACGATCGAGTTGCCGCTGACGCTCAAGGGTCGGCGCCTCGTGTTCGACGCCACGTACGAGCCCTGGCGCGATGCCAATGGAAACCTCGTCGGACTGGCCGGCTATGTCCGCGACATCACTGATCGCAAGCAGGCCGAGATTGCTCATCGCGCGGACAACCAGCGGTTGCACTGGGCCTTGCAGGCGGCCCATGGCGGCGCCTGGGACTGGGATCTGAGTACGGGCTTGGCCTGGTGGTCGCCCGAAATGTATACCCTCTGGGGGGTTGAACCAGGGACGAAGATGGTGCTGGACAATTCACTGTCGCTCGTCGCCGATCAAGACCGAGCGTCTCTACGGGCCGGCGTCGAGCGGGCGATACAGGACGGCCGGGATCTTCAAAGCGAGTTCCGCATCCGGCACCCGCAGCACGGCGAGCGCTGGATGGCTTCCTGGGGACGTCTGGTGACAGACGCCGATGGGCTGTCCCATCTGCTGGGACTGAGTTTCGACATCACGGACCAAAAACGCATGGAGCAGGCGTTGAAGGACAGTGAATCCCGCTATCGCGATCTGGTCGAAAACGTCAACAGCGTCATTCTGCGCTTTGATCCCGACGGTCTCATCATCTTCGCCAACGAGTATGCCCTGCGCTTCTTTGGTTATGCAGCCGAGGAGCTGATCGGTCGACCGGTCACGGTCATCCTCCCTGCCGTGGACTCCACGGGTCAGGATCTGAGTTCCATGGTCCAGGACATCCTGGAGAACTCGGAGCAGTACGTCCAGAACATCAACGAAAACCTCTGTCGCGATGGTCGACGGGTCTGGATGGCCTGGACCAACAAGGCCCTGCACGATGACCAGGGGCGGCTCGTCGGCATGCTCACCGTCGGCAACGACATCACCGAACGCCGGCGTCTGGAACAGGAACTGGATCGCCACCGCCGGCATCTGGAAGCCCTGGTGGACGAGCGCACCGCACAGTTGACCGAGGCCCATGCCCGCGCCGAGGCGGCCAATCAGGCCAAGAGTGCTTTCCTGGCCAACATGAGCCATGAGATCCGCACCCCGATGAACGCGGTGCTGGGTTTCTGCCATCTGCTCGAACAGCGCACCCTGGACCCCAGTAGCGCGGATTTGGTCCGCAAGATTCACAATGCCGGTCAGGCACTGCTCGATCTGATCAACGACATCCTCGACTTCTCCAAGATCGAGGCCGGGCGTCTGGAACTCGAGGAAGCCCCTTTCCGGCTCTCGGAGTTGCTCGACACCCTGGCCGGGATCATGACGGCGGCGGTCGGCGACAAACCGCTGGAGCTTATTCTCTCTCCACCCGAGGCCGATATCGAGGGACTGATCGGCGACGCTGGGCGTTTGCGTCAGGTATTGATCAACCTGCTCGGCAATGCCATCAAGTTCACCGAGCGCGGTGAAGTGGAATTGCGCATCGAGTGTGTGGCCGAACATGACGAAGCGGTGGAACTGCATTTCGCGGTGCGTGACACCGGCATCGGCATCGACCCCGAGAGCCGGGAGCGGCTGTTCCGGCCCTTCACCCAGGCGGACATCTCCACCACGCGCCGCTTCGGCGGCACCGGCCTGGGCTTGAGCATCAGCCAGCAACTGGTGCGCCTGATGGGCGGAACCCTGGAGGTCGACAGCCACCCCGGACAGGGCAGCACCTTCCACTTCAGCCTGAGTCTGCGGCGTGATCCGACGGCACCGCCCGTGGAGCCGCTACCACGCTATCTGGCCACGGACGTCCGTGCGGCCCAGCCGCCGGAGTCGGAACATCCCCTACAGGGTTTGCGGGTACTGGTGGTCGACGACAGCGAGATCAATCAGGAGGTCGCCTCGGGCATCCTCGCTGGATATGGAGCCCAGGTGTCGGTCGCCGACGACGGCGAGGATGCTCTTGCCTGGCTCGACGCCCACCCTGACGCCGTCGACATCGTGCTGATGGACGTGCAGATGCCCCGTCTCGACGGCTATGCCGCCACCCGACGCCTGCGACAGGATCGGCGCTGGCGCGATCTGCCGGTCATCGCGCTCACGGCCGGAGCCTTCCAGTCGATGCAGGAGGCGGCGCGCGAGGCGGGCATGAACGACTTCATCGCCAAGCCGTTCGATGTCGCCCAACTGGTCGCCTGTATCCGGCACTGGACCGGCCGCCAACCCGCGCCGGTCGTCATGGCCCCGTCATCGGGTGACATCGATCCGAGCGATCCGGCGCTCCAGGGCACAGACCCGGACGTCCTGATCGCTCAGGGCATCGACCTGCCGGCCGCGCTCGGACGCTGGGAACGCCTGACCACTTATCGCAATTTCCTCGACACGTTCGCCCGCACGCACGCTGAAACCGGCACGGCCATCGCGCGCGCCTGCCGGATGGGCGCGCTCGACGAGGCCGCTGCCCTCGCCCACACGCTCAGCGGTGTGGCCGCCAACCTCGCCCTGCCGCGCGTGGCCGGCTTCGCCGGGCAGCTCGAACAGACCCTGCGCGCCGGTCGTGGTCCCGCAGAGGAGGAACTGTACGCCTTGCAACAGGCCCTTAATACTGTCTGTCAGGCTGTGCGCATCTGGAAAGACGATCGACCGCACGCCACGCGACACCCGGCCCCGCTCGATCGCGAAGCTCTGGAGCAATTGTGCGCTACGCTCATCACGGACATCGAGGCCCAGCATCTGACCGCCGCCGAGGCGGGGCTGGAGCGTCTGCGCGCGGCGCTCGACGGCGAGGCGCTGACCACGCTCGACGCGCTCCAGCGATCTCTTGGCGACTTTGATTTCCGGCGCGCCGAGTCACTGGCACGTACCCTGAACCATGAGTTGGGTTTTACACCCCCGGAGTGAACCATGTTACCCGCCCGTTTGCTTGTCGTGGATGACGAGCCGGCCAATCTGGCCGTCCTGCGCCAAATCCTGGAGCCGGATTATTCGCTGCTGTTCGCGCGCAACGGACTCGATGCCGTCGAGTTGGCCAAACGCCATCACCCCAGCCTGATTCTGCTCGACATCCAGATGCCCGGCATGGACGGCTACAGCGCGTGCAGCGCCCTGAAGGCCGATCCCAGCACCGAGGCCATCCCGGTGATCTTCGTCACCACACTCTCACAGTTGGGCGACGAGGAACGGGGATTCGACGTCGGTTGCGTGGACTATCTGGTCAAGCCGGTCACGGCCGGCATCGTGCGGGCACGGGTGCGGGCCCATCTGTCGCTGGTGCAGGCCAAGCAGCTCGACAGGAGCTATCGCGATGCCTTGGCCATGCTCGCCAAGGCCGGCCACTACAACGACAGCGACACCGGCGTGCATATGTGGCGCATGGCCGCCTATGCGCGCCGGCTGGCCGAGGCGGCCGGCTGGTTGCCGGAGCGCTGCGAGCTGCTCGAACTGGCAGCGCCCATGCACGATACCGGCAAGATCGGCATCCCGGATGCCCTCCTGCGCAAGCCCGGCAAGCTGGACGCCGAAGAATGGGTCATCATGCGTACTCACAGCCAGATCGGCCATGAGATCCTCTCCGCCAGCGAGGCCCCTATCTTCCAGCTCGCCGCCGAGATTGCCCATTGTCATCATGAACACTGGGACGGCGGCGGTTATCCGCGCGGTCTGGCCGGCGAGGACATCCCCGAATCGGCGCGAATCGTCGCCATCGCCGACGTCTTCGATGCGCTCACCATGAAGCGTCCCTACAAGGAAGCCTGGCCGATCGAGCGCACCCTGGAGACCATGCAAACCGCAAGCGGCCAGCAGTTCGAACCACGCTTGATCGAACGCTTCATGGCCATCATGCCGCAGATCCTGGAGATCAAGGCGAGCTGGGACGAGCGCGACCCATCGGCCTGAGCGCCGCGCGAACCGACCAACACAGTGGATACAATCATGCACGACTCGATCAACCATCGGGTGATGATCGTCGACGATGACGAGATCACCGCCGCCTCTCTCGATCTCGCACTGCGGACCACGTTCGAAACGTGCCTGTTCCATTCGGGCGACGCCGCCCTGGCGGCCCTGGAGGACAACCGCCCCGACGTGATCCTGCTGGACATCGCCATGCCGGGACTCGATGGCTACGAAACCTGCCGCCGTCTGCGCAAGCGTCTGCCCGCCGAAGAGCAACCGGCGGTCATCTTCGTCTCGGCCAAGGATTCGCTGGAAGACCGTCTGCAAGCCTACGAATCCGGCGGCGATGATTTCATCGTCAAACCGATCCTGCCGCCGGAGCTGGTGCGTAAGGTCCGGGTCATGGTGAGTCTGGTCGCTGAGCGCAAGCAGCTCAAGGCCAGCGCGGATTCGGCCCGGCAGATGGCGATGGGGTTCCTCACCAATCTGGGCGAAACGGGGACGGCGCTGCAATTCCTGCGCAACAGTCAGTCCTGTCGCGAGCCGGCCGAGCTGGCGCGACTGACCATCGCGACCCTGCGCGAATACGGGCTGGAGACCAATGTCCAACTGCGCCCGCCGGGCGAGATCCTGACCTTCATCGAATCGGGGCGCGCCACCCCGCTCGAAGAGTCCGTGTTTGCCATGATGCGGGATCAGGACCGGATCTTTCAGTTCCGTCAGCGCCTGATCGTCAACTATCCGCACGTCTCGGTGCTGATCAAGAATCTGCCCATCGCGGACACGGATCGCTGCGGGCGACTGCGTGATCTGCTGGCCATCATCGCCGAGGGCTGTGAATCCAGTATGCTGGCCCTGATCCGCACCGCCGAGATCGAGGCGCGCACCCGCCAGCTCCAGCAGACGAGCGCCGCCGTCCAGGCGGCGATCACCTCGCTGCATGCGCAGTATCAGGCGCAGCAGGCCGATACCCGGATCATCCTCCACCAGATGCACGACAAGTTCTCGCACGACCTGATGTTCCTGGGGCTGACCGAGACGCAGGAAGATCGGCTGATGCAGCTGCTCGACTCATCGATCGAAGAGACGCTGGAACTCTTCGCGCGCGGACTGGATTTCGGCGACAAGCTGGCGCAACTGCGGCGCGGTCTGGCGACCGACGACCAGGTCCATGTCGCATCGAGTCGAACGAATCCCGCTCCCCCGCCGGCGGCCGGATCGTCCGATGACATCGAACTCTGGTAGGCCGGGTCGCGAGCCTTCTCAGGATCGGCTGGATACCGGCGCCGGCTCTGGCCGCTGAGGCAGCGGCTCTGTCCCCGATGCCCTGACCTCGCACCACGGATACCCCGGATGACGGGCGGCCTGCGCGGCCATTCCCAACATGCACCCATACAGGAAGGCGCACCCATTGACCGCTCCGAACCACTGATAGACGTATGTCATGTCCCGGCTCCCTTGTTGGCGGATGCGCTGGCCGGGATGGTCCGTCGCCGACCTGGACTGGCGCGGCTTGGGGAGCGGATGCGGTCTCGACCCGGTCGGGGCTCTCGGGCGGGCGGCCATTTCGGGCCGGCTCGCGATCGCCAAGAGGATCGGGAATCCGTCCCCGTCGTTCGTGATCCTTACGCCTTCAGCTTAGTTCAGTGGGGCACTATTCAACGCGACGTACATCACAGATTCGCGCAAATCCGAGCGCCGCGCCGCCCATCTGTGATGTCGATCACGCCCGATAACCGATCCGGAAACCACCCCAATGACGCCCGCGCACCCGCACGGGGGCCGAGATGTCGTGCATGATCTCGCCGGTGTCGCGTCTGTAGGTTTGGATCAGGAACGGCAGCTCATGCGCCCCGCATTGCTTGCCGACCGGATCATCGAACAGGCGTTTGGTCCGATTGTGGGCCAGATCCACGGCCTCGTCGCCGGTCAGGGGTTGCGAGAAGCGCTGATTGTGCGTGGGCACATAGCCGTTGCGGTCACAGCCGATGGCATAGACGATCTCCGGGTGATCGGCCAGGATGGGCTCCTGGATGCGCGGGAAGAGCCGGTCGGTCAGCTCATCGAAGCCCGTGTTGTATTTCTTGGGGTTGGTGTTGGGGATGGGCCTGTAGCTCGACGTGAAGAGCGCCTCCTCGCCGATCTCACCGGCCGCCAGCGCCTGCTCCAGCTGACGCCCGATCTCGGCGGCGGCGCGCTGGACGACCGCCGGCATGCGCTGGTGGCACTCGATGGCGCGCCGGCCGGTCTCGCCGAGCTGGAAGACTGTGCTGATCTCATGCAGATTGACGGCCAGACTCTCCAGCTCCTGGGCCTCCTGGAGTGTCTGGGCGGCGCCGGCGGTGTTGCGATCGACCATGGTCATGATCTCGCGAACATGATCCACCACGCGATCGGCCTCCCGGCTCTGATCGGCGATCGCCGAGGCGATCTCGTCGATGCGCTCCATGGTCTGCTGGGCGCCCTGATTGATGCGATCGAGCGACTCG
>ERZ1673962.1286-NODE-1286-length-12401-cov-4.843593_pt1 | contig 12401 bp, 10 predicted proteins | sample MGYA00580188_ERZ1673962 | MGnify/ENA primary metagenome ERZ1673962 (study PRJEB41334, sample SAMN05608104) | rock metagenome | biome: terrestrial subsurface; feature: shale formation; material: shale | place: USA: Pennsylvania ... | reverse complement strand
GGGAGGAAAACCCCCTCCGTCGCTTCGCGCCACCTCCCCCTAAAGGTGGAGGAAACAGCCTTCGAATTTCAATTCTTTTACTCGGTTTCTTTTTCATCCTTTTTGTTTTTAGGATTGTCAATTGGTTATATGTTGCGGTGTTTTGCCTGGTTGCGTTTCTTTTTTTTCTGGTTGTTAATACCTTTCTTTTTACGTTTACTTCGTGCAGCGTCGCGTATATCGTGTGCGGCATAACCTTTCCCGATGGTTCCGGTTTTGGGGTAAGCAATAAAAGCCGCAGTGCGCTCCATGTCTTTAGCGGTGAGGTCTTTTTTAAAAGCCCGGATTGTTTTGTTGATTTTAAACTCGATTGTTGAAATGGTTTTAAACTTAAATTCGCTGTCGCGCACCACATAAACTTTATACCCTTCGGTATTGGCACGGGCAATGGCTTCTTTTTTGGCCATGTTAAAGAACCGCCTGCGGATGTATAGTTTTTGTATTCTCCATCGGGTTAAGAGGAATACTCTTGGCAGGTTACGAAAAACCCATAATACATCGTCGCGTTCTTTTTTGCGTATTTCGCGCACGGAATAGGCGGCAAAGTCTTTCATTGCTTCGCGTATGTATGGAAACGCTTGTTTTGGTACTGTTACATTTTCTCGTGTTAAACACTCGGTAAGGTGCAATTCGAGATAGGTAGGCATGCCTTTGTTTACTTTTTTAGAATTTTGCATAGCTTGTATTTCTTGTATTTCTTTTTGGTTGACGCATTGTATCGATTAGCATTGGGAGGTCCATGTGTTTTGTAGCCAGCCAAACGGCTCCGGCGGTGTACATTACGCGGTCGTCGTGTTTTCCGTCGATATTTCCGAGTTCGCCGTTTTCTTTAACTTCGTACCAGCTAAATTCGTCGCAGGCGTTAGAGTCGTATTCGATATAACCCCAGTCGTCCTGCTCGCCAGTTTCGGCCCGGTATATTTCGCGCATAGCACCACGCAGTGCGTTAATGATTAATCCTTTTGTTTTTGTGTTGGTGTGGAAGCCGTATTTAGGAATCCATTCGTCGCCCACTTTTTCCTGATCGTTACGGGTATAAATATTGGGGTAATCGTCTTTTAGCTCGTCGAGGACAGTAAGTGAGTGATTACCTTCGACACCTTTCTTTTTAAGTGATTGTATTTCGAAGGCTAGTAGTGGAAACTCATTGATTTCGGTATTAGCATACGCCATACATAGCTGGGCACACTTCCATGCAAACAAGTCCTGATCTAAATGGCCGTGCCAATCGAGTACCACTTCAGGATCGGCACCGTACATCATAGGTTCGCGATCGATTAGTTTAAAACCCGAATAGTCGGCGTTTCGTGATATACCTCCAATATCGGCAAAACCACAAAAGCGATATCGTATTGGCAAGGTATTGGCTTTAATTTCTTCGGGAGTTTTCCAGACCTTAAGGTTACCCTGGCGAACAGCTTCAATTCTGATTTTATTAAGCGCTTCTTTACCTAACCTTGCATCGCCAAAAACATCGCCAATTAATTTCGGAGGCATACAATGGCGACGAACAGCCAGAATGTAATTTGGAGGGAATACTTTTTGCCCTGACGACTGGAAGGCTTCTTCGGGAGTAGATGGATTTTCCGACATCATCTCCCAATCCTGGTAACCTTTATCGGCTTTATGCAGCCGGTACCAGTTAATACCTTCAAGAGTAGCGCCCAATTCCCACAGGTACCAGTGGTAATCATCGAAAGTTTTTATAAATTCTTCTTCTGTTATATCAAGAGGTGTTCTGCATCGATCGATTTTCCACCATGGAATAAAAACAGCTTTATAGCGCGATTTTCCTGAAACCGCCAATTTCCATGAATCGTGAAAATAATTTAGTCCTTTTGCTGTAGATTCTTCAACGATGAGGGTATAAGGCTGGTCGGGCACTGTTTCTTTTAGCGACGCAACGAGGTTCATTGCCTTAATTTTCTCAGTGTCTTTCCACAAACCCACTTCTGACAGGTGGGCCATGGCGTAGTTGTATGAACGGAACTGGTCGGGATTAAGGTAGGAGCCCACACCAATAATACCTTTACGTTCAACCGACATACGGTTTTTTGAAGAACCTTTGTAGGGTTTGAATGTAATTTTACCAAACACTTTGGGGTAGTGTTCGGCTGCGGTGTCGTACATATTTGATATGTTTTTGGCGGCATCGTCGACCTGGGCACAAACTGCGGCATGCCAGTTTTCGCGATGGATTTGCTGAATCCACATCATATATATTTGTACGAGGGTAGATCCTCCCCATTGCCGGGCCTTTAACAGTACGATGCGAATAGGAACACCCCGGAGCCGCATATCTTCCAGCTCGTATAGTAATTCGCGCTGGGCACCACGAAGGATAAACCGCACCGGTTTAAATGTGTCTTTATTGAGAATAATAACGGTCATTGCCGCCCAAAACTCAAAATCGTGTTTAAAGCGTTCCTGAATAAAAAGTTTAAAGAGTTTTCCTACTGAAATTTTAAGATTTGCTGCTGCTTTTTTAAAGGTTCCGAATTTTACCAGAACGGATGTTATTTCATCGTCGAGCATGGAATCGGGCAAAAACAGCTCCATGTCAACGTCGGGGAACCACACCCTTGTACGTTTAAGTGGAGAGCCAATACCCCGCAAAGGATCGTAGGTTGCATCGAGCAAACCATTTCGCCGGTGATTTTCGTTTAATATTTCGGCGATAGGTTTATTCATTGCATGTTTTTGGCGCCCTGTTTTCAAACACTCCACGGTTTTTCATCCAATCATTATGTTTCCGCATTAGTGTTTTTTCGTTGTAGAAAGTTTCTTCGGCCACCTCGGCAATAATTTCACTTCGCTTTTTTGGAGCAACGCAGTCGCCATGTTCTTCGCGCACCTTTTTAAATTTTTTGTTGTATTCCTCGGTTTTTTCATCGATGAGGATCATGGCTGCTTCGAGCCTGGTGTTAGCAATTGGCATAATGAAAAGAATTTGTTGAGGCTAATTTATGCAATTCTAAATGTACAAAAAACATATAAACATGAATACTTATCAACTATATGTGAACAATGTACATGTAAATAAGAAATGGCTGCTCTACTTTTATACCATAATAAAGCCGAAAGGCACTAACACTTAATTCGGTAAATCATGGTAGACGAAAAAAATGATACAGTAGTTAACGAAGAAGCCGCAGCAGGAGCTATGCCGGAAACTACTGAAACGGTAGAGGCACAAGCTGAGACTATGCCGAAAGGAGTAGGAGCAGAGGAAACCCCTTTGCTAATTGCAGTAAGAAAATATGTACCGGAAGCTACGCAAGAAGATGTTGAAAAAAATGCAGTTGTGGTAATTGAGAAGCTTAGCGGCTCGCACGATAAGTTGTTGACCGCCGCCAAACGTTTTCCTGCCTTTGCTGAAATGCTTTACTATGTAAGTGAGAAGGGAATGGACCCGGCAGAAGCTATTGCACGGACATTTGACCCTGACGTATTAACACCACCAGAAGGGGCGCCTGACTGGGAAACCATAAGTAGTGCTACTGCTGCCCGTGATGAGGAAGTAAAAGCCCGTGATGAGCGTATGTTGAAGTACAAAAAGAACGGAGAAATTTCGCTTGAAAATGCAGCCCGGTTTATTGAGGAAAAAGAAATGGATGAAGAAAAGGGACTCTCCTTTTTAACATTTGTGGATTCGATAAAAGCCGATTTGGTGGATGAAAATATTACTCCCGACCATTTTGCATCGCTGTATAAAGCCTGGGTATTTGATGAAAAAATGAAAGAGCTGGAGGAGCTAAAAAAAGCAGAGGTGGAAAGCGCTGAAACAAGAGGCCGGAACCAGCAAATTACCGAGCGCATGAATAATGCAGATAAAGGAGACGGGATGCCTCATATATCGAGTGGTGGCAATAAGCCAAAACGGAAGCTGAATCAGGCAGAGCAGTTTTTTGAAGGAGTTATTTAAGGAATGATTAAACAATAAATTTTTTAAAAATTATGAAACGAATATTTAGTTTAAGAGGTTTAGCAAGTCTGGTACTGCTTATTGTGGTAGGGCTTGTAGTTGGAGCAATTGCAGGCTTATTGCCGGTTGCTTCGGTATTAGCTGCTGAAGGCACAGTAGTTGCCGGTGGCACAGTGACACAAGAAGCCGCAACGGGTGGAGCATCTTACGATGAAGGTGCGCAGTATTTAGATATGCGCGATGTACAGCGCAGAGTTGAGCTGTATAAACCCTACCAGACCCCATTATTGACTTTAATGAGCGACAATGCCATTGAAAGTACCAATAGCTGGGAAAAGAAATATTATGCTGTTGATGCGAGAGGCTTAAGCGCCACTATTGCAAGCGCTACTGCTATTTCGAGCGGAGTAACCACATTAACAGTAGATGACAGTTCGGCGTTTACCAAGTTAAATACCGTTTATTTTACAGGAATTACCACTGCGCCAACACTGGTAGCAACAGGTTCGCGCTTTTTGGTAGGTATTATTACCGGATTCCCTGCGGCCAACCAGATAACTGTTCAGTTATTGAATGCGGGAACTACTATTGCCAATACCGATTTGGCTGCGGAAGTTATTTACCGTTCAGGATCGGCACACGACGAAATGGCCGCCAGTACAACTGCATGGGGAAAATTACCAGAGACGGACTTCAACTATGTGCAGAATTTTATGGAGCAAGTTGAGGAAAGCGAATTCCAGCAGTTGATGAAAAAAGAAGCAGATTGGGGTATTGCTCAGTTAAAAAGAATGGCCATTGAGGATTTTAAACTTCAGCGCGAAAGAGCATTTCTTGGCGGTTTTAAATCGGTTAGCCGTGTGAATGTTGACGGAGAAGAAAAACGAATTTACACTTGCCAGGGCATATTGAATGACTCGGGCGTGCAAACTCTTACTCCAACGCTTGCGAACTTATCGAGTGCCGGTGATTTTACCACCTGGTTGAAAACATTCTTTACCGGTAATAACGGAAGTAAGTCGCGTTATCTGCTTGGTGGAGCTGATTTGATTGAAGCCATTGAGAAGGTAAATGTTGATAATAAACGATTGACCGCGAAAGAGGTTGAGACTGTTCATGGAATTGAGTTTGTAAAACTGGTATCGACCTTTGGTACCCTGAATGTAAGTTATTACGAACAAATGGACCTTTTAGGCAAGCCTAAAGGAGGTATTGTGGTAGATAAATCAAATATCGGAACCTGCGATCTTAGCGGTGCCGGATTTAATGTTCGCAAAATCGACAAAAAATCGTCGGGTATTGCAAAAGTTGATGCTTATGCCATTGAGCAAACATCGACCATGCTGGTTAAGAATAAGAAATCTCACTACATCATTGAAGGTAGTTAGTAGCCCATATTTATATAGCGGAACAGTAACAGGCTGTTCCGCTACTTTCATTTTTACTTCATTTTAAAAACTACTACAATGGCAACACTTAAAAGGTATATTACCCATTCTCCATTAACAATTGAAGTTAGCAACGGCGAAAGCAGTGTATTGCTTCCTTTTAGCGGAAGAAACCCGAATGCCGGTTACTTCTTTGAAACCACCGATGGCGGGTTACAGGAGATGATTGAAAAATCACCTTTCTATAAAAAATTATTTCAATGCGAAGCACCGCAGCAGGTTAAGGATAATCATAAATGTATTACCAAGGGGCCTGTTTTTCCAGCAAAGAAAATTAAGGCAGAACAAATTAATGTTCCTGTTAAGGGCAACGCATCAGTATATCAACCCTTGATGGATGAGGTTAAAAAGCTTTATCCTGAAGCAAGTGTGGAAAACTACCAGGAGAAAGCCTGTGAGCTTATTGCTTCTATTAATGACAGCTTAGGCGATGATGAGGAAGAAGAAACACTTTCGCCAGATGAGGAAACCCATGAAGAAAGTGGTTCGGACAGTTCCCCAGAAGGGGAGAGTGAGCAGCCTTCTCCATTGGAGGGATTACCTGTAAAAAAGGTAAAAACACTTGCTGCGGCTAAAAAATGGTTAGCAGAGCTGGGTGTTACCTGTTCGCCAAAAACAAACACCGAAAAAGCAACTGAGTTAGCGAAGGAAAAAGGCTTTGAGTTGATTATCGATAAGAACCTTAAGGAATAGCATAAAACCAGAGAATTTGAAAGCCCTGCCCTTTCAGGGTGGGGCTTTTTTGTAAAAAAACAATTGCGATGGGCACTTTAGTAAGCGAAAAACTACAATATAAAACTACGTTAATAGCACTGCTGGAAAGCCTTGATTTAGGCACCAGTGGCGATGGAACGGGCACCGGGGGAATTGGTGAAATTGACGATGCACGTATGGCGCTTATCAACCTTGTTAAGATTAAACTTGATGAGCTGATACCGCAGGGAGAAGGTGTAGTTTATAACCTGGAAAGTAAACCGAATATTAGTGACCCGCTGGATTTGTATATAAACGGTTTGTTGGATGAGGCAGCCAAGAATGTATTACAAACAGCTCCAAAGCAGTTGTGCCCGGTAAAACAATCGTTGGAAAGTGCGGTAGCCAATGCCACGGATAATAAGATTGGATTTGTGAAATGCCCGGATGATTATTTACGGCTTTTTGCATTTAGAATGACCGAGTGGAAGCGCCAGGTAGAAGATCCGATTACCACCAACGACCCATTTTATTTAGAGCAAGGCAATAAATACACCCGGGGAGGAATAGCTAAGCCAGTTGTGGTTGTAAACAGACGGATTATAGTTGATGCGGTAGTTAAAGTACTGGAATACTATTCGGTAAACAGCTCGCATGCTATTAACCGCTTTTTGTATATCCCTATTATGCCAGCCGAAGATACGCCGGGCAATTTGTGGGATTCTATTACCTGGACTTGTGCCGCTAAAATACTTCAGAATATCAATTTAACAGATTTAAGCAGACTGGCCTTTGAACAGGCCAATTTGTGTTATACCAATTTAAGATAATATGCCATTAACAGCAGAACAATTAGCCTTGGTTGAAGCCTTTACAAAGGAGGCTCAGGACTTTGCCCGTGCCAATATTATCAATGCTTTTATGATGAAGTATGGCGAGGTACAGGCGGTTGTTGGCAACAATGTTATTGCCTTTAGCGATAACGGAGTTGATGCTACCAGCGGGGTTCCCTATGATAATACTGAATACATTATTGATGTGATTGAAGCACAGGACGCCGATGGTTATGATGTACGTGCAGAACTGGAGATACTGGATGAGAACAAGACAGTGAACGGATTTGTGATTAATTGTCTGAATCCGTGTACAATTAAGTGGAGCACTACACGCCGAACACCAAAAGTTGAATTTTTTACCTAACAGCAATGAGAAAGTTACTATCAACCATATTACTTGTTTTGATTGTATTTGCCGGTATTTCGCAAAACCGACCCAATACACGACTAAAATCAATCCCTTATATAAAGAACCAGGATATATCGATTTCGGGTTACTTTGTTTGGCATGGCGATACTATTGATTTTTCGGACCTTATTGATAGTATGGTTTTGCGTGTTGAAGATTCGACCAAGTATGTAACCCCAGCGGCTCTGAATGATAGTTTGGCAGCACTGGCCGGAGGACACGACCCGATAACACTTGATGCTAATGCTACGCTTGCCGGTATGTATTTGAATGAGCAGGTACTGGGAATGTTTGAGGCCGGATCGACACAAAACGGCTATCTGAGCTGGGAGGACTGGGTGAGTTTTAACCAAAAGCTGAGTTGGGTTTACCACGATAGTACATTGATTGGTGAAGGAACATTTACCAGTCCGTTACGGGTAGATACTTCGCGGTTTTTAACCGAGTTGGATAATACCGGCGATTGGCAAGGTACCTGGTTCGGACACGATACGGCTTATTTTATTACTGTAATAGAAGATGATGCTTTTAGCGCTGCATGGGATGGCGATATGGATGCCGCCAGTAAAAATGCAATTTACGATTATCTGAATAGTTTAAGTTTTGGTGTAACCGATTTGAGTAACACTGCAACGCCCACTACTGTAATTGTACATTCGAGCACCGGGAATGACACTAATTTACCATTGGCCACACAGACGAATGCCGGACTATTAGCGCCGGGAGATAAGACTAAATTAGATGATCTTTCCTACCCTATTGATACAATTTATGTAAGCGCTGATAATACCTTTCCGATAGAGTATTTAAACTACCTGTCGGACGGGGAGGAGATTTATGTTACCGATATTCCCAAACCCGACGGTGTATATTCGGGAGGAATAGTAACGAGCCAAAGCGGATTAATATTTTCGGTGAGTGCGGCGGCTTATTATATCGATGGCACCTTACATACATCGGCTTCGGGCACGTTAACATTAACGGCTGCTGACGCTACTTACAGCCGTATTGATTTGTTTGTGGTTGACACGCTTGGGCATGCCGGATTTATTACCGGCGTACCTTCGGCTAATCCGCAAACACCACAATACGACCCATCGAGCCAGTTACCGCTTACCAGTGTACTAATAATGGCGAATGCCACCGAACCTTCCAACCCGGGAGGCGGATCGATATCGACCGAAGTAGTGTATGACGAAAACACCGAGTGGACCACAGGGGCCAGTGGTGTTATTGTTGATTTTAACCAAACCACCACCGTGCACAACGGAAGCATTGCCGCCGAAGGAGGTACGCTTACAAACGGCGATTATATTTCGTTTACTTCTGCAAGTCCACACGGTCCGGGAGTATATGAAACCCTTTCGTTTTGGTTAAAGCTGAAAGAAGCGCTATGGATGAAGGATGATATTATCGTTCAGCTTTATTTGAATGGCAACCCCATTGGCGACATGGTAAGTCTGAATTATAACTACAAAACTACCGATTGGCAATTCCTTACTATTGATGTAAGCGAATTTAATACGATTGCACTATTTAACGAAATACGTATAACCAACGATCTGTTTAAAGCCACAAGCCCCGATGGTTGGTATATCGACTATGTGAAATTGCAGGGAGGAATTAATATACCCGAAACTGTTGGCGACGATTGGGGCGACCAGGTGGTTCAAACGGATGAAAGCCTTACCGGAGATGGAACAATAAGAAGCCCATTAAGTGTTGATGATACGCAGATTGTTATTAATGAAAATCAAATTGCCGACCTCGACCACTTTACTAACGCTGACGAAGCCGATCCGGTATTTGATGCACATACAGTAAGCAATATTAATGACGGAACAGGCCGCTTACAGAATGACGGAGCCGGGAATTGGAGTTATGACAGTAATACCTATTTGCAAAGCTACACCGAAACCGATCCGGTGTTTGGAGGACATATAGTTTCGAATATTTTTGATGGAACAGGGTTTTTAAAGAAAACGCTTGGTGGCGTTTGGAGTTGGGATAATACCACGTATTTATCGAGCGAAACGGATCCGCTATATTCCGCATGGAATAAAGATTATAACGATTTAATAAACACACCCTCGTTGTTTATGCCAAGTAATTTGTTTAACGACTATGGTTTTACAGATAACTCGGCCAACTGGAACACTGCTTATGGATGGGGCGATCATTCGCAAGCCGGATATTTACTTACCGAGCTTGATCCGGTATTTAAAAACCATATTGTATATGATATTGCTGATGGTACGGGTTTTTTAAAGAAAACAATTGGCGGTGCATGGGTGTGGGATAATTCGACATTAACAGAAACAGATCCGGTTTTTAGTGCGTGGGATAAAGACTACAACGACCTTATTAATAAACCACTGCTTTTTACACCAAGCACTTTGTTTAATGATTATTCTTTTACCGACAATTCCACTAATTGGGACGTAGCGTATAGTTGGGGCGATCACGCATTGGCCGGTTATATTGATGCTGTTACTACAACCTGCGACGATGCGGCCACGCTAACCAATACCACCGATGTAATTGCAATATTAGATGTAACCAGCGGACCATATACTAACCAGGAAAATATTGATTCGGTAGTAGCTAATCTGGATAGCTGGTTTACAGCTTTCCAAACCGACAATCCTGCATTTCAGGGAAATTTATATATAGGAACAAACAGTAGAGAAGATTATGTGGGATGGCTTCCGCAGTTACGTACTAATTATGCCTCCGGGTTTAACTGGATTAGCGGTTATGCGATGACTGCCAATGCCGGAACAGAAGTTTTTCTTATTTGCTTTGTAAACGAAACAACTCCTGATTATTATGGAAGTACAATCCCGGCCATAGCCGATACTTCTTCTTTGTTTATACAGGACTACAACTCGTTTACTCAAAGTTATTCGGAAATGGATTACTTTTCGGGTATTGTTTATCCGGTAACAGCATTAAACCCTTCAGGCGCAGAAACCAATGGGCTGCTTAATGTTTATGCAGCAATGAAGGCTCCGTTGGATTTGTCGGAAACGGAATTTGCAACACTGGCAGGAACGAATTATACCAATGCTTCTTATGATTTTACAACAACATCAAATGCTTATGCCGATTATCCGCTATCTCCTTTTGGATGGAGTGCGGTTTTAAATAAGCATACCATCGGAACAAGTGTAGAAGCCATTGAATTTACATTTACTGAATTTGAGGAAGATATAAACAGTAAACTTTCGGGTGCCAATACAACCACTAACCAGGTAAGTTTAATTGAAAGTTTTATAAGCCCTATACTTACACTGCGAGGCTTGCGTTCAAACTCTCTTAGTATGGATGTGCTGCCGGGAGGCTGTGTTCAGCTTGAAGTAAAAGATCAGTTTTCATCGACTGATTTTAATAGTCAATTTTCGCTAAAAACAACTGATGATTTGCCCGAGGGAACGCTTAACAAATATTTTCCGGGATTTACGACATTGTTTAATGATTATGGTTTTACCGAAACCGACCCCACAGTGCCCGAGCTTGTAAAAGGAATTACCGCAGCCGACACAACCCGCTGGGGAACCGATACCGACAACCAAACCGCCGCAGAAGTACCGGTAACCGTGCAAAACGGTATTGAGCAAAACAACGTACAGGCCGAGTTGGAAGCTATACGCGAAGACATGGCCAACGGTGGCGACGGTTGGGGAACCGATGTGGTTAACCACGATGAAACATTAACCGGCCCCGGAACGGTTGGCGATCCGTTAAAGGTTGATACCACCATTATTGAAACAAAAGCACACGCCGAAGCAACCTATTTACAGGCGGAAGTGGATGGATCGGTAACCAACGAACTTCAGGTAATATCAATAAGTAACGACACCATTTATTTAAGCGATGGCGGTTATGTGGTACTACCCGCAAGCAGCGGAGGTATCGACACCGTTACCCACACCGACGCACTCGACGGGCAGGGAACCACAGCCAACCCTTTGGATATTGCCGACGATGCAATTACCTACAGCAAAGTAGCAGTAAACCTTACCGACACGATAGTTGATAACGACCTTTCGTGGGACTTCTCGGGTAAGCCAATTATTTACTCAGCCGTTACCGGAGGCGGAACCATAGCCATAAGTAATGCCCAGGTAAATAAAACCATTTGTGTTGTGCTTACCATAAGCTCTTTTACATCGGTAACCGTTCCGGCAGCAATAAAAACGCTGGCCGGTTCAGCCGACTTTGCCGATGGCACTTTCTACCTGTACATACACTGTATAGGCACTAACCTTTTTACAATGAGTGTAATACAAGAAGCAAGCTGATAAAGGATTAATAATTAACTAAAGATAATAGAAAGATGAAACGAATATTTTTTTTAATAGCAATAGTAATAACGCTTTTCTCATGCGAAAGCGATGGGCAGATTCCTGCTGTTGGGTATATGCAGAAACCGATGGCAACAACACAAGAAGCCGGAGGCGATGCTTTTATTACAGAATGGGAAATGACCGCCGGAAGCTTTACCCTGCCAACTTATCCCAGCAGTTCTTATAATTACGACTGCCTTATTGATTGGGGCGATGGCACCACCAGCGCGGTTAGCTCGTATAACGATCCCAACCTTACACACACCTACGCCAGTGCCGGAACTTACCAGATTAAAATTAGTGGAACGTTCGAGAGTTTTTTTCTGAGCAACAATTCGGCGATAGACCAGAAATTAACCGCAGTAATACAGTGGGGCGACGTTGGATTTACAACAGCTTACCAGATGTTTTACGGCGCCAGCAATTTAAGCAGTTTGCCTGATGTAGCTATCACGGGCATGGATGCTGTAACGAATTTTTCTTACGCATTCCGAAATTGCGGCAGCCTAACCAGTATTCCTGCGGGTTTGTTTGATAATACTACGGCTGTAACGAGTTTTTCTTACACATTCTATTATTGCGGCAGCCTAACCAGTATTCCTGCGGGTTTATTCGACAATACTACGGCTGTAACGAGTTTTTATTCCACATTCAGTTATTGCGGCAGCCTAACCAGTATTCCTGCAGGTTTATTCGACAATA
>ERZ1673962.1285-NODE-1285-length-12411-cov-12.398996_pt1 | contig 12411 bp, 13 predicted proteins | sample MGYA00580188_ERZ1673962 | MGnify/ENA primary metagenome ERZ1673962 (study PRJEB41334, sample SAMN05608104) | rock metagenome | biome: terrestrial subsurface; feature: shale formation; material: shale | place: USA: Pennsylvania ... | reverse complement strand
GCGGCAAAAACCGCCGAGGCCTGGTCGTTCATCAGCGCACTGCCTGAAGGCCTGGATACCGCCGTGGGCGAACGAGGCGTGCGGCTGCCCGGCGGCCAGCGCCAGCGCCTGTCCCTGGCCCGGGCGCTGCTGAAAGACCCGCCCATCCTGGTGCTGGATGAAGCCACCAGTGCCGTGGACAACGAAACCGAGGCTGCCATTCAGCGCTCGCTGAGCCGGATTGGCCACAACCGCACGGTGATTATGATCGCCCACCGGCTGTCCACCATCGTGGAGGCGGACACCATCGCGGTGGTTGAGAATGGCCGGGTGATTGAGCAGGGCGACCACCAGTCACTACTTGCCCGCCAAGGGGCTTATTACGCCCAGTGGCAGGTACAGACCGGGCAGGTTTTGGCACACACTATCAATTGATAGTAATTATTATTTAGATTAACATGCCGGCACTTGAGGACGGAGAGTCAGCATGTCGGCATTTTTCGAAGTATCCAACCTCGGGGTTCGCATTGGCGACACCCCGATTCTTCACAACGTGAACCTTGCGTTCACGGAAGGCGAAGTAACCGCCCTGCTCGGCCACAACGGCTCGGGCAAGTCCACCCTTCTGAAAGTGCTGGCGCGCCATCAGGCTCCCAGCAACGGCCAGGCAAACCTCCTGGGCAAGTCCTTCCAACACACCGCCGCCCGGGAATTCGCCCGCACAGTGGGCTACCTGCCCCAGCACCCGCCAGCCACCGATGGTTTGACCGTACGCGAACTGGTGGCACTGGGTCGCTACCCTTGGCGCGGCCCGCTGGGGCGTTACACCGCCGAAGACCACAAGCTGATCGATCAGGCCATTGCCGACACGGGCCTGGAAGCCTTCGCGCACCGTTCCGTGGACACCCTCTCCGGCGGCGAACGCCAGCGGGCCTGGATTGCCATGCTGCTGGCCCAGCAAACCCGTTGTCTGCTGCTGGACGAACCCATCTCCGCGCTGGATGTGAAACACCAGGTGGAAACCCTGCGCCTGGTACACCGGCTGGCCGAAAGCCGGGAACTGACGGTGATTGTGGTGCTGCACGATGTGGATCTGGCCGCGCGTTTCTGTGACCGACTGGTGGCACTCAAAGCCGGCCGCCTGATTGCCGATGGTCGCCCGGAGGAGATCATGAAAGAAGGCACGCTGGAAGCCATCTACAGCGTGCCCATGGGCGTGATGGAACGGGCCCCGGGCCAGTGGGTTTCCTATGTTCACTAGGCTCTGTGTTTTCGCGGCCCTGATACTGGCCATGGCGTTGCCGGCGGCTCCCGCCGCTGCGGACACCTGGCTGCATGAGAACGGCTCCCTGACTCTGGAGCAGCCACCCAAACGCATCATCACGCTCAATTGGGCGGCCACCGAGGCCGCCCTGCTACTGGGCGTAACGCCAGTGGGTGTGGCGGACCTGCAGGGCTATCACCACTGGGTACGGGAACCAGCACTGCCCAAGGAAGGGGTGGCCAACGTGGGCACTCGGGTCGCCCCCAGCCTCGAGGCCATTGCCGAACTGGAGCCGGATTTGATCGTCACCAGCGCCGAAATGGCGCCCGCTGCTGGCTTGCTGGAACGCATCGCCCCCACCTACGTGATCAGTGTCTACCGGCCAGATACCAACTCGTTCGACCAGGCCCGAAAAATGCTGCTCACTCTCGGTGAAATGCTCGACCGCCGTGAGCAAGCCGAATCGGTGCTGGCCGATATCCAGCAGACTCTGGAGCACGAACATGCCCGGTTGGAAGAGGCTGACTTGCAGGGCCGTCCCGTGGCCCTGGTGAACTTCCTGGATGCGCGCCACGTTCGGGTTCATGCCCCCAACGGGCTTTACCAGACGGCGCTGGATGCGCTTGGGCTGGACAACGCCTGGCCTCACGATGGCAATTTCTGGGGCTTCTCGGTGGTTGGCCTGGAGGCACTGGCAGATCATCGGAATGCCCGCCTGGTTGCGATTTCCCCCACCCCGCCGGGCCTGCGGGATACCCTGGCCGACAGCCCCTTCTGGACTTACCTGCCCGCCGCACAACGCAATCAGGTGTACCAGATTGACCCGGTGTGGCCCTTTGGCGGCGCCTATCAGGTCAAGCGCCTGGCCAGTTACCTGACCGACGCCCTGCTCGCCGGAGGCTCTGACAATGTCGAGTAATATCGCCACCTCTGCCCTACAGGGGCCATCCATGCCTGCCCGTCTGCCATTAATGGCCGGGGTTCTCTGGGCGGCGGCCATACTGGCCAGTTCAGCACCCTGGCTGGGGCAGCTCTCGCCCCTGGCACTGCTGGAGGCCTTCATCGGTTTTAATGCGGACAGCTACGCCTCGGTCATGGCCCACTTCAGCTGGGCCCCGCGGGTTTCCATGGCGATTCTGATTGGCGCTGCGCTCGGCCTTGCCGGTGCCGTTACCCAACAGATCCTCGGCAACCCACTGGCCTCGCCCACCACCCTGGGGGTAGCCGCCGGCAGCCAGTTTGGTGTCACCGTCGCCTCCCTGTTCTTCCCCGGCCTGCTGGCCTGGAGTGCGGATATCCCCGCCATTCTGGGTGGCCTGCTGGCCATTGCCATGGTCATTGCCCTGACCTGGCGCCTGGGGTTCTCGCCGGTCACGGTGATTCTGGCCGGGCTGGTGATTACCTTCTTCCTGGGCGCCACCAACATGGCGTTCCTGCTGCTCAAGGGCGAATGGCTGGGCAACCTCTTTATCTGGGGTGCCGGTTCTCTGGTGCAGAGCAACTGGCAGCCGTTCCTGGATCTCTGGCCCCGGGTGCTCATCATCGCTGCGCTTATGCTGCTACTGATGCGCCCCCTGCAACTGCTGCAATTGGGCGAGACTTCCGCCCGCTCGCTGGGTGCGAAGGTGGCCTGGGTCCGGGCGCTGGCGCTGTTCCTGGTGGTGCTGCTGAGCGCCACGGTGGTCAGCCGCGTGGGCGTCATTGCCTTTGTCGGCCTGGCCGCGCCGGTACTGGCGCGCCTGCTGGGCGCACGCACGCTGGGCGAAAAACTGGTCTGGAGCCCGCTGCTGGGGGCCGGGCTGCTGTTATTGGCCGACACCCTGGCCCACTGGGCTTCCACCTGGGGCGACGGCTCGCTGATTCCCACCGGTACCACCACCGCGCTGATCGGCGGGCCGATTATTCTTCTGGCCCTGCAGGGGTTCCGGAACACTCACCACATGCCGGGCCAGGCCTCCAGCCCGCCCGGTTTCCTGCCCCAACGCCGAGCCACCGGCGTGATTGCCGGCATTCTGCTGGTGTTATTGGCGGCAACCGTTGTGATTTCCATGGGCTGGTCGCCCGGGCTTGAGGGCTGGAACTGGACAGCCGTGACCAACTGGAACGAAGCCTGGGTCTGGCGCGGGCCGCGCATGCTGGCCGCCATCCTGGCCGGTGTCGCCCTGGGGCTGGCCGGCACGCTGATCCAGCGCATGACCGGCAACCCCATGGGCAGCCCGGAAATGCTGGGCATCAGCGGGGGTGCGGCGCTGGTTATGGTTCTGGTGGTGCTTTCCGGCATCGAGGCGGGGCGTGCCATACAGGTACTGGCCGCCACCACCGGCGCCGCTGGCGCCCTGGGCCTGTTGATACTGCTGGCCCGCAAACACCGGTTCGCCGGCAACCAGCTGTTGCTGGGCGGGCTGGCGCTGTATGTATTCATGGATGCGGGATTACGCCTGGTGATGGCTTCAGGCGGTACCCAGGCCGCGAAACTGCTGAACTGGATGTACGGTTCCACCTGGCTGGTGTCCGAGTCCGAAGCCTTCAGCCTGATGGCGGTCATCCTGACCATCAGTGCGGTGTTGGCGGTTATCGTTCGCCCACTGACCATCCTGCCGCTTGGGGACGTCTCGGCGTCGTCCCTGGGGCTGCCGGTGGCACGGGCGCGGCTGGTCCTGCTGCTGCTTGCCGCCGTGCTGACCGCCGCCGCCACGGTGGTGATTGGCCCGTTGAGCTTTGTCGGCCTGATTGCCCCTCACCTCGCCCGGGTACTGGGCCAGCAAACGGTTGGCCGCCAGCTGATTGTGGCCGGCCTGGTGGGCGGCGTGCTGCTGGCCGTGGCCGATTACCTGTCCCGCATCGTGGTCTACCCGAACCAATTGCCCGCCGGGCTGCTGGCGGCACTGGTTGGCGGGCTTTATTTCCTCTGGGGGCTCAGTCGTCATGGCAAGGCCTGAGCCCTTAGCCACAGAAGTCGGTTGGGTCCAGCGTTACACCCGATTACTGGAGGCCTCGGAGCTGGACCGGGAAGCCTTACTGGCCGGCGCCCTGCAGACCAACGGTTCCGAACGCCGGGGGCTGTTTTCCCTGGCTCAGTGCCTGGAGGCACCCAACCTGCTGGTGCGACAGATTCAGGCCGATTACCCACAAGCCTGTGAGCCGCTAGACATTCGCACCTACACTTCGGTCCTGCAGCAGGACCTGGCCTTAAGCGTTCTCGCTCCGCTGGTTCTGCGACTGTTCCGCCATGAACAAGCGCCTCTGCCAGACCCCAACCGTATCTTCCTGGCCCCGAAAGACCAGCCCGGGCAGACGACCTCCCGGTGGCTCCTTACGCCGGGCCAGCAGCCGGTCAACGAGCCGGATTTCATCAGGCGAATGGCGGACTACACCCGGCAATGGTACCCGGTGTTCCGGCAACAGCTGGGCGTGAGCCCGGGGGCTTACTGGAGCAGCGTGGGACTGGGCTTGGGTGCGCCTTTCTCAGCGGTGTGGAACCTGGCAGAGCCGGATTCGGTGTGTGAGCTGGCGCAACGATGGCTGGAGCAATTCAATAACGACGCCAACCGCTTTATCGACTGGATACCTGCCGTGTTCGGTGAGCAAGAAACCGCCATTCCCCAACGCAAGGGGTGTTGCCTGAAATACCGGCTACCGGAAGGCGGCTACTGCGGTACTTGCGGTGTCTATCGCAAGCAGCGCCTGGAGGAACTCAAGGAGCCCGGGATTAAAGGCCCACCGCCAAAACGGTGACTGCCAGGGCGGTGAAACCGGTAGCCAGGAGTGCAATTTTCAGTCCTTCAATGACTTCTCTTTCCATGACCACGTCTCCCCTGAAAAGGAATGAGAGTTCTCAAAACAACTCTATAGATAATAATGATTATCATCCGCTATTGCAACAGAGTGGCCTCACCGTTGGCGCAACCCCAGGCAAACACCTATGGTTTAGTTCAAAGACGTACGCGGCTTATCGACTAATTACGGGAGGCACCATGCGCTGGATCCTCACTGTTACTGCATTCGCTTTATTATTGGCCGCCGGCCCCGCTAGCGCCGCCAGTGAACAGTTTTCATCCGACAAAGCTGATTTTCGCCTGGAGACTGTTGCCACCAACCTGGAGCACCCCTGGAGCCTGGCTTTCCTGCCCAACGGTGACCAGTTGGTGACCGAAAGGGCCGGCCGGCTACGCGTGATTCGTGACGGAAAACTGCAGAAAGAGCCGATCAGCGGCCTGCCAGACTTGGTGGCCGCCGGTCAGGGCGGTCTGCTGGATGTGATCCTGCACCCACAGTTCGAAGAAAACCGCCTGCTGTTTCTGAGCCACGCCCACCGCAACCTGGACGGTATGACCACCCGCGTTGCCCGAGCGCGATTCACCGGCGACGCTTTGGAAGATGTTGAGGTGATCTTTGAAGCCTTGCCACGGTCCAATACCACCCGGCATTTCGCGGGGCGGCTGGAATTCGACCGGAATGGCTACCTCTACGTTTCAGTCGGTGACCGGGGGCAAAAGGAGCGCGCGCAAGACCTGGGCGACGACGCGGGCGGCGTTCATCGCATCACCATCAACGGCAAACCAGCGCCGGGCAACCCCTTCCTGGATGACCCTTCAGCCAACGACACTTTCTTCACCTACGGCAACCGCAACATCCAGGGTATGACCATTCACCCGGACACCGGCGAGATCTGGACCCACGAACACGGGCCCCGGGGTGGGGATGAAATCAACATCCTGGAAGCCGGCGCCAACTATGGCTGGCCGAAGGTCACTTACGGCATTGGCTACTCGGGGCTGCCCATTTCCAACAAGACCACCATGGAAGGCGTGAAAGATCCCCTGCATTTCTGGGACCCGTCCATCGCGCCCTCTGGCATGGCGTTCTATACCGGTGAGCTGTTTCCCGAGTGGCGGGGCGATTTATTCGTGGGCGCATTGGCCATGCGCAAAGTCGTCCGCCTGACCATTGAAGATGGGGATGTGGTGGAGATCGAAAATCTGCTGACCGAGTTGAATGAGCGCATCCGTGATGTGCGCATGGGGCCGGATGGGGCGCTCTGGCTGCTCATGGATTCCCCGCGTGGGAAGGTTTATCGGATGGTGCCAACAGAGTGAACCCCAGGGTTTGATCGCCCCCCACTACCTAGTGCGGATCGTTCGTGCGCTCCGTTTTCTCGTACTGGGGCAGATCATCGGTGATCTCGAACCAGTCGGATTTGGAACCCACAAACACATGCTGCGCGGCCTTCTTGCCAAGGGGGCCATCCAGCGCTCCAACTCTCAGCCGGAGAATACCGGGAATCGCATCCACGCGACTGTACAACTGGCTGCCGCAACGTGGGCAGAAAGCGCGATACTTACCAGGCCGGGACTCATACTCGGTAACCAGTTCCTCACCGGAAACAAACCGGAAACGCACCTTCTGCACCGGCGCACTGGCGGAAAAGGCGCTGCCATGGGCTCGGCGGCACTGGCTGCAGTGGCAAAGTGCGATGGGCCCCAGCGGGCCGTCGTATTCAAATTTGATATCGCCACACAAACACTGACCTGTAACCACCACTAACTCCCGGTATTTTCTGAAGATTCAGGAGCGTGATCATAAACCCTTTTATTAAATTTCACACCCTGCCCTCGAAATCCTTTACAAACCAAACAGCTGGCGCTAGGTTTTCAAGTAATATATAGGCCGATTCCAGCGCTGTCCGCCATGGACCGAAGGCCCGGAATCCGCTATCTTCAACTTGAGCGACTACAGAGGACTACCGTCATGCTGGCTCAGGGCTTACGCAAAAGGATTCTCCCGCCGGCAAAAGTCCGCGGGTCGAAGCTGCTCGCCCTGGCATTGGCTGCCAGTTGCACCCTCGCTCAAGGCGTCTCCGCTCAGGAGCGTCATTCTTTTTCCGGCTCGCCACTCTGGGCCAAGGAAGTTCGGGATTACGCCGAACAATCCCTGCACACCACCGAAGGCCTCAGTGTTGCCGCTATTCCCCTTAATGGCCCGGGCATTGACCAGTATGTAAACGCTGACCAGCTGATGAGCCCCGGCTCGATCATGAAGCTGGTGACCACCTACGCCGCCCTTGAACTGCTTGGCCCCAATTATCGCTGGACCACCGATTTCCTGACCGATGGCCACATGAACGGTGACACCCTGGATGGCAATCTCTACGTCCGTTTCAGTGGCGATCCCAAGCTGACCATTGAGCGGCTGTGGACCACCCTTGGTGAGCTTCGGGCTATGGGCATCAACCATATCACCGGAGATCTGGTGCTGGATGGCAGCCGTTTCCGGGTGGACGGCGGTTTTCCAAAGTTCGACGATTCCGGCGATGATCCCTACGCCCCGTTTCTGGTGGAACCTTCTGCCTACCTCACCAACCTGAACCTGCTGCATTTCCAGGTTCGCTCCGATGAGCGTGGCACCCGAGCCTGGAGCGCTCCGGCATTGCAGGGAATCACCATCGACAACCAGGTCACCGCCTTGCCGGAAGGACCCTGCCCGGCCCGCCGGAACTTTGACTGGACGCCGGTTTTCCACGAGGGCAACCAGGTGACCGTGCGTGTCACGGGCGAGCTGCCACAGGGTTGTCGGACCTCCAAGTACCTGTCGCTGCTGTCCCAGGAACAATACTCAGCATCGCTGATCCGCTCATTGCTGTCAGACATCGGCGTACAGGTTAGCGGTGGCAACCGGCTCGCCGAAGTGCCCGAAGAGGCGCAGTTGGTCATGCGGACCCGCTCGCCGGATCTGGTGACCATGATTCGCGACATCAATAAATGGAGCAGCAATGTAATGGCTCGCCAGATGCTGCTGAACATCGGGGCGGAGCTACGGCAGGAAGACGATCTTGACGACCGGGTGGCCGGCATCAAAGCCATCTACACCTGGCTGGAAGGCAAGGGGATCAACACGGCAGGCATGGTAATCGACAATGGCTCCGGCCTGACCCGCCATGGCCGGATCACCGCGCGCCAGGGCGCGGACATTCTGCAACACGCCTGGAACAGCCCTTTCGCGGCCGATCTGATGGCCTCAATGCCGATTATTGCCATGGACGGAACCATGGCCAATCGCCTGAAAAACATCGGCATGGACGGTGAAGGCCGGATCAAGACTGGCCTGCTGGCGAACGTGCGGTCCGTTGCCGGATTTACCCGCGATGAGAACAACACCACCTGGGCGGTGGTGGGCATGGTTAACAACGATCCAGCCTGGAATGGCAAGGCCGTGCTGGATCGGGTGCTCTATTCCCTGCACTTCCAACCGCCGACGGGCACCACCATTTCGCAGTCCAGCGTTACCGGCTCAAGCAATATCCAATAGCCGTCACTCAGCGCCGAACAACTTCGCCATGGTGCGGTCGGCGAGCTTGTTTGCGAGGGGTGCGATAAAACTGACCAGCGGAAAAGCCACACCCCAGGCCACCAGGAACGCGGCTCCCCAGCGCGTAACAAAGCCGTCGCTTATGCCAGTGTTGATCGTGGTAATAATCCCCGACATCAGCAACGACATGATGCCAGACATGTAAAACGCAAACACAAACCGTCGAACCCGTGTCACTCTCTGTTTTGACATGCTCTCTCCGCCTTGAGCGCCTTCGTTACCATCCAAACAGGCAAACACCCCGTACATTGCACAGATATGCGCCACCCTCTGAAGGCGCACATCTTAGCAAGCAAACGATGTTTTGCCATACGGACTTTTGAAAAGGGGGATCCACATGCGGCCCGCTTCTCTGCTCCGCCCCACCTGGCGATTACTCGCTCTGGTGGCCATGACTGCCCTGATCGTCGGGTGCAGTTCCACCCGTACCGCCTATCGTTTCGCCGACTGGGGGATTGTCTGGTGGGTGGAAGACTATGTAACCCTGACCAGCGCGCAGCAAACGCAGCTTGAGCAGGATCTGGATGCCCTGCGCGAATGGCATTGCTCAGCGGAGCTGCCCCGCTACACGCTGTGGCTGGAAACCCTGAAAGTCGACATGGCCGCCGGCGTGCCGGAGGCGGACACCATTCGCTATCACCAGCGCCAGTTCTTTGTGTTCACCGATGCCCTCCTGCAGCAGGCGGTGCCGGTGACGGTGAACCTGCTATCAACCCTCAGTGATGAACAGGTGCGGGAGCTGGCCACCAATATGGCTGAACAGCACCGGGAACTGGAGCGGGAAATGCTGGCCGGTTCCGCCGATGAGAATGCAAAGGCCCGGGCCGAACGCACCCGCGAGCGCCTGGAGAGCTGGCTTGGCCCGATGAACAAGCAACAACGGGCACTGGTTGCCGAGTGGTCCGCCGACCGGGGCCAGCAGACCGAGATATGGCTCAATGGCCGGCGGAACTGGCAAAAGGCGCTATTGGAGACGCTGGAAACCCGGAATCAGCCCGGCTTCGCGGCACAAATTGAAAACCTGATGGTGAACTACGAACAGGCCCGGGGCGAGGAATACCAAGCCATGTCGGAAGAAAGCCGCGCCGCCATGACGGTATTGATCCACGACCTGCTGGTTGCCGGCGGGCCAGAGCACCGCCAGCATATTATCGAGAAGGCCAGCGAGCTGAACGGCGATTTCAGCGCTCTCACCTGCCTGTAATGAACCACAGGCTCAGACGGTGAGGTAGCCGCCATCAGCGTTGATGCAGGCGCCGGTGGTGTAGGTGGAAGCGTCAGAGACGAGATACAGCACGGTGCCTGCCATTTCCGACGGGTCCGCTACCCGCTTCATGGGAATATGGGCCATGGCCTGTTTCTTGATGGCGTCGTTGCTGGTCAGCGCGCTGGCAAATCTGGTATCCGTCAGCCCCGGCAGCAACGCGTTTACCCGCACGCCCTGCTGGCCCAGTTCCATGGCGAACGACTTGGTCATGGAAATCACCGCCGCCTTGGTGATGGAGTAGATGCCCTGGAAATGCCCGGGATTCACACCGTTCACCGACGCCACATTCACGATCGAACCACCACCGGCCTTTTTCATCAACTGGGCGCCCCGGGCACACATGAAGAAATAGCCCCGAATGTTCACATCCACGGTTTTCTGGAACGCGCCCAGGTCTGTGTCTTCAATGGGCCCGAAATAGGGATTGGCGGCGGCATTGTTGACCAGGATGTCGAGCTTACCGTGGGTTTCGCCAATGTGATCCCAAATTGCGTCGATCTGTTCCATTTCGCCAATATGGCAGGCAACCGCCTCGGCACTGCCGCCCCCGTCCCGGATGCTCTGGGCCACGGCTTCACAGGCGTCGATCTTGCGGCTCGAGACGATCACGTGGGCGCCGTAATCCGCCAGTGTGCGTGCCACGCTTTCGCCGATACCCCGGCTGGCACCGGTAACCAGTGCAACACGGCCGGTCAGGTCAAAAAGGTTGGTTTGGCTCATGAATTCTCCGTTTTGTTGTTATGAATGAGCTATCGGAAGGTCACCAGGGCAGGATCTTCCACCTCCAGATGACTGTAGTTGTTGAACACCGACAGGCTTCGCCGCCCGCCGGAATAGAGCAACCGTGATACGCCGGTGTTGGCCATCACACTGTTCAGTGCCTGGACTTTCTCGTTCGAAAGATCCAGCAGGTCACCAATCGTCACGGAAATAGGCCCACCGGAGGTGGACACCAGTACGTCGGCGCCATTGGCCAGCTCGATCAACTCATCGACCGTAGCCAGCACCCGCTCGCGAAATGCCTGCCAGGTTTCAATGTAATCCTGGTCATGATCGCCACTGGCCCAGCGGGCCACGGCTTTCTCAAAGGTCTGCTGGAACGCTTTCGCCGGTTTGGGAAAATCGGCAAGGTCCCGCATCATGGCTGCCCGGTCGGCCCATTCTGGGCGCAGTCCCTTGATCACATCCAGGTGGTCAAATTCATTCAGCCCTTCCAGCACCTGCATGGAAGGCAGCCCGGAGCCAAAGCCAGTGGCAATGGCTTCCACGGTCTCGCTGTGGCGCTGCATGTTGCCGCCAACCACCAGCCCCGGCTCCACACTGCGCGCCAGATGGCGACCCAATACCCTGCCCTGCTCCCAGCCCAGCGAGGACAGCTGGTCGTAATTCTCGGCGCCAAAACTGGCCTGGCCATGACGAATCAAATAGATGCTTGCCATTAAAGGTCACTCTCCCTGATCAGCCGCTGGCACCGCTGTTCAAGATAATTGGCGGCATGGCCAAACGCGGCGAAACGTTTGTCGTTGGTCTGACCATGATAGTAGCGGTAATAGATCTGCTGGATAATCACCGCCAGCCGAAAAAGACCGTAGATTTCGTAGAAATCGAAGTTGGTGACCTGAAAACCTGACCGCTCCATGTAGTAATCCACCACTTCCTTGCGGGTGAGCATGCCAGGACGATGGGTGGGCTGGCGCCGTAACATCTGGAATGGGGCTTCATCGTCTGCCTCTATCCAATAGGCCAGGCTATTGCCCAGGTCCATCAGCGGGTCGCCGATGGTGGCCATTTCCCAGTCCAGGATGCCAATCACTTCAAAGGGGTTGTCCGGGTTCAGCACCACGTTGTCGAAGCGGTAGTCGTTGTGTATGACCACCTGGGCGATGTCCTCGGGCATTTTGTCATCCAGCCATGCCATAACCGCTTCGAAGTCCCCCACGTCATCGGTGCGAGCCTTGCGAAAGCGGTCACTCCAGCCACCTATCTGGCGCTGCACGTAGCCGGCGCCCTTGCCCAGCTTGTCGAGGCCCGCAGCCTTGGCATCCACCCGGTGCAGGTCCACCAGTTTGTCGATCACGTTCAGGCACAACTTGCGGGTTTCGGCCTCGCTGAGCGCCAGGTCTTTGGGAAAATCCTGGCGCAGGATAATGCCCTTCAGGCGTTCCATGACGTAAAAATCACAGCCGATCACATCATGATCATCGCAAGTCGCCACAATGTCAGGCACGTAAGGGTACACCGGCTTGAGGGCGGCCATGACCCGGGCCTCACGCAGCATGTCGTGGGCGGATTTGGCGATCTTGCCAAAAGGCGGGCGGCGGAGTACGAACGAGCGGTCACCATAATCCACCTGGTAGGTCAGGTTGGAAGCGCCACCGGGATACTGTCGAATGGCCGGAGTGCCGTCCAGGCCGGGCACCGCCTGCTTCATGAACCGGTCCACCGCTGCGACGTCCAGCTCTTCGCCCTCGCGGATACCAACCGCCTGATCAATCTGTGTCATATCTGTCTCCGGAGTAGTCTCAAGTAGGCAGTC
>ERZ1673962.1284-NODE-1284-length-12422-cov-5.900057_pt1 | contig 12422 bp, 19 predicted proteins | sample MGYA00580188_ERZ1673962 | MGnify/ENA primary metagenome ERZ1673962 (study PRJEB41334, sample SAMN05608104) | rock metagenome | biome: terrestrial subsurface; feature: shale formation; material: shale | place: USA: Pennsylvania ... | reverse complement strand
CCGGCTCTGGTGCTTCGTACTGGCTCAGGTCGGCGGCGAATTGCTCCCAGGCGGCCAGCAATGGCTTGAAGCGGGATTCGTCGCGCTCGATCCACAAATACTTGAAGTTTTCTTCAGTGCCGTCTGAGCCGACAAACAAGATTCGCTCGGCACCGGATAGGGCGAACTGCTGATCCAGCTGGAGCATGTAGTGGTCTTCCAGCTCGCCGGCGTCGATCTGCTCCGCCAGGTCTTTACTGAGCCACTTATGCTCGAAACCGATTTCCCCCATCATGTCTAGGCCATCCATGGAGGCCATAAAGCCGTTTTCTTCGTCGTCCAGGACTACCGGGAAAAGATCATCGCCGATCATCTTCTCAGCGATTGGCCGGGCCGCTGCCTCGGCTTGGTGACCCTGATCGAAGATGCGCTGCTGATGCACCGATACTTCCAGGGCAATGCCGGTGGCCTTTTGTTTCAACAGGTCGTTGCGGCTCTGATACTTACTCTTGCCAGCCATGGCCGGGGCTTCACTGGCTGTAAAACGCTTCGCTCGAAGGGCGTCCCACTCCGGGGAGCCTTGAGCAATATCTACGATCTTGCCTTCCTGAAACTTCATGCCGGTTCTCCTTGTTCTACCGCCTCAACTTGCGCTTTCTGCTCTGGCGTCAAGCCACCTTTGCTATTGGTGGTTTTGATGACTTTCTCGTGGGTGAGCCGGCCCGCTTCGATGGCCGCCTTCCACTTCGGGAAATTTTTCTGGAAATCTTCGTCCGGATAATGCTGATCTGGCGTAACGTCCCGCTCCTTGTTCTTGAAGTCATACATCCAGTTGTCGTTGCCCAGCATTTCCATAATCTCGCTGCTGTTCGGCAGGCGGCGGGCCAGGCGGTGCAGCACAGACTTCAGAGCCATACGCTCAAACCAGTCTTTCCAAGGGCCATAGGCGCCGGTTTTGCTGGCCTGGCGCACCTTGTTCACGTCTTCCATGGTCATTGGCTCGACAATCACATCGCCGCTCTTCATCTTTGCCATGGCATAAACCAGAATCATCTGCCCCCGATCCCCGGTGAACAGCGGGCGGTGTTTCAGGTGTTCGCCGTTTTCGTCTACCCAATAATCAAACTCGTCTTCCTGGTGCACAGCCCGCGCGGTAATGATGGACACCTCGCCAGACTGGCGGGCCCGTTTCAGCACACCGTCCACCATGGGCATGTACTGAATTTTCTTGATCCAGTTGGGGTTGTCCCGGGTGCCTGCGTTGGTGTTGAACTCAACCAGAGCCGCTTCCCGGTTGTCCGGCACCAGGCCGTCACCGGCACAGCGCTGCAGGCTGGTGAACAGACTCTGGCGGTCAGCCTCCAAAATGCTCGGGTTGCTTTGCACGGCAATCATGGCCGTCTTGATAAAACGCTCTACCGGCAAGTGATCCGGTAAAATGGCTTTCAGCTCAGTCTTTTGATCTTGGATCTCTTGCTGAAATGCTTGAATTGGTGCGATTGCGTTACTCATGCCGCCTCATCCTTCTCTTCGTAAAATTCATACACTGCCGCGTCCCATGTCTTGGCCTCGGCAATCAGGTGATCGACTGCCCGGACCCGTAGGGCATGCAATCGAACAGCCGCCTTCATTGGCTCTGAGCTGGCCTGCAAAACCGCGTCGTTAAACTCGTCGCTGTCCAGATCCACCATGGCGTTAATCACGTCGTCGTTGTCGTAGGTGGGGCGCACGATGGCCACGTTCCGGCGATACCGGATTTCGATGTACCGGCCTGCAATCAGCTCTTCGCGCATCTCGTCCTCAATGCGCCACTGGATGCGCTCGATTTCGCCGTGGTTGTCCAGTTCGCGTTGGTACTGCGCTGCTGTCTGTCTCATTGCACCCCCTCTAATCTGTGTAAGCCACGAACTTAAAGGTCTGGCTTTCGCGGTTAAAACTCGTAAAGCGACCGCCAAACGTGCCATTTACGTGTTTGCGCACGTCTTCCTGAGTCATGTGAGCCGGGAACCAACCTTCTACAATCTGGCTGGCGTTGCTGTGAGATCGAATCCGGCTATTGATTCGATTGGGGTCAAATGTCTTAACCATGCTTTTGATCCGGAACAGTTTCCAACGGCGGCGCTCAGCTTGCTTTTCTTCTTCTGTCTGGGCCTGCGCTCGAAGCCATGCATCATGCTCTTCGGATTCCAGCTCTCCTTGGGCATCCCAATCACACTCTGGGCAATGCTCCTTTGGTGTCTCGCAATAGCTGCATGGAGCAACGATATGGCAAGAGCAGCCGCCATCAACTTCTTTTTCCTCAATGATTCCGGCGCATCCGCTGCGACCGCAAACCTCACCCTCCAGGTAGCCGTAGTTGTCCAGTTCGCGTTGGTGTTGGGCTGGTGTCTGTTTCATTTCCACTCTCCCGTGCCGCCGCACAGCTGGCAGTGATCCGCTATTTGCGCTTGTCCGGTACCCTCACAGGCCCAGCAGCTTTTAGCTTTCTTCTGTTTCGGGGTCGGACCTCCGTTCGCCTTAGCCATCGCTTCCCGGCCCGCCCGAATAACCACGTGGTCGTTCTGGTAGCCGCTGTCTTGCATTGAGGTCAGGGCCTGGTCCAGAGCTTCACGCAACGCATCAACCTGCTCTCCAAGCTCCCGCATACTCCGAGCATGGAAAATGCTTTGCTGGTTGGCCCATGCTGCATCCCACGCCTGTTTCGGTGTTGGGTCAGGGTTCTGGTGAACGAATGCCCGCCAGTTCTTGTTCTTCCGACTCACGCCGCCACCCCCTTGCGCTGCATCCACTGCTGAACTCGCCCGGCATAGGCAGCAACGCGCTCAAGGTTCGGTGTATCGCCTTCGCGAACTCGCTTGCGCAGGTACGCCGGGATTTCGTAGTGATCGGAGTCACCCGGTGCAGCCTCTGAAAAAATGGGCCCGACTGCTTTCTGGGCCCCAAAAGGCGCAGGGGTGCGCTGACTGGCCCGCTCGGTGGCGCGCTTGGCGTAGTGGTCGAGCGGGGATGAGAGTTGCACGTTGGCCCCGATAGAGAACCGGGCGCCGTCGTGGCAAAGAACGCCGTGCGCGAAGGCCTGGGCGATCAGCTCAACCCGGTTGAGTGCGCTGAACTGATTGCGCAAGTGGTCCAGGTGGGCGCATACAGTGTCTTCACTGATACCCAGCTTGAGCGCAATGTCTTCTGTTGTGAGGCCTTGCGCGACCATCTCCAGCACCTGAGCGCGGCGGGGCGTCAGGCCGTCAATGCGCCCCAGCTGCGGGGTTACGTGATCGAAGTATTGAACTTTGCGTCCCATGTTTTTCACCTAATCAGTAAACTATGGTTAACAGTGTATATCCTGTTTTATCGGTGTCAACCATGATTTACAGAAAAAGTGCAGGCAATAAAAAAACCCGCCAGTTGGCGGGTTTGGTAATTGGTGGAGGGGTGGCTTTATCTCAGTACGGACCACCAGAAAACGCGGCCTATGATTCTCATATCTCGGGCCACCTGCTCGGCAGTGTATTCTTCTGGGGGGTGCTCTGCAGAGTTTTCAGAAACGACCTTCAGGCCGCCGCCTGGGCGGCGATACAGGTACTTAACCCTAAGCATTCCATCGTGATCGATCGCGTAGATTTCGCCATCCTTTATGAAGGTTGAGCCAGTATCAACGCCAATAGTGGACCCGTCAGGGATCAGGCGCTCCATGCTGTTGCCCTTCAGTGTGGCGCAACCAGCGTTCGCGGCATCAACTCCCGCCCTGGCCAGCGTAGACTTAGCAAACCTCAGTTTTGCGCCGTGATTTTCAACAACTTCCGTTTGACCACTACCTGCCGCCACTTCGACCTCCCTAAACAGTGGTAATTCAACTTCATCTGGGCCTAGGGGCGTACTGCTGTCCCAGGCATCCATGACTCCGATGAATTCTACTTCACTATCTGGGTGCTGCGGGGATTTCGGGTAATTTAATGCTTCCCCGGGAGTGCGAGGCCCCTTTCCCGTGGCGATCCATTGCGGGTTGTGAGCGGTTAGTGTGGCGAATTCAAACAGGTGCTCGTTCTTTATGTCTTTGACACCTCCGGACTCCCAAGCAGAAATCGCCGTCCGCGAAAGCTTAAGCTGGCGAGCCACCTCGCTTTTCGAGAGCCCCGCGCTCTCCCTGGCCTCTCGTATCCTGTCTTTAAGCTCCATGGCCGCCCCGTAATCGCTCAATAACGGCAATTGCATCTTCCCGGTTCTGCTTGAAATACACGTCAAAGAAGCCATACGCGTCCTGCCAATTAGGGTGGGCAAGCGAAAATTCTCGAGTTTTTACGTTCAGCTCATCCAGCACCTCCGCAGACGGGCAAGATTCTCGCACCAAGCCGTCCAGGACCATGCACTGGAGGGTTGCCTGCAGGGTTTCGAGAAACCTCGAGTACGACTCCTGCCCCTTATCTTTCCCGAATAGCGTTCTCTTTCCTGTGTTTTTCACCACCTTTGCAGCTGCCATCACGAGCTTTGTTAGCGCGTTGTAAGTATGCGGCGAAAAATGCCTGAGCTGCGTTCTGAACAGTTCGTTTCCGGCCATGCCCACTTCCTTTTTTGCGTATTGGTGGCGGCAGAGGCTGCCGCTTAGCTCAAATGTTAACTGAGCTTTACGCAATCATGGTTGTCACAGTGTTAAACATGACTTACACTCGCTGAAAACTATGGTTTACATATGCGCAAAGGCCCACCATGACCAAGCAAGAAGTGATCAAACACTTTGGCAATGCGGCAAATGTTGCGAGAGCCCTGGATATTAGCCGGGCCGCAGTCTCCAGCTGGCCGGAAGACATCCCGCTGCTTCGCCAATTGCAGCTAGAGAAGCTGACAAAGGGGAAGCTGAAGGCGGACAACCCGCTTTCGAGTGTGGCTTGAGCGTCGCTCTTTTCATTTCTTGCTCCCAATCTGACTGACGATTCCATTAAGCCAGATTAACAGCGAGCGGGAAATTCAGAATTTATGGACTGTATGCACATACAGCAGGCGCAAGCTGCAGCGCTATGAAAAGCAGCCGGTAAAACCAGCTGGCCAGGCGTAAGCCGAGGTGCCGACATTGCAGCCGAGGATTGGGTCTCGGCGATAGAACGCCAGCAGCGCAGTATCGAAGGTCCTCCTAGTCCACCGCCCCGAGGGCTGCGCCGATTGGCTCACGAGACGAGCCGGCATCTGAGAGGGGCTTCTGGGCCTGTCGGCTATAAGCCGGTGCACCGGGGCCAGTTGTGAGGCCCCTCTCAGATGCCTTCCGGGTTGGCGGGTGCCAGCCGATTGAAAGGGTCCGGGTTCGGGCCGAGGCATCAACCGCAATGACATTGCGAACTTGTAGGCGACTCCGGGCCCGCCTTGAAGCCCGGCAATCAACAGCGGAGACCGCTTATGACGATTACCTGGAAGAACCTTCTGGCGATTGTCTGCGTTGCTATCGCGCTGTTCCTGCTGGCCGCTGTGCCAGCGGTTGAAGCCTCGGAGCAATCGGGCTTCTCGACTGTGGATGATTCCACCGAATTGATTGCGGGCAAAGCAATCGACTCTGACAACGCTCTGAAAAGCCGCGAGGAAGGTGAGCGATTATCAGGGGCACCCGGCGGGGATTACGCGATTGGTGGCGGCAGTTCCAACGGCAAAGTAACGACCTGCAAAGTGACCAACAGCAAGGTCACCGACCACGCGAAGGAAGTGCTGCCCGGGGGTGCAGCCGGCGTAGCCGCTAACGGCATACGTGGGCCGACAGCCGTTTAAATGGGATAGCTCGAAAGAGCACGAAGCCGGAAAGGGCTTCTGACTGAGGCCCTTTCTACGGGTTCGGAAGAACCGCCCTGGGCATGGCGAGGAACTGCCCGACCACTCATTCAAAGGGAGTCCGACATGGCTCAGAACCATACCGAAGTTGAAGAAATGATGGAGAAGCAGGGCTGCACCGGTGACCGCATCACCAGCGAGCTGATCGAGTCCCGCATTTCTGAAGTCGAGTATCAAACCATCGTGATCTGCGGCCAGAAGCTCATGTACTGCGGCATCAAGATGGATAACGGCTTTGTTGTCGTCGGAAAGCCTGCCACCTGCATTGATCCTGAGAACTGGCGAGACGAGATCGGCCAGAAGATCAGTTACGACAATGCGTTCAGCGAGATCTGGCGCCTTGAGGCTTACCGGAAGCTGTCAGGGGCGTAAGCCAGAAACGAAAAAACCCGCCTCAAGCGGTGCAGCAACACCTCGGCGGGTCTCAACGAGATAGAGGTAATTATGAACCAAGTTAACAACACTTTCAATTCTGACTCTTTGACCATGAGCAGCCGCGAAATTGCGGAGCTGACCGGAAAGCGTCACGACCACGTAATGCGCGACATCAGAAAGATGCTGGATGAGCTGGGAGAAGCTCACCCCAAGTTTGGGGGCAGCTACCAAGACAGCACTGGCCGCACACTGCCTTGCTTTAATCTCGATCGAAACCTGACCGACTGCCTCCTTACCGGCTACAGCGCCAAAGCCCGAATGAAAGTTATCAAGCGCTGGCGTGAGCTTGAGTCACAGCAAGCCCCAGCGCTCCCTGACTTCTCCGATCCAGTAGCAGCCGCCCGAGCCTGGGCTGACGAGCTGGAGCAAAAACGCGCCGCCATGAAGCAACTGGAGGCCGCCAAGCCAGCCGTTGAGTTCGTGGACCGCTATGTGTCTGCCGACTCCGGCAATAAGGGCTTCCGCCAAGTGGCGAAGCTGCTCCAGGCCAATGAGCGCGAGTTCCGCCAATTCCTGGCTGACGAAAAGATCATGTACAAGCTCGGCGGTGAGTGGATGCCGTACCAGGGCCATATCGACGCTGGCCGCTTCGTGGTTAAGACCGGCGTTGCCGAGAACGAACACGCCTACAACAACGCCAAATTCACACCGAAGGGCGTGAACTGGGTTGCCGGGAAGTGGGCCATCTACAACATGCAGGAGGTGGCGTAATGGCGCGCGCTAGAAATATCAAGCCAGGGTTCTGGAGGAACGAAGAGCTGGTAGAGCTGCCATTCCAGACCCGCCTGCTTTTCATTGGTCTGTGGAATCTGGCCGACAAGGAAGGCCGGCTTGAAAACCGGCCGAAGAAAATAAAGCTGGAAATCTTCCCAGCAGACGATGTGGATATAAGCCTCGAAATTACGAGGCTTTCCGAGGCTGGCCTTGTAAAGGTTTACGAGGCGGATGGGAAGCGTTGCATTGAAGTCGTTAACTTCAAAAAGCATCAAAACCCGCACCACCGGGAAGCTGAAAGCGAATTGCCGGCACCGCCTGAAAAAGAAGAAAAAGAGCCGCAAGATACTGAAAATAAAGGAGCCTCGGAAAGCCCCGGGAGAGCCCCGGGAAAGCCCGAGGAAAGCCGTGCTGATTCCGGATCCCTGATTCCTGATTCCGGATTCCTGATTCCTGAACATAAAGGCTCAACGTCTGACGACGATTCGCCTGATGGCCAATCTGGCTCGGGAGAAGTTCGAGAGTTCCCCACAAAAAACGGCCAGCCCTACCAGGTGAAAGAAGATTTCGTCGTTGGCCTGAAAGAAACCTACCCCCGGATCGATGTGGAGTTCCAGCTGAGGAAGGCCCGCATGTGGCTCATCGCCAACCCGGCAAAGCAGAAGACCGCCCGAGGCATGACCCGGTTTTTGAACAACTGGATGGGCAACCAGAAGCCAACCGCTGAGATCCATCCAATCCAGAATCGCCATGTGGGCTTCGACGAACGCGATTACAGCGCAGGACTGATTCAGGGGGTGGGCGATGACGCAGCAAATTTCTAAGCACATGGCGCCAATGGAAGAAATGCTGGACCGGGCCGGGGGTGTTGATGAGCGCCGCCCCGGCCACTGCGAGAAGCACGGAGATTTCATCGACGCTCACTTTTCGGGGAAGGGCGCGGTTAAGCAAGCTGGGTGGCAGGGCTGCCCGACATGCCTTTCAGAAGCGGCAGCGGAGCGCAACCGCACTGAAGAGCGCGAGCGTCAAGCGGCCATGTACCGGGAGCGCGTAGAGCGCATTGTGCAGAAGTCCGGCATCCCGCTGCGCTTCATGGGCAAGACGTTTGAAAACTTCCAGGCGGTCAATCAAAAAGCTGAAAAGCACTTGGCCAAACTGCAGGGCTACGCCGAACTGGTTTCCGGAAATGATCACGAAGGCCGATGCCTGCTGATGCTAGGCAAGGTCGGCAACGGAAAGACCCACCTGGGCTGCGCTTTGTTGGCCAAAACGATCCGCGCCACTGGCGAGTTCTGCGCCTACTGGACGTTTGCCGAACTGGTCCGTGAGGTGAAGGGCTCATTCTCCAAGAGCGCTCAACACTCAGAGCAGGACGTGTACGACGATTTCGCCCGGCCTCGCCTCGTCGTGCTGGACGAAGTAGGAATTCAGAACTTCACAGAGTTCGAGCAAGCGGTGGCCTACGAGGCAATCAATGCCCGCTACCTGTCTGAGAAGCCCACAGTGCTGATTTCGAACCTTCAGGCGAAGGACTTACCGCATTGTGTTGGTGAGCGCGTTGTAGACCGCCTGAGAGAGGGTGGCGGCAAGGCGCTGGATTTCGATTGGAAGTCATACCGGCAGGGAGGCGCAGCATGAGCACAAAAACACTTCAGGCTGCCCGCGAGTACATCGAGGGCTGCAAAACCAAGGCCGAGCAGTTTGAGCTTTCCGATCGCAGTCTGGCCCGCAAGTTCGGCTGTAGCCGCCGGGCACTCTACAAGGCGCTGGACAGCCAGAGAGCCCCAGGGCTGACCAGCGACCATGCCCGGATGCTTCGCCAGTGCGTGAAGGAGCGGGACCGGCTGGAAGCCAAGGCCCCGTACCGGAGCAAGGCTCAAATATCAAAGATCCACGGCGTGACCGAGTTCGCCCTGAATCGCCAGTTGGAAATGATGGGCTGGGTTAATCCGCTGACAGCGCGTAAGCGAGGTGCGGCATGAACTCAGCAGTACAACCCATGACCGAATCCCAGTTCTTCGCCCCGGCCAGCACCGACATGGTGGACGGCCTGATTGGCCGGTACCGGGATGAACGCCAGCGCATGGAGCGTGTGGTGCAGTTCGTCAGCGGCGATGACTTCAAAGCGGTGATCGGCTACTTCGAGAGCGCCGCAAAGCGGGGCAGCCACATAGCCGGTAACACGCCGAGCTTCAAGCTGGAAAGCGGCCTGGCGGCCCTGAATGCCAGCTTCTGGCAACAGGCCCTGAACCTGACCGACGTTCTTGATTTTATGCCCGCAAAGCGCCGGGAAGAGTGGTTCGATCTGATCCACAAGCACGAAACCCCGGAGTTCGAGGAAGGGGTGGTTCGCGCCACTCTGGCGGATCTGCTGGCGGCCCGCATGGACTTCCTGGCCGAGAAGGTGGACGGCATTTTCCAGGCCCTGAGCCGCACCCACGTAACCAACCAGCCGGAAGGGTTCGGCAAGCGCATGATCCTGACCGGCGTCACCAATGACTGGGGCATGTATGGCCGCGAGAAGACCGGCCACATTAATGATCTGCGTCAAGTAATTGCCAAGTTCATGGGGCGCGACGAGCCGGACTTTAACGCCAGCAACCGGGTGGTTGAGATTGCCCGGGCCAACTACCGGGGCGAGTGGATCGCGGTGGATGGTGGTGCGCTGAGAATTCGCTGTTTCAAGAACGGCAACGCCCACTTGGAAGTGCATCCGGATATGGCCTGGCGTCTGAATGAAGTTCTTGCCCACCTATACCCGGCCGCGATCCCCTCCCGGTTCCGCACTGCACCGAAGACCCGCAAAAAGCGCGAGTACACGCTGATGGAGCGGCCCTTACCGTTCGCGGTTCTGGAGGTGCTGCACCGGCTGGGCCGGGTGTACGACACCGCTGAACGCCGTCGCCGCCTGGTGAAAAACGCGGTGCGTATCGAGTTCGGCGAAAAGGACAAGCACGTTAACGCCGAGGTTGAGCAGGTGCTGGAGCTTCTGGGCGGGGTGAAGCAAAACCACAACGCCTATGAGTGGTTCCAGTTCGACTATGACCCCGAACCGGTGATCAAGGAAATCGTGTGCACCGGCGTGATTCCAGACCAAAAAAGCCACCAGTTCTACCCGACGCCGGAGGCTATCGCCCGGGATGCGGTGGAGATGGCGGAAATTGGCCCGGAACATGACTGCCTTGAGCCATCAGCCGGCACCGGCAACCTGGCTGACCACATGTTCCCATGTTGCTCTATCACCTGCGCAGAAATCAGCAGCCTGCATTCTGATGTACTGGAGGCGAAAGGGTATTACGTGGAGCGCGGCGACTTCCTGAAGATGGCCAGTGCCGCAAAGTTCGACCGCATTGTGATGAATCCTCCCTACAGTCAAGGCCGCTGGCAGGCTCACATCGAACACGCGGCAACCATGCTTCGCCCGGACGGCATCCTGGTGGCAATCCTTCCGTCCAGCGCCAAGGGCAAAGAGCTGGTGCCGGGATTCACCCACACCTATTCCCGCGTGTACGAAAACCAGTTCCGGGGCGCGTCCGTGGATGTGGTGATTGTGAAGATGGAGGCCGCCAAATGACCTACCAGATCAGCTATTCAGGAGGACTTGGCAGTGCCGTTTCCGCACTGGTGGCGCATGAGAACGGGCTCGACTTTAACCTGATTTTTGCCGACACGCTCATTGAAGACGAAGACCTGTACCGGTTTAACCAGGAGGTGGCCAGAGCCGTTGGGAAAGAGATCGTACACCTGACTGATGGGCGCACCCCTTGGGACGTTTACATTGATAATCGGTGGATCGGAAACACTCGCACGGCGCACTGCTCGACTGAGCTGAAAACGAAGCCGGTTAAAGCCTGGCTGGCCGAAAACTCAAAAGAGTCCGACCCGCTTGTTTTGGGTATGGACTGGAGCGAGCAAGACCGGATTGAAAGAGCGGCTGCGAACTGGGCACCGCGCCCGGTTGTGAGCTTGCTTAACCGCTACAAGATCACCCGCCCGATGTTTGAGCCGCTGCTTGAGAAGTACGGCATTAAAAAGCCTCGCCTGTACGCCCAAGGCTACGAGCACAACAACTGCGGCGGCTTCTGCTGCAAGGCTGGGCTTGTGCAGTTTGAACGGTTGTATCGCACCAATCCTGAGCGCTACCGCTGGCACGAAAACGAAATGGAGCGGGCCATGAATGTGATCGGACCTACCGCCCGCCCGTTTCTTCGGAAGTCAGAAGGTGGAGAGACTCAGTACCTGACCCTGCGCGAATTTCGAGAGCGACTGGAAGGCGGAACTCTGGAGCTTCCGATGTTCGACGCCGCGGGGTGTGGCTGCTTTACGGACGAGGAGGCCGCATGACCTACCAACCCACCCACACCATGAACCACATCATCCACAAAGACCCGGCCCATCGTCACGGCTGCCACAACAGCCTTAGGCCCCGGCATGAGTCAAAGCCTTACCTGATCCAAGACGGCTGGTACCCGGATGGCACCCGCCGGATGGTGAGCCACCAGACCGAGTGGAAGCCAGTGCCGTGCGGGCATACCTGGAGCGATACAGATCCGGCCTGTGATGGCTGTGAGTGGAGGGATGCATGATGCAAAACGAAATTCTAAACCGCCGAATCCTGCGAGAACTCCGCCGCGAACCGCTGACCAGCACCGAGCTGGCCGACCGCCTGAACGCCAAGGAAAACGACTGCCGCCATGCTCTGTACGACCTGGCCGACATGGGAAAGGTCTGCAAATCGCTGTTCGGTGAGCGGTGGGAGACGACGAGCGGGGGTTATTGTCCGGAGCCTGGGCCGGGAGGTGCTGCGTGATCAGAGCAATCGGTGAGGCCATTGCGTTTGCAGCCCTTTGCGCATCGGCGGCGTGGCTAGAGGTTTCCGGCAGCAACGCGGACGGCTTGTGGTTCGTCGTTGTGATGTGGGCCGTTTTCAGTGATTGGGGGCAGAAATGAGCAATGCCGTCATCAACTCCGAAGCCAGCCTACGCAAGCACCAGCGCGAAATCGAGCAGCAGTACCGGGAGCACCGCTTCCTGCGCGTGAACGTGAAGCCGGGCATGGGGCGCTCGCTGGATCAAAACGCCCTGAGTCATGCCTGGTACAACGAAATCGCCCAACAGGTGGCCGACACGCCGGAGAACGTCAAGTGCGAGTGCAAGCTGCGCTTCGGTGTGCCGATCCTGCGAGCCGAAGACGAAGACTTCCGGGAAATGTACGACACGGCCATAAAGCACAGCCTGACCTACGAGCAGAAGCTGAAGGCCATGCGGTACCTGCCGGTCACCAGCAACATGACGAAGGCTCAGCTTTCCCGGTACCTGCAGCACGTTCAGATGAGTTACGCCGAGCAGGGCGTGATTGTGGAGTTTCCGAGGGAGGATGAAGCGGCATGAACCGAGCGGAATTCAAACGCCACATGAAGGCCAGCGTTCACCGCGGCAGCGGCCAGAGCCGGAAGCGGGATAAGGCAGCCGAGAGCCGCCGCATCGCAA
>ERZ1673962.1283-NODE-1283-length-12435-cov-2.993215_pt1 | contig 12435 bp, 12 predicted proteins | sample MGYA00580188_ERZ1673962 | MGnify/ENA primary metagenome ERZ1673962 (study PRJEB41334, sample SAMN05608104) | rock metagenome | biome: terrestrial subsurface; feature: shale formation; material: shale | place: USA: Pennsylvania ... | reverse complement strand
TTGGGGGCAGCCTGGCTCCCGCCCCTCCTCAGGAGAATAGTATGATCGGCCCGAAGCCACAGATGCGGGAACCCGTTTACGAGGTTTCCCGGCAGAGTCGGCTGCCCGGATGCCGGATGCTCCAGGGCAGCGCCCATAAAGCTCAAGGAGACAGAACATGACGAAGCGGCTTCCCACAGCCCTTCTGGTCCTGAAGGACGGCACCGTCATCGAAGGCATGGGCCTGGGCGCGACCGGCAGCGCGGTCGGCGAAGTCTGTTTCAACACCGCGATGACGGGCTACCAGGAAATCCTCACCGACCCTTCTTATGTCGGCCAGATCATCACCTTCACCTTCCCTCATATCGGCAATGTCGGCGCCAATGACGAGGATATCGAAACCTCGAACCTGGCAGCCGCTTCCGGCGTGCGCGGTGCGGTGCTCCGGGCCGACATCACGAACCCGTCGAACTACCGCGCGGCCCTGCATTTCGATGAATGGTTGAAGCGGCGCGGGATTATCGCCATTACCGGGATCGACACCCGCGCGCTCACCGCGCGCATCCGCGAGGAAGGCATGGTCGATGCCGCCATCGCCCATGATCCCACGGGCAAATTCGACAAGGACGCGCTCCTCAAAGAGGCCCAGGGCTTCCCCGGCCTTGAAGGGCTCGATCTTGCAAAGGAAGTGACCTGCGGCCAGTCCTATAGCTGGGATGAAACCCGCTGGGCCTGGAACGAGGGATATGGCCGGCTCGAAAATCCGCGCCATCACGTCGTCGCGCTGGATTACGGCGTCAAACGCAACATCATGCGCTGCCTGGCGAGCACCGGTGTCAAAGTCACCGTCGTGCCGGCAACGACCAGTGCGGATGATGTGCTTGGCCTGAAGCCCGACGGGATTTTCCTTTCCAATGGACCCGGAGATCCCGCGGCAACGGGCGCTTACGCCGTGCCGCAAATCCAGAAACTCGTGGAAAGCGGCAAGCCCGTTTTCGGCATTTGCCTCGGCCATCAGATGCTCTCCCTCGCGCTCGGCGCAAAGACCGTGAAGATGCGCCAGGGTCATCACGGCGCCAACCATCCGGTGAAGGACTTCACCACCGGCAAGGTGGAAATCACCTCGATGAACCACGGCTTCACGGTGGACCGGGACAGCCTGCCCGCCAGCGTCGAGGAAACCCATGTCTCTCTCTTCGACGGCACCAATTGCGGCATCCGCCTGAAAGACCGCCCGGTCTTTTCCGTGCAATACCACCCGGAAGCCTCCCCCGGTCCCCAGGACAGTCATTACCTCTTCGACCGCTTCGTGCGGATGATCTCGGAGGCGAAGGGCTGAGGCATGACGGCAAGCGGCGCAATATACGGCACGCCCCCCCTCACCCAACCCTCTCCCCCAAGGGGGAGAGGGCTTGGACAATTCGTTCCCTCGCCCCTCCGGGGAGAGGGAGGGGCCCGCTGCCGCAGGCAGTGGGAGGGTGAGGGGTCAGCCTCTCAACTCGTGCGCAATCTGCTGCAACACGCCGCCGATATTTCCAAGCACCTCATGGTTCCAGAAACGGATAATGCGAAAGCCGCGCGCCAGAAGAAAATGCGTGCGCGCTTTATCGTGCGCCGCCTGGAACGCGTGCTGCCCGCCATCCAGCTCGATGATGAGCCGGGCTTCAAGACAGACGAAATCGGCAACAAAGCTTCCAACGGGAAACTGCCGGCGGAACTTTGCCCCCGCCAGCTGACGGCTGCGCAAATGCCGCCAAAGCAGGCGCTCGGCATCCGTCAGATTACGGCGCAGCGCCCGCGCTTTTGCCGTCCCGTCTCTTTTCATTCTTCCCAATCCCTTATCTCTAGCGCGACAGTGTAACCCATGCCCAAACGCACCGACATTCACTCCATTCTCATCATCGGCGCGGGACCCATCGTGATTGGGCAAGCCTGCGAGTTCGATTATTCCGGCACCCAGGCCTGCAAGGCGCTGCGTGATGAGGGCTACCGGATCATTCTGGTGAACTCGAACCCGGCGACGATCATGACCGACCCGGATCTGGCCGATGCGACGTATATCGAGCCGATCACGCCGGAGGTCGTTGCCAAGATCATCGAGAAAGAGCGCCCCGATGCGCTGCTCCCCACCATGGGCGGGCAGACCGCGCTCAACACCGCCCTGGCGCTCGCCGATAACGGCACGCTCGCCAAATTCGGCGTGGAAATGATCGGCGCGAACCGCGACGCCATCTCCAAGGCCGAAGACCGCCATCTCTTCCGCCAGGCCATGGACCGGATTGGCCTTGAAAACCCGCGCGCCTCCATCATCGCCGCCCCGCCCATCAAGGACGAAAGCGGCCAGATTATCGATTACGACCGCAATGCGGGCCTGCGCGAGGCGATGGCCGTGCTCGATGAAGTGGGCCTGCCCGCCATCATCCGCCCCGCCTATACGCTGGGCGGCACCGGCGGCGGCGTTGCCTATAACAAGGAAGAATACGAGCAGATCGTACGCTCCGGCCTCGACGCCTCACCCATGGCGCAGGTGCTGGTAGATGAAAGTCTGCTTGGCTGGAAAGAATACGAGATGGAAGTCGTCCGCGACAAAGCGGATAACTGCATCATCATCTGCTCGATCGAAAATATCGACCCGATGGGCATTCATACCGGCGACAGCATCACCGTTGCCCCCGCCCTCACCCTCACCGACAAAGAATACCAGATCATGCGCAACGCCTCCATCGCGGTGCTGCGTGAAATCGGTGTGGAAACCGGCGGTTCCAACGTGCAGTTCGCGGTTAACCCGGAAGACGGGCGTCTCGTCGTCATCGAGATGAACCCGCGCGTCTCGCGCTCTTCCGCGCTTGCCTCCAAGGCGACGGGCTTTCCCATTGCCAAGATCGCAGCAAAGCTGGCCGTCGGCTATACGCTCGACGAATTGATGAACGACATCACGGGCGTGACGCCTGCGAGCTTCGAGCCCAGCATCGATTATGTCGTCACGAAGATCCCGCGCTTTGCCTTCGAAAAATTCCCCGGCGCCCAGCCGCTGCTGACCACCGCCATGAAATCGGTGGGCGAGGTCATGGCGATCGGCCGCACCTTCCAGGAAAGTTTCCAGAAAGCGCTGCGCGGTCTTGAAACCGGCCTGACCGGCATGAACGAGACGGCCATTCCCGGCGCCGGTGAAGGCGACGACAAGAACGCCATCCGCAAGGCGCTCGGCACGCCCGCGCCGATGCGTATTCTGCAGATCGCCCAGGCCATGCGCATGGGCCTCGACGACAAGCAGATCCAGTCGCTATGCTCTTTCGATCCCTGGTTCCTGGAACAGATCCGCGAGCTGGTGGAAACTGAAGAAGAAGTGCGCAAGAACGGCCTGCCGGAAGACAAAGACGGCCTCCTGCGCCTCAAAGCCATGGGCTTTTCCGATGCAAGGCTCGGTGAGCTTTCGAACTTAAGCGAAGAAGACGTGCGCGCCCGCCGCCAGGCGCTGGGCCTGCGCCCCGTCTTCAAGCGCGTCGATACCTGCGCGGCGGAATTCAAATCCGAAACGCCTTACATGTATTCGACCTATGAAACGGATTTCATGGGGCAGGCCCGCTGCGAATCCGAACCGACGGCTGCCAAGAAAGCCATCATCCTCGGCGGCGGCCCGAACCGGATCGGCCAGGGCATCGAGTTCGATTATTGCTGCTGCCATGCCGCCTTCGCGCTGGCCGATATCGGCATCGAAAGCATCATGGTCAATTGCAACCCGGAAACCGTTTCCACCGACTACGACACGTCCGACCGGCTTTATTTCGAGCCGCTGACGGCCGAAGACGTGCTGGAGCTGATCGAGACGGAAAAGAGCAACGGCACGCTGGCCGGCGTCATCGTGCAGTTCGGCGGCCAGACACCGCTCAAGCTTGCCAATGATCTGGAACGCGCGGGCGTGCCTATTCTCGGCACCTCGCCCGACGCGATCGACCTTGCCGAAGACCGCGACCGGTTCATGGCGCTACTCAACAAGCTGAACCTCAAACAGCCGCCGAACGGCATTGCCCGCTCGGGCGAAGAAGCCAAGGCGATTGCCGAGCGGATCAGCTATCCCGTCGTCATCCGCCCCTCTTACGTTTTGGGCGGCCGGGCGATGGAGATCGTGCGCGATACGCCGCATCTGGAACGCTATATCAACGAGGCCGTCGTTGTCTCCGGCAAGAGCCCGGTGCTGATCGACGGCTATCTGCGCGATGCCATCGAGGTCGATGTGGATGCGCTTTGCGATGGCAAGGATGTCTTCGTTGCCGGGATCATGGAGCATATCGAGGAAGCGGGCGTGCATTCGGGCGACAGCGCCTGCTCGCTCCCGCCCTATTCCCTGCCCGCAGACACGATCGAAGAGATCAAACGCCAGACGGAGGCGCTGGCACGGGGCCTTAATGTCGTCGGTCTGATGAATGTGCAATATGCCGTTCAGGGCAAGGACATTTATGTGCTTGAGGTCAATCCGCGCGCCTCGCGCACCGTGCCCTTCGTTGCCAAGGTGATCGGCGAGCCGGTGGCCAAGATCGCCGCCCGCATCATGGCAGGCGAGCCTCTGGCAAGCTTCGCTCTGAAGAGCAAGACGCTCGATCATATTGCCGTGAAGGAAGCCGTCTTCCCCTTCGCCCGTTTCCCCGGCGTCGACACGGTGCTCGGCCCGGAAATGCGCTCGACCGGCGAGGTCATGGGCCTCGACCGTGATTTCGGCGTCGCTTTCGCCAAAAGCCAGCTCGGCGCGGGCGTCAAAGTGCCCACCAAAGGCACCGCCTTTATCTCCGTGAAGGATGCGGACAAGACCCGCATCGTGGAACCGGCACGCAAACTGCTCGGCCTCGGTTTCAAGATCATCGCCACGAGCGGCACGGCCCGCTTCCTGGAAGAAGCCGGCCTTGAGGTGAAAACCATCAACAAGGTGCTGGAAGGCCGTCCCCATATCGTCGATGCGATGAAGAACGGTGATGTGGCGCTCGTCTTCAACACCACAGAGGGCGCGCAGGCGCTGGCTGATTCGAAATCGATCCGCCAGACCGCGCTGATGTCGAAAATTCCCTATTACACGACATTGGCAGGCGCCCGCGCCGCCGTGGAAGGCATCGCCGCCATCCATGCCGGCCAGCTTCAGGTGGAAGCGCTGCAGGCCTACAACGGAGCAGCGTCAGCGTAACCGGGGCGGCGGCGCGGTAAAACGCCGCGCGCCTCCCCCGCCTTTTCGCCGCGTCCTGTCTGCCGCCTGCGGCTTGGAAGCGGCGGCAAACTTCCTACATATGTCGCTTTGCGGAAGGCCGGAGGCGGAAATCGCCATTGACCCTCCCGAAAACCTGCTCAAAGATAAGCATATAGGCCGGTCGCCGGGGTCCCCGGTCAACCGGCCAAAACACGTTAAGGAAGACCGTCAGGACATGGATAAATATCCGATGACTTCCGCGGGTCACACGGCCCTGGAAGAAGAGTTGAAACGTCTCAAATCCGTCGAGCGCCCCCGTATCATCCAGGCGATCGCGGAAGCGCGCGCCCATGGCGACCTTTCGGAAAATGCGGAGTATCATGCCGCCAAAGAGCAGCAGGGCATGAACGAAGCGCGGATCAACGAGCTGGAAGATAAGATCGCCCGCGCCGACGTGATCGATGTGTCCAAACTTTCCGGCAGCACGGTCAAATTCGGCGCTTCCGTCACCGTGGTCGATGAAGACACGGAGGAAGAGCACGTCTACCAGATCGTCGGCGACATGGAGGCAGATGTCTCCAAGGGGCGGATTTCCATTTCCTCGCCCATCTCCCGCGCTCTGATCGGCAAGGAAGAAGGCGACAGCGTCGAGGTGAACACCCCCGGCGGCGGCAAGTCCTATGAAATTCTCAAAGTAGAATACAAATAAGCACGAAAAAGGCAGCGCTTTCAGAAGCGCTGCCGGCCCGCCTAGCCTTCCAGCATCTCTTCCAGCATTTCCACCGGCACGCCGGGCAGATATTTCGACTGCCGGATGGTCAGCGATGTGCGCACGCTTTCCACATTGGGTGCGGGCGTCAAATGCTCGGTCAAAAAGCTCTGGAACGTGGCAAGGTCGGGCGCCACGCATTTCAAAATGAAATCGATCTCGCCGTTCAGCATATGGCACTCGCGCACGAGCTCCAGGCCCATCACGTAAGTCTCGAAGGCTTTCAGGTCCGATTCGGCCTGGCTGTGCAGCCCCACCATGACGAAAACCGTCACCTCGAAGCCGAGCGCCTTGGGCTCGACATCGGCGTGATAGCCGCGAATGAAGCCCGCCTCTTCCAGCGCCCTGACCCGGCGCAGGCAGGGCGGCGCGGAAATGCCGACCTTTTTGGCCAGATCTACATTGGTAATCCGGCCGTCCTCTTGCAGAGCCGCCAGAATTTGCAGGTCGATCGTATCGAGCTTGGACCGCTTCATCGGTAAATCACTTCTGTTTTGGCCGGGCCGCCCTCAGCGCCAGCGCGGCTAGGCGCGGCCATTTGCCGTCTGGTACAAGCCGCCCGCGCCTCATAGAAGGGGCGGCGGCCAGAACCGGAGACATTCGGCTCTCAATGCCTTATTACTCAGGCGGAGCGATAATTTCAGTAATAAAATTACCCGCTCGCGCATGATTATAACCCAAATGAGCCCGTTTCCATCCCGCCTATGACTTTTTCTGCCTCATCCGCCGCCTCATCCTCCGGTGACAAGGACCTGACCCTGCCTGCGGGCACGCGCTGCTGGGTGCTCTCCAACGGGAATGCGGGCTATGAGGTCCAAGGCATCGGCCTTGCCGAAATGATGGGGGTAAAGCCTGAGATAAAACGGGTCAGCCCCGGCGCGCCGGGCAAGTGGCTTGCCCCCTGGGGCCCGGTCATGACAGACCCGGTCATCGCCGCGCCCTGGCCGGACCTGCTCATCGCGGCGGGGCGACAGGCCATTCCTTATGCGCGGATGATCCGCAAAGCCTCGGGCGGGCGCACCTTCGTAGCGGTGCTGCAGCACCCGCATGTGCGCCCGTCGAAATTCGATTTCGTCTGGGTGCCGGCCCATGACCGCCTCAGCGGGCCGAATGTGCTCTCGACGCTCACCTCGCCCCACCGCATCACGCCGGAAAAACTCGCCGCCGAGGCCGAGGCCTTCGACGCGCAGGTGGCGCATCTGCCTCGCCCGCGCGTCTGTGTGCTCATTGGCGGCACGAACAAGGCCTTCACGCTGGATGAGGCGCGCATGGAGACGATCTGCGCCGGACTGAAAGCGGTGATGGAGGGCGGCGCGAGCCTGATGGTGACGCCTTCCCGGCGCACCGGCGAGGCGCAGACCGCGATTTTAAAACGCCGTCGTCTGGGACAGGAAAAGCGACAATCCCTATTTCGGCTTCATGGGCCAGGCCGATGCCGTGATCGTGACCTGCGACAGCGTCAATATGGTCGGCGAGGCAACCGCCACCGGAAAGCCGGTGCATGTCATCGAACTGCCGGCCATTTCCCCCATCAAGGCTTCCAAATTCCGCCGTTTTCTCGATGCACTTTATGCTGAAGGTGCAGCGCGGCCTTTTGCGGGACGGCTTGAAAGCTGGGATTATCGCCCCTTAAATGCTACCAAAGACGTCGCGCGCGAGATCGTGCGCCGCTACCGCGCGCGGCAACAAGGTTAACAGGTCCGGTTCAGGAAAAACCCGATGAGCTTGCTCGATCTTGAGGCGTTGAAAAACACAACGCGCAAATCCGATCCATACGATTACCTCGTGGTGGAAAACTTCATCCGCCCGGAAGTCTTCGCCGGGGTCGTGCGCGATTATCCGCCCATGACGACGACGGGTTCCGTACCCCCATCCGAGCTTGAGATCAAAGGCGCCTTCGCCGAGCTCCTCGAGGAAATGGACGGGCCGGAATTCCGCGCGCTGATCGAAGAGAAATTCGGTCTGGACCTGAGCACCTATCCCACCATGTTCACCGTGCGCGGCCATTGCCACAAGGGCAATGGCAAGATCCACACGGATACGGAATCGAAAATCATCACCGTGCTGCTCTACATGAACGAGCGCTGGGAGGCCGATGGCGGGCGCCTGCGCATTTTGCGCAGCGGCGATGATCTGGAAAATTATGCCGAGGAAGTCCCCCCCTACGGCGGAACGCTGCTCGTCTTCCGCCGCTCGGACAAATCCTGGCACGGCCATGAACCTTTCGAGGGGCCGCGCCGGGCAATACAGATGAACTGGGTGACCAGCGGCAAGGTGGTGGAAAAAGAACAACGCCGCCACCGCTTCACCCAGCGCCTGAAAAAGCTCAATCCCTTCGCAGCCGATTGAGCCATAGATGACCGAGATCAAAGCGGGAGGGAAAGAGCGCCCTATCGTGGCTCCTATCGCAGCAAGACCTGCCATGCGGGCCTGAAGGGCGCTTTCCCATAAAAGAAAAACCAGCGAGTTTGACGATGCTGAATATCGAGACCTTCCAAAACGCGGACCTGTCCCATGGCTGGCGCCCCGGCAACAATGCCGGCGGCTCGACGCTGTTCAAGGCCCTGGGCCACCCGCTTGCCGCGCGCAAAGGCCGCGCGCTCGTGGAAGGGCTGAAAGGCAAAGGCCCCGTCGCCATTTACGATCCCACCGGCATGATCGGCAATTTCAATTCCTATTTCGATCTGAAGCAGCTGGAGATCGAAGGCTATTACGTGCAGCGCGTGGAAGACCTGGAAGGTACCTTCCTCGGCCACAAGGCCCGCCCGCTCAGCCAGATCAAAGAGAGCAAAGCGGCGGCCGTGCTCGTTCTTCTTTTCGATGCGAAGGGTGTGCTGGCGCCCCTTACCCATCTCTTTCCGAAGGGTGCGGATGTGCGCACGCTCGATGAGATGCGCATTCCCGATGAGATGCTCACCAATCAGAAGAAATATCTCGACCCGATGAATTTCGCGACGAACTTCGCGCTGCTGCGCGAACGCGAAGGCGCAAACGGGTCGGACGGGCTGCATAGCACGGTTGCGAGCGCCAATTACTGGTCGATGCATGGCGCCGCCAACCCCGAGCTTTGGCTCTGCCTTTTCGATGAAGAGGGCAACACGCTTGCCGAATGGACCGAAGGATTGCCGCAGGCCGGCGCGCCCTTTACCCTCGACAGCCAGAAAATCCGCACCCGCTTCGGCCTCGAAGATTTCACCGGCTCGCTCTTCATTCATGCGGTGCGCATTGCCGGGCACGATGTCGTCAAATATGCGCTCGATGTTTATGGGGACAATGGCAAGAGCCTGACCTGCTCGCATGATGCCAATGCCTGGCCCGCCGACTATTATGCGGGTATGCCCGCAGGCGAAGAGAATGAGGAAGTTCTTCTCTATATTCAGAACTCTCATCCCATGCCCATTCCGCCGAAATCCATCGGGCTCAACATCATGGGCGCGCAGGATGTTGCCTGGTACGAAGAGGAAATTCCCCCCTTCGCCACCCATGCGCTGAACGTGAACGAGCTGCTGCCCCAGGCCAAATGGCCCGATCAGGTGGAAGTGACCGCCGGGCGTTTTTTCGTGCGCCCGCGCTATGAAGTCCGGCACAAGGAAAATGGCCGCCGCCGCATCGCCCATGCGAATGTCGAGCGGATCGACCTGAAAACCGATCCCAACATCCCCGCGCTTTCCGAGACCATGGGCAAAGGCTACATCATGCCGCTGCCCGTTTTGCCGCAAGCGCTGTTCGCCACCACCGTGCTGCCGACCCCCATGGCGCGCGATGAAATGGAAATGCCGCTGCGCATCGAGCTGATGGACGGGGACGGCACACTGGCGGCTTCCAAATATCTCGGCCGCATTCCCCGCCGCGAAAGCGTGGCGATCGATATCGATGCCTGGATCGCGGAAGAAAGCGCCAAACTTCCCTCCGGCTTCGGCCATGTGGAGTTTCTGTACGACTTCCGCGAGGGCGGCGAGGCCAATGGCTGGCTGCACGCGCTTGGCCGCTTCGAGCAGAAAACATCCGGCCACCGGGCCGAGACGATTTTCGGCGCGCATATCTACAACACGCCCATCATCTACAAGGACGAGCCGCAATCTTACACCAACAAGCCGCCAGGGCTCACCACGCGGCTTTTCCTGCGTCTTGCGCGCGGCGGTGAGGACACGATGTGCCATCTCGTCTATCCCGCCTCCCTGCCCTGGCACGAGAAAAGCAGCACGAAACTGATCCTGCATAATGGCAAGGGCGAACCCGTGGCGGAACGGGCTATCGAGATTGCTTGCGGCGGCTCGCATTTCTGGCGCTATAAGGAAATGTTCTCCGAGGACGAACGCGCGAAGGTGGACGGGCTCGGTTATGTCATCGTCCGCGACACGACCTGCCGTCTTTTCGGATTCCATGGCCTGATCAATGGCGAGGAGAGCTTCTGCCTCGACCATATGTTCGGCTTCTAAAGCGCCCCGCGAAAATCAAGAACACGCATATGAAAAAGAAACAGACCGCCGCGCCGGCCGCCACCCTTCTCTTTACTCTGATGCTGGCTTTCATGGTTCCGCCTGCCAGCGCGCAAAATATCGCCAAGCTGAGATGCGCGGATGTCGATGAGGAAAAGATCGTACCGCTCGCCATCTGGCTCGACGGATACCGCGCTGCGCATATGAAAAGCACCGAGGCGGATGAAAGCTGGATGACACACGTCAGGGACATGCTTCTGATGGAGTGCGAGGAAACACCGCAGGCGCTTATCCTGCCCGTGATCGATGAAATGATCCGCCGGTATTAATGTCCCCATGCGCAAAGCCCTTCTCATCGGCACGACGGGTATGCTTGCAGAAGCGGCGGGTGAAATGGCGGCGGATGCGGGAAAGAGCGTGCTTGCCGCGCGCCATGCTTCCGCCTTCCGTTTCGGCAATCTGCGCCTCGATGCCAGCTTGCGGAAAATCGATGCCGATTATGCGCGCCCTTCCCGCTTTCTCGGTCTCATCCGCCCCGAAGCGCTGTTCGACATGGCGCTGACCTGGATCCGTCCTCAGGCGGAAGAATTGCGCAACGCTCTTGCCCGGATGATGGCCAAGGACGCGCTTTTGGTGGAGGTGATGGGTTCGGGCGCCTCGCGCCCCGGCGGTTTTGCCGATAAGCGGGCGAAAGCCATGCGGCTTTTCCCCCATATCCGCTATGCTCAGGTCATTCTCGGTTTTGTGATAGAAGACGGGAAAAGCCGCTGGCTGACCCATGAGGAAATTTCGGCGGCGGCGATAAAAGCCATAAGAAGCGGCGCGCCGCGCACCATTGCCGGACGGCTGGAACCCTGGGAGAAACGACCTTGAGATATATTCTTGCCGTTCTGCTTTATCTGCTGGGCGCACAAAGGGCGATGGCCAGCGATTGCAGCAAAGCCCCTTTTTGTGAAACGCGCGCTTATTTCACCGATTGGCTGGCTGCGTGCCGCCCGGGCGAGCCGCGCTATTGCAGCATCAACACCTATGTTCACAATCAAGCGGCGCCGGCAGGGATCGATTATCAGCTCCGCGTGGCCCGCCCCGCGCCCGATGCCGGTCTTCACATCTCGCTTATCGCCGTGGAACGCTTTGCCACTACCTCGAAGGAAATGATCTTCGATATTCCAGGCGAGGCCAATCTCGTCGTCGCGCCGGAAAAACTTTCAACGCCCGACTCCATCAACGAATATATGGTGAAAGACCCGGCCATCGTCGCCGAACTCGTGGACGCGATGAAGAAGGGCTACACGCTTGCCATCCGCTTTACGGATGAAGAGGGCAATCCCGCCTCGGCGCATTTTTCCCTGATGGGCTTCACTCTTGCGCTTTCCTTTATCGATGAAGAAGCGGGCGTCACCCCTCCTGCCCGCCAAGCCCGCTCCGAGGCCAATTGACCCCGGCAAACCGCGCGATTTTCCGGCGATCAAGAAATTGCCATTTTTACCGCTTTTTATAAGCCCGCCTGCTAAGCGCTTTCTTTGCAGGCTCCGGGTGGCGGGGGCCGCTCCATGTGGGAAAGCAGGAAATCCGATGAAACCGCTGCCGCGCACCCTCTCCCTGTTGCTCCTCTACGGGTTTCTTGCCGCTTGCGGAGACGGCAAGACCGCAGCCCTGAGCGGCACCGTTTCTTATAAGGAACGTATCGCGCTCCCTCCTGAGGCCATCATCGAAATCATCCTGCTCGACACGTCCCGCGAGAATGCCAATAAGGCGCGCCTTGCCCGCCAGATCATCATGACACAGGGCAAGCAGCCGCCTTTTGCCTACGAACTTCGCTACGACCCGCGCGGCATCGAAGAAGACGGTTCCTACACCGTGGCAGCGCGCGCTTTGATCGATGATGAAGTACGCTTTATCTCGCAGCCCCATAGAGCCGATCTGAGCCATCCGGAGAAAAAAAACACCGTCATCGACATCGTCCTGCGTCCGGTTCCGTCCACCCTCCCGGACACCTCCGGCCTGCCCTAAACGGTTGCCAAAAATTCGGCCGCCCGGCGCACGCAAATCTCAAATGCCTTGAGCCCGTGCCA
>ERZ1673962.1282-NODE-1282-length-12435-cov-6.516155_pt1 | contig 12435 bp, 10 predicted proteins | sample MGYA00580188_ERZ1673962 | MGnify/ENA primary metagenome ERZ1673962 (study PRJEB41334, sample SAMN05608104) | rock metagenome | biome: terrestrial subsurface; feature: shale formation; material: shale | place: USA: Pennsylvania ... | reverse complement strand
ATTCCTAAAGATAATACTTATCTTTTAAAAACTAAAAAATCACCCACAAGGGGTGATCTTTTTAGTTTTTAATGGCAGTCCCACAAGGAATCGAACCTTGAACGCAGGATTTGGAGTCCTGAATTATAGCCGTTTAACTATGGGACTATATAACTCTCTCAAAAAGAGAGAGTATTTTTATTATATAGAAAATCTGTAAAAAGCTTGTAAGTTACCTTCACCGATGAAAGTTTTAACTTTCATATTTGGATCCATAACAAAAGCTTGTTCAGTTAAAGAAATATCTGATTTAAATTTCCCCATTTTACCTTCGATAATTTTTAATAAAACATCATCTGGTTTACCTTCCATTTTTGGGTCATTTTTCATCATTTCTAATTGAATTGATTTTTCTTTTTCTAATACTTCATCAGAAATTTCTTCTGGAGATAAGAATTCAGGATTACTTGCAGTTACGTGCATAGCAACTTGTCTAGCTTTTTCTTCATCAGTACCAGCTTTAGCAACAACTAATGCAGCTAATTTACCGTTAGAGTGAACATAGTCAGCTACAACATCACCTTCAACTATTTTATAGTTAGAAACTTGTAAGTTTTCACCCATTTCTAAAGCGTAGTTAGAGTTGATGAATTCTTGAGCAGCTTCTTTAGAGTCAGCACCATTTTCTTTTAAGAAATCAGCAACTTTTTCTAACATAGCTTTAAATTTATCAGAATTAGCTAAGAAATCAGTTTCACATGAAACAGATACGATATAAGCTTTACCAGCTTCAGTAATAATTTTAATACCACCTTCAAAAGTATCTCTATCAGCTTTTTTAGCAGCTTTTGCTAAACCTTTTTTTCTTAATTCTTCAATAGCTTTTTCCATATCACCATCAGTTTCGCTAAGAGCTTTTTTACATTCCATCATACCGATACCTGTAAGTTCTCTTAATTCTTTTATTTGAGCAGCTGTAATTGCCATATTTATATATTTATTAAATTATAAATTTTAGTCTTGTTTATCTTTTTTATTTTTTTCTAAAAAATTATCAATAAACTCTACTTTTACATCTTCACCTATATATGCTTTGTATCAAAAAAAGATACTTAATCACATATATATCAAAAATAATAAACCAGTTAGGAAAAACGATATTATTATTGAAAGTACAAAATATACTGCAAAAAATATCATTCAATATTTTATATTTCTGTCTAAGTCTGGAGTTTTATTTTCTTCAATAAAAAACAAAACAAAAGCAACAACAGGAATATAGCATAGAGCATTTTTTACTCTAGCATTTTGGTTTTCAGTATTATTCATTTTTATAATTTTTTTTAAAGAATAAGGAATAACTATATAATAATTATTCCTCTAAAAATGCAATATTATTTTTCTTCTGTTTTAGCAGGAGCTTTTTTAGCAGCTGGTTTTCTAGTTGCTTTTTTTTCTCCACTAACTTTTTTATCATCAACTTTTCTTACTCTAGTGTTAGCTGGTTTTTTAGCAACTCCAGATAAAGAAGTAGATAATTCATTTACTAAGAATTCAATTGATTTTACAGCATTAGTATTAGCTGGTATACAATTATCAACTAAAGTATCATCACCATTTGTATTTAAGATAGCAAATGATTTGATTTTTAATGAGTTAGCTTCTTTAACAGCTTGATCTTCATAAATACCATCAACTACAAATATAACATCTGGCATTTTTTTCATATCTTTTACTCATGCATATGCTTTATCTAATTTTTCGTGTTCTAATAATTTAGCAGCTTTTTCTTTTTTTGTTAACATGTCAAAAGCTCCATTTTCTAAATCATTTGATAATTTGATATAAGTAGCAATTCTTTTTTTGATTGTTTTAAAGTTTGTTAATAAACCAGGAACCCATTTTTCAGCTACATAGTAGTGACCAGATTCAGTAGCCATTTTTGAAACAGCATCTCTAGCTTGTAATTTAGTAGCAACGAATAAGATTTTTTTACCTGATTCGTGAATTTCTTTTAATTCAGCTTTAACTTCTTCTAATTTTTCAGAAGTTTTAGTTAAATCTATAACATGGATACCATTAACTGAACCATAGATGTAAGATTTCATTTTTGGATTCCAGTAATTTGATTTATTACCAATGTGTAATAAATTTTCAAACATTGAATTTAATACAGTTTTACTCATATTTTCCTTAATATTATTATTTATATAAATCAGGCTAATCTACCATAAAGGTAAACAGGATAGCCTTAAATTTAGATACTCTGTGTGTCTCCACTTCCCAGAGTATCTATTGTTTTATTTTTTAAAATTATTTTGAAGCTTCTTCTTTTGAATCGTCTTTAGCTTCTTCTTTAACTTCAGTTTCTTTAGGAGCTTCTTGTAAAGCTTTTAAAGATAAACCAATTCTTTTCTTTTCTGGTTCAAAATTGATGATTTTAGCAGTAACTTCTTCACCAACTTTAACATGATCTCTAATATCTTTAACAACTCCGTGAGAAATTTCAGATAAATGGATAAGACCTTGTATTCCACCTTCTAAGTCCATAAATGCACCAAATTTAGAAATTCTAGATATAGGAGCAGTTATTGAATCGTTTAATTTGTATTTTTTAGCAAGAACATCCCAAGGATTTTCTTTTAATCTTTTTATAGATAATGAAATTTTTTCACTATCAAGTCCTATAACTTTTACTTTTACTTTCATTCCAACTTTAGCAAATTTTGAAGGATCTGTAACATGTCCCCAATCAATTTCAGAAACGTGAACTAAACCTTCTAATCCGTCAAAAGTAACGAATAAACCATATGATAAGATACCAGAAACAGTACCTTCAACAACATCACCTTCTTTTAAGTTAGTTAATGCTTTTTCTCTGTTTTCTTCTATAGCAGCTTTTTCAGAGAAGATGATTTTTTTACCAGCTTCATCTACGTTTATAACTCTAACTTTGAATGGTTCACCAACTAAACCGTCTAAGTGAGCAAGAATTTTTTCAGGATCAGCTCCTTCAACTCTTGGGTAGTGAATTGGAGTTAATTGAGAAACAGGTATAAACCCTTTTAAACCATCGATATCAACTAATAAACCTCATTTATTAGCTTCAGTTGGTCTAACTGTGATAATTTCACTAGTTTCGTTATATTTAGTAAGATTTGATAAGTTTTTGATTTGGTTAGCTCTTTTAAGAGAAAGGATTAATAAACCTCTTTCTACAGAGTCACCTAAAACCATAACATCAATAGCTTGACCAGCTTGTAAGTCATTTAAATCAATAGTGTTACCTACTTCTTTAGAAACAACTAAACCAGTAAATTGATTGTTAACATTTACTAAAATATTTTTCTTTTCTATTTTAACAATAGTACCAGAAATAACTTCTCCTTGTTTTGGATATTTAATTTCAGGAGATGCTGCAAACAACTCTTCAAACAGAGTTAAATCATTTTTTGCCATAATGCAAATATACGTTAAGTAATAAAATATAAATTAGATTTTTTTATTATTTAAGTTTTATAAGGCTTTAAAAACAATAAAAATTAAAAATCTATGTAGTAAAAAGCAAGTTAGGACTTAAAACTTTCTACTTAAAAACTTTTAATTTTAATAAACTTTATATCGAACTTTAAATAAAAAAAATGGGGTGCCCGATGGGACTCGAACCCACGACCCTCAGAGTCACAACCTGATGTTCTAACCAACTAAACTACGGGCACCGTAAATACTTTTTAATAAAAGCAGGCTGATTATATTAAAAAACAAGCATTTGTCAAAACAATTTTTATACTTTTTTTGGCTTTTTCAAAAAGGAATGTGATACAATATAAATGTAACTTATATTTATAATTATCTTTTCAAAATGAATCCTCATACAAGCCAAGAATATATATCAATTGTATGACATGAACTGAGAACACCACTTACATCTATTAGATGATATACATCTATGATTTTAGAGTGAGATATGTGAGAGATAAGTGATGATGCTAGAAAAGCTTTAAACCATTGCTATGATAGCTCTGTGAGATTAATAAAACTAGTTAACGATGTTCTTGCATTATCAAAAATAGAATCATGAAGAATGGAATATTACAAAAAAAATGTAGATATAACTGAAATACTAAAATCAATTTATAATGATATGTTTTTAGAAATGGAAACTAAATGATTAGATTTTGAAATAAATATAGATAAAAGATTAAAACAAGAAAAAATAAATATAGATAAAGATAGATTAAAACAAGTTTTTATAAATTTATTAAGCAATGCTATAAAATTTACAAAATCTGGATGAAAAATTATTCTAAAAGCAACAAAAAAAGATTCAAAAGTTTTATTTGAAATAATAGATAACTGAATAGGTATAGAAAAAGAAAAAATAGAATTACTTTTTGATAAGTTCACTCAAATAGAATCTAGCATGCAAAGACATAATACAAGCTGATTATGATTATGACTAGCACTATGTAAAAATTTTATAAAAGATTTTTGATCACAAATAAAAGTAAAATCCGAAATTTGAAAGTGAAGTACTTTTTATTTTGAAATTGATTTAATTAATAATTAAGAGATTATGAAAAAAATATTAATAATAGAAGATGACAAGGTTTTAAGTGAGATGTATTCCATAAAACTAAGAAAATCATGATTTGAAGTAGTAGAAGCAGCTGATTGACTAGAATGATTAACAAAAATATCAGAATTTGACCCTGATGTTGTATTACTAGATTTAATGATGCCTGTAATGAACTGATTTGATACATTAAGATCTATAAGACATCAAACATCAAGTCATTGTAAAATTTTGGTATTTACAAATGTAGTAGACAAAGAAAAATTAGATGAAACAATGCAAAACTGAGCTGATGATTATATTATAAAGGCAGATACAAACCCTAGTGACATGGTAGAAAGAATAAAAAAAGAAATAAAGACTCATCATTTTGAAGATGAACCTATATACATAAAACCAGGATTAAACGTTTTCAAAATGAAAAATCCTTTAGGAGAAGATGCTCAAGATATAGAAATAAGCATAAATATAAGCATATAAAAAGATATAGAAATAAATCTATATCTTTTTTTGTATTTCTGCTAACATAGTGTCAAAGTATGTTTTTGTATCAAAATTATTTTGAGTTATACATAAATCTGTTTTTAACATTCTAGGTCAAACTCTACCTGAAAAAATTAAATCATAATTTTTTTTATTTTGCTTTAACAACCTATTAACTCTTTTATATCATTTAGTATAAATTAAATCTTTTAAAAAATATTGGTCTGTTTTAAAAGAACTATAACGATAAAAACGATAATAATAGTGTAAAGATTTTTCCCTACTAAATCATTTTACCTTCAAAATTTTGTATATTTTTTCTTGTTTTTGTGTTTTATTTAATTTATTATTTAAAAGTACACAATAACAAGCATCATAAAAAGGATTATATTTGATATTTGGTAATAGTTTTTTTCAATAATAATACTCATTATACAAAGCAAATCACTCTTCTAGTTTCATATAATCTGAAAATCAATGAGTAGTTTGATAATTAGCTATATTATTATATCTTCTAAAAAAATGAGTCATTTCATGAAAAAAAAGCGTAACTAATTCCCTAGAAGTATAGTATTTCTTTGTAGGTATTACCAATGTACCTGAACCATGAGACATAAAAGCATAAGATCAAAATTTATAATTTAATCATGGAATGATCTTTTTAGATAACTCCAATAATTCTTTTAAATCTGCTTTTGAAACATTTGTATATTTTTCATCGGTATCTTCTATATATGTATCTTTACATATATCAGATTTCTTAACTCAAAAAAATGCTCTGTTAAAATAATCATAATCCATCTCAGGATAAGATATTTTATATTTTGGATCTATTTTATTTGCTTCGAAATCATAAACATTTTTTAAAAAATCTATTTTTTTATAGATATATTTAATTTCATCTAAAAGAATTTTATATCTTTGTTCTCAGAGTTTTTCTTTGTTTAATTTTATACGTTTATTTATTTGTTCAAGTTTAACTTTTTGTTTATATAGTTTTCATAAATATATATATCTATATTCTTTTAAGTTTGGAACTTTACTATATCAAAAAATAACCGGATTTTGAGTTATATTACTCTTTTTTAAAGGCTTAATCAAATGAATATTATTCTTTGAAATTTCTTTTAAAAATTTTATAAATAAATCCATAATAAGGAAATTAGTTAATTAGAGCTTATTAAAAATAAGCAAATATATAAATATAATAAAAAAAAATAATGGAAAATCCATTATTTTTTTAATAAGTTAACAAAAGCTTCACTTGGCAAACTAACTTTACCAAATTGTTTCATTTTCTTTTTACCCTTTTTTTGTTTTTCAAGAAGCTTCTTCTTTCTCGTAATATCTCAACCATAAAGCTTAGCAGTAACATCTTTTCTAAGAGCACTAAGAGTTTCTCTAGCAACAACCTTTGATCAAACAGCAGCTTGAATTTTAATTGAAAATAAAGCTCTTGGTATTGTCTCTCTTAACTTTGCACAAAGTTTTCATCAAACATAATGAGCTTGTTCTCTATGAGTAATAAAAGATAATGCTTCTACTTTTTCATCAGCAATAACTATATCTAATTTTACCATATCATCCTCACTATACTTTATAAACTCGTAGTTCATAGAAGCATATCAACTAGATAAAGATTTTATTTCATCGTAAAAATCCCCTATTAGTTCATTCATAGGTAATTCATAAACAATCATTACTCTAGTAGTATCTATAAAGTGTTGATTTAAAAATTTACCTCTTCTTTCTTGAGATAATTGCATAAGAGGTCAAACATAATCACTAGGAGTTATAATTTCTACTTTTGCAATTGGTTCTTCAATAGTTAAATACTTTTCTCTATCTGGTAAATCTTCTGGATTTGATATATAAATATAAGTGTAAGTTTTTCATTCAAATTCAAAAACCTCAGGATTAAATCTATTGTATTCAGATGATTTATCTCAATAAAATTTAACTTTATAAGTTACTTGAGGAGATGTCATTATAACATCCATATCAAATTCTCTAAAAAGCCTTTCTTTTACTATATCTAAGTGTAATAATCATAAGAAACCACATCTATAACCATGTCATAAAGCTTGTGAAACGCTAGACTCAGTACTTAACGCTGAATCATTTAATATAAGCTTTTCCATAGCATCTTTTAATTGAGGATACTCACTACTATCCATAGGATATATACCAGCATATATAAAAGGTTTAGCTTCACTAAATCATTCTATTGGTTTTGCATCTTCTGCCTTATCTTTTGGTCATTCTCTATCTTCTGGTTTCCATAAAGTATCTCATACTTTTGCATTTTCCAAGTTTTTTAAACCAGTAACAACATATCAAACTGATCAGTTTTCAATTTTTTTATCACTAACATAACTAGGAGAAAAATATCATACATCTAATGCTTCTATTTTTTTATTTGTATGTAAAAAAGTTAAATTATCTCATTTTTTAATTTCTCATTTAAAAACTTTTACATAACTAACTACACCTCTATAAGGATCATACTGACTATCAAAAACTAGTGCCTTTAATTCATCCTTATCTGTTCATAAACTTTCTTCAAATACTTGAGGAGAACTAATTCTTGATATAACCTCATCTAATACAGTTTCAACATTATCTCATGTTTTAGCTGATACTGGTATAATTTCTGATTTATCACAACCAAGTAAATTTATTATTTCTTCACTTACTTTATCAACATCAGCAGCAGGTAAATCTATTTTGTTTATAACTGGTATAATATCTAAATCATTTTCTATTGCCATGTAAACATTACTAAGAGTTTGAGCCTCTATTCATTGAGTAGCATCAACTATCAATAAAGCACCTTCTACAGAAGCCAAACTTCTAGAAACTTCATATTGAAAATCAACGTGACCTGGAGTATCAATTATATTCATTTCATATCATTTCCATTGCATTCTAACTGGTTGAAGCTTAATAGTTATTCATCTTTCTTGCTCCAAATCCATTGTATCAAGCATTTGACCATGCTTCATTCATCTTTTATCAATAGTTCATGTTATTTCTAATAATCTATCAGCCAAAGTAGATTTACCATGGTCTATATGTGCGATTATACAAAAATTCCTAATCTTTTCTAAATTCATATCTTTTAAAAGTCTTGTTAAAATTAATTTTGCATATTCTATAAATAAAAAACAAAAAGTAAAGATTTTGAAAAAATAGAGAAAATATGTTATTTTAGAATAGAATTAATTTATTTTGTCAAAATCTATGAAAAAAAATCTAGAAAAATTTTGAATAGAAAAGCTAGAGGAGTTTATAAATGATATAACTTCTCTAGTTTATGATGACGAAATATGGATAAAACAAGAAATGTGGAAAATAGCTGAAGTAACATACTCATATTTAAACACAGATGAAAAATCATGAGAAAAACTAGTATTAAATTGAAGAGAAGTAAACATAAACACTACCCTATTTATCAGTTTATGAGAGCTAGATATAGATTTATTTTTAGAATCAGATGATAAAGAAAAAATAAAACTTATAAAAAAAGCGTCTAAAAAACTAAGAAAAAAAATTAAAAACAAAATAAATGAAATAAAAACATCAAAAGATCTTATAGAAAAAGTAAATATAGATAAACTAAAAACAAAAAATAAAAATAAAATACTAATACTTAAAAACTCTCTAGATGAAAAAATTCTTTTATTAAAATATTGTTTAAATTGATTAGTATTTGAAGAAGAAAAAGCAGGATTAGATATTGAATTAAAAAATGAAGAAGAATTAAAAATAAATAAAAAACAAAGAGATATAGATAAAAAGTTATTTTGATGATTGATAAAAGATAATCCTGAAGAAGTTTGATTATGCTATACAAAAATAAGAACTCTATTTGAACAAAATAAACACAAAATAAACCAAAACGAACAAGAAAGATTTTTATGATATATAAAAAAATTAGAATCATTTTTAGAAATATGATTTGAGTACAAAGAATCTAACAGCAATCAAAATAAATTAAACGAATTATCTCAATATAAACTAAGTCAAAAAGATTATATTTTATGATTTAATCTTTTTATAGAAGCATTTAAAAAAATGAATTTTAATGTTGAAGTCAATAGTTATGCAAAAAGTATATCCGACTGACCAAACTGATTTCAAATACCAAGTACTGAAAGTTTTGCTTTTTTTGATTTCCCAAGGTTCTTAGCATTAAATTCACATGAAAACGAAACTCATAATATTTCAGAACATAATTCTCAAATATTAATATGAAATATTAGATGACAATGATCGACTCAAAAAGATGAATGAGCTGCTATTTTGATGGAAAATATGCTAAAATATTGAGAACAAATTTTCAAAATAGATAAAAAAACATGAAAATATATTATTGATGAAAAAAAGTTAGACTTCAATAGCAATTTTATAAAAATCCTTTTTGGTGAAATACTTACAAACGAAGAATTAATAGATTTTTTAATAATATCAAATAAATTAGAAAAAGATATAATATCTGTAAAAGACAGATTATTTAGACTAAAAAGATCTAACAAAGTATGAGTTCAACATAAAGACACAACATATACAAGATGACTATTTCAAGCAGCAAAAGAGATAAATAAAAATATAGTCTCTGATTGAAAAAAATGAATAAAATTTGAGGATTTATTTTTATGAAAAGTATGATTTGATGAAATTAAGTTATTAATTGAAATAAAAAATGAAATAAATTCAAAAAAAATACTAAAACCTATGTTTTATTCTGATATAGTATTTTTTGCAATAAAACAAAGAATGCAATGAAAAGAATTAGACGAAATGGATTTTATAAAATATATTTCGCAAAAATATCCTATATTAGATTTTAATGAATATTGAATAAATATAGTTTCAAACAAAACAAAAATAAGTATAGATGGAATAATAAATATATGATTAAAAAATATATATACACACTCAACTGAAGAAGAAAGACAAAAAGTAAAATTAGAAGTAATGGATATTATATGACAAAATATTAGTTACAATGAAGACATTATTCAAGATGCACTTAACTCTATGAATAAACTAAGAAAAAAAGCATTAATAAAAAAATAGTAAAGCATATAGCTTTACTATTTTTTTTATCTATTAATATATTCTCTAATTTTTGAAAATATTCATTTTTCTTTGATATTATGATTTTCATCAAATTCATCTATGATTAATAGATCTTTGTATTTATTTTTGATATATCTAAAATCTTTAGCTAACTCATCATAATCTTTGTTAGCCATTCTAATAGCTCAAACTTTAATAAATCAATCTTTTGTTAATCATGTTTCTTTTCATAAGAATCCATCATATTTTTCTATTTTGTAAACTGAATCTCTTTTTTCTATTTTTTCTAATAATTCTTCATTATATGCTCTTAACATTCATCTTTTTGTTGAATAAATATTAACAACAATATTACTTTCTTTTAGTTTTCAAATTTTTATATCAGGATTACATACCATTTCATACATATTGAAATCATATGCTCTTTTTATTAGCTCTAATCTTCATCATCCAAGTCTACCATTTAATTCAATAGTTTTTAATTCTCATTTACTATTAATTTTAAACTCATGATGAACAAATGTATTTTTTATACCTGTAGCTTTTATAGTAGAGTTAACAAATGTTTTTAATCTTTTTCATTTGAATTCACTTTCTGTTTTTTCAGAAGATATTCTAGCTATATTACAGTAGTCATTTACTTTTACATCTATTCAAAGTCTAACTTTAACTGGTTTTGATATAGTTGTTTCTCAATTATCATTAACATAGTAATCTATAGAATACAATGTACCATCAATAAATTCTTCAACTATTAAGTCTTTATTATCAACTCATCTTGATTTCAATCTATCATGAAAATCATTATAAGTTTTCATATAATTATTATAATCAGATCTATTTCTGATTTTTGCTACTCAAGAACTTTGAACTCAATCAACTGGTTTTATTATAAAAGGATATCAAACATGGTTTTCTATTTCTTCTATATTTAAATCTTCAGGTGTTCATTTCATGAACTTAATTCATAAATCAGGGTTATGATCTTGAATTAATTCTCTTTGTAGAAATTTATTTCTGAAAATATCAGGATCTTCAGATAGAGGTCTTCATAAAGCCTCTTTTACTTCATTAACAGTATTAATTAATAATTCTATAGCAGTAGTAACAAATACTACTTCGTATTCTTTAGAAAAATTAACCACTTGTTCTTTTAAATCTTCTTTATTTTGATAATTATATACAAATATACCAAATTTTTCTAACTTAGTTATTAAATCAGCATATTCTATAGGTTCTCATTTATAAAAAATTACATTTTTTACTCAGTACTTCTCAGAAATTTCTTCTATAGCATCAATATCAGAGGTAAAAACATCACTCTTCATCCTAGACTTAGTCATTATATGGACTATAGCTTTTTTATCCATGGGATTAGATTAACATTATAAATATTAAGACTACATTTTGTATAAAATACATTAAATATATCTTAAACAATTCACTATTGGAGACCAGATTATAAAAAGATTTTTCTTTTCATCAAGTTTTAGTTGTTAATTATTTGTTAAATTTTTCAAATAATTGGCACCAGATTGAGATATTTAAATCCTCTCACCTAACTCATTCTTCTATTGATAATTCTTTAAAGTATTGTAAAATTAAGTTTTTTTCTAGTCATGAATTAACAAAATTCTTAAGCAATTTTTTCCTTGGTTCTCAAAATCATCTTTTTATAAACTCCAAAAATAAATTATCATCTATATAATCATATTTATCATGAAGTTGAAAAAATAAAACACTAGATTCAACTTTTGGAGCAGGAACAAAATTTTCTTTTCAAACAAATATTTTTTCTTCTACATAACATTTTTTATCAACAAAAAGACTTATTACTGAAGATTTATTTTTTCAGTTTCAAAGAATTTTATCTCATACTTCTTTTTGCATAAGAATTATCATAAATTTTGCCTTATTTTCTACATTATATAAAAAATGTCTAATTATAGGTGAAGTTATATAATATGGTATATTAGCAATCACTCCATAATCTGATTCTTCGGGAATATATTTTAAAACATCTATATTGTTTATATGAAAATCAATTCAATTTAAATCAAAATCTCAATTATCTATTCTAGAGTTAAGTATATCTATCATATCATTATCCAGCTCTACTAGATTTAAAGATTTTGGTTTTTTATTTATTAGTTTTTCTGTCAAGGCTCAATATCAAGGTCAAACTTCAATAATATTTCTTCAATTTACATCAATTATATTTGAAATTTCTTCAACAATTTCATCATTAACTAAAAAATTTTGCCCCAAAGATTTTTTAGCTTTTATTTTGTATTTTTTAGTATATCTAAACT